>Ga0308157_10007217_pt1 | contig 12991 bp, 11 predicted proteins | sample PhyBR1_FD_201035 | JGI IMG/M metagenome (GOLD analysis project Ga0308157, IMG submission 201035) | Phyllosphere microbial communities from UC Gill Tract Community Farm, Albany, California, United States - DLSLB.R1 | ecosystem: Host-associated > Plants > Phyllosphere > Unclassified | place: USA...
CCAGGCCGTAGCAGGCCGTGGCCACCAGGCAGGCGGCGATGCCGCCCAGCACCGGCGCGCTGAGCGCCACCGGCCCCGCCTGCGCGAGCACCGCCACGCCCGCCATGCCCAGCAGCACGCCGCCCAGGCGGGTGGGCGTGAGGCGCTCGCCGAATGCCAGCGCACCGATCACCACGCCCATGAGCGGCGTGGTGGCATTGAGGATGGCGCTGTAGCCCGCTGGCAGCACGCGCGCGGCCAGCGCGAACATCAGGAACGGTATGCCCGAATTGATGGCGCCCAGCACCAGCGCGGCGCCCAGCTTGCCCCCGAACGCGGGCCGCAGCCGCACCACCGCCAGCAGCGCGAGCAGCCCCGCCGCGCCCAGCACCACGCGGCCGAACGCGGTGGGCACCGCCCCCCACACCGGCGCGGCGATGCGCATGAAGAGAAAGCTGCCGCCCCACAGGGCGGCCAGGGCGAAAAGACGGAGCAGGCTGGGGAGGTTCATGCCCGGCATCTTCGGGGCATGGTGCCGTGGCGGCAAACCATTTATCCTGCACACCCGTTTAGCCACGCTATACAAGCACCATGCGCCTGCCGCCCCTGATCGCCGTCCGCTTCTTCGAGGCCACGGCCCGCCACGCCAGCGTGCGGCGCGCGGCCGAGGAGCTGCATGTCACGCCCGGCGCCGTCTCGCAGCAGGTGCGCAAGCTCGAGGAGTTCCTCGGCTGCGCGCTGTTCGAGCGCCAGCCGCGCGGCCTGACGCTCACGGCGGCCGGGCGCGACTACCAGGTGGCCTGTGCCGAGGGCCTGGCCCTGATCGGGCATGCCACCTCGCGCATCGCGTCGACAAACCGGCGGCGCGTGGTGCTGGTGAGCTGCACGCCGGGCTTCGCCGTGCAGTGGCTGGTGCCGCGCCTGCATGGCTTCCTGCAGCAGCATCCGGACATGGACGTGCACGTGGGCACGACCAACCGCGCGGTGGACCTCGCGGCCGAAGGCGTGCACTTTGCCGTGCGCCACGGGCAGGGTGCGTACGCCGGCCTGCGCTCCGAGGTGCTGGTGGCCGACGACCTGGTGCCCGTGTGCAGCCCGCGCCTGCTCGCGCCGCGCCGGTCGGCGCGCGTGGCCGACATCACCAGCGCCCGGCTGCTGCACGACGAGCACCGTGGCGACTGGCGCCTGTGGTGCGAGGCGCATGGCGTGGCGGGCGTGGATTGCGACGGCGGCGTGGTGTTCGCGCATTCCAACGCGGCCATCGAGGCCGCCGTGGCCGGGCGGGGTTTTGCGCTGGCAAGGCGTGCGCTCGTGCAGCAGGAGCTGGACGCGCGCGAGCTGGTCTGCGTGCACTGCAAGCCCCTTCCGGCGCCGCTGGCCTACCACCTGGTGTACCGGCCCGAAGCCCTGATCGACCCCGCGCTGCGCCGCTTTCGCGACTGGGCCATGGCGCAGGGGAGCGCCGGTCAGGGAGCGAGTGCACGCACCATGTAGACCGCGCCGTCCCCATAGCTCGCCAGCCGTTCGCGCTGCGCCGCATCGGCCAGGGGTTGCACGGCATAGCCTTGCCGCTCCCAGTACGCCTGCGAGCCCTGCACCGACACCAGCGCCGTGTGCCGCAGGCCCTGGGCCCGGGCCCCTTCCCACATCGGCTGCAGCAGCGCGCGGGCCAGGCCCTGGCCCGCGCAGCCCGGCAGCACGGCCATGTCGTGCAGGTAGAGCGCATCGGGCCGCGGCACGGCCTCGAAGCCGCCATGCAGCGGCGTCACCTTGCCCATCACCGACCGGTAGGCCGCCAGATAGGCGCACACCACGCCCGCGCGCTCCAGCACCAGCGAGCAGTTGGCCGGGCTGGCCAGGCGGGCCGCGAAGACCGCGCCGCTCTCCACGAAGCCCGCGCCATAGCAGGCCCGCTGCACCGCGAGCAGGCCGGGCAGGTCGGCGACGGCCAGGGGGCGCACCCTCGCCATCGGGTCATCGGAAGAGGCCACGCCCCGGGCCCGGGTGTGTTCCATTCAATGCGGCAACACGGGCGGCTGCACGAAGTCGTCGAGCGACAGGCCCTTTTCCCTGAGCAGGGCTTCCAGCACCGGCTGCAGGCGGCCCAGGCTTTCCTGCACGGTCTCGCGCACGGTGTCCACCACCACCTGGGTGTTGCGCTCGATCTCGATGTTCAGCGGGTCGCCCACCTTCTTGTGTTCAAACACCGTCGCGCGGCGCGTTTCGGGAATCATCCAGATCTCGAACCAGCCCTCCTGCCGGTTCACCTCGGCCACCGTGAGGCTGGCGCCGTGGATGGCGATGTAGCCCTTGGCAAAGATGTAGCGGCGAAACGCCTCGGGCACGGCCACGCGCCACACCAGGTTGTTGTCGAACTCGCGGCGCTGCGCCAGCGTGCCGGTGAAGTCCACATGGCCCGACAGCGGGTGGCCGCCGATCTCGGCCCCGTCCTTGGCCGCGCGTTCCACGTTCACGCGGTCGCCCTGCTGGTAGCCGCCCAGCGTGGTGATGTTCAGGCTCTGCAGCATCACGTCGAAGCTGGCCCGCGTGGGCGAGAGGATTTCCGTCACCGTGAGGCACACGCCGTCGGTGGACACGCTGGCGCCGATGGCGAGGTCCTGGCAGAAGCCTTCCGGGAAGTCGAGCGTGAAGGTGCGCAGGCCTGCGCGGTCGTGGATGGCGGCAATGCCTGCCGTGGCTTGGACGATGCCTGTGAACATGGCGCGGTTTCCGGGTAGGTGGCAGAAGGGAGGGCCTTCAATTTTGCCACCCGGCCCCGCGCGCCGGGGCGGCGCGGTCCTGCCGCGCCTACGGGCTGTGCGCCAGCGGGCGCGCGCCCCGCGCATGGCCCACCAGGCAGCCGACAAAGTCCATGAGCGTGGCCGAGACACGCTCGCGGTGCCAGACCACGGTAATGGGCCCGAAGCGGATGCTGGAGTCGATGGCGATCTTCCTGAACAGCCCCAGCGACGCCATGTAGTCGGCCATGGACTCCGAACACACGCCCACATAGTCGCCCTTGTGCAGCAGCGCCTGCATCATGGCCAGCGACGCCGTCTCGGCCTTCGGCACCAGCCATGAGGCTTCCTGCGCGATCAGGTAGGCATCCATCTGGATGCGCGTCAGCGTGCCGCTGGGCGGCATGACCCAGTTTTCGTGCAGCACGTCCGCGAAGCCCGGCCCCGCGCTGCGGGACCAGTGCTTGCTGCCGTGCCCGATGACGACGGCCACCTGGTCGTCAAACAGCACCTGGTGGTCCAGCCCCGGCCGGTGGGCCCGCGCATCGAGCACGCCGATCACGGCATCGAGCGCGCCCGTCTCCAGCCCCTTGAGCAGATGGTCGAACGGCCCGTCGTGGATCGACACGGCCACATCGGCATGGTCCTGCTGAAAGGCGCTCACGGCCTCGGGCAGGCCGCCGGCGATACCGGCCCAGACGCTGCCCACGTTCAGGCGCGGCACGCGCCCCTCGGCCATGGCGTGCATCTCCCGGCCCGTGCGGGCAATGTCGCCCAGCACGTTGATGGCCAGCCGCTTGAGCAGGTGCCCGGCGGGCGTGAGCTGCACCTTGCGCCCGCGCACCACGAGCGCCGAGCCCACCACGCCCTCCATCTCGGCCAGCCAGTGCGACATGGCCGACTGCGTCATGTGCAGCCGCGCCGCCGCCAGCGTGAGCGTGCCCGCCTCGTCCAGCACCAGGAACGACTCCAGGTGCCGGACCTTGATGCGCCGCGCCCAGGACGTGCCTTCCGAACGATCAATCATGAACAAATCCTCATGCCCCCATTCTGCCTTTTCACTAGGCAATCAGCAGTATTCGTCATGACAATGTGCTCATCTTTCCTGCAACTTCCCGTCGAGGTCACCGTGTCCAACACAATCAACAGCGTCTCCAGGTTACTGATGGGCGTCGCGGCCGCAGCCGCCATGGCCACCGCCGTGCATGCGCAAGGCGCCTACCCGAACCGTCCCGTGCGCCTGGTGGTCTCGCAGGCGGCGGGCGGCAGTTCCGACACGATCGCGCGCCTGTGGGCAGAACATGCCGGCAAGGCCCTGGGCAGCACCATCGTGGTGGAAAACAAGCCCGGCGCGGGGGGGCTCATTGCCGCACAGAACGTGCTGAGCGCGCCCGCCGACGGCTACACCCTGCTGTACGGCAGCGTGTCGCTCATGGTGCTCAACCAGTTCACCTACAAGCCCCTGCCCTACAGCCCCGAAAAGGATTTCACGGGCGTGGCCATGCTGACCACCGTGCCGATCGTGCTGTCGGCCAATCCCGCCACGGGCATCAAGACGCTGAAAGACCTGACGGAGAAAGCCAAGGCGGCCCCCGGCAAGCTGAACTTCGCGTCCGCGGGCCTCGGCAACTCCACCCACCTCGCCGTGGAACTGGTGAATGAAGCGCTGGGCATTTCGATGACCCACATCCCCTACAAGGGCGAAGCTGACGGCGTCATGGCCACCATCGGCGGGCAGACCGAACTGATGGGCGTGGTGTATGGCACGGGGCTGCCGCACATCAAGAACAAGAAACTCAATGCGCTGGCCGTGCTGTCGCCCCAGCGCACCGCTGAACTGCCCGACGTGCCCACCCTGGGCGAGCTGGGCGTGAAGGGGTTTGACTCCCTGGGATGGAGCGCCGTGGTGGCACGCGCGGGCACGCCTGCGGACATCGTGGACAAGCTCAACAAGGCCACGGAAAGCTTTCACAAGAACCCCGAGGTGCAGGCCAGGCTCAAGGCCATGGGCGTGATCGCCGTGTCCGGGCCTGCGTCGCTGGTCATGGAAACCACGGTGCGTGACGCCAGGGCCTGGGGCCCCACGCTCGAGAAGCTGAACCTCAGCGCCAAGTAAGCCCGCGCCCCGCAAGCCCCTCTCTCCATCCACCCATGCCGTGTCACTGATGCCGCACGGGTCTGCCCTTGAATGCTATGAAAAAAGAAGCCATGGTGGTCTGCCCGCAGCCCGAGGCCGCCGAATCCGGTATCGACATCCTGCGCGCCGGCGGCAACGCCGTGGACGCGGCGGTCGCCTGTGCCCTGGCCCAGACGGTGGTCGATCCGCTGATGTGCGGCATTGCGGGCTTTGGCACTGCCGCCGTGTACCTGCCCGGCGCCCAAGTGCATGAGTATTTCGACTTCCACTCGCCCGCGCCGCTGGCGGCCCGGGAGAACATGTGGGAGCACCTGCTCGAAGGCGAGACCAAGGACGGCTTCGGCTTCATCTTGACAGGCCGCGTCAACGACATCGGCCCCCAGTCGATTGGCACACCCGCCACGCTCAAGGGCCTGGAAGCCATGCACCAGGCGCATGGCCGCCTGCCGTGGAAGCAGGTGGTGGAACCCGCGATCCGCTGGGCCTCGGACGGTTTCTTTGTGCGCCCCGGCATGCACGCCTTCTGGATCGACGAGCCCGCCATGGGCCGCGTCGGCAACCTGGAGCGCCTGCAGTACTGCGAGGACGGCCGCGACCTGTACTGCCGCCCCGACGGCCGCCCCAAGCCCATCGGCACGCCGCTGCGGAACGTTGGCATGGCCGGCGTGCTGCGCCAGGTCGCCGAAGAAGGCTCGCAGCCGTTCTACCGGGGCGATCTGGCCCAGAAGATGATCGCGCACCTGCAGTCGCTGGGCGCGCTGATCACGCTCGAGGACCTGGCCCGGTACGAGGTCACGCGCAACGCGCCGCTGGTGGGCAGCTACCGCGACCGCACCGTCACCACCAACCAGCCCCCCGGCGGCGGCGCCATGCTGCTGGAGATGCTCAACATCCTGGAGCACTTCGAGCTGCGCGGCATGGAGCACAACAGCCCCGAATACATCCGGCTGGTGTGCGAGGCGATGAAGAAGGCGACGGCCGACAAGGACCGCTGCATCGGCGATCCGAAGTTCTTCGACGTGCCGCTCGACAGGCTCCTGTCCAAGGCCATGGCCCGCGAGGCGGCCGAACAGATCCGCGCGGGCCAGCGCTTCAGCGTGGAGCGCGTGAACCCCGGCGCGCCCGTGCCACGCGACACCACGCACCTGAGCGTGGTCGATGCGGACGGCAACGCCGTGTCGATGACGCACTCGCTGGCCATGCCCTCGGGCATCATCACGCCGGGCATGGGCTTCCTGTACAACGGCTGCATGGGCGTGTTCGACCCGCGCCCGGGCCGTGCGGGCAGCATCCAGCCGGGCAAGAGCCGCTTCACGTCGTCCTGCCCCACCATGACGTTCAAGGACGGCGGACTGGACACCGTGCTGGGCGCCCCGGGGGGAACGCAGATCGCCATGGGCGTGCTGCAGGTCCTGCTCAACGTGATCGACCATGGCATGGAGATGCAGGCCGCCGTGTCGGCGCCGCGGTTTTCATCCACCAGCAACGCCATCGACGTGTGCAACCGCATCCCGCGCCACACCACGCGCGCGCTCGAAGTAGAGGGCTACGCGGTCGGCCGCAACCCCTACAACTACACCATTGGCTGGGTGCACGGCGTGCAGGTGCAGCCCGACGGCCTGCACGGCGGCGCCGACCCCGGGCGCGATGGCGTGGCGTACAAGCTGCGCATGGACGCGGCGCACTGAGCGCCAGCGGGCGGGCAGGCGGGCCCGCGGCGAAGCCGCGTCACTCGCTCCTCTTTGGATAGCTGGTGGCGATTCATCGATCAGCGCCACCCGCCTCTCCGGCCCCCTGTCCGCGCGCCCGGTCCCTGATCGGCCGCGCAACGCAGCGCGGGGTGCGCGCACCGGGGCGCCAAGGCATTCCCGGCATGCGCCGACCGCCTTGCCCTTACCTGGCCCGCAGCAGTTCCCCCACTTCCAGCAGCACCAGTTCGTTGTCGTCGGCCTTGTTCGGATCGCGGCTGCTGCTGAACGGCAGGTTGTTGTCGTTGCCCACGACGATGTGTGTGCCGTCCACCACGTCCACGTTCTCGATGGTGAAGAACGGGAAGGTGAGCACGCCGTTGTTCAGCGGCTTCCTGGCCAGGCGCTGCGGGTCCTGGATGTTCATGAGGTCGATGTAGCCCACCTTGCGGACCTCGCCGCCCACGTTGGCGTCACTCATCTCGACCTTGTAGACGCGCTTGAACTTGGCGAGGTCGTGGAAGCAGTCGGTGCGCTTGTGGCCTTCGGGGCAGGCCTTGTCGGCCGTGCCTTCGCCGTTGTCGCGCTCGATGATCAGGCCCGTGGTGGCATCGATCATGTTGAAGTCGCCGATGGCGTGGTGGTTGGCCTCCAGCACGTATTTCCAGTGGCGGCCGGTCCACTGTTCGCTCTTCACGTCGAACTCCAGCACGCGCAGGTACTGCTTGCCACCCACGTTTTCGTAGGCCCTGGAGCCCTCGTTCCACAGCGCGCCTTCGAGCAGCGCATAGAGCTTGCTGCCATCCTTCGATGAAGCCATGCCCTCGTAGCCCTTGGAGCGCTTGACCTCGAACGGCGTGGGCTTGGCGTCCGGCGCGCCGGGCATCAGCACGCCTGGGGCGTCGGGCGAGCGCACCACCTTGCCGTCCACCTGGGTCTCGAACACGCCCAGCACCTTGCCGTTCAGGTCCGCCTTGATGAGGAAGGGGCCGAACTCGTCGCCGATCCACAATGCGCCGCCCGCGAACTGGAAGCTCTCGGGGTCGAAGTCGGCACCGGTCAGGTAGCGCTGCTGCGTGCCTTCGTGCGTGATGCGAAACGGCACCTTCTTGTCGGGGTCGTGCAGGAATACGGTCTCGATCCGGTTGAACTGGCCGCTCTTGAAGTCCACGGCGTAGTGGTTCAGGTAGAGCATGAAATCCGGGGAGTTGGCCTTGGCGCCCGCGCCGTTGTCGGTGAGGATCCAGAAGGAGCCATCGGCCATGCGCTTGATGCCCGAATGGCCCTGGATGGGCTGGCCCCTGAAGGGCACGGACACGCCGGTGTCGCGCCCGCCCGACTGGCCCATCACGGTGCCCACGGTCTCCACGCGGCGCGGGGTGGTGAACTTGCCGCTGACCTGCAGGTCCTGCGGGGCGTCCTTGGGCGCGGCAACCAGCGTGAAGGCCGGCAGCACGGCGTGGCCCGCCAGCGTGGCGGGGTAGGCCTGCTGGGCGTGGGAAGGAACGAGGGCAGCGCAGGCCAAGGTGGCGCAAGCAGCAATGCGTGAGAGGTGAAACATGCGTCGGCTTTGAGGAAACAAAAAGCGGACGATGCCGGGGCGGTGTGACAGGGAAGTGACGGAGGGCACACGCGCCCTGCGCACCGGAAGACCTGGACACCACCCCTGCCGTTCCGGCGGGTGGCACCGACGCTGTGGAAAATCCAATATGATGGACAAAATCCTATTTGATGGAAATTCAATGCCCCTCTCCGCCGAGGACATCAGCGCCAGGATCGGCCGCCGCATCCATGGGCTGCGTGCGTCGCGCAACGACAGCCTCGACAGCCTGGCCGCCCGTTCGGGCGTGAGCCGCTCGATGATCTCCGTGATCGAACGGGGCCAGACCAACCCGACGGCGGTGGTGCTCGACCGCCTGGCATCGGCGCTGGGCGTGTCGCTGGGCGAGCTGTTCGGCGAGGCGTTGCCCACCCCGGCGCGGGCCGCTCCGCTGGTGCGGCATGGCGACCAGGTGGAGTGGGTGGACCCGCAGTCCGGCTATGTGAGAAAGCAGGTGTCGCCCCCCGCGTGGCCCTCGCCGCTGCAGCTGGCGGAGGTGCGGTTTCCCGCCGGCGCGCGCGTGGCCTACGAGGGCGGCCGGCTGGACGGCTCGCTGCACCAGCAGGTGTGGGTGCTCAAAGGCCGCATGGAGATCTCGCAGGGAGACACGCTCCATGTGCTGCGCAAGGGCGACTGCCTGGCCGTGCGGCTCACGGAGCCCCTGGTCTTTGCCAATCCCGCCGACCAGGAAGCCCGCTACCTGGTCGCCCTCTGCGATGTGGCCGACCACGGCCACCGTTGACCGGCCTCCCCGCCACTTTGTCCATCCCCGCCACCATGAACACCACCACCACCGCCACGCCCTTTCCCGACGTCCATCTCATCGATTGCACCGAGCCAGCGCACGCCAGCGCCATTCTGGACATCCTCAACGATGCCATCGTGACCTCGACGGCGCTGTATGACTATGTGCCCCGCCCGCCATCGGCCATGGCCGGCTGGTTCGCGGCCAAGCGGGCCGGCGGATTCCCGGTGCTGGGGGCCGCCGATGCCCAGGGCAGGCTGCTGGGCTTTGCCTCATGGGGCACGTTCCGCGCGTTTCCGGCCTACAAGTACACGGTCGAGCACAGTGTCTATGTCCACAAGGACTGCCGGGGCCGCGGGCTGGGCGCCTGGCTGATGCGGGCCTTGATCGAGCGGGCGAAGGCCGCCGACATCCACGCCATCGTGGGGTGCATCGACGCGGCGAACGCCGGCAGCATCCGGCTGCACCAGCAGCTGGGGTTCTTGCACACGGGCACGATGCCCCAGGTGGGTTTCAAGTTCGGGCGGTGGCTGGATGCCGCGTTCTACCAGCTCACGCTGGACACGCCCTCCACCCCCATCGACGGCTGACACCGCGGAGGGCGCCGCCCCCTGGCAAGGGTGGGGCCTTGTGCCATGGCGCCCGTCCCCTGTCAGGAGGCGGCGCCCTCCTCGATGCGCACCAGCGTGCCGACGGCGACCCGGTCGAACAGGTCCATCACATCGGCATTGGCCATGCGCACGCAGCCGTGCGAGGCGGGCACCCCGAGGGGCGAGCCCTCCGGGCAGCCATGGATGTAGATGAAGCGGCGCAGCGTGTCCACCGCGCCGCCCCGGTTCACGCCGGGTTCGCAGCCGGCCAGCCAGAGGATGCGGCACAGGATCCAGTCGCGCCCTGGGTGCCGTGCCTCCAGCGCGGGCGAATAGATCTCGCCGGTGGGCCGCCGCCCGACGAACACCGTGCCCGGCGCGCAGCCCGCGCCCACCTTGGCGCGCACGCGGTGCTGGCCGCGCGGGGTGCAGCCGCTGCCGTTGCGTTCGCCCACGCCGTTCAGGGCGGTCGAGACCGTGTAGCTGCGCTCGATGGCCCCGGCCACCACCAGGTGCAGGCGCTGCTGCGCCACGTCGATGTGCAGTCCAGGCCCGGTCATCGGGGTCAGCCCGCCGCCACCAGCCCCGCGCCATGCCCGCGCGTGAAGGCCTCTTCGAACACCGAGTAGCCCGACCAGTCGCTGTGCGCGAACGCCAGCCGCGCCGTGGCGGGGGTGGGAATCCAGGGCGATTGCTCGCCATTTGATAGCTGCTTGCGCTTTCCTGGCAAGCGCTGGAGGCCAATCTGGCTTAAAAATCCGAGCATTCCCGGTGTGGGGATGGCCATGGCGTGGCCGTAGCGCGTGATGTCCACGCGCGTGGCGCGCTGGCGCAGGTCGGGGTGGGGCACCGCCAGCGCGGCCAGGATCGGGTCGGCCCAGTGCTGCCAGGGCTGGGTGGCGAGTTGCTGGCGGCCCTCGGCCCCATCGCCCAGCGCCTGGTAGTAGGTCAGCACCGTGGGCCCCGCGAGCACGGCGCGCGCGTCCAGGCGCTGGTGTCCGGCGTTCACGTAGCCCAGGCCGCCCGCCGTGGGGTCGGCGTACAGAACGTTGTCCCAGGCGGGGGCGGCGCCGGGCCTGTCGGTCAGGGCACTGTCGATGTGAATGTTGGCCACGAGCCAGGGCGCCCAGCCCAGGCGCCTTGCGGCGCCGGTGAGGAAGGCGGGCGGGTTTTGTACCACGCGCGCCGCCATGAACACCGGCAGCGCCACGATGCAGCGCGGCGCCTGCCAGCGCTCCACGCTGTCGGTGGCGTGGTTGAAGGCATCCACCTCCACGCCGTGGCGGTTCTCGGTGATGCGCAATACGCTGGTGGCGGTGCGCAGCTGGCCGGCGGCGCGCAGGGGCTCGGCCAGGCGCTGGGTGATCCAGCCATTGCCTTCGGGCCAGGTCAGCACGCTTTCGCGGGCCTCGTCCGTGGCCTCGCCGGGGGCGTGGAAACCGTGGCGGCTCGCAAAGTAGTGGATGCCCGCCCAGGCCGACACGCGCGCGGTGCCCGCGCCGTAGTCGTCGCGGCAGCAGTAGTCGAGGTACCAGCGCAGGTGCGGATCGTCCAGCTCCTGCTGCTGCAGCCAGGCGTCGAAGGTCACCGCATCCAGCGCCTGGTGCGCGGGTGCCAGGGGCTTTCTGGCGTCCAGCGACTTGAGCACCGGCATGGTGAAGCGTGCGGCCTTGGACTGCTGCGCCACGGCCTGCGCGAAGCGGCGGTACTGGGCCAGGGTCGCATCGTCCACGCCCTGCACCGGCAGCAGGCCTTCCTGCCATGCGCCCTCGAAGAACAGGCGCTCCTGCGGGCTGTGGCACAGGTGGCGCTCGTCGTAGCGCCAGCGGCCCGCCACGCGCTGGCGCAGGCCCAGCTCTTCCAGCAGGTCCTGCACCTCGCGCGCATCGCCGCCGGGCACCGGCAGGTAGTGCGCGCCCAGCGGGCAGGCCACGCCCTGCACCGCGCCGCCCCGGCTGTTGCCGCCCGCGCTGTCCTCCAGCTCCAGCAGCGCGAAGTCCGCGATGCCCGCCAGCCGCAGCGACCGCGCCGCCGCCAGCCCCGCCACGCCCCCGCCCGCGATGACGACCTGCGCGCGCCGCACCACGGCCGGCGCGGGCCAGGAGCCGGCCTTGAGCCAGTCGCGCAGCTGGTGGCCGCGCGCCATGTCGATGCCGGTGAAGCCGCCTTCCAAGACGCGAGGGGCCTTGTCGCAACCCGGCAGGAGCACCGCGGCGACAGTCGAGGCGGCGGCGGTGGCTAGGAAATGGCGACGTTGCATGGCGTCAGTGTCTCCGGGTGTACGCAACGCCTGCGCGGCTTGCGACCGGCGCGGCCCAGACCAGCGGCCCCCGCGCAAGGGCCGCCCCGCCGCGCTGGGGGCGTCCCCCTGCCCGCTGCGCGCAGCGCTGCGAGAGCGGGGGGAAGACGCGAAGCGGCTCAGGGGGGCTTCTCAATGTTTTCCCCACTCGCGCTCGTACGTGTGCACCAGCGCCTGGTTGGACAGCCGGTTCACCTCGGCGGGCACCCGCGCCATGTCGCGCGGAAAATCGAACAGCAGGGGCAGCGAGTCGGTGCCCAGAAACCGCAGGCCATCGGGCAGGGCCCCGGGCAGGCGCCAGGGCCTGCGGCTGGCGATGATGAAGCCCCATTCGCCAAAACTGGGCACGTGGGCGTGGTACGGCGCGGCCTGCAGGCCCACGGACTCGATGGTCTGCACCACGGTCCAGAAGCTCTGGCGCGCCACCAGCGGGGACGTGGTCTGCACCACCGCGTAGCCGCTGGCCGCCAGGCGCTTGTCCAGCAGCGCATAGAAGCTGTTGGTGTAGAGCTTGCCGATCGAGAAGTTGGTGGGATCGGGAAAGTCCACCACGATCACGTCGAAGGTATCCGTGCCCTCCTGCAGCCAGCCGAAGGCGTCGGCGTTGACGATCTTCACCTTGGGGTCGCGCAGCGCCTGGACGTTGAGCTGGGCCAGCCGGGGGTTGTCGGTGAAGATGCGGGTCATGGCCGGGTCCAGCTCGACCAGGGTCACGGACTCGACGGAGGGGTACTTGAGGATCTCGCGCACGGCCATGCCGTCGCCGCCGCCCAGCACGGCCACCCGCCGGGGCGCGCCATGGGCCGACATGGCGGGGTGCACCAGCGCCTCGTGGTAGCGGTACTCGTCGGACTGCGCGAACTGCAGGTTGCCGTTGAGGTAGAGCCGGTGCCCCACGCGCCCGTGCGTGACCACGATGCGCTGGTAGGGCGATGCGGTGCTGAAGACGATGCGGTCCTGGTAGAACTTGTCCTCGGCCACGCTGGTGATGTATTCGGCCCCCGCCAGGGCGGCCAGCAGGATGCCCAGCACCATCACGCAGGCCGCCAGATGCGCCTTCAGGCGCCGCAATTCATGCCGGAACAGCCACACCGCCCACAGCGCCACGGCCGCGTTCATCAGCCCGAACAGCAGCCCCGTGCGGATGAGCCCCAGGTGCGGCACCAAGAGCAGCGGGAACGCCAGCGACACCGCCAGCGCGCCCAGATAGTCGAA
>Ga0308157_10007220_pt1 | contig 12982 bp, 12 predicted proteins | sample PhyBR1_FD_201035 | JGI IMG/M metagenome (GOLD analysis project Ga0308157, IMG submission 201035) | Phyllosphere microbial communities from UC Gill Tract Community Farm, Albany, California, United States - DLSLB.R1 | ecosystem: Host-associated > Plants > Phyllosphere > Unclassified | place: USA...
CACTTCACCCAGGCCGTAGATGGCACCGAGGATGATGGCCATCACTACTGGTACCATGATCACGGCGAATACCAGACTTTTCAACAACTCTAACATGGTTTTCTCCAGATATTGTGAACGGCTCATTCTACCCTTTCAAGTGAGAAAAACATCCCCTTTTGTGCGGTACCCTTTGCGCCCTGCACCATTTGGGTCACAATACTCTTTTTGCCAGGACACTGTTATGCAGGCCGAAATTCTTCTCACTCTACGACTTCAGCAAAAGCTTTTCGCCGATCCGCGACGTATCGCCCTGCTTAAACAAATAGAACAAACGGGCTCAATTAGCCAGGGGGCGAAAAACGCGGGCATCAGCTACAAAAGTGCCTGGGACGCCATCAACGAAATGAACACCCTGAGCGAACACCCGCTGGTGGACAGAGCCACAGGCGGCAAAGGCGGCGGCGGTGCGATCGTGACGCGTTACGGCCAGCGCCTTATTCAGCTTTACGATCTGCTGGCCCAGATCCAGCAAAAGGCGTTCGATGTGTTGAGCGACGACGATAACGTTCCGCTGGACAGCTTGCTGGCCGCCATTTCCCGCTTCTCGTTACAAACCAGCGCCCGCAACCAGTGGTTTGGTACGGTGACGGCGCGCGACAATCTCCAGGTACAGCAGCATATTGAGATCCTGCTTGCCGATGGCACCACCCGTCTGAAGGCCGCAATAACGGCGCAGAGCGCAGAGCGCCTTGAGCTCGATGAAGGAAAAGAGGTGCTGGTGCTGCTGAAAGCGCCGTGGGTCAATATCACGCGCGATCCCGACGCCGCAAAGGCGGCCGATAACCAGCTCCAGGGCGCAATCAGCCTTATCGAACGCGGCCAGGCGCAGTGCGAAGTGCTGATGACCCTGGCAGACGGGCAACCGCTTTGCGCGACGATACCGCTTAGCGAAGCGGACGGTTTAGAAGAAGGTACTGTCGTTACCGCCTGGTTCAACGCAGATCGGGTGATTATCGCCACATTGTGCTGAGCGCATTGACAATCGCGCCGACAGTGCGTATCCCTGATATCTGCTGCTGCAAAAACAGGGATAAACCATGTTATCATTGCATATTTCGCAAGGCACGTTTCGTCTTAGCGATACCCGAACGCTGACGATTGCTGATTTGACGATACGCGCGGGTGAAAGCTGGGCGTTTGTCGGCACTAACGGCAGCGGTAAATCCGCGCTGGCCCGCGCGCTGGCCGGCGAGCTCCCCCTCCTCAAGGGCGAATACCAGGGCGACTTTACGCGCCTGACGCGCCTGTCATTTGAACAACTGCAAAAGCTGGTAAGCGACGAGTGGCAGCGCAATAACACTGATTTACTCAGCCCTGGCGAAGAAGATACCGGCCGTACGACGGCGGAAATTATTCAGGATGAGGTGAAAGATCCCGCCCGCTGTCAGCGCCTGGCAGAACGGTTCGGCATCACCACACTGCTGAACCGGCGCTTTAAATACCTTTCTACCGGCGAGACGCGAAAAACGCTGCTTTGCCAGGCGCTGATGAGCGAGCCCGAACTGCTTATCCTCGACGAACCGTTTGACGGCCTTGACGTGCAGTCCCGTGCGCAGCTGGCGGCCCTGCTGGAGTCGCTTAATCAGCAGGGATATACTCTGGTTTTGGTGCTTAACCGCTTCGATGAAATTCCGGACTTTATTCAGCACGCGGGCGTACTGGCTGACTGCAACCTGACCGAGACCGGCGAAAAATCAGCGCTGCTCAAGCAGGCGCTCATTGCCCAGCTCGCGCACAGTGAACAACTCGACGGAATTACCCTTCCGGAACCTGACGCCCCTTCGGCCCGCCATGCGCTCGATCCCCACCAGCCGCGCATCGTGCTGCGAGATGGGATAGTCTCTTATGACGATCGCCCGATCCTCAACCGTCTAAGCTGGACGGTCAATCCCGGCGAACACTGGCAGATTGTCGGCCCTAACGGCGCGGGGAAATCCACGCTGCTGAGCCTGATCACCGGCGATCACCCGCAGGGCTATAGCAACGATCTGACGCTGTTCGGCCGGCGTCGCGGCAGCGGCGAAACCATCTGGGATATTAAAAAACATATCGGCTACGTCAGCAGCAGCCTGCATCTGGATTACCGGGTCAGTACCACGGTACGCAACGTGATCCTTTCCGGGTATTTTGATTCCATCGGTATTTATCAGGCGGTGTCTGACAAACAGCAAAAGCTGGCCCAACAGTGGCTGGATATCCTGGGCATGGACAATCGGGTCGCTGACGCGCCGTTTCATAGTCTGTCGTGGGGGCAGCAGCGTCTGGCCCTGATCGTTCGCGCGCTGGTGAAACACCCTACGCTTCTGATCCTCGACGAACCGCTGCAGGGACTCGATCCGCTGAATCGCCAGCTTATCCGCCGCTTTGTGGACGTGCTGATTAGCGAAGGTGAAACGCAGCTGCTGTTCGTTTCACATCATGCCGAAGATGCCCCCGCCTGCATCACGCATCGCCTGGAGTTTGTGCCGGACGGTGAGGGTTATCGCTATCTTCTCAGCAACGTCGATTAAACCCGGAGGGCTCTGCCCTCCTCTTTTTCAGATAACTTGCATCAATACATGGCTATCTCTTTGATCTAGAATGCACTCAGTCATTAAAAAAGCGAGTGTGAAAACGAGTGTAAACGATTCCACTATTTTATCCCATGTCACACTTTTCGCGTCTCTGTTATGCTATGGTTATTACATACCATAAGCCCAATGGAGCGAAATATGCGAGTTCTGGTAACAGGTGGTAGCGGTTACATAGGTAGTCATACCTGCGTGCAACTGCTGCAAAACGGTCACGACGTCATCATCCTCGACAACCTGTGCAACAGTAAGCGCAGCGTGCTGCCGGTGATTGAACGCCTTGGCGGTAAACAACCGACTTTCGTGGAAGGCGACATCCGCAACGAAGCGCTGATGACCGAGATCCTTCACGACCACGCCATCGAAGCGGTGATCCACTTCGCGGGTCTGAAAGCGGTCGGTGAATCCGTTGCGAAGCCGCTCGAGTATTACGACAACAACGTCAACGGTACTCTGCGTCTCATCTCCGCCATGCGCGCGGCGAACGTCAAAAACTTCATCTTTAGCTCCTCCGCCACCGTCTACGGCGATCAGCCCAAAATCCCTTACGTTGAAAGCTTCCCGACCGGTACGCCGCAAAGCCCGTACGGCAAAAGCAAGCTGATGGTGGAACAGATCCTGACCGACCTGCAAAAAGCACAGCCGGAGTGGAGCATCGCCTTACTGCGCTACTTCAACCCGGTCGGCGCGCATCCGTCAGGCGATATGGGGGAAGATCCGCAGGGCATCCCGAACAACCTGATGCCGTATATCGCCCAGGTTGCCGTGGGTCGCCGCGACTCGCTGGCGATTTTTGGCAATGACTATCCGACCGAAGACGGTACCGGCGTGCGCGACTACATCCACGTGATGGATCTGGCCGACGGTCACGTTGCGGCCATGCAGCAGCTGGCCAACAAACCGGGCGTGCATATTTACAACCTCGGCGCCGGGGTCGGCAGCAGCGTGCTGGACGTGGTTAACGCCTTCAGCAAAGCCTGCGGCAAGCCGGTGAACTACCACTTCGCTCCGCGTCGTGATGGCGACCTGCCTGCTTACTGGGCCGATGCCACCAAAGCCGACAAAGAGCTTAACTGGCGTGTGACGCGCACGCTTGATGAAATGGCACAGGATACCTGGCACTGGCAGTCACGCCACCCGCAAGGCTATCCGGACTAAGGATCCGTCATGACGCAATTTAATCCCGTCGATCATCCGCATCGTCGTTTTAACCCGTTAAGCGGGCAATGGATTTTGGTTTCTCCGCATCGCGCCAAGCGCCCCTGGCAGGGCGCGCAGGAGACGCCTGCAAAACAGACGCTGCCACAGCACGACCCGGACTGCTTCCTCTGTCCGGGCAACACGCGCGTCACCGGGGATAAAAACCCGGACTACAAAGGCACCTTCGTGTTCACCAACGATTTTGCCGCGCTGATGACCGACACGCCGGACGCGCCGGAAAGCCACGATCCGCTGATGCGCTGCGAAAGCGCGCGCGGAACCAGCCGCGTGATCTGCTTCTCGCCCGATCACAGCAAAACGCTGCCGGAGCTGAGCGTGGACGCGCTGAAAGAGGTCGTCAGCACCTGGCAGGCGCAAACCGCAGAGCTGGGGCAGAGCTATCCGTGGGTGCAGGTGTTCGAAAACAAAGGCGCGGCCATGGGCTGCTCTAACCCGCACCCGCACGGCCAGATCTGGGCGAACAGCTTCCTGCCTAACGAAGCCGAGCGTGAGGACCGTCTACAGAAAGCGTATTACGCGGAAAACGGTTCGCCGATGCTGGTGGATTACACCCAGCGCGAGCTGGCCGACGGCAGCCGCACCGTGGTGGAAACCGAACACTGGCTGGCCGTCGTCCCTTACTGGGCCGCCTGGCCGTTTGAAACGCTGCTGCTGCCGAAAGCGCACGTGCAGCGCATCACCGATCTTAGCGACGCGCAGCGCGACGACCTTGCCCTGGCGCTGAAAAAGCTGACCAGCCGTTACGACAACCTGTTCCAGTGCTCTTTCCCGTACTCCATGGGCTGGCACGGCGCCCCGTTTAACGACGAAGAGAATCAACACTGGCAGCTGCACGCCCATTTCTATCCGCCGCTGCTGCGCTCTGCGACGGTGCGTAAATTCATGGTGGGCTATGAAATGCTGGCGGAAACCCAGCGTGACCTGACGGCGGAACAGGCGGCAGAACGTCTGCGTGCCGTTAGCGACGTCCACTATCGCGAATCAGGAGTCTAAAAAATGAGTCTGAAAGATAAAACACAATCCCTGTTTGCTGAGAAATTTGGCTACCCTGCCACCCACGTTATTCAGGCGCCAGGCCGCGTTAACCTGATCGGTGAACACACCGACTATAACGACGGTTTCGTGCTGCCGTGCGCCATCGATTACCAGACCGTCATCAGCTGCGCGAAGCGCGACGACCGTAAAGTACGCGTGATTGCGGCGGATTACGGTAATGAGACGGACGAGTTTTCCCTCGATGCCCCGATTGTGACGCACGACAGCCAGCAGTGGTCTAACTACGTGCGCGGCGTGGTGAAACACCTTCAGAAGCGCAACAAGAACTTTGGCGGTGCGGATTTAGTTATCAGCGGCAACGTGCCGCAGGGTGCGGGCTTAAGCTCCTCTGCGTCGCTGGAAGTCGCGGTTGGTACCGTATTCCAGCAGCTTTATCATCTGCCGCTGGACGGCGCGCAAATCGCCCTGAACGGTCAGGAAGCAGAAAACCAGTTCGTGGGCTGTAACTGCGGCATTATGGACCAGCTGATCTCCGCGCTGGGCAAAAAAGAGCATGCCCTGTTAATTGACTGCCGTTCGCTGGGTACCAAAGCCGTTCCCCTGCCGAAAGGCGCGGCTGTGGTGATCGTCAACAGCAACTTTAAGCGCACGCTGGTGGGCAGCGAATACAACACCCGCCGCCAGCAGTGCGAAACCGGCGCCCGCTTCTTCCAGCAGCCTGCCCTGCGCGACGTGACGCTCAATGAATTTAACAAAGTGGCGCACGAGCTGGATCCGGTTGTCGCCAAACGCGTTCGTCACGTGCTGACGGAAAATGCCCGTACCGTTGAAGCCGCGTCAGCGCTGGCGAAAGGTGACCTGAAACGCATGGGTGAGCTGATGGCGGAATCTCACGCCTCCATGCGCGATGATTTTGAAATCACCGTTCCGCAGATCGACACCCTGGTGGACATCGTTAAAGCCACTATCGGCGACAAAGGCGGCGTGCGCATGACGGGCGGCGGTTTTGGCGGCTGCATCGTTGCGCTGGTGCCAGAAGAGCTGGTCCCTGCCGTACAGGATGCCGTGGCGAAGCAGTACGAAGCAAAAACGGGTATCAAAGAAACCTTCTATGTTTGTAAAGCATCACAAGGAGCCGGACAGTGCTAAACGAAACACCTACCCTTGCACCGGATGGTCTGCCGTATCGCCTGTTAACCCTGCGCAACAGCGCGGGGATGGTCGTTACGGTGATGGACTGGGGGGCAACCCTTCTTTCTGCCCGCGTACCGATGCCGGACGGCAGCGTACGCGAGACTCTGCTCGGCTGCGCCTCGCCTGAGCAGTACGTCAATCAGTCCGCCTATCTGGGCGCGTCCGTCGGGCGCTATGCTAACCGCATCGCGAAGAGCCGTTTTGAACTCGACGGCGTGCAGTACACCCTGCTTCCAAGCCAGGGTGAGAACCAGCTGCACGGCGGTCCGGACGGGTTCGATAAACGCCGCTGGAAAATTGTTCGTCAAAACGATGGCGAAGCGCTGTTCTCGCTGGATTCGCCTGATGGCGATCAGGGCTTCCCGGGGAACCTTGTCGCGTCCGCGCGCTTTACGCTGACCGATGACAACCGTATCGCCATCGAATACCGTGCGACGGTCGATAAGCCGTGTCCGGTCAACCTGACCAATCACGCGTATTTCAATCTGGACGGTAACCAGTGCGACGTGCGTAACCACAAGCTGCAGATCATGGCGGATGCGTATCTGCCGGTTGACGAGATGGGCATTCCGTATCAGGGCCTCAAAGACGTGAGCGGCACCAGCTTTGACTTCCGCAGCGCGAAGCCCATCGACCAGGATTTCATGAGCGATGACGATCAGCGTAAGGTAAAAGGCTACGACCACGCTTTCCTGCTGCAGGCCAAAGGCGATGTGAAACAGCCTGCCGCGCAGGTCTGGTCTGCGGATGAGAAACTGCAGATGACGGTTTACACCTCAGCCCCTGCCCTGCAGTTCTATTCAGGCAACTACCTCGGCGGCACGACGGCGCGCGAACACGATGAGTACAGCGACTGGCAAGGCCTGGCGCTGGAGAGCGAGTTCCTGCCGGACAGCCCGAACCATCCGGAATGCGTGCTGCGCCCGGGTAAAGAGTACGTGAGCGTGACGGAATATCATTTTATTCCACATTAATATCCAGCCCTCCCTCCGGAGGGCTTTTTTCTGCACGCCTTGCTGAAAATAGCGCCGATCGCAGACAAAATCATAACCCTGGATTCACAAGCATCTTACACTCAGAGACTATTTTCGCTATGGTTAGGGTTAAGCGTTGCTGGTGGCACGGCCACGGCAATATAATGAGAATTGTTATCATTCTAAAAATGCTTGAGGAGTAAGAGATGGCTATAACTAAGCTGGTCCTGGTGCGTCACGGCGAAAGCCAGTGGAACAACGAAAACCGCTTTACCGGTTGGTACGACGTTGATCTGTCTGAGAAAGGCGTAAGCGAAGCAAAAGCAGCGGGTAAACTGCTGAAGGAAGAAGGCTTCAGCTTTGATTTTGCTTACACCTCTGTGCTGAAACGTGCCATCCACACCCTGTGGAACGTGCTGGACGAACTGGATCAGGCCTGGCTGCCGGTTGAGAAGTCCTGGAAACTGAACGAACGTCACTACGGTGCGCTGCAGGGCCTGAACAAAGCGGAAACCGCTGAGAAATATGGCGACGAGCAGGTTAAACAGTGGCGCCGCGGCTTCGCAATCACCCCACCAGAGCTGACCAAAGATGACGAGCGCTACCCGGGCCACGATCCGCGCTACGCGAAGCTGACCGACGCTGAGCTGCCAACCACCGAAAGCCTGGCGCTGACCATCGACCGCGTTGTGCCTTACTGGAACGAAACCATTCTGCCACGCCTGAAAAGCGGCGAGCGCGTGATCATCGCTGCTCACGGTAACTCCCTGCGTGCGCTGGTGAAATACCTGGACAACATGGGTGAAGACGAAATCCTCGAACTGAACATCCCAACTGGCGTACCGCTGGTGTATGAGTTCGACGAAAACTTCAAGCCAATCAAACACTACTATCTGGGTAACGCAGAAGAGATCGCGGCGAAAGCAGCGGCTGTCGCGAACCAGGGTAAAGCGAAGTAACTTTCGCAAGGCATAAAAAAAGCGCGGAGCCTTCCGCGCTTTTTTATTTGTGCCTGAGAATTCAGCCGCGGCGCGCTTTTACCGCATTCGCCAGCTGACGCAGGATGGTATCGGTATCGTCCCAGCCAATGCAGGCATCGGTGACGCTTTTGCCATACACCAGCGGCTCGCTGCCTTCCAGGTTCTGGTTACCTTCAACCAGATGGCTTTCGATCATTACCCCAATCACCGCCTTCTCACCGCCGGCAATCTGCCGGCAGACGTCTGCACCCACTTCCATCTGCTTTTTAAACTGCTTGCTGGAGTTGGCATGGCTGAAATCGATCATCACCTGCGGTGGCAGCCCGGCTTTTTCCAGCCCGACCTTCACTTCCGCCACGTGTTTCGCACTGTAGTTTGGCTCTTTGCCGCCGCGCAGAATGATATGGCAGTCACCGTTACCGCTAGTGTTAACGATGGCGGAATGGCCCCATTTGGTCACGGACAGGAAGCAGTGCGGCGCACCCGCTGCGTTGATGGCGTCGATAGCCACCTTAATGGTGCCGTCAGTGCCGTTTTTGAAACCCACCGGGCAAGAAAGACCGGACGCCAGCTCGCGGTGAACCTGAGATTCGGTTGTGCGGGCACCAATTGCGCCCCAGCTCATCAGGTCTGCCAGATATTGTGGCGTAATCATGTCGAGGAATTCACCGGCCGCAGGCAGGCCGCTGTCGTTGATCTCCAGCAGCAGCTTGCGCGCAATGCGCAGACCGTCGTTGATCTGGAAGCTGTTGTCCATATGCGGATCGTTAATCAGCCCTTTCCAGCCCACGGTGGTACGCGGTTTTTCAAAATAGACACGCATCACGATTTCCAGCTCGTCCTTCAGCTCTTCACGGAGGGTGAGCAGACGGGCAGCGTACTCTTTCGCAGCTGCAGGATCGTGAATGGAGCACGGACCAATCACCACCAGAAGACGATCGTCATTACCTTTCAGGATCTTATGGATCGCTTTACGAGCATGAGAAACCGTGTTTGCGGCATTTTCAGTGGCGGGGAATTTCTCAAGGAGCGCTACAGGAGGTAATAACTCATTGATCTCTTTAATGCGTAAATCGTCGTTCTGATAATTCATTTTCTTTCCAGCTCTGCCATATCTTTAGTAATGAAAGCAATCCTTTCAATCTATCTTGTCGACCAGGAAGTGTAAACACGGTTTTACACTTCACGCAGATAATTCCTGGAATTCGCCTAAAAATCGCCACAAAATAGCGAAAAACGAGATCTAACCTAAGCTTTTTAACTGTAACAACCAATTTTACACGCTTAAACGCGATTCCCTACTGACGTAAGTCCGTAAGGCGGAATCTTTCGCCTCAGAAAAAGATGCACTGTTGGAGAATGTTATCCAGCGTAACGACAAGAACAGGAGCACCATGATGAAAATGACAAAACTGGCAACCCTCTTCCTGACCGCCACACTTACTCTGGCAAGCGGCAGCGTCCTGGCCGCGGAAACGGGCACATCAGACAGCAACGGTGATGCGAATGCCGCTGCGGCAGCAGGCCAGCCCGCACCTGATGCGAAACAGAATATCGCCCCGAATAATGTCGACAACAGCCAGATCAATACCGGCAACACTAACACCGGAGGCACCATGCTGCATCCCAACGGCAGCGGTTCCGGCACCATGAATCATGACAATATGAGTTCGGACGAGGTTCATAAGAACTCAATGTGCAAGGACGGCAAATGCCCTGACCCTAATGACAAAGTAGGAAACGACGCGAATACCAAAACCGATGGCACCACCCAGTAATGTAGGGTTCGGTAAGAAAAAGGAGAGCTCTGGCTCTCCTTTCTTTTTGGAGTAACCTATTAAAAACGCTACACTAAAAACAATAACACATCAGGAAAGCAGACATGGCGCACTCCCATTCCCACTCACCCTCTCCCGGCAACGACAACGCTAAACGACTGATGCTGGCCTTTGGCGTTACCGCAACGTTTATGGTTATCGAGGTCATTGGCGGCCTGATTTCCGGCTCTCTGGCGCTACTGGCTGATGCCGGACATATGCTGACCGATGCCGCAGCGCTGCTCTTCGCCCTGCTGGCGGTTCAGTTTGCGCGTCGTCCTCCCAATGCGCGCCATACCTTCGGCTGGCTGAGGCTGACAACCCTCGCCGCGTTTGTTAACGCCATTGCGCTGGTGGTCATTACCGTTCTTATCGTCTGGGAGGCCGTACAGCGATTCAGACACCCGCAGCCGATCGCCGGGGCGACCATGATGGTGATTGCCGTAGCGGGGCTGCTGGCGAATATCCTCGCCTTCTGGATTTTGCACCGCGGCAGCGGGGAAAAGAACCTCAACGTGCGCGCTGCGGCTCTGCATGTTCTGGGTGATTTACTCGGCTCAGTCGGGGCGATTGTCGCCGCGCTGGTGATCCTCTACACCGGCTGGACGCCTGTCGATCCTATTCTGTCCGTGCTGGTGTCGTGTCTGGTCTTGCGCAGCGCCTGGCGGCTGCTGAAGGAGAGCGTGAATGAACTGCTTGAAGGGGCACCGGCATCGATGGATATTGACGAGCTAAAGCGCAACCTGCGCCGTTCAGTCCCGGAAGTGCGCAACGTTCATCACGTTCACGTCTGGCTGGTGGGGGAAAAACCGGTCATGACGCTGCACGTCCAGGTGATCCCGCCTCACGACCACGATGCGCTGCTTGAACGCATCCAGCATTTTCTTGAACATCACTACGAAATTGGCCACGCCACCATCCAGATGGAGTATCAGCCCTGTAACGGGCCGGACTGCCACCTTAACGAGGCGCAGTCCGGACATTCACATCAGCATCACCACTAGCTGGAAAGCGCGTGAGAACCCCGCTCACGCGCGCTCTTAATCCACATCCGGCTGCCGTTCAGCGCGATGAAGGTCAGCAGCAGATATTCCAGCGACATCGCATAGACGCCCTGCAGGGCGAAGATTGCCACGCTGATCACGTTGATGATGACCCACAGCAGCCAGTTCTCAACGTATTTACGGGTCATCAGGATCATCGCCGCAATCGACAGCACCATCATGCAGGAATCCCAGAACGGGAAGGCATCCGGCTGGAGCTCGGGCATCGTCACGTTCAGGCCGAAACCGGACATGACCGAAACGGCAACGCGGGTCAGGAACGCAAACACCGGGTTGATATAGACGATCTGCAGCTCTGCCTCCTGCTGGCTGTTCTGACGCGACCACGCGTACCAGCCGTAAATATTGGCGGCGAAGAAGAACAGCTGCAAAAGCAGGCTGGCGTACAGCTGGATCTGGAAGAAGATAATCGCAAACAGCGTAACGTTAATCAGCCCGAACGCGTAGTTGCTAATCTTCTCCAGGCTTGCCAGCCAGATACAGAGTAATCCCGCCAGCGTGCCAACGGCCTCAATCCATGACAGGTCATAGCCACCTGCACCAATCGGTATATGAACCAGAATGTTCTGCGTGCTAAAAAAATCCATCTTTTCCCCGGTCGTTTTGAATTAAGTACGTAGTGTAGCCGCAAAATCCAGCATGCGGTTAAGCGGAATTAATGCACCTTCACGCAGGGCGGCATCCACATGGATTTCATGTGCTGCCCCGCCCGTCTCGAGCCCTTCGGCAATGGCCTTCAGGCCATTCATCGCCATCCACGGACAATGCGCACAGCTGCGACACGTTGCGCCCTCGCCCGCCGTTGGCGCTTCAAGGAGCTCTTTCTCCGGCACGGCCTGCTGCATCTTGTAGAAGATACCACGATCGGTTGCCACGATGAGCTGTCTGTTAGGCAGCGTTCTGGCCGCGTTGATAAGCTGGCTGGTTGAGCCCACGGCGTCCGCCATCTCGACAATAGACTGCGGTGATTCAGGGTGAACAAGAATCGCGGCGTCAGGATAAAGTGCCTTCATGCGCGCCAGCGCCTGGGTTTTGAATTCGTCGTGCACAATGCAGGCACCCTGCCAGCAGAGAACGTCAGCCCCTGTCTGCTTCTGGACATAATTTCCAAGATGGCGGTCAGGCGCCCAGATAATTTTCTCGCCCAGGCTATCCAGATGTTCAATCAGCTCAACGGCGATGCTGGAGGTGACAACCCAGTCTGCGCGCGCTTTTACCGCCGCAGAGGTGTTGGCGTAAACCACCACGGTCCGGTCAGGGTAGGCGTCACAGAAGGCCGTGAATTCGTCAATCGGGCAGCCGAGATCCAGTGAACACTCCGCATTAAGCGTCGGCATCAGAATGGTTTTTTCAGGGCTCAGGATCTTTGCCGTTTCGCCCATAAAACGCACGCCAGCAACTAGCAGCGTGGAAGCAGGATGTTTTGCACCGAAGCGTGCCATCTCCAGTGAGTCAGAAATACAGCCCCCGGTCTCTTCCGCCAGCTGCTGAATTTCCGGGTCGGTGTAGTAATGGGCTACCATCACCGCATCTCGTTCTTTGAGAAGACGTTTGATCTTCTCACGGTAGAATTGCTTTTCGTCCTGGCTCAGCGGGACAGGCTTTGGCGGAAACGGATAGATTGCGGCTTCAGGATCAAACATCACACTCATTATGGCTTCTCGTTTTACGGGCTTAACAATATTGCCTTTCTTTTGCATGACATAGCAAAACGCGTGGCAATTGTGTTTTGTATACTAAACAAGATAGCGAATATGAGAGGAAAAGTCACCGGAAATAGGTGCGGATAGCATTTGTCGGCTGGCGGATTCGCCTTGCCCGACCTGCACAGACGGCAGATAGCAAAAAGGCGCCTTTAGGGCGCCTTTCTACACTGGTGGGTCGTGCAGGATTCGAACCTGCGACCAATTGATTAAAAGTCAACTGCTCTACCAACTGAGCTAACGACCCCTTGCGGGATGTACTTCAAATTTATTCAGGCTGGTGGGTCGTGCAGGATTCGAACCTGCGACCAATTGATTAAAAGTCAACTGCTCTACCAACTGAGCTAACGACCCTTTTGGGTGTTGCCTGAATTATCACTCGGAACCAATAAAATTGGTGGGTCGTGCAGGATTCGAACCT
>Ga0308157_10007221_pt1 | contig 12982 bp, 11 predicted proteins | sample PhyBR1_FD_201035 | JGI IMG/M metagenome (GOLD analysis project Ga0308157, IMG submission 201035) | Phyllosphere microbial communities from UC Gill Tract Community Farm, Albany, California, United States - DLSLB.R1 | ecosystem: Host-associated > Plants > Phyllosphere > Unclassified | place: USA...
GGCGGGAATGCGCGAGATGACGCCGGCCACGGCGCCCAGCAAGATGGTGGCCAGCGCTGCCGGATAGGGCGCCTGCCGCTGGGTCAGCCACCACAGCGCGGCGGCCATCAGGGCCCAGTTGAGCGCCGACACTGCCACCTGCAGCAGGCCGACCGCCCAGTGCGGCATGGGCAGGGCATGCCCGCGCACCACCAGCGGTTCGCCCCGGCGCCACGCGCACAGCGCCAGATAGGCCAGGCCGAAGCAGGCCAGGCCCGTGCCGGCCCAGCGCAGCTCCTGCGCCCCGACCGCCCAGCCTTCCGGCAGTTGGGGCGTCCACGCCCAGAACAGGGCGCCTGCAAGCGTGAAGTAGCCCAGCCAGTTGGTGAGGATGGAAAGCCCCACGATATGGCCGATGTGTGCGATGCCCACGCCCTGGCGCGAATACAGCCGGTAGCGGGCACTCACCCCGCCAATGACCGAGCCCAGGTTCAGTGTGAACGGGTAGGCGATCAGCGTGATGCCCATGGTGCGGGCGATCGTCAGGCCGTGGCCGGTGTAGTGGCGGCCGAACAGGTCGAAGGTGCTGTAGAGCAGATGGCTGCTCCAGGCCAGCGCCCCGGCGGTCACGACCACGGCGGGGGGCAGGGCCAGGAACGAATGCCATACCGATCCCCAATCCACCCGGCTGCCCTGGTGCCACAGCAGATAGAGCACGAAGCCGATGAAGCCGCCAGTCAGGCCCGTCAGCAGCCACGGCCACCAGCGCTGCTGGCGCAACCGGGCGAAGCGGCCTGCCCACCCAGGCCGCTTCGGCTCGGGCGACGCGGCGCGCGGAGTGGGCGGCATGGCGGCTGGGCGCGTGGGCTCGCGCTTCACTGCGCGCCCGACGGGCGCTGCGACACATCCGCTGCCAACGCGGCCTGGTCCACCAGGGAAATCTCCGGCTCGTGTTTCGGCAGCCAGCCCGCCCAGGTGGGGAACCAGCGCATCAGGTGGAACACGCAGTAGCTGCGCACCAGGCGCAGGCCCTCCCAACGCCCCTTGGGCTCGGGTTCCACCTGCTTGCAACTGTTCTCCATCAGGTGTGCCAGCCGTTCGTACAGCCGCGCGTTGAAGCCCGCGTCGCGGATGATGACGTTGGCCTCCAGATTGAGGGACAGGCTCAAGGGGTCGAGGTTGCTCGACCCCACGGTGGACCACTCGTCGTCCACCAGCGCCACCTTGCCGTGCAGCGGCCGGTCGCAATATTCGTAGATGCGCACGCCGGCGCGCAGCAGGTGGTCGTACAGCAGGCCGGCGGCGGTCTTGACAATGGGCATGTCGGGCTGGCCCTGCAGGATCAGCCGCACGTCCACGCCGCGCTGCGCGGCCCGGCGCAATTCGCGCACGAACCGGTAGCCGGGGAAGAAATAGGCATTGGCGATCACCACGCGGTGGCGCGCCGACCGCAACGCGATGCGGTAGTGCCGCTCGATGTCGTTGGTGTGGTTGTGGTTGTCGCGGGTGACGAAGATGGCCTGGGCCGGCCCGGCGTGGGGCCGGTCGGCCAATGCGTTGCCCTGGTTCAACTGGCGCAGGCGGCGCCGCTGCTTGAGCGGCACCACGGCGTCCTGCGCGAAGGCGTGCATCTGTGCCACCAGCGGGCCGCGCACCTCGACGGAATAGTCCTGCTTGGCCTCGGGGCCGAAGTCGGCCACATGGTCGGCCGAATAATTGATGCCGCCGATGAAGGCGCGCTCGCCGTCGATCACCACGATCTTGCGGTGCATGCGGCGCAGCACGTTCAGCCGCTGGCCGAAGAGCTGGCGGCCCGGATCGAAGATGCGGAAATGCACGCCGGCCTCCACCAGCTCGCCCACGAAGCGGTCGGACAGGTCGGGCGAGCCGAAGCCGTCCACCAGCATGTGCACGGTCACGCCGCGCCGGGCGGCTTCCAGCACGGCGGCGTGCAGTTGCAGGCCGATCTTGTCCTCGAAGAGGATGAAGGTTTCCAGCCACACCTCGCGCCGGGCGGCGCGAATCGCCTCGAACACGCGGGGAAAGAACTCCTCGCCGTTTTCCAGCAGGTCGAAGTCGTTGCCTGGCACCCAGCGGCTGTTCGCGCCGCGCTGGTTGCGCGCAGCGCTCGGCGGTGTGGCGGAAGGGCCGCTCACAGCGCGATCTCCGCCGCCAGCGGCGCGTGGTCGGAAAGCCGGTCCCAGGGCTTGCGGGGCAGCGTCACGGGCGTCAGCACCGCGGCGTTGCGCACGTAGATCCGGTCCAGCGGCAACAGCGGCATGGACGCCGGAAAGGTGCGCACCGCCTTGCGGCCGCCCTGCATGAACACCTCGTGGAGGCCGGCGCCCTTCTTCAGCACTTCGTGGGCCCGGCCCCGCCAGTCGTTGAAGTCGCCCGCCAGCACCACCGGCTCCTCGGGGTCGAACGTGGCCACCAGGTCGCAGATGCGGCGCAGCTGCCGCTGGCGGTGCGCCTCCTGCAGGCCCAGATGCACGCAGATGGCGTGCACCGGCGTGGGGCTGCCCGGCGGCTGCAGCACGCAGTGCAGCATCCCGCGCCGTTCGGGGCCGGTCACCGAGATGTCGTGGTTCTCGTAATGGGTGATGGGGAACTTCGACAGCAGGGCATTGCCGTGGTGGCCGTTGTCGTACACCGCGTTGCGGCCATAGGCGTGCTGCTGCCAGATCGTGTCGGCCAGAAATTCGTAGTGCGGCTCCTGCGGGAAGTTCTCCACGCGGCCGGCATGCTTGTGGTGCGTTCCCAGCACTTCCTGCAGGAAGACCAAGTCCGCCGACACCTCGCGTACGGCGTCGCGCAGCTCGTGCAGCATGAAGCGGCGGTTGAAGCTCGTGAAACCCTTGTGGACGTTCACGGTCAGCACCTTGAACGCAATGGGCTTTGGGGTGGCTGTGTCCATCAGTTCGATCGCAAAAGGGGGCAGGTGCGTCGCCAAAAGGGCGGGCTGTCTGCGGTGGTCGATTGTTCCAAAATGACCCTTTCAGGCCCTGTAGGACGGGTGGCCGACCCCTTGACGCTGCATGCCGGAAACGCCCCGGGGCCGCGCGCGGGCGGCCCCGGGTGGGTCGGTCAGGGCTGGCGGGCGGCCCGGTCAGGCAGGCAGGAAGCCTTCCACCGACAGGTAGCGTTCGCCGGTGTCGTAGTTGAAGCCCAGCACCTTGGCGCCGGCTTGCAGCTCGGGCAGCTTCTGCGCGATGGCCGCCAGCGTGGCGCCGGAGGAAATGCCCACCAGCAGGCCTTCTTCACGCGCCGCGCGGCGGGCGTATTCGCGGGCCGGTTCGGCATCGACCTGGATCACGCCATCCAGCACCCCGATGTCCAGGTTGGCGGGCACGAAGCCCGCGCCGATACCCTGGATGGGGTGTGGCCCGGGCTGCCCGCCGGAGATGACGGGCGAGGCCACCGGCTCCACCGCGAACACCCGCAGTTGGGGGAACCGGGCCTTCAGCACCCGGCCGACCCCGCTGATGTGGCCGCCCGTGCCCACGCCGGTGATGATCGCGTCCAGCCCCTCGGGGAAGTCGGCCAGGATCTCCTGCGCCGTGGTGCGCACGTGCACGTCGATGTTGGCCGGATTCTCGAACTGCTGCGGCACCCAGGCGCCAGGGATGCTGGCGGCGAGTTCCTGTGCGCGGGCAATGGCGCCTTTCATGCCTTTTTCCTTGGGCGTCAGGTCGAACGTGGCGCCATAGGCCAGCATCAGGCGGCGGCGCTCGAGGCTCATGCTCTCGGGCATCACCAGGATCAGCTTGTAGCCCTTCACGGCCGCGACCAGCGCCAGGCCGATGCCGGTGTTGCCCGAAGTCGGCTCGATGATGGTGCCCCCGGGCTGCAGCGTGCCGCTGCGCTCGGCGTCTTCCACCATCGCCAGCGCGATGCGGTCCTTGATCGAACCGCCCGGATTGCTGCGCTCGGATTTCACCCACACGTTGGCGCCGGCGCCGAAGAGGCGGTTGATGCGTACGTGGGGCGTGTTGCCGATGGTTTGCAGGATGTTCTGTACGAGCATGGCATCTCCGAAAAGAAGGAAGGAAGGAAGAGGGGTGGGTGGAAAGCGAACGGGAAACGGCAGCCATTGTGGGCCAGCCGATGTGCCGCCCGGCAATATGGTTATGCCCAGTGGCAGGGGTTGCGGGCCGCCTTGTCCGCGCCGGCCCGGCCGAATGGGATAATGCGCGCCGTGAAGCACGCCAGACCGTCGCTGGTGCCATATGGGAAACCTGGCACTGGAGGAACGTCCGGACTGCACAGGACAGCGTAGCAGCTAACGGCTGCCCACCGTGAGGTGAGGATCAGAGCAACAGAGACGAGTCCGAGTGGGAGCCCGCTTCGGAGTGTTCTGTGAGGCGCCAGCGCAAGCTGGCGAGAGGACAGCGCAAGCTGTCCGAACCCGGCGAAAGCCGGTCCGCACAGCCACCCCGGGCGGACAAATTCCGCTCGGGGTGAAACGGGCAATCTCTACGCGCAGCAATACCAAGTAGGCCAGCGTTGATGTGGTTCCGCAGAGCTGGCGGGTAGGTAGCATCGAGCCGGGTGGGCGACCCCCGGCCCAGAGTAATGGCGGTCACACCCGGGCAACCGGGTGCACAGAATCCGGCTTATCGGCGCGCTTCACACTTTTTTCCATCAGCCCCTGGCCGGGCGCAGCCCACGGCTGCGCGGGTCTCAGTCGCTGCTGCCGTCTTCCCGCTTGCGCCGTGCGCGCGGGTGGGCCGCGTCGTACACCTTGGCCAGGTGCTGAAAATCCAGCCGCGTGTAGACCTGCGTGGTGGTGATGTTGGCGTGGCCCAGCAGTTCCTGCACCGCGCGCAGGTCCCCGCTGGACTGCAGCAGGTGGCTGGCGAAGGAATGCCGGAGCATGTGCGGATGCACCGGCGTGGTCAGGCCGGCCACCTGGCTGCGCTGGCGCAGGCGCAGCCACACCGACTGCGCGGTGAGCCGCGCGCCGCGCTGGCCGACGAAGAGCGCCGCGTCCAGCCGGGCCGACGCCGCACCGCCGAACGGCAGCGCGCGCTGGGCCAGCCAGGCCTGCAGCGCGGTGATGGCCGCGCTGCCCACGGGCACGCTGCGCCGCTTCGACCCCTTGCCGAAGACATGGGCCTCGCCCGCCTGCAGGTCGATCCACCCCCGGCCGGCACGCTGCGTGTCCGGGCCCGGCACGGCGTCCAGGCCCACCAGTTCGCCCACGCGCAGGCCGCAGCCGTAGAGCAGCTCCACCATGGCGGCGTCGCGCGCCTCCAGCCAGGGGTCGCCGCCGGCATGCTCGTGTTCGGCCAGGCGCACGGCGTCGTCCACCGGCAGCGCCTTCGGCAGGGGCTTGGGCGCCTTGGGCGCGCGCACGTCCAGCACCGGGTTGTGCGGCACCAGGCCCTGCCGGCCCGCCCAGGCGAAGAAGCCTCGCCAGCCGGAGAGGATCAGCGCAATGCCGCGCCCGCTGCGCCCCGCCGAATGCATCTGCGCGACGAAGCGGCGGATGTGCGCGGTGGAGAGCTGCAGCAGTGGAACGCCCACGTCCGCGGCGTGGCGGGCCAGCCGTTCCAGGTCAAGGGTGTAGAGGGTGAGCGTGCGGGCCGCCAGGCGTTTTTCGACGCGCACGTGCTCCAGGTAGCGCAGCGCCTCGGGCGGCAGCGGGGCGGGTGGCCGGGCTGCCGTGCCGGGATCGGCCTGGGCGGTGGTCATGTCGGCCCCGGCCGGTGGCGCTTCAGCGCAGGCGCGACAGTGCGCCGCTCGCCAGCTCGGCGATGCGCACCAGGAAGTCGGTGCCCATCTCGGCAGTGAAGCGCTGGGCATCGGGCGAGCCCAGCACCAGCAGGCCGAACGCGGGCGATTCGCCGTCCAGCGCGCCATCGCGCAGGGGCAGCAGCGCCAGCGACCGCACCTGTGCCGCTTCGGGCAGCCAGGCGGTGGGCTCGAAGCCCAGGTTGGCGCCGCAGAAAGGCGCCGTCAGCGACGTGGCGAAAGCGCGCGCGTCCGGGCTGGCGCCGCACCACGCGGCGGTCTGGAACGGGGGCGCCACCTCCCACATGCGCATGGCCGTCTGGGGCACGTCGAACAGGCGGCGCAGGCCCTCGGTCACCGCGCCGGGCAGGGCATGCGGGTCTTTCACGGCAGCCAGCTCGCGCGACCACTGATGGAGCTTCTGCGCGATGTGGCCGTTCTCGTTGCCGTTGCGCACCATCTCCATCACGCGCTGCTCCAGCGCCTTGATCTTCTCGCGCAGCATCTCGGCCTGGCGTTCCTGCAGGCTGACGGCGCGGTGGCCGTGCGGGCTGGTGAAGGTGACGCTGGCCAGCACTTCGGCGTGGCGCTCGAAGAAGCCGGGCGTCTGCTGCAGGAACTCGGCGATGTCGTCCTCGGTGATGGGCGGCACGGCGGAGGCCGACGAAGCGGACGAAGCGGACGAAGAGGACAGGGAAGAAGCAGGAATGGCGGACTGGGTCATGGTGTGTCGGGAATATCGATCTGGCCTTCGAAGACCGTGGTGGCGGGGCCGGTCATGAAGACCGCGTCATCGGCACCGCCGGCCCAGGCGATGGTGAGCAGGCCGCCGCGCGTGTGCACGTCCACCCGCGCATCCAGCAGCCCCAGGCGAATGCCGGAGACCACGGCCGCGCACGCGCCCGTGCCGCAGGCCAGCGTCTCGCCGGTGCCGCGCTCGAACACGCGCAGGCGCACCTCGCCGCGGCTCACGATCTGCAGGAAGCCGGCATTCACGCGCTGCGGAAAGCGGGCATGGCGCTCGACCAGCGGGCCGACGGTGGCGACGGGCGCGGTGTCCACGTCGTCCACCAGCTGCACCGCATGCGGGTTGCCCATGGAGGCAATTGCTACAAAAATAGTAGCATCATGTTCAGTGTTATTAAGCGCCAGCGGCCATTTTTCCCCAGAGCCCTGGGCCACGGGCGTCAGGCCCGCGGCGTCGAACGGTATCTCGGCCGGCGCGAAGCGCGGGCGGCCCATGTCCACCGTCACCCGGCCATCGGGCGTGAGCCGGGGAGAGATCACGCCCTTGACGGTCTGCACGCGCAGCGCCTCCTTGTCGGTCAGGCCCTTGTCGCGCACGTAGCGGGCAAAGCAGCGCGCGCCGTTGCCGCACTGCTCCACTTCGCCGCCGTCGGCGTTGTGGATCACGTATTCGAAGTCGATGCCCTCGGCCGGCGACGGACGCACGGTGAGGATCTGGTCGGCGCCCACGCCGAAGTGGCGGTCGGCCAGGAACCGGTACTGCGCAGGGGTCAGGCCCAGGCGGCCCTGGGTCTCGTCGAGCACGATGAAGTCGTTGCCCGCGCCCTGCATCTTGGTGAAGCGGATGTGCATGGGGGGATTATCCTCACCGGTCGATGATCACCAGCGTGCCGTGGCTGCCCGGCGCCACTGCGTGCGGCAGGCCGGCCGGCACGATGACCATGCAGCCGGCCTCCACGCGCTGCACCTGGCCTTTGGACTCCAGCAGCATGCAGCCGTCGATCACCAGCAGGGCTTCGTCGAAGTCGTGCACTTCGTCGGGGTAGGCCCGGTCGTCCATGCGCAGAACCTTCACCTGGGAGCCGGCCGCCCGGCCGACGATGGTGGAATGCCAGGCCTTGGGCAGTGCACGGGCGATATCGGGTAGATGGGTGGGCTGCATGGGCGGTATTGTCCGCGCTCTCGGGATGCCGCCGTTCGCTCTATGGCTCTCGACGTTTTTGCATTCAGCAAGCGCTGATGGCTCAATCTTCACCGCATGCTTGGTAGGGGGTGAAGGCCGGATCAGCATGTTTCCCGGTCAAAGCGCCAGCAGGAACGCCCGCAACGCCTCCACGTCCCCGGGCGTGAGTGCCAGCGGGCGAATGTGCGGCGACAGCCGGGACGCGCACGGGAACAGCGGATGCGCCGCCTCCTTGGCATTGCGGGCCCGCACCTCGCCGCCGCCGCGCGCGTACAAGTGGATCACGCCCTCCAGAGTCCGGAACAAACCGTTGTGCATGTACGGTCCGGTCTGCCCAACGTGGCGCAGGCTGGGCGTGCGGAAGGCGCCTGCGTCCTCGCAGCGGCCCGTGACCGCGTAGCGCCCCAGGTCCTGCGAGCGCTCGCCGAAAGACGAAGTCCTCAAGTTGTGGAACCGCTCGTCGGTCAGCAGCGGGCCGTGGTGGCAGTTGATGCAGCGCGCCTCGGTGCGAAAGAGGTGCAGGCCGCGGATCTCCTGGTCGCTGAGCGCGGTGCCGTCGCCGCGCAGGAAGCGGTCGAAACGGGTGGGTGTGTCCAGGGTGCGCAGGTAGGCGGCCAGAGCCTCGCCCAGGGCCTGCACGGAGGGCAGGCCCGCACGGGCCACGGCGTCTTCCAGGGAGGCAAGGCCCATTTCTGCAGGGTCGTTCAGAGGAGCAAGGGAGCGACCGGCCAGCGAAGTGCCGCTGCCGTCCCAGCCCCAGCGGGTACGGGCGGCCGCCGTGTGCAGCGCTGTCGGGTTGCGACGACCCGGCTCGCCCATGTGGCCGATGGCGAGGGGCGTGTTCACCGTCCAGCCCTGGTCCGGCCGGTGGCAGCTCGCACAGGCGATAGTGCCACTGGCGGACAGGCGGGGATCAAGGAACAGGCGCTGGCCCACGGCGGCTTGTCGGCGCTGGGCGGGGGTGGATGCGGGAATGAAAGCAGGTGCGAGTTCGGTGAAGGCGACGCCCGGGTCGAGCCACGGCGCAGGCCAGAGAGCCGACGGCTGGGTGTAGGCCTGGCGCAAGGAAAAGGTCGCTTCACCGGGCGGTTGCGCCTGCAAGAGCAGGTGGACCGTGGCAAGCGTCCAGGCCGCCAGGCGCTTGAGGCTCAATGGCAATCCGGCCCCACCTGATCGAAATACACCTCGAACGCCACGTTGGCCGCCCACTGCTGCGCGCGCTGTCGCCACTGCGCTGCGCTGCCCAGCTCCCGCGCCGCTTCGCGCACCGTCTGGATCTGGGACAAATCGGCCCGCGCCAGCACCGACAGTTCAGCCACTTCGACCGGTGCCAGCGTGGCGGAGAACTTGTGCCATTCGGGGCGTTGGAACAGCGCGTCGAGCTGCGCGCGGTCGATCAGCGCCGCGTCGCACTCGCCCGTGCGCACGGCAGCCAGCGCCTGGGCGGGGGCTGCGAATGTCCGCAGCTGCCCCCGCACGCCGGCAGCGGCGGCCTGCGCGCGCACATGGCCCTGCGTGGCGCACAGCGCCCGGCCCGACAGGTCGCTCCACGCGCGCACCGGCGTGTCCGACCGCATTGCCACGCTCACGCCGCTGCGCAGCCCCGTCGGCAGCAGCGCCACATTGCCGGAGCCGGCCTCGTCTCGCGACAGGGCCAGATCGACGCGTCCATCGTGCAGCGCCTGCGCCGCGCCGAACGGCGCCAGCGGCACCAACTCCAGTTCCGCGCCCAGCGCGGCGGCCAAATCCTGTGCGAAGGCGGGCTCCAGCCCGTTGCCGGTGTAGTCGCGCAGCCCGTTGGCATACCGCAGCGCGCCTTCAGGCACGCCGACGCGCAGCACCTGCCGGGAGGCCGCGGGCGGCGTCTCGGGGGATGGCGCCGCCAGCAGCGGGCGCAGCACGGCGCCGCCCAGAGCCGCTGCCGCCACCAGGGTGGACGCGACGGCGCCGGGCCACCAGGAACGGAGGGAGCGTGCGCGTGACATGTCAGTTGTGTCAGTTGTGTCAGTTGTATTGGTCGGGCGAGGGCAGCTCGCCGTTGAGCGCCCAGCGCCCCAGCGCGTTGAGCTTGTAATCCAGCGGGTCATGCAGCGTGTGCGTGCGGACGTTGCGCCAGAAGCGGTCATAGCCCAGGCTCGCGCGCGTGCCCCGTGCGCCCACCACTTCGAACAGTTCCTGCCCGGCCTGCAGCCCTGCGCGGTGCGCCATCACCTTTGCCTCGGCCACGGCGATGGCGGCCTCGCCGCGCTCCTGCGGGGTGAGCTGTTCACCGCGTTCGTAGGCGGCCTGCACGCTGAGCGCCGCGCGCTCGGCCAGCGCGGTCGCGGCGCTGATCTGCACGTGCAGCTCGCCCACGCGTTGTAGCGTGTAGGGGTCTTCGCTGGCGTGTTCCACCGGCGCGGCGATCCAGGGTCGCCCCTCGCGGTGCAGGTACACGCGAGCCTCCTCGAGCGCGCCGATGGCGATGCCCAGGTAGAGGTTGACCAGCACCAGTTGGGCAAAGCAATTGCGCAGTGTGTGGGCGGCGGTCGGTGTGGCGCCATGGGCGCGCAGCACGTCTTCGCGGCGCAGCGGCACGTGCTTGAAACCGACCGAGCCGCTGTCGGTCTGCCGCTGGCCGATCGGGTCCCAGTCGTCGTGCACGGTGATGCCGGGCTGCTGCGTCTCCACGATGCCCAGCACCACGTCGTGGCTGGCCGCATGGCGTGCCGACAGGGTCAGGAACCGGGAGCCGCGCGTGCCGGAGCAGAAACCCTTGGCGCCGTCGAGCTGGTAGCCCTGCGCCGTGTCGGTGGCGATCAGGCGCGTGTCGCGCGGGTTCACGGCGTTGCCCCACCAACCGCCCTCTTCGATGGTGCGCGTGAGCCAGCGCCGGCGCTGATCCCCGTCGCCGTAGATCAGCACCGTGGCCACCTGCAAGTGGTGAAAGGCCAGCAGGTGCGCGAGCGCGCTGTCCACCGCCGCGACGCGCCGCACGACACGGTAGATCCCGGGCCAGGGCAGGCCCAGTCCGCCGTACCCGGGCGGAATCGACAGGCGCAACAAGCCGGCCTCACGGATGCGCTCCTTCTCCTCGGCGGCATGGCCGCCCGCGCGGTCCCGCTCCACGGCGCCGTGGCGCAGTTCTTCGATCAACAGAGACAGGCTGTCTTCCAGGGAGGGGTGGAGCGCGGCATTCATGCAGGACGGTGCGGGGGGACGCAGGCATTGGGAAAGTGCCGCGAATTATGGAAAGCCGCCACCCTCGCGGTGCAGCGATTTCCAAATATGGTTACTAAGTTCGGTTCGTTGTCTTCAGCCCTTCGCGCTTCCAACAATGGCGCTCCATTCGACGGTTGCCATGCCCCTTGGCGCCGCCATTCCACCCACCGGAGAGAACGCATGACCGAGCCTGAACTGATGAACCCCCGCCGTCCCAGCCGCCTGCGCGGGCTGTGCGCCGCCGCCATCGCGGTCTTGGGCCTGCACGGTGCCATGTCGGCCGCAGCCGCGGAGACGCTGCCCTCGATCAACCTGCAGCTCTCGCCCTGGACCGTGGTAGCGCGCTCTAAAGGCATCTTCAAGGAAGAGTTCGACAAGGTCGGCACCAAGGAGGTCAACCTGATCGCTTCCGGCGGCGCCGATCTGATCGGCGCCGAGACGGCAGCCGTGAACAAGGGCGCCATCGCGATCGCGCAGCGCATGATTTATCCGGCCACCGTGCACCGCGCCAATGGGCTCGACGGCGTCATCATCTGGGCGTCGGAGCCTTCCAACCGTTACCGCGCGCCGGTGATTGCGCGCGCCAGGAATGAGCAGATCAACAAGCTGGCCGACCTGGATGGCAAGAAGTTCGGCAGCAGCCGCATCAGCTGCTACTGGTCCGCGCCCACCGAGGCGCTGCAATCCGTCGGCCTGCCGCTGGACTCGCGTGGCAAGCAGGGCCGGGTGCGCTACGAATCCATCGACAACGTGTCTGTCGCGCTGTCGGCCGTGCTCTCGGGCGCCACCGACGCCACCACCGTTCACCTGGCGGCGGGCAACGCCGCGGGCGCCTGGCTCTCGGGTAAGTTCAAGGTGGTGGGACATCCGCCGGAGGACGGTGTCTACATCAACCACGCGGGCCGCATCACGTATTTCGCGCGCCGCGAATTCGTGAACAAGTACCCCGAGGTGGTCAAGGCCTTCCTGGCCTCGCGCGAACGCACCATGGCATGGACGCTGGACAACGTGGACGAGGCCGCCAAGATCGTCGCCAAGGAAACGCGCGTGCCGCTCGAGGTGGCCAAGTTCCAGATCACGCACCTGGGCCAATGGGAGTTCACGCAGGGCGAGCCCAACGCCGACCGGACGCGCAACGCGATCAAGACCTTCCAGTCCTGGTACATCGCGCAGGGCGACGACGTGCTGAGCGAGCGCAAGCTGACCGACGCGCAGATCGACGCTTTCGTCGATGCCCGCTTCTTCGTCGGCGGCAAGTACTCCATCTACCGCTGAAGTCGGCAACCAGGGCCTACCGATGAACACGCTGGCGCACACGCTTCCTTCCCCGTCCCAAACCCCGGCCCCCGCCACAGCTGACTCGATCTCGAGCCGGTTGCGCGCCGTGCTGCGGCGGCGCAATGCCATCGGTTTGGCGCTACCCGCGATCGTCCTGGCGCTGTGGCAGACGGCCTCGAGCCAGGGCTGGGTGGATGCCGTTTTCCTGCCCGCCCCGGCGGCGGTGGCGAAGGCCTTCGTCACCATGGTGGTCTCGCAAGATCTGGCACTGGACTTCCTGGCCAGCCTCAAGATCGTCTCGCTGGGGTTCTTCTTCGGCGCGGGAGCCGCGATAGCGCTGGGCATCGCGGCGGGGCTGTCGCAGCGGGTGGAACGGTTCTTCTCGCCCACCTTCGACATCATTCGGCACATCCCCGGCATCGCGTGGCTGCCGCTCATCGTGCTCTGGCTGGGCCTGGGCGCGCCGGCCAAGGTGCTGGTGATCGCCAAGTCGGTGTTCTTCCCCGTGTTCCTGAACACGCTGCAGGGCATTCGCAATGTGGACCGCAACTACATCGACCTGGCCCAGGTGATGACGCTCACGCGCTGGCAGCTTGTGCGCCGCATCGTCCTGCCGGCCGCGACGCCGAACATCATGGTCTCGCTGCGCTACGCGGCGGGCCTGGCCTGGGCACTGGTGGTGGTGGCCGAAGGCCTCAGCGGGCTGGAGGGACTGGGCTTCCTGATCTTCCGCGCGCAGGGGCTGCTGTTGACCGACCAGCTGCTGGTGTGCATGGTGGTGATCGGCCTGGTGGGCTTCGCCATTGACCGCTCGATGTATTTTTTACAGCGGCGCGTGCTGCGGTGGAAACAGGGTTA
>Ga0308157_10007223_pt1 | contig 12980 bp, 9 predicted proteins | sample PhyBR1_FD_201035 | JGI IMG/M metagenome (GOLD analysis project Ga0308157, IMG submission 201035) | Phyllosphere microbial communities from UC Gill Tract Community Farm, Albany, California, United States - DLSLB.R1 | ecosystem: Host-associated > Plants > Phyllosphere > Unclassified | place: USA...
CCGACACGCACGGCTGGCCGCTCGCGACCTGGCCGTCGAAGCAGCACACCGACGCGGGCTACAAGCAGGTGCTCGAGTACGCGCTGCACCCCGACCGCATCCGGAACGTGCACCTCGGCATCGCGGGGCACAACCTCTTTGACGTCGCCCTCGCGAAGCTGCTCGCCGAGCACCGCGGCATCACAGAGGGCATCGAGTTCGAGATGCTGCTCGGCATGGCGACGCAGCAGGCTGCCGTCGTGCGCCGCGACGTCGGCGAGCTGCTGCTGTACACGCCCGTCGTGCACCCGCAGGAGTTCGACGTGGCGATCGCATACCTGATCCGCCGCCTCGAGGAGGGCGCGAGCCCCGACAACTTCATGTCGGCCGTGTTCGACCTCGACTCGAACGAGCGACTGTTCGAGCGCGAGAAGCAGCGGTTCCTCACGTCGATCGACATGGTTCCCGACGAGGTTCCCGCATCGAACCGCACGATGGATCGCCGCGAGCCGCAGCCCCCGTACGAGGAGGGACCGCGCGAGAACGGTTCGGCGTTCCGGAACACCCCCGACACGGATCCGTCGATCGCCGCGAACCGTGAGTGGGCCGCGGGGATCCGCTCGCGCATGCGCGACTCGCGCCTCGGCATCGACACGATCGAGGCCGCCGAGATCGAGTCGCCGGAGGTGCTCGACGAGGCGATCGCCGATGCCGCAGCGGCGGAGTGGCGCGAGACGCCGCTGGCCGAGCGCGTCGCGATCCTGCACCGCGCGGGCGACATCCTGCAGAACCGCCGCGGCGATCTGCTCGAGGTGATGGGATCCGAGTGCGGCAAGGTCATCGAGCAGGGCGACGCCGAGGTGAGCGAGGCGATCGACTTCGCGCACTTCTACGCCGCAAGCGCCGAGCGCCTGTCGGAGGTCGACGGCGCGACGTTCGAAGCTGCGCGCGTGACGGCCGTCATCCCGCCCTGGAACTTCCCCGCCGCGATCCCGGCGGGCGGCGTGCTCGCGGCGCTCGCCGCGGGATCCGCCGTGATCTTCAAGCCGGCCCGCCAGGCTTCGCGCACGGGCGCGGTCATCGCGGAGGCGCTGTGGGAGGCGGGCGTGCCGCGCGAGGCGCTGCGTCTCGTGCGCATCAGCGGCGAGCTCGGCTCGCGCCTGCTGTCGGATCCGCGCGTCGAGCGGGCGATCCTCACGGGCGCGTACGAGACGGCCGAGATGTTCCGGTCGTTCCGCAAGGATCTGCCGCTGCTCGCCGAGACGAGCGGTAAGAACGCGATCATCGTCACCCCGAGTGCCGACTTCGATCTCGCGGCGAAGGACATCGCGTACTCGGCCTTCGGGCACGCGGGTCAGAAGTGCTCGGCCGCGTCGCTCGTCGTGCTGGTCGGATCCGTCGCGAAGAGCGAGCGCTTCCGCCGCCAGCTGCTCGACGCGACCGAAGGCTATGAGGTCGGATACCCGTACGAAGAGGGCGCCCGCATCGGACCGGTCATCGCACCGGCCGAGGGCAAGCTGCTGCGGGGCCTGACGGTGCTCGAGCAGGGCCAGCGGTGGGTCATCGAGCCGCGGCGCAAGGACGACACGGGCGCGCTGTGGTCGCCCGGCGTCCGCGAGGGCGTGGCGCGCGGGAGCGAGTTTCACCTGACCGAGTACTTCGGGCCGATCACGGGCATCATCGAGGCCGAGACGCTCGAGGAGGCCATCGAGATCGTCAACGAGATCGAGTACGGCCTGACGAGCGGCCTGCACTCGCTCGATCCCGACGAGATCCAGACGTGGCTCGGGTCGATTCAGGCCGGCAACGCCTACATCAACCGTGTGATCACGGGCGCGATCGTCGAGCGCCAGCCGTTCGGCGGATGGAAGAAGTCGGCCGTCGGCCCCGGCACGAAGGCCGGCGGACCGAGCTACCTGTACGCGCTCGGCGACTGGCAGGAGGCGCCGGTGGTCGCGGCCGCGACGGCCGATGCCGCATCGCGCCGGGCCGCGAAGGCCGTATCGCCTGAGGACCGCGACTGGCTCGAGGCGGCGCTCGCCACCGATATCGAAGCGTTCGCCGGCGAGTTCGGCGTCGCGCGCGACGTGCAGTCTCTGGCGCTCGAGCAGAACGTGCTGCGCTATGTGCCCACCGCGGTCACCGTGCGGTACGAGGGATCCCGGCTCGCTGAGCTCGTGCGCGTCCTCGCGGCGGGCGCGCGGATCGGGGCGCCGATCGAGGTGTCGAGCCTTGAGCGGCTGCCCGAGCCGGTGCGGGCGTACCTCGCCGACGTGGGCGCGGTGCACCGCGTCGAGGATGCGGCCGCATGGTCTGAGCGCGCGGCGGCATTCGCCGAGACGGGCGGCCGGATCCGTCTGGTGGGAGCCTCGGCCGATCCGATCCTCGAGGCGACCGACGGATCCCCGAACGTCGCGATCTACGCCGGTGCGGTCACGCCGGCCGGCCGCGTCGAGATGCTGCCGTTCGTCAGGGAACAGGCGGTGTCGATCACGGCGCACCGCTTCGGTAACCCGCGCCGCTACGAGGTTCCGGTCGCCACGGGCGGCGCCTCTGGCCTCGTGGCCCGCTGACAGCTATGGGTCGCCAAGAAATGCTGCTTCTCCCCGCGTGGAGGCAGCATTTCTTGGCGACCCAATCGTCTTACTCGCGGCAGTAGCGCGTGACGAGTCCGACGAAGCGATCGACGTCGGCGGCGGTGGTGTCCCACGACGTGAGCCAGCGCACCTCGCCGGTCTCGGCGTTCCAATCGTAGAACGCCACGTGCTCGCGAACCCTGTCGGCGACGCCCTCGGGCAGGATCGCGAAGACGCCGTTGGACTGCGTCTCCTGCGTGAAGCGCACGCCCGGCAGGTCGCTGATCCCCTTGCGCAGGCGGGCGGCCATCGCGTTCGCCTGCGCGGCGGAGCGCAGCCACAGATCGTCGTCGAGCAGCGCGATCAGCTGCGCCGACACGAAGCGCATCTTGCTCGCGAGCTGCATCGTGCTCTTGCGCAGGAACTCGAGGCCGGTCGCCGCGTCGGGGTTCAGCACGATGACGGCCTCGGCACCGATCGCGCCGATCTTCGTGCCGCCGAAGCTCAGCACGTCGACGCCCGGCAGCATCTCGGCGAGCGGTAGGCCGAGGGCGGCCGCCGCGTTCGCGATGCGGGCGCCGTCGACGTGCACCGACAGCCCGAGCTCGTGCGACGCGTCGCAGATCTCGCGGATCTCGTCGACCGAGTACAGCGTGCCGAGCTCGGTCGACTGCGTGATCGACACGACCTGGGGCACGATCGTGTGCACCCCGCGGGATCCGGCGTGGCGGCGGATCAGCTCGGGCGTCAGCTTGGCGTCGGGCGTCGCGACGGGGATGATCTTGAACCCGCCGACCTTCTCAGGCGCCCCGCCCTCGTCGGTGTTGACGTGCGCGATCGACGGGGTGATGACCCCGCCCCACCTGGTCAGCATGGCCTGCAGGGCGATCACGTTCGCGCCCGTGCCGCCCCAGACCGGGTACACCTCGGCCTGGCCGCCCAGCATCTCGCGGAAGCGTTCCTGAAGACGCTCGGTATACGGATCCGCGCCGTACGAGGGGGCGTGGCCACCGTTGGCCGCCACCAGGGCCTCGAGCACCTCCGGATGCGTGCCGGCATAGTTGTCCGAGGCGAATCCGCGTCGGTCGGTGTCGTGCAGCTGTTCCACACCCCCAGGCTATGCCGATACGTCGGTGCGCGGCCGCCGCGGCGCACAACTACGGCAGATCGGCCGGAGAACCGCGACGCCTCGTACGACACCATGCGGGACGGCACCGGATCTGCCGTAGTCCTGCAGGGGAGGGCCGGGTCACGTCGGCATATGTCGCGGCGTATGCGCCGACCGACCGGGCGTCGTAGCCTGGAGCCATGACGAATCCGCGCTCTCAGTCCACGTATCAGGTTCGTCTCGGATGGGGCGAGCAGGCCCTCACCGGGCTCGCGAAGGCCGGAATCGTCGTCGTGATCGACGTGCTCGGATCCGGCGAAAAACTCGCCGCAGACGCCGCGGCGCTGCCGCACGGCCCGACCGTGTTCCTCGGCAGCCTCCGCAACGCGTCGGCCACGGCCCAGGCCGTGTACGACGAGCAGGTGGCCCGCGGCGGGCGCACCGCGATCAACCTCGTGCTCGCGGGAGATGACGGCACCTTCGCCGTGGAGGACTACCTCGCCGCCGGCGCGATCGGCGATGGCCTGTCGGCACGCGGCCTCGACCACTCGGCGCCCGACGTCGCTGTGGCAACGGAGGGCTTCCGGCCGCTGACCCGAGCCCTTAAGCACCTGCTCTCGGCCAGCGCCTCGGGGCTCGCGCTCGCCGAGGAGGGCCGCCGCGACGAGGTCAAAGCCGCCGCCGAGCTCGACGCCGACCCGGACCCGATCAGGGTCATCACCGCAGACGAAGACTGATCGGGCCGTCCCCTCGTCAGCCGCCTACGGTGCTGCGGGTCGGACGAGGCGACGCTTCCTCGATCGCAGCCTCAACGGGGGCGAGCTCCGGCTCAGCAGCGGGGGCCGGGGCCCCGTGGCCGTCGTCGAGCATCATCTTCTCGTCGAACGGTTCGCGGCCCGAGAGTACGTCGAGTGCGCGTAAGCGGTCGAACTCCTTGGTCCACGTGCCGATCACGATCGCGGCGACGGCGTTGCCGGTGAAGTTCGTCAGCGCTCGCGCCTCAGACATGAACCGATCGATGCCGACGATCATGCCCACCCCGTCGACCATGTCGGGTCGGTAGGTCTGCAGACCCGCCGCAAGCGTCGCGAGGCCCGCGCCCGAGACGCCTGCCGCGCCCTTGGACGCGATGATCATGAACGCGAGCAGGCCGATCTGCTCGGTCAGCGACAGCGGGGTGCCCATCGCGCTGGCGATGAACAGCGACGCCATCGTGAGGTAGATCGCCGTGCCGTCGAGGTTGAACGAGTATCCGGTCGGAACCGTGATCCCGGCGACCGGCTTTGAGACCCCGACGTGCTCCATCTTGGCGATGAGGCGGGGCAGCGCCGACTCGCTCGACGAGGTCGACACGATCAGCAGGTACTCGCGTGCGAGGTACTTCATGAGCGAGAAGATGTTGATGCGCGACACGAACCACAGCACGGCGGCGAGCACGACGCCGATGAACAGCGCGCACGTGATGTAGAAGGCGACCATCAGCACGGCCAGCGCGCCGACGGCGCCCCATCCCGTCTCGCCGACGACGCCGGCGATCGCGCCGAACGCGCCGACCGGCGCGATCCACAGCACCATCTGCAGAACGCGGAAGACGACGGCCTGGATCGAGCGGATCGCGTTCAGCACCGGCTCGCCGCGGGATCCCATCTGCTGTACGGCGAAGCCGACGAGGAGCGCGACGAAGAGAACCTGCAGCACCGAGGTTCCGGTGAGCGGAGAGAGGAGCGTCGTCGGAATCAGGCTCATGATGAACCCGTCCGCGTGCTCGCCGTCGTCCGACACCTCGTAGTGGGCCGACGCGACGTCGAGCCCCGACCCCGGGTGGATGATGTTGCCGACCAGAAGGCCGAGGGCGAGCGCGAAGGTCGACATCACGAGGAAGTACCCGAGAGCGAGGCCGCCGACCTTGCCGACGGTCGCGGCCTTCGCGATCGATCCGATGCCCAGAACGATCGTGCAGAAGATCACGGGCGCGATCATCATCTTGATGAGCCCGACGAACGCCGTGCCGATCCAGGCGAGAGACGCGCCGAGGTCGGGGGCGATCAGCCCGACCGCGACTCCCGCGATCACGGCGATGATGACGGCGATGTAGAGCCAGTGCTCCTTGCCGACGCGGCGGGTGCGAGTGGATGGCGACGTTGCCATGGTGTTCCTTTCGAAAGGTCAGCTGCGTTCCGGCCGACGCGCGTGGTCGGCACCGTCCCACAGTGGCCGCCCGGACGGCGCGGGCACGAGTTACGTGCATATTGGTCGCGGCACAATGGATCCCATGCGTCGACGAACCGGATCCGCGAGCGTGGCGCGCACCTATCTCGCGCTCCATACGGCAGTGCTGCTGGTAGCGGGGGCGATCGTCTTCACGCTGCTGATGGTCGACGCGCGACAGACGGCGCGGCACGAGGCCGAGGTGGCGACGACGGTTCTCGTCGCGTCGCTCGCGCGGGATCCGTTCGTGGTCGATGCGGTCGCGGATGCGCACGCCGACGGATCCGCGGCGGTGCCCGCGCCCGCAGGCGAGCTCTCGCCGCGCGCGGAGGAAGCATCGGCCGTGCTGCAGCCGTTCGTCGAGGAGCTGCTCCCCGCAACGGACATCGACTATGTGACGATCATGGACACCGATCGCACGCGGTACACGCACGCCGAGCGCGACCGCATCGGAGGCGAGTTCGTCGGCACGATCGCGCCCGCGCTCGCAGGGGAGACCCTGACGGAGGTCTACGAGGGCACGCTCGGTCCGTCGCTCCGAGCGACGACGGCGATCGAGGCCGGCGGTGAGGCCGTGGGCCTCGTCTCGGCGGGTGTGCTGCTGCGCGACGTGTCGGCGACCGAGCTGTCGCGCCTGGTCATCGTGGGCGGTGTCACGATCGTCTTCGTGATCGCCGGTGTCGCGGGCATGTTCGTGCTCTTCCGCCGCCTCGATCGCGCGACCGACAGCCGCGGGGAAGACGAGCTGCGCGTCGCTTTCGATGCGCAGCGCGAGCTGACCGACGTGCGCACGATTGCGGACGCGCTGCGCGCGCAGGTGCACGAGTTCGACAATCGCGTGCACACGATGGCGTCGCTCATCGAGATCGGGCGCGGAGAGGAGGCAATCGACCTCGCGACGGGGTGGCGGGGCGATGGGCAGCGCCTCACCGATCGGGTCGTGAACGCGACGGATCAGCCCGTCATCGCGGCGCTCATGCTGGGCAAGTCGGCGCAGGCCCACGAACTCGGCGTCGAAATGCACTTCGAGACCCACCTGGATCCGGGCACCCAGGGCCTCGATGCGTCCGACGTGGTGACGATCCTCGGCAACCTCATCGACAACGCAATCGACGCGGCGGCGGCGAACCGTCGCGAGGGTGTCCAGCCGTGGGTGGAGGCCTACCTCGCGACGGACGATGCGGGCGAGTTGACGTTCCAAGTGAGCGACAGCGGCCCGGGCATCGCGCTCGGTGCGCGCGAGGCGATCTTCCGCCGCGGGTACTCGTCGAAGGCCGATGGCGATCGGCAGCACGGGTACGGGCTGGCGCTCGTGGAGCGCACGGTCGCGCGACTGGGCGGCGCGATCGAAGTCGGAACGGCGGCCGGCGGAGGCGCGGAGTTCACCGTGACCCTGCCGAGGAGCGAGGCGGGGGAGGACCGATGAGCGACATTCGCGTGCTGGTCGTGGAGGATGATCCGCGCACGGCCGAGGCGCATGGCGCATACGTCGAGCGCATGCCCGGCTTCGCGCTCGCGGGGATCGCCGGAACGGCAGCCGAGGCGCGACGCGCGCTCAACGCGGCCGCGAGCGGCGGCGAACGGATCCACCTGCTGCTGCTCGATTTCACCCTGCCCGACGGCGACGGGCTGAGCCTCTGCGGCGAGCTGCGCGCGTCCGGTCTCATGGTCGACGTCGTCGCCGTCACCGCCGAGCGAGGGCTCGAGATGGTGCGCAGGGCCGTGGCGATCGGGGTCGTCCAGTACCTCATCAAGCCGTTCTCGTTCGCCGCGTTCGCCGAGAAGCTCGAGGCGTACGCCGCGTACGCCGAGCGGATGAACCGCCCCGTGTCGGCGCTCAGTCAATCGGAGGTGGATACGGCGTTCTCGGCGCTGCGCACCTCGAACGCGGCGGGGCTGCCGAAGGGCCTGTCCGCTGAAACGCTCGAGACCGTGCAGCAGTTGCTCGCGACGTCGGCGACCGCCCTGTCGGCTACCGAGGTCGCCGCGAAGCTGGAGCTCTCGCGCGTCACGGCCCGGCGTTACCTCGAGCATCTCGTCGACGACGGCGTCGCCTCTCGGGCGCCTCGCCGCGGCGGCAAGGGCCGCCCCGAGGCGGAATACACTCGCGACTGACGGCGCTTCCCGATGTCAGCGCGGAGTGGCGGCCGCGACGCGGTCGGCCCGGGTGATCTCGCGGCGGTGCCAGGTGAACTGGTAGCGCCTGTCGAAGCCTCGGGCGCACTTGACGCAGGATGACGGCCGAGACGGCCGGCGGTGGCGGTAGACGAGATGCCCGCTCGGGCACGTGCCCACCCATGGTGCGAGCTCGGTCGCGGTCTCGAGCGCGTGCGTCGCACTGCCGACGTACCCGAGCTCGCGCGCGATGCGCTTCCACGCGGGGCCGTGCCCTGCGGTCGCGCCCGCCAGCGCATGGGCGACCTCGTGCAGCAGCGTCTGGTGGATGTCGTCGTCGCTGAACCTCGCCGCCAGGTACTTCGAGACCGAGATGCGCCGGTCGGTGAAGTTGCACAGCCCCGCACGCCGCTTGGCGTTGTCGAACGCGAACGTCCACGACGCGTCGAGGTGCATGCGGATGAGCGCGTTCGCCCACACGGTGACGCGGTTCAGATCTGCCATGCCGTCACCGTAGGCACGACCCCCGACATCCGAACCACGAGGGTCAGACCGACGAGCGCCGGCGCTCCGCCGATTCGATGTAGGTCATGACCTGCTCGAGCTGCTCGTCATCGGCGCCGAGCTCCTGTCGCAGGAACAGCTCGCGCTTGAAGTCGGAGCGAGCGCCCGAGTAGTCGCCGGCGTCGTAGCGCGTCTTGCCGCGGTGAGAGTGCGCGAGCGCGCTGATGCGCTGCCAGCCCTGCCCCTCGGCCTCCTCGATGCACGAGGCTAGCTCGCTCTCGGCACGGGAGTAAGCTCCGCGGCGCTGGTTGACCGACGCGTGCAGGATCCGCGCGTGCAGCAGATCCTTGCGGGTGCCCGACATGCGCGCGAGCCGCACGGCGTGCTCGGCGACGCGCAGCGCCTCATCGAGATCGCCGAGAACCTTCAGCAGCCACACCAGCTCGAGCTGCGCGGGGAAGCTGCGCTGGGGGCGCACCTCCTCGAGGCGCTCCTGAACGCTGAAGCGGTCGACGATCTCCTGCAGGGTGTCCGAGTCGTATCCCTGAATGAAGCCCACGCCGAACCCCTTCCTCCGTCGCCGCACAGTGCAGGCTTCCATCCTGCCCGGCGCCGCCTGAGTAACAGGTCCGGCGCGCGGATCACCGTTCGAATAGCGACAGCGACGGCTTGGGCGAGGCCGCCGCGGCGCCGTCGACGACGGGCAGCGCGCCGCTGATGAAGCGGTCGACCTCGGCGCCTTCCGCGATCTTGGCCGGATGCGGGCCCGCGGCCATCAGCCTCGGCAGCCACTCGGTCGGCATCGGCCGGGCCGACGCCGCGAACACGAGGTTGCCGAAGCGCCGCCCCTTCAGCACCTGCACCTCGGCGAGGATCGCGAGGTGCGGCAGCACGGCCTGCACCGTCGCCGCCTGGCGTCGGGCGAACGCGAGCCCCGCGCCGTCGGCGACGTTCACGAGCAGGATCCCGGTGGGGGAGAGCAGATCCGCCGCCTCGCGATAGAACTCGGTGGTCGTGAGATGGGCGGGCGTCTGCGCCCCCGAGTAGACGTCGCTCACGAGCAGGTCGACGTTGCCGCGCATCGCGGGCGGCATGCGCTTCAACCCGTCGCGCGCGTCACCGATGCGCACGCGGATCGGTGCGCCGTTCGGCAGGGGGAGGTGCTCGCGCACGAGATCGACGAGCGGCTGCTCGATCTCGACCACCTGCTGGCGGGATCCGGGGCGCGTCGCCGCGATGAACCGCGGAATCGTCAGGCCCCCCGCGCCGAGGTGCACGGCCGTGATCGGCCCGTCGGGCAGCTGGTCGATCACGGCGCCCATGCGCGCCACGTACTCGAACGCGAGGTGGGTCGGATCGGTCAGGTCGACATGCGACTGCGGCGTGCCGTCGACGATCACCTCGAATCCGCTCTCGAACTCCGCGGGACGGATCTCGGCGATGCCGTCGCTCAGCCTCGCCTGCGGATACGCGGTGTCTTTCGCCCTCTGTCTCCCCATGCCTCCATTGTCACCGCAGCGCGCGGGTCAGCGCGCGTGCAGCTTCCCCGAGACCGACAACCGGCCGCCCGAGGCATCGACGACGAAGTCCGATACCCGTACGTCGTCGTCGCCGAGTCGCACGGTCTTGCCCGCGAGATCCTGCAGAGCGGGGCGCAGCGGCAGCAGGAGCAGGCGCGACAGCAGGCTCTTGCTGGCCGCTGCCGCGCGGTGCACCGCGATCTCGCCGTCGCCGGACACCGTCACCTCGACAGCGCATCGGGCTGACAGCGGCAGAACGAACACGCGCGCCTTGCCGCCGATGGTCGCGGTGAAGCGCCGTTCTGCCGTTTCGACGACCGACACCTTGAGAGCTTTTAGCGACGCCGCCCATCGGGCCTTGCCCTTCATGACCTCGCTCGACAGCGACAGGATCGTCGCGGCGATGTCGTCCTGCGTCATCGAGAAGCGGAAGGATCCGCGCAGGCGCTTCGCGACGTCGTCGCGCGCGGTGACCGTGCCGAGCAGATCGCCGCCGCGATTCACGACGACCCAGTCGACGGGCACGTTCGTCATCGCGATGTCGGCCCGCGCCTCCCGCCCGTCGATCGTCAGCGGATCCGCACGGAATCGCAGCTCGTCGATCTCGCCCGGCGTGCTCGTGTGCACCTCTTCGTCTTCCGGATCCGGGATCCAGGCGCCGTTGTCGCGGGCGAGCAGGGCGCCGTCGACGCTCACCTCGGCGCCCGTGAGATCGACGCTCACCGATTCGACGTGGGCGCGGCCCGTGAACGGTGCGCTCGACACGCGGATCCCCGGCGCGCGGTTCCAGCGCACCTCGAGGCCGCTCTTCGCGGCGCGCGCGAACAGCTGCGCGATTCCGGTTTTGAGGGTCGTGCCCGACGGGGGCCACGATTTCGCACTCGACAGGTGCCAGGGCCAGAGATCCATGGTGCCCAGCGTAGCGAAGAGTGGTTATACCCGAGAGGTTTATGTGAGTCAACTACCCGGGTGGACATCGCGTGTCACCTGGGATAGCGTAAATAGTTGCGCTCATTGGATCTTCCGTGCCTTCATATGGTGGTCGGCCGGACGGACTCTCGTGATCCCCGCATATTGCGGCGCGGATCGCGGCACGTGGGCGCACCTCACCCTGTCGGCAAGGAATCGAGAGGCCCCTCGCGGGTCCACGGAGGTCAATTCCCTTGGCTGCTTCGCGCAACGCATCCACCCCCACCACCAACAACGGACGCGACGCACAGCGTCTGTCGTTCGCAAAAGTTACAGACGCCCTGACGGTCCCTGACCTGTTGGCGCTGCAGAAGGACTCGTTCGACTGGCTCGTCGGCAACGACGACTGGACGGCACAGGTCGCAGACCGCAAGGCCGGCGGCAGCACCGACGTCTCCGAGCGCAGCGGTCTCGAGGAGATCTTCGAGGAGATCTCGCCCATCGAGGACCTCGCCGAGACGATGCAGCTGTCGTTCGCGAACCCCTACCTCGAGCCCGAGAAGTACTCGATCGAAGAGTGCAAGGATCGCGGCAAGACGTACGCGGCCCCGCTCTACGTCGAGGCCGAGTTCATGAACCACCAGACGGGTGAGATCAAGACTCAGACCGTCTTCATGGGCGACTTCCCGCTGCAGACGCGCGAGGGCACGTTCATCATCAACGGCACCGAGCGCGTCGTCGTGTCGCAGCTCGTGCGCTCGCCCGGTGTCTACTTCGACAAGACTCCCGACAAGACGAGCGACAAGGACGTCGTGTCGGCGCGCGTGATTCCGAGCCGTGGTGCGTGGCTCGAGTTCGAGATCGACAAGCGCGACCAGGTCGGTGTGCGCATCGACCGCAAGCGCAAGCAGTCGGTGACCGTCTTCCTCAAGGCGCTCGGCATGACCAGCGAGCAGATCCTCGAGGAGTTCGCCGGGTACGCGTCGATGGAGGAGACCCTCGCGAAGGACACCGTCCTCACGCAGGAAGACGCTCTTCGCGACATCTACCGCAAGCTGCGCCCGGGCGAGCAGGTCGCCGCCGAGGCCGCGCGCTCGCTCATCGAGAACTTCTACTTCAACACGAAGCGCTACGACCTCGCCAAGGTCGGCCGCTTCAAGCTGAACCAGAAGCTCGGCCTCGACCGTCCGCTCAGCGACTCGGTCCTCACGACCGAAGACATCGTCGCGACGATCAAGTACATGGTGCGCCTGCACCGCGGCGACGAGACCTTCGAGGGCGTTGCCAAGGGCGGCGAGATCGTCGAGAAGCGCATTGCGACCGACGACATCGACAACTTCGGCAACCGCCGCATCCGCGCGGTCGGCGAGCTCATTCAGAACCAGGTGCGCACCGGCCTCAGCCGCATGGAGCGCGTCGTCCGCGAGCGCATGACGACGCAGGACATCGAGGCGATCACGCCGCAGACCCTGATCAACGTGCGACCCGTCGTGGCCGCGATCAAGGAGTTCTTCGGCACCAGCCAGCTGTCGCAGTTCATGGACCAGAACAACCCCCTCGCGGGCATCACCCACAAGCGCACGCTGTCGGCGCTCGGCCCGGGTGGTCTGTCGCGCGAGCGCGCGGGCGTCGAGGTCCGCGACGTTCACCCGTCGCACTACGGCCGCATGTGCCCGATCGAGACGCCGGAAGGCCCGAACATCGGTCTGATCGGGCGCCTCGCGACCTACGGACGGATCAACTCGTTCGGCTTCATCGAGACGCCGTACCGCCGCGTCGTCGACGGCAAGGTCACCGACAAGATCGACTACCTGTCGGCGTCCGAGGAGGCCGCGTTCAACGTGGCTCCGGCCAACACGCGCCTGAACAACGACGGATCCTTCGCCGACGACCGCGTGCTCGCTCGCGAGCACGGTGACGAGGTCGACCTGATCCCGTCCGACGAGGTCGGCTACATGGACGTCTCGCCGCGCCAGATGGTGTCGGTCGGAACGGCCCTGATCCCGTTCCTCGAGCACGACGACGCGAACCGCGCGCTCATGGGCGCGAACATGCAGCGTC
>Ga0308157_10007225_pt1 | contig 12979 bp, 14 predicted proteins | sample PhyBR1_FD_201035 | JGI IMG/M metagenome (GOLD analysis project Ga0308157, IMG submission 201035) | Phyllosphere microbial communities from UC Gill Tract Community Farm, Albany, California, United States - DLSLB.R1 | ecosystem: Host-associated > Plants > Phyllosphere > Unclassified | place: USA...
CATTCATTGCCAAGTCCCAGGAGTGCCCGTGCCGACCACGCTGTTGCAATCCGATCTTCCCGGCCTGCCCTTGCGCCATCGCGGCAAGGTGCGTGATGTGTTTGATATCCCGCGCGAACGCCTGCCGGCCGGAACCCCCCCGGGCGAATACCTGTTGATGGTCGCCACCGATCGCCTGTCGGCGTTCGACGTGGTGCTGCCCGACCCGATCCCCGGCAAGGGCGAAATGCTGTGCCAGGTGTCCAACTTCTGGTTCGCCAAGACCGCGCACCTGATGCCCAACCACCTGACCGGCATCGACGTGGCCAGCGTGCTGCCCGAAGGCGTGGACGCGGCGCTGTACGCCAAGCGCGCAGTGGTGACCAAGAAGCTCAAGCCGGTGCCTGTCGAGGCGATTGCCCGCGGTTACGTGATCGGCAGCGGCTGGAAGGACTACCAGCGCACCGGCAAGATCAGCGGCATCGCCCTGCCCGACGGCCTGCAGCAGGCCGAGAAGCTGCCCGAAGCCATCTTCACCCCGTCCACCAAGGCGGCGGTCGGTGACCACGACGAGAACATCGACTTCGACGCGATGGTCAAGGCGGTTGGCGCCGACATGGCCGAAAAAGTGCGCGATGCCACCCTGCGCATCTACAAGTTCGCCGCCGAGTACGCGGCCGAGCGCGGCATCCTGCTGGCAGACACCAAGTTCGAGTTCGGTACTGACGCCGATGGTCGCCTGTACATCATGGACGAGATGCTGACCCCGGACTCCTCGCGTTACTGGCCGGCCGACGAATACCAGGTGGGCATCAGCCCGCCGAGCTACGACAAGCAGTTCGTGCGCGACCACCTGGAAACGCTGGACTGGGACAAGACCGCGCCGGGCCCGGCACTGCCGGCCGAGGTGATCGAACGCACCCGCGCCAAGTACGCCGAGGCGCTGGACAAGCTGGCCGGCATCCGCATCGACTGATCCTGCTGCCTTGGTCACGGATGCGCACGGCCACCGTGCGCATCCGTAGGGAAGCCGCGCTATGCTCTGCCGGTCAACCTGGGAGGGTAGCTGGAATGAGTATCGCGCGACCGGTGGATCGTTACTTCGCCAGCTATTCCGGCGATCACGTCAACCACACCAACCAGGCCATCCACGTCATCGCGGTGCCCGCGATCCTGTGGTCGGTCATCGCCCTGCTGTGGTGCATCCCGCCTTTGGTGCCGTGGTTCCAGCACGGCATCTGGGCCGCATTCGCCATGTTCGGCACCTGGGCTTATTACAACCGCCTGTCACGCCCGCTGGGCATCGGCATGCTGATCATCTTCTTCGTGTTCGGCTGCATCTGCCGGCTGCTGGAAGACCGGCTCGGCATCCAGACGTTGCTCTACCTCGCCATCGGCGTGTTCGTGGTGGCGTGGATAGCGCAGTTCATCGGCCACAAGATCGAGGGGCGCCGGCCGAGCTTCCTCACCGACCTGACCTACCTGCTGATCGGCCCGATCTGGGTGCTGTCCAAGCTGTTCCGGCAGTTCGGCTGGCGCTATTGAACACCTGCGGACCGTGCGCACAGGGCCGGTCCGCAACCGCTCAGCTCACTGAGAGGTGATCGTCGCTGTCGTCGCCGGCGGCTGCGAACATCTCGGCCTGCACCACGAATGCACGCGGCGCGTAGCCGAAATCACGCTGCGCCGGTGCGATGTCGAAGGCCAGCGTGTCGCGCATGCGCTCCAGCACCGCCTCGTTCATGCCCAGCAGGCGCCCTTTGCCATGCGCCTTGCGCAGCGCCCACAGGAACAACGGCGTGGGCACCCGTACCAACAGAGGCCGGGGCCGCAACGTCGCCAACACCCGTCGCACCATCAGGTTGTAGCGCAGCACCTCACCACCACCGAGTGCATAGGCCTGCCCGTGACTGATGGCGGCAGGCAGCACCTGCAACACGGCCTTGGCCAGGTCTTCCACATGCACCGGCTGACGCAGGCCCTTGGCGCAGGTAGGCAGCACCAATACCCGGGTACGCAGCGCCATGCGCGCGATCGAAGTGAGGGTCTTGTCGCGGCCAGCGCCGTAGATCAGGGTCGGTCGCAGTACGGTGGCTGCAACACCGCGCTCGGCAGCGGTGGCGAACAGCAACTGCTCGGCCTCCTGCAGACGGCGTGCAACATCGCGCTCGGCGGGCTCGGCCGAATCCTGCTTGACCTCGGCACTGGTCGAGCTGAACGCCACGACGCGGGGGCTGCGGATATCGGAACCGGCGTACCAACGCGCGAAATTGTCCAGCGGCCCACAACTGAGCACGGCATCGAATGCCTGGCCATCCCGCCAGAACCCGTAGAGATCGGCCTGCACCCAATGCACGCCCGGGGTATCGACGTGGGCCTGCCGCGACACTGCGGTCACTTCCCAACCGGCCGCCAGCAGCTGCGCCAACAAGGGTTCGCCAATCTGGCCACTGCCACCAAACACCAGTGCCCTGCGCTGGCCTGCCTTGCTGCGGATTTCATTTTCCATCCGTGGAAGGATAGGCCAAGCACACCTGATTCCGCAGCCGCCAAAGGCCGTGAACACCATCCCACAGCCCAGGCAGCAACGGCTGCAGCACCATCAGTGCTCTGACGCTCCGGGTGCACCGCGCTTGCCAGGCTGTTGGCTGCAGCCCATTGGGGCAGGCCCGGGAAGCGCGCTGCAGCACGCTGCTTCCATGTTTTCCGGCCGCAGCCATTGGCACCAGTGGATCGAGCGATCCAACCCGAACGGACCATTCATAAAAGCTCGCGGATCGAAAAAATCGCCTGTTAGACTGCGAAACCCCTTTCTGAACCGCACCCTTACATGACGCCAGTCCTGTTGCTGCTGCTTGCGCTGCCTTTTCTGCTGGCAGCGGCCATCGCTCTCAATGGCCGTTTGTCGCGCAGTGCAGCCGCATGGACAGCAGCAGCGGCGCCGGTTCTGGGTCTGGCCCTGCTCGGCAGCGCCACCCCGGCCGTGCTCGATGGCGAGATCGTCCGCAACAGCTGGCAGTGGTTGCCGCAGATCGGCCTGGACTTCAGCCTGCGCCTGGACGGGCTGGCCTGGATGTTCACCGGGTTGGTACTGGGTATCGGCGCCTTGGTGGTGCTGTACGCGCACTACTACCTGTCAGCCAAGGACAGCGCGCGCCGCTTCTACAGCTACCTGCTGCTGTTCATGGGCGCGATGCTGGGCATGGTGCTGGCCGGCAACCTCTTGCTGCTGATGGTGTTCTGGGAGCTGACCAGCATCAGCTCGTTCCTGCTGATCGGCTTCTGGTCGCACCGCAAGGACGCCCGCGAGGGCGCGCGCATGGCCTTGATCGTCACTGGCGGTGGCGGCCTGGCACTGCTGGCCGGCGTGCTGCTGATCGGCCGCATCGTCGGCAGCTTCGACCTGGACGTGGTGCTGGCCTCGGGCGACCTGATCCGCGCCAGTGCCCTGTACCCGTGGGCATTGCTGCTGGTACTGGGCGGCATCTTCACCAAAAGCGCGCAGTTCCCCTTCCACTTCTGGCTGCCGCAGGCGATGGCTGCGCCGACGCCGGTTTCGGCCTACCTGCATTCTGCAACGATGGTGAAGGCCGGCGTGTTCCTGCTGGCGCGGCTGCACCCGGCATTGGCCGGCACCGAATTGTTCTTCTACGTGGTCAGCGGCATCGGTGCACTCACCCTGCTGATCGGTGCCTGGAACGCGATTTTCCAGCATGACCTCAAGGGCCTGCTCGCCTATTCGACGATCTCGCACCTGGGCCTGATCACCCTGCTGTTCGGCCTGTCCGCGCCGATGGCGGTGGTGGCCGGCGTGTTCCACATCCTCAACCACGCCACCTTCAAGGCCTCGCTGTTCATGGCCGCCGGCATCATCGACCACGAAACCCACACCCGCGACATGCGCAGGCTGGGCGGCCTGCGCAAGCTGATGCCGATCACCAGCGCACTGGCCATCGTCGCCTCGCTGGCCATGGCCGGTATCCCGCTGCTCAACGGCTTCCTGTCCAAGGAAATGCTGTTCGCCGAGGCACTGGCGACGCAGGGTCCGGACTGGATGCGCTCGGCAATGAGTGCCGCCGCCCTGCTGGCCGGCATCCTAGGCGTCGCCTACAGCCTGCGCTTCGTCCACGACACCTTCTTCGGCAAGGGACCAGTCGATATCAACGTGGTGCCGCATGAGCCGCCGCGCTGGATGAAGGTGCCGGTGGAGGTGCTCGTGGTGATCTGCCTGGCCGTTGGCATCGCGCCGGCGCTGACCATCGCGCCGGTACTGCAGACCGCTGCAGCATCGATCCTTGGCACCGCGATGCCGGAATACAGCCTGTCGGTCTGGCACGGCTTCAACCTGCCGCTGGCGATGAGCGCGATCGGCGTGGTTGGCGGTGTGCTGCTGTATTTCGGCCTGCGCCGTTTCACCGACCTGTATGCCGCCAGCAACCGGCCGACTGGCAAGCACCTGTTCCATCGCGGCCTGGATGTGTTGTTCGGCTTCGCCCACCGCGTCACCACCGCACTGGCCAACGGCAGCCTGCAGCGGATGCTGTTCGCGCTGGTGCTGGTGGCGGTGATCGTTGCCGCTGCACCCTATGTCGCCAGCCCGGTGATGCCGGTGTGGCCGGCACCACAGGCGATGCCGCTGCTGGGCTGGACACTGTGGCTGGTGATGCTGGCCTGCGCCTTCGCCGGTTTGTTCCTGTACCAGCAGCGCCTGTTGGCGGTGATCGTGATGGGCGGCACCGGCTTGATGGTGGCGCTTACCTTCGTGTTCCTGTCCGCACCCGACCTGGCCCTGACCCAGCTGATGGTGGAGATGGTGACGCTGGCGCTCATGCTGCTGGGCATGAACTACCTGCCAACGCAGTCGCCGCCGGAACACTCGCGCTGGCGCAAGCGCCGCGATGCGGTGCTCGCCATCGTTGCTGGCGGTGGCATCGCCGCGCTGGCCTACTCGCTGATGACGCTGCCGCCCAACACCATGGCCGGCGAGATGCTGCTGCGCTCGCTGCCCGAGGCCTATGGCCACAACGTGGTCAACGTGATCCTGGTCGACTTCCGTGGCTTCGATACCTTCGGTGAGATCACCGTGTTCGGTATCGCCGCGCTGGTGGTACACGCAATGCTGCGGCGCACGCGGATGGCGCCGGAACAGATCATGCCGGGCCCGCCGATCAAGCTGCCGGTGCCGGCCGACCTGGCCCAGATCATGTTCCCGCTGACGCTGACGGTGTCGATCTTCCTGTTCCTGCGTGGCCACAACGCGCCCGGCGGCGGCTTCATCGCCGGCCTGGTGCTGGCGGTGCCGTTGCTGATCCAGTACGTCATCCAGGGCACCGTCTCGGTGGAGTCGCGCTTCGGCTTCGACTACATCCGCTGCATCGGCCTGGGCCTGTTGATCGCCCTGCTCAGTGGCGCGGCCTCGATGCTGTTCAGCGTGCCGTTCCTGACCAGCGGCCATCTGGACCTTGAGCTGCCGCTGATCGGCACGGTGCCGCTGGCCAGTGCGATTGGTTTTGATACCGGCGTCTACCTGGTGGTGTTCGGCGGGGTGATGCTGATCCTGTCGATGATGGGCACCATCAAGCCCTCGCGTACCCGCAATGCCCGCAACGGCGAAATCGATATCCACCGCCGTTCGGCACGTACCGGGGAGATGCACTGATGGAACTGGCACTGGCAAGCGCCATCGGCGTGCTGACCGGCATCGGCATCTACCTGCTGCTGCGCGCGCGCAGCTTCGACGTGATCTTGGGCATGACCTTCCTGTCCTATGCCACCAACCTGCTGATCTTCAGCGCGGGGCGGCCGGTGATCGGCAAGGCGCCGGTACTCAAGGATGGCGTGGCCACCACCCTGGCCCACTACACCGATCCACTGCCACAGGCGCTGGTGTTGACCGCCATCGTGATCGCATTTGCGATGACCGCGGTCACCATCGTGCTGGCGATGCGCAGCCGCAGCGACAACCACAGCGATCACGTGGATGCACATGAGCCCGAACCGCCGGCTGAGCAAGCGGCCAAGTCGGGGGGCGACGCATGAATCATCTGGTGATCCTGCCGATCCTGATTCCCCTGCTCGGCGCAGCGCTGTCCTTGTTCATCGAGCACCGCCGCTACGGGCCCAAGGTGCAACGCACGGTGGCCTGGGCCAGCATGGCCGCGCTGGCGGCGGCAGTGGCACTGCTGTTCGCGCAGACCAGCCAGGGCCAGATCTCGGCCTATCTGCTCGGTGACTGGCCGGCACGCCTGGGCATCGCCCTGGTTGCCGATGGCCTGGCCGGCTGGATGCTGGTCACCACCCTGCTGCTGGCCATCGCCTGCCTGCTGTACGCCTGCACCGGCTGGGACCGGCGCGCGCCGCACTTCCATGCGTTGTTCCAGTTCCAGCTGGTCGGCCTCAACGGCGCCTTCCTGACCGGCGACATCTTCAACCTGTTCGTGTTCTTCGAGGTGATGCTGATCGCCTCCTACGGCCTGCTGCTGTCTGGCGGGCGCGGCCTGCGCATGCGCATAGGCCTGCATTACGTGGTATTCAATGTCACCGCGTCCACGCTGTTCCTGATCGCGCTGGGCATGCTCTACGCCACGCTCGGCTCCTTGAACATGGCCGAGATCGGCCAGCGCGTCGCCGAGTTGCCGCCTTCGCACCTGAAGCTGGCCAAGGCCGCCCTGGGCCTGTTGTTGCTGGTGTTCTGCTCCAAGGCCGCACTGCTGCCGATGTACCTGTGGCTGCCCGAGTCCTATGCACGCGCACCGGCTGCGGTGGCCGCGCTGTTCGTGATCATGACCAAGGTCGGCCTGTACTCGGTGCTGCGCGTGACCTCGCTGTGGTTCGATGCCGACGCCGGTGCGATGAGCGGTTACGGCAGCGATTGGCTGCTTTGGGCCGGCATCGCGACACTGATGGTTGGCGCGCTGGGTGCGCTGGCGGCAACCCGCATGAGCGTACTGGTGGCCTACCTGGTGGTGGTCTCTGCAGCGACGCTGTTCATCGCCTTCGCGCTGGGCAGCGCCGGAACCATTTCCGCCGGTCTGTACTACCTGCCGCACAGCACCTTCGCCGCCGCAGCGCTGTTCCTGATCGCCGACCTGATGCGCCGCCGCCGCGTGCAGGCCGACCGTCGTCGCGAACACGAGCTCAGCGCCGTGCTGCCGAGCCGGACCGTGCCGGGGCTGTTGTTCCTGATTGGTGCCGTGGCCGTGGCCGGCCTGCCGCCGCTGGCCGGTTTCCTGGCCAAGGCCGCGTTGCTGTCGGCCGTGCCCGAGGCGCATACCGCCGTGGTCTGGGGCGTGGTGTTGGGCAGCAGCCTGCTGGTGATCATGGGCCTGGCGCGCAACGGCATCCGCCTGTTCTGGCGCGTGCCCGGCGACGATGACGCCGTCATACCCGAACCCGAACCCGTGGATGCGCCAGCGCGGCCATTCGAAACCGCCGCGACCTGCCTGCTGCTGGGCTATGTGGTGTTGATGAGCGTGTTCGCAGCGCCACTGATGCGCCAGACCGATGCCATCGCCGCCCAGCTGCTGGCGCCGGACCAATACCTGCACGACGTACGCGGCACCGCGCCGCAGGTGAGGCAGCCATGAGCGACCGTCGCCCCCTGCTGCGCCGGATCTTCCCCTCACCGGCGCTGTCGATCACCGTTGTCGCGTTCTGGATGGTGATGTCGTCCAGCTTCGATCTCGGCCAGCTCGTGCTCGGCCTGCTGCTGGGCGTGGTGATTCCGCTGTTCGCTGCGCGCCTGGACCGCGAGTTCGCGCGCCTCGGCACCTTGCGGCCGGTGCCCAAGCTGCTGGCGGTGGTGCTGTGGGACATCCTGGTGTCCAACCTGCGCGTGGCCGCGCAGGTGCTGGGCCGCGAAGAGAAACTCAAGCCTGGCTTCATCTGGGTGCCACTGGACATCGCCAACATCCACGGCATCGCAGCGCTGACCAGCTTCATCACCCTGACCCCGGGCACGGTGTCGGCGGCGTTGTCCGAGGACCGCCGCCATCTGCTGGTGCATGTGCTGCACCTTGAAGATGCCAATGCCCTGATCAACGAGATCAAGAGCCGCTACGAAGCGCCGCTGATGGAGATCTTCCCGTGAACGGTTACCAGATTTTCGAAACCACGCTGGTGGTATGCATGCACGTGGTCGGCATCGCCATGCTGCTGGGCTTGTGGCGGCTGCTGCGCGGACCCACCGTTCCCGACCGCATCCTGGCACTGGACACTTTGTCGGTCACCGCCATCGCCGAACTGATGCTGTTCGGAATGTACCTGGACTCGGCCATCTACTTCGAGGCCGCCTTGATCATCGCCATGCTCGGCTTCTGCAGCACGGTGGTGCTGAGCAAGTTCGTGCTGCGCAGGGATATCGTTGAATGATCACGTTTCTGCAGATCGCGCTGTCGGCGCTGCTGGCCTTTGGCTGCTTCTTCATCCTGGTCGGTGCACTCGGCCTGGTGCGCTTCTCCGATTTCTTCAAACGCCTGCACGCACCGACAAAGGCCAGCACGCTGGGCGTGGGCTGCGTACTGGTGTGCTCGGTGGCGTACCACATCTTCCTCGGCCAGGATCCGCAGCCACGCGAGCTGCTGATCACCGTATTCCTGTTCATCACCGCCCCGATCAGCGCCCACCTGATGGCCAAGGCCGCACTGTCGCTGATGATGGAAAGCCGGCCCGAGCCGCCGAAGGAATAGTGCCGGGCACAAGCTCCACCGGTAGTGTCGAGCCATGCTCGGCTGAAGCCTTACCGGGAAAGCTCCTGCCGAGCATGGCTCGGCACTACATTGGAATACTGGTAACGCCCCTGCCGAGCATGGCTCGGCACTACGGGTGCGGCGTCAGTGCAGAAGCGCCAGTTCCAGGCCGATCCATGCAAGGAACGCGATGAACAACACCGCGCCTTCGCCACGGCTGACCTTGAGGTCGCCACGCAGCATCGGGTACAGCATCAGCACGAACACGATTGCCGCCGGCAGTTCCAGGCGCACGAACGAAGCCGGCAGCGGCATCGGCCGCAGTGCCGCCATGCCGCCGATCACCACCAGCACATTGAACAGGCTGGAGCCGATCACGTGGCCAACCACCATGTCGCCCTGACCGCGTCGAGCGGCAGCAATGGCTGCTGCGACTTCCGGCAAGGCGGTGCCGATGGCCACCGGCAACAGGCCGGCCAGCAGTGGCGACATGCCCCAGCCAGCACCGATCACCGGTGCAGCCTGCACCACGAAACGCGCGCCGTAATACAGCACCACGGCGGCGATGACGAGACGAATGATGTTGAGCCCGAGTACGGTCCGGGTGGTGGCGTAATCGGCAATGCTTTCCTGCAATGCCGCCGGTTCACTTCGTGCGCGCTTGATCAGGAACACCAGCACGCCGACAAAACCCAGCAGCAGCGCGATGCCTTCGATGCGGCTGATCGCGCCATCCAGCCCAAACACGATCAAAGCCAGCGTCGCCACCGCCAGCAGCACCAGCAGCGGCGACAACAGGCGCGTGCGCACCATCAAGGGATAAGCCAGCGCCGCCAGGCCCAGGGTCAGGCCAACATTGACGATATTGCTGCCTACGGCATTGCCCAGCGCCAGTTCCTGCGCACCGACGGCGAAGGCGCGGGCGTTGACCACAAGCTCCGGCAACGAGGTGCCGAACGCCACCAGCAACAAGCCAGCCACGAACGGTGAGGCGCCAAAGCGCTGGGCCAGGCCGGAGGCGGCCTTGACGATGGAGTCACCGCCCAGGGCGAGCAGCACCAACCCCAGTACAAACCATGCGATCGCTTCAAACATTGCGGCTCCCTCCCGACGTTGTTGGCGGCAGCAACCGGACGTCTATCCGTGCCACCGCCTTTGGCCGCAGCAGGGTATCAGCCGCAGCCTTCCACGTAATCCACCTGCGGTGGCAGCCCCACACGCCACATCGTCGCCTTGCCATCAGCGCCCAGCTCGAACACCAGCACCCCTTGGCTGCCGTCGGCTGCCGGCACCCGCAGCACCTTGCCGCCTTCCACATACTTGTGTGGCTGCACCGGCTCGGCCTGCGGGTAAAGCGCCTGCAACTGGGCCAGGTCCATGCCTACCTTGCCGCCACCCGGCGCGACGGTATCGCCACCACGCACGTCGTAGCGCACGAACTTGCCCTCTTCAAGCATGAAGAACGGTCCGCCTTCGGTATGCGCGCCGGGGGACAGGTAATAGCAGCCACCATCGGCCGCCGCCTCGCCCTGCAATTCACCCGTCCATGCCATGCGCAGCTGCTCGGCGTCGATGCCGAGCTGTGCCGCGCCATAGCCTTGCCAATCGGCATCGCTGGCAGCAACGGGCACAGCCTGCGCCGGGGCGGGCGCCGCAGCAGGTGCTGGAGCCGCAGCCGGCCCGGCGGTTGCAGGCTCAGCCGGTGGCGTGCGCTGGCAGGCCACCAACAGCAAGGCAAACAGTGACAAAGGCAGGGCAATGCGATTCATGCGACAGCTCCAGGCGGGTCCGCGACCGAGTCTAGCGGTATCCCTGCATGGCAGACGCGAAGACCGGGCTGTCATCGTGGTTTCACTTGCCGGCCACAGGCTGGGCGCCTACGTCGCCCGTGCCCAACGCCCATGCAACCGCACAAGACCGAACTTGGCCACACCGTGCTGCAGACGCACCGCGCCGCGCTGGACCTGCGCCAGCGTCGGGCATTGATCCTGTGCGATGGCAAGCGCAGCCTGGCCGAACTCAGCGGCATGCTCGGCAACGACGTACCCGAACTGATCGCACAGCTGCAGCGCGATGGCTACCTGCAGGTGGAAGCACCCACTGCGCCGGCCGCAAAAGCCCAGGCTGCTGATCCTGCACCGGCGCAGCAGCCACACGCCATGGCGCCCGCCGCGATCCCGCAGCAGGCGCCCGTCGAGCGGCGCCGTTCGATGGTCGCTGCACGCATCTACGTGTTGGATATCCTCGCGCTGCAGCGCAATCCCACCGCCGCGCAGCTGCACAAGCTGCTGCAGGCAGCACGCGAGGAAGGCGCTACCGTGCAGGCGCTGAAGCTGGCACTGAGCCATCTGCCGGCAATGACCTCCGATGGCTACACCCAGCGTGTGCGTGGGCGCCTGCAGGAAGTGCTGCCGGAGGCACATCTGACAGCGGTGCTGGAACCAGCACCGCTGCCGGCCTGAATCAGGACTTGGGCAGGGTGAAGTTGTTGCGCAGCCCGCTCCAGCAGGCCTGGTAGCCGCGCTGGCGGTGCGCGGCATCCATCGCCTGTTCGGTCGGGCAGATCACGCCGCGGGTCTCGAACATGAAGGCCATGGTGTCGGTGATCACGTCCGGCTTGGACAGGTCCGCATGCGAGGCCTTGTCGAAGGTGGCCGCATCCGGGCCATGGCCGGTCATGCAGTTGTGCATGGACGCACCGCCCGGCACGAAGCCTTCAGCCTTGGCGTCGTAGGCGCCGTGGATCAGGCCCATGAACTCGCTGGCGATGTTGCGGTGGAACCACGGCGGGCGGAAGGTGTTCTGCGCTACCAGCCAACGCGGCGGGAAAATCACGAAATCCAGATTGCTGGTGCCCGGGGTATCGCTGGCCGAATGCAGCACCAGGAAGATCGACGGATCCGGATGGTCGTAACTGATCGAGCCAATGGTGTTGAAGTGGCGCAGGTCGTAGCGGTACGGCGCGTAGTTGCCGTGCCAGCCGACCACGTCGAGGGGAGAGTGGCCGATATCGGCGCGCCACAGACGGCCCTGGAATTTGGCGACCAGCTCGAACTGGCCGTCGAGGTTTTCGTAGGCGGCAACCGGGGTCTCGAAGTCGCGCGGGTTGGCCAGGCCATTGCTGCCGATGGGACCGAGGTCGGGCAGCTTCAACAGCGCACCGAAGTTCTCGCAGACATAGCCGCGCGCCTGCCCGTCCAGCAGCTCGACCGCGAAGCGCACACCGCGCGGGATCACCGCGATCTGCTGCGGCTCGATCTCGATCACGCCCAGCTCGGTGCGCAGGCGCAGCCGGCCCAGCTGCGGCACGATCAACAGCTCGCCATCGGCGTTGTAGAAGTAGCGACCGCGCATGTCGGCGTTGGCGGCGTACAGATGGATGCCGGCACCGGTATGGGCTTCGGCCGAACCGTTGCCGCCCATCGTGTACAGGCCATCGATGAAGTCGGTGGGTTCGGTGGGCAGCGGCAACGGGTCCCAGCGCAGCTGGTTCGGCGAGGCCGCCGACTTGCTGAAATCGCTGTGCAGGCGCGGCTGCTCGAACGGGGTGAACTCACCGTGCATCGCCGCCGGGCGGATGCGGTACAGCCAGCTGCGGCGGTTGCTGCCGCGCGGCGCGGTGAAGGCGGTGCCGGTCAGCTGCTCGGCATACAGCCCGTGCGCCACCTGCTGCGGCGAATTGCGACCCACCGGCAAGGTGCCGGGTACAGCCTCGGTGGCGAACTCATTGCCGAAGCCGGATTGATAAGCGTTGCTGACCATCACGAACCTGCCTGTGTTGTTGCGTTCAAAGCCCCTCTCCCTCCTGGAGAGGGGTTGGGGTGAGGGTAAAAGCTGAAGCATTGCCGCCTAAAGCCCCTCTCCCTCCGGGAGAGGGGTTGGGGTGAGGGTAAGGCTTTCAGCCATCATCAAAATGGCTTCCAGCACCGCATCCACCTGCAGCAGCACATCGTTGTCCCAGAAGCGCAATACGGTCAAACCTTGCTGCTCGAGAAAGCGAGTGCGAACACGATCGGAGTCCTCATTGTGCTGTGAGCCATCAAGCTCCACCACCAGCCGCTTGACCTCGCAGTAAAAGTCCACGATATACGGCGGAACCGGATGCTGCCTGCGAAACTTCAACCCACACAGCTGGCCGTTCCTCAATCTGTTCCAGAGCTTTCGCTCTGCGTCGGTCAGATTACGACGAAGCCTGCGGGCACGACCAAGGGTAACGGTGGGTAGCGGTGGTTTTATGCTGTAGCTCATGAAGCGGCCTCCTTGCGCCTTTCATGATCTTTAGCAGCTTCACCCTCACCCCAACCCCTCTCCCG
>Ga0308157_10007227_pt1 | contig 12978 bp, 12 predicted proteins | sample PhyBR1_FD_201035 | JGI IMG/M metagenome (GOLD analysis project Ga0308157, IMG submission 201035) | Phyllosphere microbial communities from UC Gill Tract Community Farm, Albany, California, United States - DLSLB.R1 | ecosystem: Host-associated > Plants > Phyllosphere > Unclassified | place: USA...
ATGAAGTTCCTGTTGCAACAACAGCTCCCGGCTCCACCATTTTTTTATTGATGGTTCCGCTGATTCCTGCACGAACACTTGTATCATTTACTCTTACACCCTGAGCTCTCAACGCAGACTGAGCATTCTTAAGCTGTAATCTTGAGTTGTCAAGCTGTTGTTTCGTAACACCTCCAGTTTTGAAGGCATTTTCATAACGTTGGTTATCAGCAATTGCATTTTGTAAATTATTTTGCGCCTGAGTCACATCCACTTCGATTGCATCTCTTTTGATGGTTGCCAAAACTTGTCCGGCAGAAACTCTGGAACCTTCTTTAACAAAAACACTGACTACTCTGCCGGCAATATCGGCAGACTGATTGGTTTCTTGTTTAGGAATAAAAGTTCCGTTTGCCGAATAATCTGTATCGATATTCTCTCTTGCAACTGTGATTACGTTAACATTGATTTTATCAACCTGTTTCGCCACTTCTCTTACTTCAGTTTCCTGCTTCTTCTTGTTGTCGGCAATTTTCCAGGCAGCCAAACCAATCAGTACTGCCGCAACGATGATATATATTAGAGTTTTTTTCATTTTATAAATGTTATTTCGTAGTTTATTTTAAATAAGTTTTAAGTTCTCCTTTTGATTTATAATATTGTACCTCAGCGATTTTGTAATCAAGAACTGCAGTAGTGTAATTATTTTTAGCCTGAACCAAAGAGTTTTCTGCATCTAACAAATCTGTCAATGTTGCTAAACCGTATTGGTAGTTGCTTTTTGTATCTGCTAAAACACTTTCTGCTAATTCAACATTGGCTTTTTGGTTCTCGATAGATGTTAAGCTATTTTCAATTTGAGATTTAGCATTTTGATATGCTTGGTCTAATCCTAGTTTCGTATCTTTCAGATCAGCTTCCAGTTTATCAATTTCGATTTGATTTTGTTGAACCTTCGCTTTTGTGGCAAATCCATTAAAAATTGGAATATTAACTCCTAAAGTAATTGCTGAATAATCTGACCACATAACACCTTGAGAACTTCCATTTGTTAATGGAAATTTTTCTCCCATACCTTGCCAGTTATAATTTGCTGTTAAATTAACAGTTGGATAATAAGCCGCTTCTGTAGCTTTCTTCTGATATTCAAGAAGTTCTTTGTTCTTTAATAGAACTTTTACTTCTGTTCTGCTGTCTGTACTTATCATATCTTCCAAAAGATGCGGCGTTACTTCCATATCCTCCTGTACCAACTGGATTTTGGTTTCAATTGGCATTCCCATATAAAACTTAAGCGCATTTTCTGCTTGAGCAATACCGTTATTGCTTTGTTTGATGTTAGTTTCTATGTTCGTCAAATTAACATTAGTTCTATCCAAATCAATTTTTTTCGATAAACCATTTTCAAACAAGCTCTTAATCACATTTCTTACTTTTTCTGTGCTTGTGAAACTACTTTCCAGAGTACTTTTCTTTTCCTGAGCCGTAAAAACTTGGAAATAAGCATTAGAAACTCTCTCGATAATCTGCTCATCTGTAAGATCTGCATTCAGCTGATAGAATTCTTTAGTTGATTTTGCCGCTTTCAAGCCTACAAATACCTGCTGATTGAAAAGTGCCTGAGTTACCTGAACTCCAGCAACAGCAACCCAAGGTTGTCCCATTTTAAAAGTTTGACCAGCAAGAGAAACCTCTTGGATAATCGGGTTATATGTAAGGTTAGCCGTTCCATTAACTTTTGGAAGTGCTCCCGCTCTGGCTTCTAAAATTTTTGCATCCGCATCACTAATATCCAACTTTGCTTTCAACGCATCAGACTTGTTCTGCAAAGCGTATTCTATGGCTTGCTTCAGCGTAATAGACTGTTGAGAATACAGCAATGATCCTGTAACAGTCAAAATGCCTAAAGCCAATTTTCTCCACTTTATCATTTTGTTATTAATCATAGTTTAAATAATTCTTTTATTTTTTCAATTTTTTTTATTTTCTATCTCTAGTCATAGACGACGTTCCGATTTTATAAATACTTTAACAATTTTTAATTATTTATTTAATTCTTAAAAAGTATATTTAGGATGATGTCTTTTCTTTGAGAGATCAATCGGTCAAATTCTTTATCATCAATCATCATATTTTCCATAATAAGGGGTCTCACAGCGCTTGGAAATACCAACAGAGAAATCATGTTCAAGATAAACTGCATGGGTTCCATTTTTTCAATATTTCCCAGCTCCATTTCTTTTTCTATGTCTCTGTAGAAGTTTTTTAAGTCATCTTCATCCACATCTCTCTTATGACAACTTCCTTTGTTAATTTGTGAAACAATATAGGTTTCCAGATAAGGATATTGCAGACTGGTCTGTAAACTCTCATCAATAAACTGGGCAATTTTACTTTTAAAAAGCATATCAGATCTCATTATGACTTCTGATTTTTCTTTTTCCACTTTGTGCGCTTCATCAAAAACAATCTGTACCAGATTATCTCTTGACCGAAAATAGTAGTTAATCAGCGTTCTGTTAACACCTGCTTCGTCCGCAATCTCTTGAGTTGTAGCATCAAATTTCCCTTTAACAAAGAACAGATTCTTTGTAGTTTCTTTAATCAACTCTTGTGTTTGGTCTTTTTTTTCTTGTTTTGACATTTTTGTTAAACAATTTTGTGCAAATGTAAATCAATCAAATGTTTTGACAAAATTGTTAAACAAAAAAATTAAACTAAAATGATAAAATTCATATAAAATTAACATTACTTGTTTTATCAATACTTTTCTTAAGACAAGAATTACACTCTATCATAAACTTAAAAACAGTAACTTTGCAAAATCGATAAAATAGGTTTCCAAATAATATCAAATCCTAAAATGGGAATCTTAATCATTCATAACGCTTATTAAAATTTAATGGAACTAATACATCGTAACCTCTTAATCGGGATTCATGATTCTCTACAGGAAACATTTTTTGAAGACAGAAAATATGCTGACAAAGTCATAGAAAGACTTCTGAAATCTCACAGAAAATGGGGCAGCGAAGACAGAAAAGTTGTTTCTGAAATCTTCTATAATATCATCCGTTGGAAAAAACGTCTGGAATATTATATGGGCGAAGGTGTAAAACCTACGAACGTCTACAAAATGATTATTGCTTATCTTCTTTGGAGCAAAACGCATTATAAAAAATTCGAAGAATTTGACGGAATCAAAGTTGCGGATATCTTAACGAAACTGAAAAAAGGAACAGTTCCCACAAAAGCTATAGAATATTCGATTCCGGATTGGTTAGCCGAAACTCTTGAAAAAGAACTAGGCAAAAACTGGGAAAGAGAAATGCTGGCTCTTAATGAGCAAGCTCCGACTGTTTTGCGAACCAATTCTCTTAAAACAACACCAAGAGAACTGATTGCTGATTTGAATGACGAAAATGTTGAAGCTTTCACAATCAAGAATTATCCGGATGCTGTACAATTAGCTGAAAAGAAAAATGTGTTTTTAACTTCTGCCTTCAAAGATGGATTGTTCGAAGTTCAGGATGCAAGTTCTCAAAAAATTGGAGAATTATTAGATGTAAAAGAAGGAATGCGTGTTGTAGATGCTTGTGCTGGTGCTGGTGGAAAAACTTTGCATTTAGCAGCATTGATGAAAAACAAAGGTCAAATCATTGCCCTTGACATCTACGAATGGAAATTGGCAGAATTGAAAAGACGTGCGAAAAGAGCCGGAGCTCACAATATAGAAACCAGAGTGATTTCTGATAATAAAGTCATCAAAAGACTTCACGAAAAAGCGGACAGATTATTGATTGATGCACCTTGTTCTGGTCTTGGAGTTTTGAAAAGAAATCCTGATTCTAAATGGAAAATAGACCAAGATTTTATTGATAGGATCAAAGGTGAGCAGCAGCAAATCCTGCAGGATTATTCTAAGATTTTGAAAAAAGGCGGTCAAATGATTTATGCGACTTGCTCTATTCTGCCTTCAGAAAATAATGAGCAGGTAAAAACTTTTTTAAGCAATAATCCAGATTTTTCTTTGATTAAAGATGAAAAAATAATGCCTAGCGAAGGTTATGACGGATTTTATATGGCGCTTATCAAGCGTAATGGATAAAAAAATTCCTGGAATAATTGAATATTCGCAGGAATTAAAAACACAAATGATGAAAGGACAAAATTACGGTTTATTTTTTTAAAAAATCTTATCATTTGGTAAGAAAACAGAATTTTTTAAATTTTCAGCATAAAAAAAAGCGATTCAATTGAATCGCTTTTTCATTTCTGACTAATGTAAACGACCACCCAATGCTTCATTACGAAGCTTTTCATTTTTTATTAGCAGATATAACTTATCTCATATTTTAGAATCATTCTAAAGTCAGATTTAATGATTAAATTTGCATTTCCAAAATTTATATAAATGTTTGAAACAGATATCATTATAATAGGTGCTGGTCCAACCGGACTTTTTACCGTTTTCGAAGCTGGATTATTGAAACTAAGATGTCATTTGATAGACGCTCTTCCACAACCGGGTGGACAATTGACAGAACTTTATCCTAAAAAACCAATCTTTGATATTCCAGGATTTCCAAGTGTTGATGCTGGTGTTTTAGTTGATAATTTGATGGAACAGATCAAGCAATTCGAGCCTCAATTTTCATTGGCACAAAAAGCAGTGAGTTATGAGAAAACAGAAGAAGGTGATTTCATCGTAACAACAAGCAGGGGCGTAAAAGTAAAAGGTAAAGCGATTGCGATTGCCGGTGGCTTGGGAAGTTTCGATCCTAGAAAACCAGAGCTAGAAAACATCGATAAGTTTGAAGAAAAAGGGGTTGAATATTTCGTAAGAGAACCGGAAATGTTTCGTAACAAAAAAATCGTGATTGCCGGCGGTGGAGATTCTGCTTTGGATTGGTCTGTTTTCTTGGCAGATGTAGCTTCTTCAGTTACTTTGATTCACAGAAGAAATGAGTTCCGTGGCGCTTTGGATTCTGTAGAAAAAGTAACGGAGTTGAAACATCAGGGAAAAATTAACCTGATTACACCAGCAGAAGTTACAGGTTTGATTGGTGAAGAAACTTTATCCGCAATCGAAATCGAGAAAGCCGGAGAGAAATCAATCATCGAAACCGATTATTTGATTCCATTATTTGGGTTGACGCCTAAATTGGGACCTTTATCAGATTGGGGATTGGAAATCGAGAAAAATGCCATCAAAGTAAATAATGCTTTAGATTACCAAACCAATGTTGAAGGGATCTATGCCATTGGCGACATCAATACTTATCCTGGAAAACTGAAGTTAATTCTTTGTGGCTTCCACGAAGCTACTTTGATGGTTCAAAGTGTTTACAACAGATTGAATCCAGGAAAAAAATTCGTTCTGAAATATACAACTGTAAGCGGTGTTGACGGTTTCGATGGAACCAGAAAAGAAGCTGAAAAAGCAGTTGTAAAATCTATTGATTAAAAACAAATATTAGATTTTAGAAGTTAGAGATTAGAATAAAATTTAATTTAATATTTAATAAAAAAAGGGAGTTTTTACAATTCTCTTTTTTTTGTGTAAAATCGAAAAATCTAACATCTGACATCTTTTGTCTAAAATCTATCTCTTATCTTTGCAAAATGTCAGACGTTAATATTACAATCATAGACAGAAACGGCGTTTCTCACACAATTCCTGCACCAACAGATATGGCAATGAGCTTGATGGAAGTTGTCCGTGCGTACGAGTTAGCTGAAGAAGGAACTATCGGAATCTGCGGCGGAATGGCGATGTGCGCCTCTTGCCAATGTTATGTTTTGAGTGAGGATATTCCTCTTCCGGAAATGTTACCGGATGAAGACGCAATGCTTGCAGAAGCTTTTAATGTAAAACCTAACAGCAGATTAGGTTGTCAAATTCCAGTAACTCCAGAATTGGAAGGACTAATTATTGAACTTGCTCCGGAATATTAAAATTTATAGAAATAAAAAAGCGAAAGTAGAAATTCTATTTTCGCTTTTTTTAATCTTTGATAGATGATTATTCTAAAATAAATTTCTTCGTAACAATCTTTCCTGGCTTAGTTTTGAAAACCGCTAAGTAGAAACCATTATTGATTTTATTCAAATCGATTTTCCCAAAAGAGAGAAGATTTTTAGATTCTAATAATTGTCTTCCGCTTGTATCAACAATTACTACAGATTCTACGGTTTCTTTTCCTAATTGATAATTCAGAAATTTGTCTTTTACAAAAATATTAACCGAATTATTGGCAACATCGGACACTGTCAAAACAGAACCTTTTGCCGTTTCTATAATGAACTCCAAACCGAGTTTTGCAAATTTCGAAGCGTGTGTTGCACTGTTCCCCATATTAGACAATTTATCATTAGTAGTATGGATACTTGGATTGTATTGCGAAAAAGAAGCTTCGAAAGGAAAAGCCGCATCATAACCATTTTCTGCCCAACTAAAATGGTCAGAACAGCCATAGTTACAAATCGTATTTCCGTAAGTGAAAGCGTGCGTTCCAGTTTTGTTGTAATGCTCCATTAATTCAATCAAAAATAAATTGAGGTCATTACTGTTATAAGGGTCGGTTGTTAAATAAACATCTTTCGTAGAACCTTTATAATTCGTCATATCAAACTGAACAAAAGAAACTACATTTTTATTATTACTTGCATAATCCTGAGCAATCTCGGACGAACCAACCAAACCGATTTCTTCTGCTGCAAACGCCATAAATTCAACCGTTTTTGATGGTTTATAATTGACGTCCAAAAGGACTCTAATCATTTCAGTAATAGTTGCAATTCCAGAAGCATCATCATCCGCTCCCGGCGCATTATTCACATTGTTAGTAATAGAATCCATATGCGCTCCAACAATGATAAAATCATTAGGCGCAGTTGTTCCATTGATTGTAAAAACCAAAGAAGGCATTGGCGTTCCAACATGATTTACAATTCTTACAGAAACATCTGTTCTTCCGGAAGTCGCAATCAAACCTTCCCATTTCGCTTTCAAATCCTGAACAGCCGTTTGAGCCTTTACAGTGCTGTGATGACGTGTACCATAATTTTCCAAAACCTGAATATGAGCTTTGATATTATCAGCGCTTACTTTTGCAATCGCAGAATTTACAGCAGCATCTTGGTCAATCGTAAATGCTAAAATTTTATTAGATTTTTTGGCTTTGTTGATTGCTGATAACGCTTCTTCCTTCGAAGATTTGTAAACATAACCAGGACCGTGTGTGATCACATTGTGATGAAGAAATTCTGCAGCTTTTTTAGTTAGGAAAACAGCAGATTGATGGCCTGTAGCACCAACTATTTCAATTTCTTCAGGGAATTTTTCCTTGAGTTCTTTTGCATTTTCTGAGTCTGTTGTAGCATAGAATTTATCCGACTGAGCAAAAGCCTGATTGAACAAAACAAGAGAAAATATAGAAAGTAATTTTAATTTCATAGATTATTAATTATTTAACTTTTATTTCTGTAAAAATAATCAATTTCCTTAATAAATTATGGAATTGATTATCATCCTGATTTAAATTAAATTTTAAACTGATTTTTGATGGAATCATTTTTGAATAATGACTGAAAAATAAAAAAATGAAAAAATCATTAATAAAATTAGCAATACCAGTTTCATTAGGTGTTTTAGGAATTTTCATTCTCAATTCTTGTTCTGCCGGAATCCCAGAAAAAGCTACAGCCATTCAAAATTTTGATTCTGAGAAATATCTTGGAAAATGGTATGAGATTGCAAGATTCGATTATCGATTTGAGAAAAATATGAATCAAGTGACAGCGACTTATTCTAAAAATGCAGATGGAACTATCAAAGTTGAAAACAAAGGTTACGATTACGTTAAGAACGAATGGAAACAAAGCACAGGTGAAGCTAAATTCGTCAATTCTGAGAACGAAGCTAGACTGAAAGTGTCTTTTTTCAAACCTTTTTGGGCGGGTTACAATGTGGTTGATTTGGATGATGATTACAAATATGCTTTGGTTGCAGGAAAGAATCTGGATTACCTGTGGATTCTGTCTCGCGAAAAAACGATTCCTGAAAATATCAAAACTCAATTTTTGGAAAAAGCAAGAGCTATTGGTTATGAAACTTCTCAATTGATTTGGGTGGAACAGAAGTAGGTGTGGGTTGTAAGATTGTTGTGAGGCGGAGCGAAGCCGACCGAGCGTCGACAAAAGATAAAGAAGAAAACAGTGTAAAAGCGAACGGAACCTTAAACCGAATGCTCCTAAAAAATCTTCGAATCACTCTTTTATTTTGTTCTAATAATTACTAACTTAGGGAAGCAAATTTTGATACAAACCAACTGATAAAATGGCATTTATAGACTATTATAAAATTCTTGGACTTGAAAAAAATGCGGCTGCGGACGACATCAAAAAAGCCTACAGAAAGCTAGCGCGGAAATATCACCCGGATATGAATCCGACTGACAAGGAAGCAGAAAAAAAATTCAAGGAAATCAATGAAGCGAATGAGGTGCTAAGCAATCCGGAAAATCGCGCTAAGTACGACAAATATGGTGAACATTGGAAACATGGTGAAGAATATGAGCGTGCACAGCAACAGCAGAGACAGCATCAGCAATATTCCGGAAATTTTGCTGGCGGCGGATTTTCAGGATCGGATTTTGGCGAAGGCGAAGATTTTTCAGATTTTTTCCAATCGATGTTCGGTGGCGGCGACCGTTTTGGTAGAAGCTCAAGAGGTAGTGCGAGCGGAAAATTTAAAGGTCAGGATGTTTCGGCAGAGTTGACACTTGGTTTGAAAGACGCAGCCAAAACACATCAGCAAATTTTCGACATTAATGGCAAAAAGGTACGCATAACGATTCCGGCCGGTGTCTACAACGGACAGCAAATCAAGCTTAAAGGTCACGGCAATCCCGGCGTTAATGGCGGCCCGAATGGCGACCTATACATCACATTCAACATTACGGAAGACAAAGATTTCAAACGGGAAGGCGATAATCTCAGAACCTCTTTAGACATTGATCTATACACAGCCGTTTTGGGTGGCGATGTCACGATACAAACACTTGATGGTTCTGTCAGTCTGAAAGTAAAATCAGAAACGCAGAACGGCACAACCGTAAGACTGAAAGGCAAAGGTTTTCCGGTTTACAAAAAAGAAGGTGAATTTGGTGATTTATATGTCACTTACAATATAAAAATCCCGACCAATCTTACAGAAAAACAGAAAGAACTGTTTCAACAACTCAAAAATTCATAGCAATGAACGAAAGAATCTCCATAGAAGAAATCATCCGTCTCTATAAAATTGATTATAGTTTTCTGGATCAGCTCATCGATTCGGAATTGCTGCATCCAGAGACAGAGAATAGTGTACGCTATATTATTTACGAGGAATTGCCGCATCTGGAACGTTTTGCAAACTGGCATTACGATCTGGAAGTGAATCTGCCCGGAATCGAAATCATTCATAAACTCCTGAATCAAATGGAAGAGCTGAGAAATGAAAACCGAAAGCTACTACAGAATGTTACAAGATTCGAAACGTGGGAAGATGCAGACCTTTAGCCGATTTTCTTTGTAAATTTGTGAGATGGAGTTATACGATGTTCTTATTGTTGGCGGTGGTCCAATTGGTCTAGCGAGCGCTTTGGAAGCAAAAAAAAATAACCTGAAATACATCGTTATCGAAAAAGGAACGGTGGCAAACAGTCTTTACAATTATCCGTTGTATATGACGTTTTTTTCGACAGCCGACCGATTGGAAATTGACGACATCCCCTTCATTACAACCAAACCGAAACCTGGCAGACAAGACGCACTTGAATATTATCAGGGAATTGCACGAGCAAAAGGAATCAACATCCGACCTTATGAAAAGGTGATTAATATTCAGAAATCTACTTTTTTTCAAGTAGAAACCAGCAAGCAGATTTACTTTGCCAAGAATGTGATTATTGCGACTGGTTTTTATGATATTCCGAATATGATGAATATTCCCGGTGAAGATTTGCCAAAAGTCAGGCATTATTACACTGAACCTTATCCTTATTCTTTTCAGAATGTTGTGGTGATTGGTTCCAGCAATTCTTCTGTAGATGCAGCTTTGGAAATTTATAGAAAAGGCGGCAACGTAACGATGATTATCCGTAATCAGGAGATTTCCAAAAGTGTAAAATATTGGGTAAAGCCAGACATCGAAAACCGAATTAAAGAAGGAAGTATCAAAGCTTTTTTTGGTGCAGAACTTTTGGAAATCAAACCACATTCTGCAGTTTTCAAAACCAATAAAGGAGAAATCAAGGAAATTGAAAATGATTTCGTTCTGGCAATGACCGGTTATCTACCCGACTTTGAATTCCTGAAAAACATTGGAATCAACTTGAAAGGTGATTGTCTCAATCCTCATTACGATAAAGAAACGATGGAAAGTAATGTGGAAGGCATTTACCTTGCGGGCGTAGTTTGTGGTGGAAAAGACACCCATCTTTGGTTTATAGAGAATTCCAGAATTCACGCAAAACAAATCATTCAGGATATTGTTTCGAAGAATAAATAATTAAAGCTCATTAAACCTTTTCCCAGAATTATTTTGGAATCGCTGATGCTTTGCCTCGCCAATCATTTGTCGGTTATAGATCGTAGTCATTCCGGAAAACAAGTAAGAAACCACACAAGCAATCGCTACATAAACACCACATTCTGCTCCGAATAATTCTATTGCCATCACACTGCAAGCCAATGGTGTATTAGTCGCACCTGCGAAAACGGCCACAAATCCCATTCCTGCCAAAAGCGCAGTTGGAAGTGGAATAAAATAACTTAAAGCATTTCCCAAAGTTGCACCAATAAAAAACAATGGCGTTACCTCTCCACCTTTGAATCCAGATGCTAAAGTCACGATTGTAAAAATCATTTTCAATACAAAATCATAAGGCATCAATTGCTCTTGAAAAGAATCCTGAATCGTCGGAATTCCCAAACCAATGAATTTGGTAGTTCCCAAAAGCCAAACGCCAATAATTACGATGATTCCGCCAAAAAAAGGTCTTAGCGGCGGATACTTGATTTTTGATTTGAAAAAAGCTCCAACTCTATGAATGGTTTTACTGAACAAAGCTGCACAAATTCCAAAACAGATTCCGGCAATCAAAGCATAAAAAATATTTTGAAAAGATAGTTCTGGAATAAGATTGATTTGATAATGCGTGTGATGTGTATTCCATAATTTGGTCACCAAATCAGCAATAATTGAAGCTAAAAAAGCAGGAAAAATAGCATTGTATTTTAATCGGCCAATCAAAAAAACTTCCAATCCGAAAATTGCTCCTGCCAAAGGCGTCCCGAAAACAGAACCAAACCCAGCCGCTATTGCAGAAATAATTAAGATTTTTCTTTCTTCAGAAGTTAATCGTAACAGTTTAGTAAATTGGTCCGCAATAGAACCCGCCATTTGGATTGCCGTTCCTTCACGTCCTGCAGAACCTCCAAACAAGTGCGTAATCATAGTTCCCAGATAAACCAAAGGCGCCATCTTGAAAGGAATAATTTCTTTTGGATTATGGATCGTATCAATCAAAAGATTATTTCCAGCCTCAACACTTTTGCCCATTTTATGATACATCAGACCTATGAAAAGTCCGGCTAAAGGAAGCAAAGCAATTATCCAAATATGTGTTTCACGAAAATTGGTTACCCAATCCAATGTTTGCAGAAAAAATGCAGATGCACTTCCTACCAAAGCTCCAATTAGCAGACTTACTAGGAGCCATTTGCAGATATAAGGAAGAGAAGGATAATGTCTAAAGAAAACCTTTAGAACAATTAAACTTTTTCGACTGATTGATTTTCGTTGATTTTTTGACATACTTTTCCTGATAATAAAGATGAATCTTATTTTAATCAGGCGTCATCAGACTCGATGGTAACGAGACGGTTGGGCAAGGAAGAACACCATTTCCTTTTGTATCACAAATTTATAAATTATTTTCCAAACTACAATTTCTAGTTTAATTGGTATTCTTTTTGTAATTTATTGGGCGACAATTAAAAACTATGAACAGAAACACAATTTCCAAATTATTTCCTTTATTTATCGTTATTTCTTTAAGCTTGATCCAATGTAAAAAGGATGAAGCTATTTCATCTTCTGACTCAAAAAGCACATCCTCCTCAGATATTGTGACTTCTGATGAGAAAAAAGAGGACAGTATAAAAGAAGAAGAAAAACCAAAAGTTCCAGATGTTGTTATCCCAAGAAAAGATTTTGGGTATTTCCCTTGGGTTTACAAAAACACAGATTCGGTTTCTCAGAAGAACAAAAAAGAATTTACTGGGAAAGCACTTTACACAATTTTGGCACTCAATCGACTGGATAGAGCCAATATTGGCGCAGCCGACACATTGGTTGTTCCAGCAAAAATTGAGGAAGATTTTCTTAGATATTCTCCGTTTCCGGGTCACGTTACGACTTTGGAAAACGTGAAAAAATTCGTTTTCTTTTCCTATCCGATTCAGGCTTTTGGCGTTTATGAATATGGAAACCTCATCAAATGGGGACCGACAAGTATGGGAAAAAAAGCTACTAAAACCAAAACCGGTTTGATGTTCGCCAACTGGAAAAAAGAAGTCGCCATCTCAACAGTTAGTGACGAGTGGAAACTTCGTTGGAACGTGAATGTAGCCAATTTTGATGGCATCGGCTGGCATCAGTACGCAATGCCTGGTTATCCGGCCTCGCACTCTTGCTTGCGTATGCTGGAAGAAGATGCAAAATGGATGTACACCTGGGTAGACACTTGGATTCTCAACAAAGGCGGAGCAACCACCAGAGCCAAAGGAACACCATTGATTGTCTATGGAGATTATCCTTGGGGACAGCGCAGACCTTGGAAAAAACTTTTGGAATCGCCGGAAGCCAACAATATTTCTGAGGACGAGATGAACCAAATCATCCAGCCACAATTGGCCGAAATTATGAAAGAGCAGGAGAATCGTGAT
>Ga0308157_10007230_pt1 | contig 12973 bp, 20 predicted proteins | sample PhyBR1_FD_201035 | JGI IMG/M metagenome (GOLD analysis project Ga0308157, IMG submission 201035) | Phyllosphere microbial communities from UC Gill Tract Community Farm, Albany, California, United States - DLSLB.R1 | ecosystem: Host-associated > Plants > Phyllosphere > Unclassified | place: USA...
GCCGGCGTTCCGTCAAGCGAGACGTTCACGGCGGAGCATGTGATCTCGTCGACCGAGACCAGCCTGCGCAATCTGGGACTGGAAACGCTCGACGTGCAGCAGTTCCATGTCTGGTCGGACGAATGGGTATCGCAAGGCGATTGGCTGGACGGCGTGCAGAAGCTGAAGGAGCAGGGCAAAATCCGCCACTTCGGCGTATCGATCAACGATTATCAGCCGGCCAACGCGATCAAGCTGATCGAAAGCGGCGTCGTGGATACGGTGCAGGTCATCTACAACATTTTCGAACAAACGCCGGAAGACGATCTGTTCCCCGCCTGCCTGGAGCATAACGTCGGCGTGATCGTGCGCGTCGCGCTCGACGAAGGCGGCCTGACGGGCAGCATCTCGCCGGACACGGAGTTCGCCGAAGACGATTTCCGCAGCCGTTATTTCCGTGACGACCGCAAACGCGAAGTGTACGAGCGGGTGCAAAAGATTACGCAGGACCTCGGCATCGGCAGCGATCAGATCGCCGAGACCGCGCTGCGTTACGTGCTGAGCCACCCGGCCGTTTCCACCGTCATCCCGGGCATGCGCTCGATTCGCAACGTGGAGCGCAACATGCGGATCGGGGACGGAAAAGGATTGGCGAAGGAGCAGGTGGAGAAGCTGAAAAACCACCGTTGGGCGCGGAATTTTTACGAGTAAGATTGGCGAAAGGCTTAATACCTTGTCAACGTTAAAAGGCCTAATGTCGTGAAATAAATACGGAAAACAGCAGCCGCTTGATCGCTCAGGATCACGGCTGCGTTTTTTTGTGATCGCGTAAAAAAAACGTACTTATTCCATCCGTTCCAGCAGCCGTTCGGCCGCTTGCAGATGATCTTCGATCTCCTGCTTCAGCTCTCGAATGATCGGCTGCCAGCGCTCCCGTTCATTGTCTCGCGTTTCCCAGAACTCCGCAGGCAGATTCGATAACGCACGCAGCAGCTCTCCCCGATACAACGTTCCCGCAAAAACATCTTCCGTCAAGATTTCGAACACATTCGGAAGCAGTTCATCCATGTACATGTTCTGACGAAGTAATCGGCATAAATCCTCCACCGTCAATTCGTCCAGACGTTTGACTCGGACTTGCGCGTACCATACAGGCAGTCCGTACTTCAGATGTTCTTCGCTCGGCGAGAAGCCGGGCGGCGTTTCGAGATCCGACACTTTCATCGCTCCTCGGCTGCCGCGCACTTTCCATTCGTGCAGGCTTTCCAACTCGCGGCAGGCCCTGGCGATCACCCCGTCGAATACGCCGAGCGGAAGCATGTATTCGGTGCGCCAGCCGGGTTCGCCTTTCCTTTCATAGTCGGCGATCAGCAGACGTTCGTACTCTTTTCCGGCTATCACGAACATGGACTTCATGCTCATCGTCTCGTCGAGAATCACAATATTGAAGCGTGCCCACATTTCTTCCTCCGCAAGCTGCGCGTCGTTCCCTTCATAAAAAACGTCATGCAGGCGATCGAACAATTTTTCTTTTTCCAACCGAAACAATCCGGCATGACCGCGATTCCCGTTATCCCGCGCTGCGTCCGTCAACATCGTCAACAAATCGCCGAGCAGCGTTTCGCCGTCAGCCAGCGTGTTACCCATGACGTTCATGCTGAATCTTCCATACATCCGTTCTCCGCCGAAATGCTCGTCCAACTGAAAACGGATCGAAAACAACGAAGGTTCGCCGATCGTTCGGGTGATGCGATGTTCGTCGCTCATGCTTCTTCTCCTTTCCTAAACAAAAACCAGCAGAATCGCACGGCGGGATGCTCGAACGTCGATCCCAATATTTCGAGGCGACTATCCGCGACTCCGTCAACGCCGTACGAGCTCCAGGAGATTTTGTCCGTTATTCGTTGGATCAGCAGTTCGACTTCTTCATCATTCAATTCCTTTTTGCACTGCGCGCTTAAGCTTGCCTCATAACAACCTTCAATTTTCCAGTAGGGCTGGATATCGGTTATCAGATAACGTTCGAATGAGTCGGCCGCTTTCTCCAGCATTCGATGCGCGATATATTCCGTTTCCGCCGCCGTACCGGATTCCGCGATCATTCGGATCGTTAATATCATGCGCTCGCCTCTCTTCTGCTTGATAATTCAACATACACCTTTATATTGCAGAAGAATCGTAAAGAAAATATTTTATGAATTAACCCTAATGAATAGGGTATAATGAAGCTATATTTAATAAACGAGGTTAATATGATGCGGACTTTAATCGGAGATGACGGTTTAACACGCAGATTTGTTGAGTTGCAGAATTTTATCTCAATGTGGAAAAACTTAAATTTGACTGATGAAGAATTGCTTGAATTGGAGCTTTTTCTGCTTGAAGATCCAAAGCGTTCTCCTGTCATTCAAGGAACAGGCAGGTTAAGAAAATCCAGGTTTTCTCCCTCCACAAAAAAATCAGGAAAAAGCGGAGCCTATCGAATCATTTATTTAGACATCGAACAGGAGCATCTCATTGTTTTGCTTGTTGTTTACAGCAAAAACGTATCTGATAACCTGACAAAGAATGAAGCGAACGAGCTTAAACATCTGGTAGACCAACTTAAAGCTCATTATGGAGGGAATCAAAATGGATAAATCCTTATTCGATTCATTAAAAGAAAGCCTGAACGAAGGCATTGAATTTGCAAAAGGCGACTTAGCGAAAGGAACTGTGCGAAACCTGACCTTCAAATCTCTCCCGGAATTATCCGACGAGGAGATCAAATCGATACGTGAAGGGACCCATCTCTCCGCCGCCGCATTCGCCAACGTTCTTGGCGTATCCGTAAAAACAATCGAGTCTTGGGAGGCTGGTCGCAGCGTTCCTAACGGTCCTTCGAAAAGACTGCTTCAAATGTTCAAAGAAAAACCTGAATTCACCAAAGAATTTATCGTCAGCTAAATCTTTCTCTGTGCACAAAAAAGATACGTCTGCCTCGTCCTCAAGACGCGCAGACGTATCTTTTTTTCTGCTCCAAGCTTGCTTCTGTTCCGCAACTTACCCGTTCAAAATCGGAATCTGCGCCAGCATGTTTTTCAAATGGATCGCGTCCCACGGCGTATGCTCGGTAAAGCCCAATCCTACCACGTCCGTCTCCTCCGACAGCTCGCGCAGCAGTTCGGCCAGACGCGCGAACTTCAAACGGCCCGGCGGCGAGTACGTGTACGGCTCGTTCGGCTTGGCGAACAGCAGCGAACGGAACTCTTTCGGATCGAGCACGTCCAGATCGACGTGAATCGCCAGGTGCTTGATGCCGCTCTCGCGTATCCAGGCCTTGATCGACTCCGTGCTGTTTGCCGTTTCCTGCGCGTCCGCCGTCCGGATACCTAGCCGCTGAATCATTGCCGTATCCGTTTCTTTCATCGAGATTCCGAGCCGTTCGAACGCTTCTCCGATGATCGCGCCTTCTTCCGGCGTCGGTTCCGACAATCCCGCAATAAACACGTTTTCCGGCTTCAACGGCATCTTCACGCGCTTCGCGAATTCCGCGTCGCCTTCGCCGAGCAGATTGCCCAGCGGCAGCGTGTGGCCCCGGTCATAGCCGTCGATCTGCACCAAATCGCTGTGCGCGTCGATCCAGATCAAACCCATTTCGCCTTCGTACCGTTCATTCAAATAAGCGAAAGGCGCCTGCTCCACCAGACAATCGCCGCCGAACATCACGACGCGGTCAGGTTGGTGCGCGCGGATCAGATGGTCCGCCGCGTCGAGCTGTTCCAGCAGTTCTTTTCTACCATAAACGCCGTTGTCGTTCGCAAGCGGCACGCCGTCGTCCTCGCGAACCGGCACCCGCACCAGCGGCTGGTCGTTCTCCGGCGCCAGCCAAGCCAGCAGCTCCGCACCGAAGGTATAATTCGGATTATCTCCGCCCTGCCATTGAGGCATGAGCACGCGCAGTGTTTTTTTCGTCATGATTGCATCCCCTTTGCTTCCGAAGTACCGTTACTATAAAATGAACGCGAGCGAAAAAACAGTACGCACTTTAAAGATAGATACTATCGGAAAGGATAGTGCACAGCATGAGCATGGCGGAATTCAAAGGTAAGGTCAAGCATATTCAGGACACTCCTTTCGGCTATACGCTGTCCGTGATCGGCGGCAAATGGAAGATGGTGATCCTGTACCTGTTGGCGGAAAATCCTCCGGTACGGTTCAACGACCTGAAGCGGCAAATCGGGGTGATCACGTACAAAACGCTGAGCGCGCAGCTCAAGGAACTCGAAGCCGACGGCATGGTGGAACGCAAAGAATACCCGCAGATTCCTCCGAAAGTCGAGTATCGGCTGACGGCCAAAGCGGAAAAGCTGATGCCGCTGATGGAAGGATTATGCGAGTGGGGCGCGGAGCATCAGCCGAAGGAGGACTGACTTTTGACGACGATCGAACAAGAGAAGGAGACGATTAATCGAATGAAAAACAAAAAATCCGTTCTCTTGTTGATCGCCGCCTTTACCTTTCTAACCCTAACGATTATCGTCGGATTCGCTTTTCTGCATCCCGCTCCGGCAAAAAAAATTCGACCTTCAAGTCGGACAAAACCGGGATTTCAATCAACCAGGCGTCTTGGATAACAAAAATCGAACCTTCAAAAATGACAAGCAGATGTTTACTGTCGTTATTTATCGGGACAAAGATTATGTAAGCTTGAATAAAAAAGCAAGAATTTTCGTGACTGCTCAAAATCATTCTATCGTTATACAAGAGTATCTGATCGAGGAGCATGCCGATCTTGCGGCAGACGAAATGCCTCTCCACAACGAGAACTGGCATGCAGGCGATTACTCCGTCTATTTCGAAAGAGATCACCAAATCATTAAGCAAGTCGACTTCACACTTTCGAACTAAAGATTAAAAATCAATAAGCTTTTATTAGATTGAATGGTCATGTCGGTACTGCCGTTAACAGGAGCAGTGACTCATTTCTTCGACGAATCTGCCCATTCCCGGAACTCATTCAAAATCTCCGTCAAATTATACGGGCCGCCTACGCCCCGATAGACGCCGTTCTCTACTTTAATATACAACCAATCTTCTTCCGTTCGATCGATTTGAATCGGTATAAAGTCTTGGCCTCCCAATTCCGTATCTTCCAGATGAATCGCGACTTTCCAGCCTGGATTATCTAACGTCTCCACACGCACACCCCAACTATGTTCCCAATCTCCATCACAGTGCCTGGCGTACCAGTTCTGTATCCATTCCAGATCGTTCATGATTCGTCTCCTTTTCAATCGAACAACGACGCGGTTTTGCGTAGCAGTTCGGCTTTCTCGTTCAACTCGGTCCGCAAATCTTTCCGCTCGCTCTCGCTAAACTTCGCTTTGATGTTCTCCAGAAGCTCGTAACACTGCGCGCTTACCTCATAATTCCCGCCGATCAGTTGGTCGATCAATACTTGTTTGTGCCGGGCATAGTCCAACGGTTCCAGCGCATACAGCAGCGTACCGCGATTTCCTAACGTTTTACGCTGTTGAATCAGATCGACGATGACGTCTACTGCCTGTTCTTCACGCAGATCCGACAACGCAAGAGCGAGTTCGTTGCGCAGACGCGGATGGTTGGTTTCGGCAAGTTCCTGAAGCATAGGCGTATTTTCCGTCGAATCGCCGTTTTCAGCCAACTTGCGTATACAGGCGATTCGCTGTTGGATAAACTTCTCATACTCCGATTGAAAATCCCATGGTTTAAGCATTAGTCCGTATGTATCCAGAATCGGTACAAGCTCCTGCTTCAGCTCGCTCACGAATCGTTCGAAACTCGCAAAATCCACGTAAAATTCCAGATGCATATGGACGCCTTGAATTTCTCCGTTCGTGCGTGCAGCCTCATTCGTACGGATCAGGAATCGGAGCCGTTCGTCTTCTTCCAGATCTTCGAATTCCAATTCGTAAAAAATTCAAAAGCGGCAATATACACTTTTTCGAATGTATGCCTCGACTGCTTTTGGTGTATCATTCGGTCGAATTTGGCGAACATGACTGCGATTTCCTGCACGTTCAGACATGCCCCCATACTGCGGATCTGATGGATAAGCTTGCTGATGAATCCGCGTCTCGTACGTAATCGGAATCCAATTATTCACATCGTCTTCATATCCATGCACCAGTCCTTTTCCGTCCGAAAAAGAAAGGAAAAAGCTCGACGTGCCGAAACTATCGATCAATACGGCCATTTTTCACCTCTACTTCTCCGCAGTCGCAAATATATCAACCCATTCATGCAGGCGATCGGTCGCCGCGCGTCGTGTTTGGCTTCGTCATATCTATTCTTCTTTACTATACCTATGATCGTAGTCGCACAATGAAGGTCAGCTGTTTACTGCGGCTTTTTCCATCTTTTCACCACGTTGGACATGGCTTCGAAATATTCGCCAAGAGACATTCCTGCGCTGAGCTCGACGTAACCTCCTGCAAAATGGTACACGTTTTTTCGGAAATTCGGCATTCCGCCGATTTCCGCCACGCAGGGTTCGTTCAATTCGTTATAAACCCATCTGCCTCCGAGCCGGCGAATCAATGATTCTCCAAGCACGAAAGCGACCGCCAGAGTTTGTTTTTTTAATAGTGTTCGATCCGCGACCTGAAGGTCCAACCGTTCAAGGCAGCCGGGATCGTCGAGATCCAGTTCGTATTTTCTTATGAAAGGATCAATTACGGAGTCGCGATATTTTTCAAGAACGCGTTCTTCTAAAGGCATCAGCACAGGACGGTTCTCGTCGAACCAAGCCAGTCCGTATTCAAGTAAAATATCCGCAAATTTCTTCAGAAGTTCGGGGATTGCAGCTTCATTCTCGTATGTGAACCATCCATGAACGCCTTGTCCGATCAACTTTGTGCCGCTGATCGACGCATTGTCGACACTCAGGGTGATACGCAGCGAATTGTGATTCCAACCGCTTTTATCGATCTCGATTCGATCTTCGGCATAACCGACTTTCCGCTTAAACCAGAATAAGTCGTTTTGCTTTTCGGTACAAATGAATCCGAGTTCTATTGCTTGAGGCTCGAAGTACTGCGAAACGGCTTGCTTTAGAGTCATCGGTTTACGCATCGACGCAGCCTCCCTTCTCCAAAGAATTCAGCAATTTTCGGTCAGGTCCTTAGGATAGGTTTTTAAGAACGGCTTCTTCAAACCCGGACCGCAATAGAATCGCCCATCCGCATTCCTGCCTTTAACCTCTATTTTACGGTTCCGACGAAAACCGCACCTCATTCCCGTCATGATCCACGTACCCGTACTCCCCCGTCTCCGGCCGCTTCACCAGCATCGTCCCGTTTTCGCTGCCGAAAGCCGCTTCGAACCGAGGTTCGATTCGGTACGCGCCGTTGGTATCGATATATCCCCATAGCCCGTTCGCGTCCTGCACGACCGCCAAGCCTTCGGAAAATCCTTTGGTATGCGGAAACGTCGCCTGCACGCGTACCCGGCCGGAAGCTTCGATGAACCCCCACAGCCCGTCCGATTCGAACTTCGCCAGCCCTTCCGTAAACGGCCCGACCTCGTCGTACTGCGGCGGGATGATCTCGTTTCCGTCTTTGTCGATGAATCCCCATCGGTCTCCCCGCATCACGGCCGCTTTGCCTTCGACGAAATCGCGGGCCGCATCATACGCGAACCCGGTCAGCGGATTGCCTTGTTTATCGATAAAGCCCCACTTCTGCCGCAGCATGACGACCGCATAACCTTCCTGAAAATTCCCCGCGTACCCGTACACCGTATCCAGCGCCGTTTTTCCGCTCGGATCGATAAACACCATGCCGCCGGACTCGTCCGGCATCACGGAAGCGAGTCCTTCGGAAAAGGCGTTGGCTCGGTAAAATTGTTTGTTTAACACGTTCTCGCCGTTTTTGTCGATATAGATCCAGCTTTCGCCCGCATAGGCAGCCTGCTCGTCACTTTGTTTCATCACGACGGCCATGCCGTTTTGAAAATCGCCGCCTTCCGCCTGAATGACCCTTTTCCCCGTGGCGTCGATGTATCCCGTATCCCGGCCGATCCGCACGAAGGCCAGCCCTTCCGAAAAATGCCGGGCTTCGTTGTACAGCGGCGGCAGCACCAGCTCGTTCGCCGGATTCGCGTACCCGTATTTGCTGTCGACCAGCACCGGACGCCAGTCTTTGGAACGCAGCGTATCGGCGGCATCCACGGGAGCCGGCGCATGGCGGAACCCGTCGTCTTCTTTCCCGTCTTTGCAGCCAAGCATCAATAGCAGCACGATCGCAAACGCGGTCAAGACCGCTCGAAACCAAACTTTTTTCACCCGATCCCCTCCCGCGGCAAGTACGGAAAAGCAAATGTTCCCGACTCTCTTATGTATCGCTTAACCGTTTCGCGGGTAGGGCCAAACAGGATTCGAAGACTTGATCTCGTCGCACAAAAGAAGGACTTCAAACCAATTCGGAGAGCCGCGGAATGCCTGCATGTTCCATTCCCCGTTTTCTTGAAGCGAGACAACTTTGCTGCGAAGTTCTAAGCTTTTGCGCATGGTATCTTGATCAATATATCCGGATGCGTGCAGACGTTCCAGATTGGAACCATGCAGAAAAGTATGAGCGCCCGTATCGAATTCTTCGAAAATCCGGTACTCGACGACAGAGTCTTCTTCATTCAGCAAAAACAGGCCGCATTGGTTGAGGGTATGGATATAATATTCCATAAGCTCGTCGTCACTCAACGTCATCGAATTTCTCTCCCCGTATCAAGTTCGAATTTTAAAGCCGTCTGCGTTTCCTGCGTTGTTCACGACTCCGGCCAACCTGTCCGCACGCTATTCGTTGGATGGATAAAGGATGCCTTCCGCCTCGATGCTGCTCCATACCTTCACCAGACGAGTCATCTCTTCGGATTCCGCTTCTTCATGCCCGGCTTGTCGCAGCGCCTCGACTACATTCCCCAGTACCCTTTTCCATTCGCCCATAAAGGCTTCGATGTCCAACGTGACCGGACCGCTCCGGCGCAGCAGTTCATCCAGGCCGTTTCCGATCTCTCCCCATTTCGATTCGATCGTCAACCGGTTATCGCTCCACTCAAACCGCCACTCGTGAGCAAAATTATTCGATACCCAATGATTGGTCAGCTCGCCCGAATGCCGACTTTGCAGTTCTTCGATGATAAGCAAAAGATCTTCGACCATAAAAGAGAGGTCATACTTGTAACTCAGCAGGATCGGAATATGGTTCCAAACCAGTACCGCATGCTCGCCGTGTAGGGGAAACACCGATTCCATGGCATCCCATGGCGCCTCGTCCTCCTCCGATCGAACAGGAAGGCTCCTAGGTGCTCCGGCTTGTATAAAAAATGACATATGATTCAGCTCCCGACTTCTTGCAGAATTTGGCCTTTCTTCATGTTACCTGATCCTTTTCGCCGTCCAATCCGCCATATTCACTTCGAACTGCCAGTCGGCATTGCCCCTTTCCGGCGACGGCGACAGCAGATAGATGTATTTCCCCTGCTTGAGCGTCAGCTCTCCCCAATCGTATTCGCTGTACAGCATACCGCTCATTTCGGCTGAAGATAAGTCTAGTTCAATGTACTTCTCTTGCGCACCGATTCTTTTTTCGACAAACAATCGGGCATGCTCATTTCTTTGGTAGCGGTTAACGATCTCGATCTGGTAGACGTAACGGTCGTCTTCGGCGATCTTGAACATATTCTATTCCACTCGTTCGGTCAGCCAAGCTTCCGGACTTAATTCTTTCACTGAATTCCAAGCGATGCTGATCAGAAAAATAGAAGCCGACAGCACCAAAATTCGCAGGATTCTTCCCGACCAACGGGGACGACCGAAACTCATGATCAGGCTCAGCACGGACAGCAGCAGCATCGGAATGCCCTCCAGCACCATCACGACAGTTCCGATCAGATCCGGTATCATTTGAAAAGCTGCCGTATAACCCAATACCATCCATATCGCCAAAATCAGCTGGACGATGCCGACGATCCCCAGTCCTACGCGAAACAGGATCGACTCGACTCGATTTTCTTTCTCGTGTTCTTTTAAAAAGGAATGCCGCATACTCCGATTCACGATCCCGATCAGCACGGCAGCACCGACCGCTCCGCACAGCAAAATGTACCAAATGCCGCCCCATCCAAAACCGCCGAGAATAACAGTGCCCGCAAGACCGCCGATAATCCCCGCAAACAAGCTCGCGGCCAGACTGCCGGGGATATCTCTGACCATGACCCACCAGCCGATCAACCCCAGGGCAACTCCGATTAAAAATCCCGTTATCAAGACTATGTCCTCTTTTCTTATTCCGAATTCGTGAATGGATTGTGTTCAACGCTTCCATGCAATACTCTGCCTACGAATCCGTAGCTGTACAATCCTGTGCTGCTCGAATATTGAGGCACTCTGTTCAATTGGTTTCCATGCAGATCGATATACGTTATTCGCTTTGGAATTTCTTCTTCGATAAGTTCGACAGGATCTTCTCTTTCGTAAAATCCATAATCCAAGTTTTTTTCTCGCGCGGACAAAGGAATATTTCCCACGGTTTCAAAATATCCTTTTAGCCACCCTTGATAATTAACGACAGTGGGCGATATGCGCAGCGGATAGGCATCTAAACTTTCCGGTAACGTTCTCTCTTCGGAAACGTGGTCGTACAAGCAAATCAATACCATTCCTTCGAACATGACATTCGTTCCCTGAATATTCGTTTCCAATACTTTGCCGAAATAATAACGATCGGGTAAAGGCTGTACCACGAAAACATCGCCTATTTTAGGCCTTTTACGCGTTTTTTGCATCGGTAACAGCTCAGTGAATACATCCATGATATTCGCTCCTTTAACGTTCTATCGATCAGATGGTACAGAGTGACGTATTTGAAAAAGTAGCCGGAATCAAATGACCGATTTTCGACGCCGAACAAAACATATCCCGTATTTCGAAAGACCTTATTTTCCCGTGATCCCGCTCCACACTTGCACGACGATATGCGGCGCATTTTCCTGTGGATACAGCCAGATCGTCACGACCAAAGTCAGCGCAACCGTAACAAGGAACGTCGCGGAAGCATGTTTATTCGTAAATGCTCTGCTGATCAAAAACGTGAATCCGATCAGTCCGAGATTGATGATATACGTCAAAGGAGTCGTGAGAATTCTGCCTAATCCGGTGTTCGGGAAGATCATGAATAATAGAAACAGCAGAATCGTACTCGGCAGTACGGCTGCGATAAACTTCGTGAAAACAGGTACTTTTTTCTCCGCATCGGCTTCTTTCGGCATCGTTTCTTCCCCCTTTTCATGATTCGTCCGAACGATATTTTTGCAGCAATTTTTGCGCTTCTTCAAACAACGATGCTTTTAATTTCCTGTTTTTCTCGCCGGCTTCGGTACGTTCAAAAATCTCCAGCGCGTCGGGATCGACCTTCTCGTCTTGCAGCATAGCTTGTAACGTTCGAAAAGCTTCGCGCGCGTGCAGTTCTTCAACTTCCGCCCGATTTAGTTTTTGCCCGTTCTTCGATTTCAGTCTTGCTTGGAAAGAAAGAGATTCTTTTAAAAAAGCTTTTTCGCTTAACAAGCCTTGATCATTGAAAAATTCGCGAATCTTATCCAGCTGAGGGATCGAAATTTTATCTTCTTTTATCGCCGTTATGATAACGCTCCCAATAGCTAGCAGCCTTTTTTCTTTATACTTATTCAAGATCTCGGATAGCAAGTGTTCATCGAGGCTTTCTTTTTCGTCCAACTTGTTTTTAAGATAAGCCCATATCAAATGCTCTTGAACCTCTTCCGAAAAGTTCAACTCGTTCATGACTGGATAAATCCGATTAATCATGTTTTGAGAGAAGGCTTCCGGAATCCTTCTTCGCTCTTCGTCCGGGATCGATTCGAGGAAACTTTTGATTTGAAGTAAAAATTTCTGCTCGTCTTTTTCGTCTTCGATTTTTTGGATCATCTTTTCTGTCCGCTGTTTGCCTGACGGATGACGAGATTCACGACCGCGACCAGCAGCACGGACACGACAACCCCGCAAAGAAGGATGTACCACAGATGTCCCATACCGGTTCCGCCGAGAAACACGCTGCCCAAAAATCCTCCGACCATACCGGCCAGCAGGCTTCCTACCAAGCTTCCCGGAATGTCTTTGACCATCATTCTCCAACCGATCCACCCGATCACGATGCCGAGCAGCACTCCTATGATCATGCCGTATTCACTCCTTTCAGCTGTACGTCATTCGTTTCCTTTAACGTCCTTTGATCCAATCCCATGTTTGATGCACGATATGAGGGGAACCTTCCTGCGGATAAATCCAAACGGTCATCACCAGCGTAATTACGACCACGGCTGTCCATATCCAGACCGATCGCTCTTTGCCCCACCGACGAACAGCCAAAAACCCCAACCCGATTACTCCGATATTCACGCAGATCGTAAACGGAATAGTAACGATTCTGCCTAACCCCGTGTAAGGAAAAATCTCGATCAGAACAAACGTCAGAACGATGCTCGGAATCAAAGCGACGATAATCGCTGCTAAAGTTCTCAAGTTGGCCGACATTTTGCACTCCTTTCTTAATTAATGATATATACCCAAAATATCCCTTAGGACCAATTCAATTAAAATTTCGTGTCAAAAAGAACAGTCTTTCCGAAAGCTCGGAATGACCGTTCTTCTTTATCCGTTGAATGCTTTTTTGTAACAGGAAGGCTTTTCGGCGCTTCGGCTTGTATGAAAAACGGCATATCATTCAGTTCCCGACTTCTTGCACGATTTGGCCTTTCCGGTTGAGCAGCTGCACGGTATGCGACTCGATCCACCTCAGCGAACCCAAATGTCGGGCATAAGCGAACTCGTCGGGCTGTTCCGACAAGATTTTCGTTTGCTTTTTCACTATGCCGTTTTTGTCTTTGATGACGAGAAACAGATCCATATATTGAACGGAATGTTGGCATAACACTTCCGCCGACTCTCCCGTTTCAGGATGCT
>Ga0308157_10007234_pt1 | contig 12971 bp, 13 predicted proteins | sample PhyBR1_FD_201035 | JGI IMG/M metagenome (GOLD analysis project Ga0308157, IMG submission 201035) | Phyllosphere microbial communities from UC Gill Tract Community Farm, Albany, California, United States - DLSLB.R1 | ecosystem: Host-associated > Plants > Phyllosphere > Unclassified | place: USA...
CGGGTTCCTCTTCTCCCCGCCGATCGTCGGGTTCGTCGCCGACAACGCCGGGCTGCGGACCGGACTGCTCGTCGTGCCGATCGCCGGAGTGGTCGCCGTGCTGTTCGCGTGGGCATTGGGCGGGCGGGCGAAGCCTGCATGATCGTCGTTCACGGGGCGTGATCCGATCACACCGCCGGGTCGGACTGCTCCTCGCCGGCGAGGCGCCGCACGTCGATGCGGGAATGGTCGATGTGATCGCGCATCGCGCGGGCCGCGCGCTCGGAATCGTGCGAGGCGATCGCGTCGAAGATCTCCTGGTGGTGGGGCAGGGCGAGAAGAGGATCTGCGGGCGGTGAGAAGACCCGTGCACGGTACTCGCGGAGGCTGGGGATGAACGTCTCGTAGAAGACGCTGAGGCCGCTGTTCCGACTCGCGCGCAGAATGATCCCGTGGAACTGCTCGTCAGCGGCCACCTTGGCCTCGATGTCGTCGCCGAGCAGAACCGCCTCGAACCCGTCGACCGACGCCCTGAGTTCGGCGAGCTCCTCCTCGGTGATCTTCTCTGCGGCGAGCTCCGCAGTGAACGGTTCCACGGCGGCGCGCATCTCGAGCAGTTCGGCGATCTCGAACTGGTTGCCCTTGAACCACTCCTGGAAGCGCAGCCGGTCGCCGTTCGCCTTGTCCGTCGCGAACGCACCGAGACCGTGCTTGATCTCGATGTATCCCTCGGCACGCAGGGTGACGAGAACCTCACGGGCCGTCTGTCTGCTCACGCCGAACTGCTCGACGATCTGTCCCTCGGTGGGCATCTGCTCACCCACCTGGAGTCCCTCCGCGTGCTTGCGGAGCACGAGCAGCACTTCGTCTACCAGGCGAACTCTTGGCCGCGGCCCCATGACGCTCCTCTCAGGCGAAGGACGAGACCACGATACCCCGCCGCTGTTCGTGACGTCAGACAACTGTTATCCATCCGATGCCCGCCGTTCCGCCGAGAGCTCGTCGAAGACCCGGTTTACGGCATCCTTCGCGTCGGCATCGAGTCGTGCGAACGGTGCCCGGCATAGCCCGGCATCGATCCCGCTCAGCTGCAGGAAATGCTTCACGCTCGAGAAGATCCCGTGCTCGACGAACGTCTCGACCACGTCGTTGATCTTCCGCTGCACTCGCTGCGCGCCCTCGATATCTCCGGCCTCGGAGAGTCGCCGCACCTCGATGAACCGCTCCGCCTGCACGTTCACGGTGGTGCCGACGCATCCATCGACACCCGCGGCGAGCGCCGGCAGGTACATCTCGTCGAAGCCGCCTAGCAGCGTCAGGTCGGGATGCGCGGTGCGGATGCGTTCGAGGGCGTACAGGTCCTGCGACGTGTGCTTGAGTCCGATCACCCGCGGATCCGCGAACAGCTCCGCACCGCTGGTCTTGTCGAACGCGACCGACGTGAACTGGGGGATGTTGTACACGATCATCGGCAGGCCGATGGCGTCCATCGTCCGCCGGTAGTGCGCGACGATCTCGGCGGGCGAGAACCCGTAATAGTACGGCGGCACCATCGAGACGGCATCCGCGCCGTCCTCTTCCGCGGCGACGGCGAGCCGGATCGAATCGGACGTGGAGATCGCCCCGACGTGAGCGACCACCGGAGCGCGCCCGCCTGTGACCCGAACGACGCGCCGCACGAACCTCTTGCGCTCCTCGACGTCGAGCATCGGGCCCTCTCCCGACGACCCGCAGCAATAGAACCCCTCGACGCCCTGACCGAGTTGAAGCTCGATGAGACTCTCAACGGCCGCTTCGTCGATCGCCCCGTCATCGGTCATCGGGGTGATCAGCGCCGAGAAGATCCGTCCGAGATCGACCGTGGTCTCTTGCGCGGTCACCATGCTGTCCACCCTCCGTCGACGACGAGGTTCGCGCCGGTCATGTAGCGCGACGCATCGGATGCGAGGAACAGCGCCGCTCCGTTGAACTCGTCCGCCTCCGCCATCCGGCCGATCGGCATCCGCGCGATGTAGTTCTTCTGGAACGTCTCGTCCTGGGTGTCGCGGCGGACTCCCGAGGGCGACAGCGTGTTCACGCGGATGCCGTTGCGCCCCCAGTAGGTCGCGCAGTAGCGCGTCAGATTGTACACCCCCGACTTCGCCGCCGAGTAGGCGACCGGCTTGATGAACGGCGTCCCCGGCTGCGCCTCCTTGTACGCGTAGATGTCCTGCACAGGAGAGCCCATGCCGTAGATGCTCCCGATGTTGATGATCGAGCCGCCCTTCCCCGCCGACCCCATCCGGCTCCCCGCCGCCTGAGTCATGAGGAACGTCCCCACCAGATTGACGTCGACGACCTCGCGGAAGACCTCCTCGGGGAAGTCCTCGAACGGCCCGGACACCTCCGGCGGAGCCGAGGGCTGCGTGTCGAGCCCGGCATTGTTGATCAGTACATCGGGTGCTCCCCAGTGCTGCTCGATCGCATCCAGCGCCTCACGGACCGAGTCCTTGCTCGTGATGTCGACCGCGAACGCCTCGAGACGTTCGTCCGCGGCGCGCTCGCCGAAGACCTCTTCGAGGCGCTCCGGGCTCACCGATCGCGAGAGCACGGCGACCCGTGCTCCGCGGTCGTGGAACGCGAGGGCGAACTCCTGGCCGATCTGACCGAGTGCTCCGGTGATCACGACGATTCTGCCTGCGACGTCGAACAGCGGATCTGTCATCCGTTTCTCCTCCTCCATGTCAGTCCAGTCCTCCGCGCACCTTGACGGCGTCGTCGCTGCCGGATTCGAGCATCGTCTCCATCTGCGTGCGCTGCTTCTTGCTCGAGCGCCACACGTAGATGAGCGAGAGCACGATGAGCGCCCAGAACACCAGCGAAGCCGGACGGGTGAAGAAGACCGTCCAGTCGCCACCGGTGATCGTCATCGCCCGACGGAAGTTCGTCTCCGCCATCGGTCCGAGGATCAGCCCGAGGATCAGCGGCGACACCGGGAACTCATGCGTGACCATGAAGTATCCGAGGATGCCGAAGGCCACCGCGATGAACACGTCGATGAACCTGTTGTTGATCGCGTACGCGCCGACGAGGCAGAGCACCACGATGATCGGTACGATCACGTGGGTCGGGATCCGCACGACGTACGAGAACGCACGAGCGGCGACGAAACCGACGAGCAGGATCATGATGTTCGCCACGATGAACGTCGCGAAGATCGTGTAGACCATCGAGGACTGCTCGCCCGTGAACAGCTGCGGTCCCGGCGTCAGCCCGTGGATCAGCAGGCCGCCCAGCAGCACGGCCGTTCCCGCCTCCCCGGGGATTCCGAGGGTGAACATCGGGATCATCGCGCCGCCGACGACGGCGTTGTTCGCCGATTCGGATGCCGCGACGCCCTGAGGGTTGCCCTTCCCGAACGGGATGCGTCCCTTCGGCCGTCGCTTGGCCTCCGAGTAGGACAGGAAGGCGCCGATGTCTGTGCCGGTACCGGGGATCACACCGATGCCGGTGCCGATGAGGGAACCGCGGGCGAGCGTCGTGGCACTGTTGCGCAGATCCCGCTTGGCGATCCAGCGTCGTCCGCTCATGCGCGGCACGGATGCCGCGGTCCCGGACTGCCGGATCATCGCCAGCGCCTGTGTCACTCCGAACAGACCGATCAGCACAGGGATGAGCGAGATGCCGCCGTTGAACTCCTGGACTCCGAAGGTGAGCCGCAGCTGACCGGCGATCGGGTCGAGGCCGACGAGGCCGATGATCAGGCCGAACAGTCCGGCGACGTACCCCTTCAGCAGCGACTTGCCCGCCACGGCGGCGATGATCGTCAGTCCGTAGATGGCGAGGACGAAGAACTCCGGTGCCTGGAAGTTCAGCGCGAGACGCGCGATCAGCGGCGCGAGGAAGCTCAGGAGCAGTGCGGAGACCACGCCGCCGAGAGCGGACGCGAACATGGCCATGCTCAGCGCTTCGCGGGCGCGGCCGGCCTTCGTCATCGCATAGCCGTCGAGCGCTGTCGCCGCCGACGCCGGTGTTCCCGGCACGTTCAGCAGGATCGCCGGGATCGAGCCGCCGGCGATTCCACCGGCGAAGATGCCCATGAGCACCGAGAGCCCCACGTCCGGCTCCATCAGGAACGTGAACGGCAGGAACAGCGCCATCGCCATGGTGGCGGTGAGGCCGGGCAGTGCGCCGATGACCATGCCGGCAGCGACCGCTCCTGCGATCGCTGCGAGCAGGATCGGCGAGGTGAAGAGGGTGCCGAACCCTCCGAGAATCGATTCGAGAACACCCATGTCAGCCTCCGAGGATCACGTCGAGCGGTCCCGCGGGGAGCGGTACCGAGAACAGTCGGCCGAAGACGATCATGATGAGCCAGGCGGTCACGACCGCGACGATGAGGTTGGTCCACCACCGTCGCGATCCCGCCAGCCACCCCATCACGAACATGAGCGCCGTGAACACCACGAAGAAGCCGAGCTCCCGGAACAGGAATGCCCCGGCGATCAGCGCGACGAAGGCGACGAGGATGCGCACGGGGAGGATCCTTCCGGCCCCGTCGTCCTCGACCTCATGCTTGCCACGCAGCGTCTGCACGATGAGGAAGACCGCCGCCACCGTGCTCAGTCCCGCCACGATGATCGGCATCATGGCGGGGCCCGGTTCGCCACCGCTGGTGGTGCGGTAGCCGGGCATCTCGATCAGGATGAGGACGGCCGCGATGAGCAGCAGGACGGCCAGAGCGATCGGCACCGCCTTGCGCGAGGGCGCTGAATGCTTCACCGCCTCATCGGGCGTGTTCTCCGCAGTCACGTGTCACTTCTCCGTCTGTGCGTTCAGCAGGTCGATGTACATGTCGCGGGCGCTCTCGAAGAACGGCTGGAACTCGTCGGTCTCCATCACGCGGATTCCGAAGCTGTTGTTGTTCATCACGTCGACGAAGACGTCCTCCTCGGCCATGTCGACGAAGGCGTCGTTGAGGATCGAGACGACCTCGGGGTCCATTCCGGCCGGGCCGGCGACACCACGGAACGTGCCGGTGACGACGTCGTAGCCCTGCTCGGTGAACGTCGGGATGTCGGGCAGTGCCTCGAGCCGCTCGTTCTCGGCGATAGCGAGGACCTTCATCTCCCCGGATTCGACCTGCGCGCGGACCTCGCCGATCGAGAAGCTCATGGCGTCGAGCGTGTCGCCCAGAACCGCCTGCACCGCAGTGGCCGCCCCGTCGTATGGGACGTGGGTGAGCTCGACGTCGGCCTCCAGTTCGATCGCGGTGGTGGCGAGATCCCAGGCGAGACCGGGGCCGGAGTTCCCGACCGACAGCGTTCCCGGGTTGGCGCGAGCGTCCTCCAGGAACTCCTCGAGGGTGTTCCACGGCGCATCCGCCTTCACGGCCAGCGCGGCTGGATCCTGATTGATGAGCGTGATGAGCGAGAAGTCGTCCAGGCCGAAGTCGTACAGTCCCTGTTCCTCCATGAACCCGATCTCGGGCGACACGAGGGTGAGCGTCTGGCCGTCCGGTTCGGTCGAGTGGGCGATCTCTCCCCAGCCGACCGCACCGGAGCTGCCCGGTTTGTTCACGACGTTGACGGGCACACCGAGGTGATCCTCGGCGCTCTGCGCGAAGGCGCGGGCCATGACATCGGTGCCGCCGCCGGCGCTCCAGGCGACGACCAGTTCGATCGGGCCGGACGGGTAGTCGGCGGCGGCGCCGGTGTCGCCGGACGAACCGCCGGCGTTCGAGGCGGTGTTGGCGCATCCGCCGAGGACGAGCACGGAACCCGCGAGGACGGAGAGGGTGGCGATGAGCTTGACGCGCATGATTTGTCGTTCCTTCTGAGAATGTGTACTGACCGGACGGATTCAGACGGCTTCTCGAGTGGAACGTTCCGCCGTTGAAACGCGTCTCTGTGGGTGGACGGGTGCGCCGCGTCCGTGCGGCGCACCCGATCCCGATGGGTTATGAAGTTGTCAGATCCGCTCGTTCATCGTCGCGAGAGCGACCTCGATCGAGCGTCGTGTGTCGTCGCCCACGGGCGTGGACGGGCTGCGGGAGAACCCGCTCTCGACCCCGCGCTGGCGCAGGGCCTCCTTGATGCGGGAGGGGAACTGCGGTCCCGCGATCCTCATCCAGACCTCGTGCAGCTCGCGCTGGATGCGCATGGCCTCGGCATGGTCGCCTGTCCGGTGCAGCTCCCACAGCATGAGGGAGAGCTCGGGGAACAGCGCCAGGACCGCCGAGATGGCACCGTCTGCGCCGAGAGTGAAGCAGGAGTACAGCATCTCGTCGGTCGCGGCGTAGACCAGGGCATCTGGGTCGGCGATCCGCATCGCGTACAGCGACTGCACGCCTCCGACGCTCTGCTTGACGCCGACGAGGTTGGTGATCTCGGCGTGCATCCGCGCGAACAGCGCAGGCGAGATCGTGTTCTGCGGCACGACGTTGTAGATGACCGTCGGCAGCCCGACCTCGTCCGAGATCTTCGCGTAGAAGTCGGTGTTGCCGGCGTCGTCCGGAACCAGCACGTTGTAGAAGACCGGTGTGACCATGAGCGCGTCGGCACCCGCGTCTCGAGCGACCTTAGCCGTTCTCAGCGCAGCGGCCGTCGACGATCGGATGACGCCGGCGACGACCGGCTTGTCGCCCGCGTGGCGCTTGGCGATCGATACCATGCGAGACAGCTCGTCATCGTTCAGCGCCGCGCCCTCTCCGGTGCTTCCCCCGGGGCTGACCCCGTGCATTCCCGCCTCCAGCAGACGGACGACATGACGCTCGAAGAGCGCGTAGTCGACCTCGTCGTCGGCGGTGAACGGCGTGATGACCGGTGAGATGATTCCTGTGAGATCCATGTGACTCTCTCCTGATTCGATCAGATGAACTCGGCAGTCTCGAGCGCGCTGCGAATGGCCGCGCGCTGTGCTTCGGTCGGGGGCAGGATCGGTCCGCGTGACACGCCGACGTCGCGCCCGAGGAGGCTGATGGCGTACTTCGCCTTGGCGGTCATCGTGTTGCCCTCGATCGTCCTCCACACGGGCAGGAGTCGATCGTGGATGCTCTTGGCCTTGGAATGGTCTCCGGACTGAACGGCGTCGAACAGTTCCTGCGTGAGCGCGGGGAAGACGGCGCACAGGCACGAGACTGCGCCGTCGACGCCGAGGGCGAAGGTCGGGTAGAGCAGGTCGTCGATTCCGGTCGTGATCGGCACGCGGTCATGGAGCGCCGCCATCATGTCGGCGACCTTGTGCATGTCGCCACCGCTCTGCTTGACGCCGAGCACCCAGGGCGCCTCGTCGATGATGCGGCTCATGGCATGCACATCGATGTCGACCCAGGGCACCACGTTGTAGATGAGCAGGGGCAGCTCGACGGCTTCGCCGACGCGCTGGAAGTGCTGCACGAGCCCTTCGGCATCGGGAGCCCAGAGGTAGTGCGGCGGGGTGATCTGGAGCGAGCTCGCGCCGCCGCGCTTCGCGGCGAGCCCCTTCTCGATCGTTTCGTGCGTGGTGTCGGCGATGATGCCGCCGATGACCTGGACGCCGTCTCCCACCGTGGCCACGATCGTCTTGGTGATGTCGTGGATCTCATCCGCGCTGAGGCCGTGGCCCTCACCGGTGCTCCCGGTGGCGCAGATCGAGTGCACTCCCTGGGACGCCTGGAACGCGGCTTCCTGTGCGAGGAGGTCGAAGTCGATCGCCTCGGTGTCGGGGGCGAACGGCGTCACCATCGGTGGGACGATGCCGCGCAGATCCAACTGGACGCCGCGCTGCGATTTGGAAAACGTGGGCATGGACTGCCTTTCTCATCTTCGTCGAAGGAACATCTTCGAGGAGCATAGCGGATGTCAGACAACTGTCAACCGCATGCCGTCTCGAGGTCGAACGAGACAATGACGCGGGGTTGTGCTTGAATGCGGTTGTCTGTTGTCCTATAACCAACGTGCTCGTGCGATCGTCAATGGAGGCTTCACTCGAGATGTCCAGACTCTTCCTGCCACCCGACTCCGAGCGGCTGGCCTCGGCCCTGCGCGGATTCGCGCGCGCACACCGCCACGAAGTGCGGCTCAACGACGACCCCGTCTATGTCACGGCGCTGCATCGGGCTCCGGAGCGCGCCGTCGCGCTCGTCTCCGGCGGAGGCTCCGGTCATGAGCCCCTGCATGCGGGCTTCCTCGGTCGCGGGCTCCTCGACGCGGCCGTGCCGGGGCACGTCTTCGCCTCGCCGCACAACCGACAGGTGTACGAGGCCAGCAGGGCCGTCGCACGGAGCGGTGGCGTCCTGCACATCGTCAAGAACTACACCGGCGATCGGATCAACTTCGGCATCGCAGCCGAACGGCTTCGCGCCGACGGCATCCGGGTGGAGCGCGTTCTGGTGCAGGATGACGTCGCGACCGAATCCGACCGCACGGCCACGGGGCGACGCGGAACGGCGGCGACCGTGGTGATCGAGAAGATCCTCGGGGCGGCGGCCGACCGCGGTGACACGATCGACGAGCTCACTCGGCTCGGCCGAGCCGTCGGGGATCGGGCGAGAAGCATCGCCGTGGCCAGCGAGTCGCTGACGTCCGTGCATACGGGAGAGCGCGTCTTCGAGCTCGCGGACGGCGAACTCGAGTACGGCGTCGGCATCCATGGCGAGCGTGCGGCGGAGTCGGTCCGCTTCGACGGGCTCGCCGCTCTCGTGACGCGGATGCTCGACGACATTCTGCGCTCGCTCGGGGACCCATCGAGCGAGGTGATCCTGCTCGTCAACGGCCTGGGGTCGGCCAGCCCACTCGAGCTGTACGCCGTGCTCGATGAGGCGGCAGAGCAGCTCGGTGCGCGGGGGATCGCGATCGCCGATGCGGTGGCGGACACGCTCGTCTCCGCTCTCGACATGCACGGCTTCTCGATCACGATCGTCGACGTCGCCGAGCCGCAATGGCTCGATCTGTGGCACGCCGATGCCGCCGCACCCGGTTGGAGAGGACGCACCCGATGAACACGCTCGATGACGCACTGGCCGCCGCGTTCGATGAGTACCTCGCGCTCGCGCGCACGCATGAGCCGATGCTCACAGCACTCGACGAGATCTCGGGAGACGGCGACTTCGGCATGAACCTGAGCCGCGGGCTCGCGCAGGCCGCCGAGTCCGAGGCGCTGTCCGGAGCGGAGCGCTGGGCGCGTCTCGCGCAGGTGTTCCTCGACGACGTTGGGGGCACGAGCGGCCCGCTGTTCGGGCTGCTCTTCGACCGGATCCATGACGCGGTCGATGATGCCGAGAGCGTCGATGACGTGCTCCGCATCGGCGTCCGCGAAGGCCTTGACGCGATTCAGAGGGTCGGCGAGGCAGAGGTGGGCGACCGCACGATCGTCGACGCCCTTGTGCCCGCCGCCGATGCCCTGGACGCCGGCGACGGTGTCGCGGGGGCCGTGCGCGACTCGGCCGCTGGTGCCGTGGGGACGGCCGACCTGGTCGCTCGTCGCGGGCGTGCGAGTTATGTCGGCGAGCGCGCGGTCGGCAGCGCGGACCCCGGCGCGGTCGGGATCGCGCTGCTGTTCATCGCCTTCAGCCGGGCGATCGGCGACACGGCGGCCGAAGCGCTCCGGGCGGTGACGGCGCTGCCGGACGCGGAGGACGCGTCAACCGCGAGTGCTCGGGATGCATCGAACACGGACGCCGAGGACGTCGAGACTGTGCTGGCCCGGGCCGAAGATGCACGGCGGATGCTGGGTCGGCTGTCGCTCGACGCGCGCGCCGGGTTGCTCGACGCCCTCGCGAGTGCGCTGGAGCGCAATGTCGATGCGCTGATCGAGATCGCCGAGGTGGAGACGAACCTCCCCGTCGCGCGGTTGCAGGGAGAGGTCGCACGGACCGCCTTCCAATTGAGGCTGATGTCGTCAGAAGTTCGCGAGGGCGGCTTCCTCGACTCGCGGATCGACCGCGCGGATGAGGGCTGGCAGAGGGGTCTGGGGCGGCCCGACCTGCGCCGTTCGCTGCGGCCGATCGGGCCGGTGCTCGTCTTCGCCGCGAGCAACTTCCCGTTCGCGTTCTCCGTGCTCGGAGGGGACACCGCCTCTGCGCTCGCCGCGGGGAACCCCGTGATCGTGAAGGCGCATCCGGGCCATCCTCGGCTCGCCCGGCTCACGTACGAGATCGCATCCGAGGCGCTGCGCGGCGCGGGAGCGCCGGAGGGGACGCTCGGTTTGATCGAGGGCATGGATGCGAGTCTTCAGGCCTTGCGCGATTCTCGCGTGAAGGCCGGCGCGTTCACGGGGTCGATCAGCGGAGGACGTGCGCTCTTCGACATCGCTCAGTCGCGTCCGGAGCCGATACCGTTCTTCGGTGAACTCGGGAGCACCAATCCCGTCTTCGTAACGCGCGCCGCGGACGCGGAGTCCGCTGCCGATATCGCCCGGGGCTTCGTGGCATCCTTCACCGGCAGCGCCGGGCAATTGTGCACCAAGCCGGGGGTTCTCGTCGTGCCGCGCGGAGGCGGAGTCGTCGAGGCGTTGCGCGGCGCCGAACTCCCCGAGCCCATGGCGCTGCTCAACGAACGGATCCGCGACGGCTATGCGTCGAGCATGGGGACGCTTCTCGACGCGGAAGGCGTCGAGATTCTCCGCACGGACGGCGATCCGGTCGCGGGGACTCCTGCTCCGACGATCGTCCGCGCGGACGCGGATGTCGTTCTCGCCGACCCCGCGCTGTACCTCGACGAGCGGTTCGGTCCTGGCGCGATCGTCGTCGAGTACGACACCGACGATCAGCTGCGGGTCATCGCGCGGGCGCATCCAGGGCAGCTCACTTCGACGCTGTTCGCGACGGAGGAATGCGAGGTCGGTGATCTGGTCGATCTGCTCGCGGAGCGCGCCGGCCGTGTGCTGTGGGGGCAGTGGCCGACGGGTGTGTCGGTGACGGCCGCGCAGCAGCACGGCGGGCCCTACCCCGCCAGCACGGCGCCTCAGACGACGTCTGTCGGAACCGCGGCGATCGAGCGTTTCCTGCGGCCGGTCGCTTTCCAGAACTTCCCGGCGCGGTGGCTTCCCGAGGAGTTGCGGGGGTGAACGCCGAGGAGGCGCCAGTACCACCGGCGCAGTTCCGGTTGGCGTGCCTCATGCAGTTCCAGCGACCTCTGGCGACGGAGGAACTCTTGGGCGAGCGAGCGATACGTGCGCGATCTGCGCTGAATCCAGAAACCGAGTCCGATGCACGCGAGCACTGCCATCGATGGGAGCGGCGTCGCGGCCTGAGGCTTCTCCCACAGCGCCGAGATCGACGCACCGACGAACGCGGAGAACACGACGATGATACCCGCGCCTATCCACGTGTGGAGTTCCGCGATGTCACTCGCTCTGCGGCGGTAGCGGTCGGCTCCGGCCGACGTCGATACGGTGGACGGGTCGGGGAAGCTCGGACGCGACAGTACCGGCCATGGACGATCGGCGATTCTCGTCTCGGCGGGAGTCATGTTCTCGAAGTACGCATCCCGTCGACTCGCGGACGCGATGCGTACGAGCCCATGAAGGGTGGCGACCTCCGTGACGACGAGCGCAATGGTGAGTGCGATGATCACGAACCGTCTGCTCGATCCGAACGGGAACCGCATCACGATCAGAAGGCCTACGGTGATGCACGCACTGAAGACTGCACGTCTTGCGGTCATCGAATTCGCCAGGGCTGACAACTGATCGCGGAATCTGTTCGCTGGTCCGATGAAGCCCGAGAGCGCGCAGGTCGCAACGAGCAGTCGAGTCATCACCTGGAGTCCCAGACAGGCGATCGCCATCGCAAGAGCTGATGGAAGCAGGTCTTCGATCACTCTCCGCTGATCGGGGAGGAGGAACCATGCGCCGAAGCCCGCAGCGACGGCAAGGGGCGCGATCAGGAGAAGAAGCGACAGTGCAGTCATCGTGATCGCCGTGGACATCGCGCCGGTTCCGACGGCCACGGTGCGGTCGGTGCGGGTCTTGAAGGCCATGACTGGCAGCGTACGAGTGCGCTCCGACATTGAGAGAGGTGCAATCGAACGGTTGCATTGAGAATGCGTAACATGCAACACTAGAGTTGCAGATGATCACCCGGTCGTCGCATACTCGATCCAGGAGGTCCACTCATGACCAGCACGACTCAGAATCCCGATGCCGTCATCGACGAGGACGCGTTCGCCGTCCGGCGAACGATCCGGATCGCGGCTCCCATCGAAAAGGTCTGGCAGGCGGTCACCGAACCTGCGCACATCTCGCGGTGGTTCGGTCGCGCCGAGCTCGACGGCTCCGGCGTGGGTGCGACCGGCACGATGACGTTCCCCGACGAGGGGGCGACCACCGAGACGGTGCTGCCGCTGCGGGTCGAGGCGCGTGAGGAGCCGAACCTCGTCGCCTACCGCTGGCGCAACGACGACGCACACCGCGACGCGAACGATGGTTCGGTCGGTGACCACGCCGATGTGTTCAGCGAGGACGACACCACCGTCTTCACCTTCACGCTTGAAGAGGTGGACGGCGGCACGCAGCTCACCGTCGTCGAGACCGGCTTCCAGGGCACGAGCAACCCTGCCGTCAACCTCGAGAACCACCGCGAGGGCTGGACGAGCGAGCTCGACAAGCTCATCGCCCTCCTCGAGGGCGCGGCATGACGACCGCCGTCCTCGCACCGATGTTCGCCGCGCTCGCCGAAGAGACGCGCTGGAGCATCCTGACGGCGCTCGGCGAGGGGGACGCCTCGGCATCCGCCCTCGCCGGGCGGCTGCCCGTCACGCGCCAGGCGATCGCCAGGCACCTCGTCGTACTGCAGGATGTGGGGCTCGTGGAGCCGATCCGGGTGGGCAGGGAACTGAGGTTCCGCGTCGTCGGCGCATCGTTGAACGCGACGGCGCGGAAGCTCGACGAGATCGGACGCGAGTGGAACCGCCGCCTCGCCGCGATCAAGGAGATCGCCGAGGAGCTCTAGACCCGAGCGGCATCTGCTTCGGCGAGCCCCTGGCGCATCGCCTCGCGCGACGCGGCATCCCACGGTCCGGAGGCTGCGAGGG
>Ga0308157_10007235_pt1 | contig 12971 bp, 14 predicted proteins | sample PhyBR1_FD_201035 | JGI IMG/M metagenome (GOLD analysis project Ga0308157, IMG submission 201035) | Phyllosphere microbial communities from UC Gill Tract Community Farm, Albany, California, United States - DLSLB.R1 | ecosystem: Host-associated > Plants > Phyllosphere > Unclassified | place: USA...
CCTAATGCGGACCTCGGCCACGGCAGGAAGAGAGAGCACCGCCGTCAGCAACGAGCTCGACAATGCAGCGAGCGAACGGGAGCGCATGCTAACCCCTCAGGGCCGAAACACCGAAGTCTTGATAAATTACGCGGCCGCACGCCTCAGGTTCCGGAATAGGTAGACATTGTTCAGCTCGATGGAGGCGAGGTGCCGATCCAAGCCGAGCGATCATAGCTGTTCTGGCTATGCTCGGGCGCTTGATACCGGCACTGGCGGCCAAGGCTGAGCTCGCGTGTAGATAGGGGTAGAACCGGCCCCCTCTCGGGCGGGAGTAACATCCCCAACAAACGGACGAATTTTAGTTTTAGGCGGGCTCCCGATCGGCGCCGATCAGGCCTATGTTTTCTTCTCGATTCTGCTCGCAATAACAACGTTCTACTTCTGTTTTTCCCTAGGCCCTGCTTCAAAGCCAATCCACAGCGAGTGCTTGGCGATCCGGGTCGCGCGCAAGCTCAAGGCAGCCGACGTGATCGACGTCTTGTCCGACCTGTTCATCCTGCGCGGCGTGCCCGAGCATGTTCGCTCGGACAGCACGAAGGTCGCGCTGGTCTATAAGCGCACCGGCAATATCCGAGCCTGCCAACTGCTCCTTGGCCATACCAAGCTGGAGAGCACGGTTCGCTATCTCGGCATTGAGGTTGACGACGCGCTGATCCTCTCAGAGCAGACCGAAATCTGAACCGGACGCCGCGGTGGAAATGGCCGCGGCGTGCCAGCAGGATGGTCGCCCTCCAGGGTGCCGAATGACCCCTTCCGGACCTTGCGCTGTCCCAGCAGAGAGGCCCGCTCCACTCCACTAAGCGGACAACCCAGAGGCAGCCACATCCAGAAGAGTGCTCCCTAGCAGTGGCTGTCCACGTGTTCCCTGCGAGGGACGGTAGGTTGCCGTACGGGAATGCACCGCAGCGTGAAACCCTTCTAGCTTCGTAACCGTAACAATCCCCGCACGCGCCATCCAGGCGCATGATGACGGGTCACCGGCTTGCGCGGACAGCTTTCCTGCCCAGAGACTGCGATGGGTTGTTCTGAACGACGCGGCCTGGCGAGGCTCATGCTCCGGCACCCGCAGCGCCGTGCCGCGTTCCGCCGTCTGGCCGCGGATGACCCCTACTTCCTGGAACTGTGCGAGGCCTACGAGGCGGCGTGCGCCGCGGTGGAGTTCTGGGCGAAGTCGAACGACCCAGCCGCACCAGATCGGACGTGCGAGTATCGGGTGCTCGCGGCCGAGGTCGAAAAAGACATCCTCCGCAAAGCGGAATGACCTCTTAACATGAATTTAGGCTTGCCTCGCGAATGCGGGTGAGCTTATCTGAAGTTGTAGGCAGTATCTTCCGGGTCGGTCGCATCTTGCGGAGGTTCCGATGGAAGCCGGCCCGTCGTCACCGATTGCAGCCGCTACGCTCGCGCGAGCGGATGTCGAGGAAGCGATGCGCTCCCTACTGGCAGGAAGCGCTCTCCGATTGTCCGAGCGAAACCGCCGCTTTCTGGCCTTCGTGGTCAATGAGACCCTGTCCGGGCGCGCCGAACGCATCAAGGCCTACGCCATAGGCGTGGACGTGTTCGGGCGCGGTCCGTGCTTCGATCCGAGTACGGATCCCATCGTTCGCATTGAAGCGACCCGGTTAAGGACAGCACTCGCGGTGTACTATGAGGGTCCCGGCGCGGCCGACCCGTTCCGTATCGTGCTCCGCCCTGGTTCGTATATCCCCGAATTCGTGTCGGCCAAGGCCGCGCCAACGTCCGTTCGTGAACCCATGGTGGAAGCCCCGGACGCGGTTCATGCCCGGTCCGGCCAGGCCAGGATCTCACTGGTCGTCATTCACCGGACCGACCAGCGTGACCGATGCGCTATGGCAACTGGAGAGATGTTCGTGCAGGCGGTTGTCCGAGCCGCCGCCGGCCACGGGTTCCGGGTCTTCGTGATCCCGCATCCCGAGCGCAGGGCCCCTGCCCAGGCCATCCAGGACCTTCTCCGCCATTCCGAGTCGGTCTACGCCCTCGACGTTTCCGTGCATGGGATAGCCGAGGGCCGCCGCTATGCCTGGTCGCTCTCCGACCTGCGCAGCGGGGAGATCAGGGGTTCGGACTTCGTCGATCAGGTCGATGAGGATCCGCCGGTGGCCGCACGAATCAACACGAGGGCCGAGGCGGTGGCCCGCCGGGTCGCGAACGTCGTGCATTAAGTCCGGCCGAGACGCCGGCAAGCCCGCCGCCGGCTCGTAACTGTTAACTGCCCTGCCGCGCCGGAAAAGGCCTCTAGGCGCTTCCATGGGTATTCACGCCAAATCCGGTCCTACCGAGCCCCAACGAACGCTCAGAACTTGGCGAGCAAGGGCTTGGCCTCAGGCGCTGCCTTCGGTGACGCCACCCAGAGCGGGAACGAGACTTCCAGGAAGCCGATGGTGCCCTGGAAGCGGTTCTCCACCTCGACCTCGCGCAGCACTTTAACGCGGGCGGAAATCGGGATTCCGCCGAAGGGGGCCGTCAAACCGACCGTCCCTCCAACCGCCGTGACCCGGCCCTTGAACGGACCGAGCCGGGCACCGGGTCCGCTGTCGTCCGTGATCTGCTGGTAGTGCGAGGCGATGACGCCGACCGACAGCTCCTTGGTCAGGTATTTCGAGGCCGAGACGTCGACGTGGAACTCGTGGCCCGTCACGTACCGTGTCGCGGGGTTCCTGCCGTTGAGCGTGAAACCCCCAGCAGCCGAGAGTTCGATACCGATGACCGGGTCGAGGTAGGTCGCCGCGGCCGAGATGTCGCCGATGTATCGGTTGAGGGCGATGTTCGAGAGCTGCCCGGGCTCGTAGCCGCCGGCTGGGATGCTGAGCAGGCCGGTCACCTTCCAGTGCCAGTTGCCGGAATGCCAGCCGAGGCTCCCCGATAGGATGGGATCGCCCGGGTTTAGACTGGCATCGCTCACCGAGGCGCCTACCGGCCGGCCCAGCGCCTGATTGACGAGGGGCCGTTGAGCAGGACGCCGGCACGCACAACCGGCTCGCCGAAGGGCATCACGAAGGCGAAGGCCAGTTCACCCCCGAGAACCTGCACCGGCGTGACCCGGAGGGCCGTCGCGAAGTTGGCCACGAGGTTGACGTTGGCGTTGGCGACGACGTTGCCGCCGAGCTGGGTGCTCCGGTTGCCGCCGAGCTTGCCGTTGTAGAAGTAGGTCGTGCTGTCGAAGTAGAGGCCCGGCGGCGGCACGATGCCGCCAAGGGGGACGGACTGCCCCTCGATGTAGAAGCTGAGGCCGCCCTCGGCAGCCTTGGCGCCCGATGAGGCGATCAACGCTCCGAGGATCAAACCGCCGACGAGGCGACGTGCACACGACCCCATGTCTCGCCTCCCCCGAACTACATCAGGCGTTAGGCCTCAAGGTGGCCAGCCGGCATCCGAGAAAGGCCCGTGCCAACCGCGCCAAACCTGCGCTCTTGGCTTCCTGCCAGTCTATGGCTCGTCTGCCACAGTCGCTCCGGGATGAGCCACGGCCACGGGCCACTCCGCATTGTTACGGTTACAGCCTTGACTTCGCGGGGTTCGCCTTCCGAACCATGGGCACTCCATGGAAGATCTGCCGGCGCCGTACACGCAACGGCTTCAAGGGCTGGATTGGCGTCCGGACGGTCAATGATCCGTGTGATGCTGTGCTCCGGTCTGACGGTCAACTCGCCGGCCGTGCCTCGGGGAACTTCCAGCTTCCGTCCAGGATCTGCTGCCCGGGTCGGTACAGGCGGACCATGTAGTTCCATTTCGGCGGGGTCGGTAGGCAGTTTGTGATCTTGCCGTCACAGCCGCCGAACTGGATGTCGACCGAGCCGTCCGCGCCCTTTTTCGAGGTGATGGAGTTGAGGGTGTAGGCGCCGAGTTCGTTCCTCTCGTAGAAGCCGTTCTCGTTGTAGAGGCTGACCGACCAGAAGCCGTGTACCGGCACGTCCTTGACGATCAGCCGGTACACGGTCTTTCCGTCATTCTGCGCCGGTACGACGTTGAGGTAGGTGGCATCCTTCGGTGGATTGGCACCCCAGGCCGAGGCTGCGCCGATGAGGCGCTGGACCGGGTCGACCTGATCCTTCATGCCGAAGGCCCTGCTAGTATCCACGACCGTCGTGGCGAGCGCGAGCAGCGCCTCGCGTATCTTCTTCTGGCTCACCGGATCCCAGGCGGGCACCTCGAACTTGCCCGGGCCGCCGGGCTGCTCGACCTTGATCGCATCCTGCAGGCCATGGACTTTGGCGAGGTCGGCAGGCTCCCCGGGATCGACCAGGGTTCGCACCCCGACCAAGACGTAGCGTGTTCCGACCTTGTCCTTCGTGAGCGTGTGCGGGCCCGGCTCGTAGATGGCAGGCGGGGTGTACTGATCCTCGTCGATCACCTGCATCGACAGGAAGCGGCCGCCCGCATCGGGCAGCGTGACGGTCGCCGGACCTGCGTCGAGGTCGAAGACCGCCGCGGAGTACAGGGTGTCCCGGTTGAGCCGGATGATCGTCTGGTTGTCGATGGCCGCCGGCTCGCGTCGGTGGACGAACTGGCCGAGACCGCCATCCTTGACGATGTTGCCGAAGTAGAGGTCGCTCTCCGCCCGGACGAAGTTGTCGGGCGTGACGGGCAGGGGGCTACCTTTGGCATCGGATGGTCCGGCACCCTGACCTGGGGCCGGATCCTGCGTGGGTGCGTCCCTCGCGTGGGCGGCGAAGGCGAGAGAGGCCGTGGCAAGCGCTGCAAGAACGATCCTCTTCATGGCTCTCTCCCTGTCACGCAACGGCGCGTTCAGAACGGGTTGACGTAGTTCAGGATCGCGGTTTGCCGCAGTACGACCTTCCGGATCACGTGCGCAGCCTGAACGTGCTCGGTGTAGACGGCGGCCGTGCCGCTGCTGCCCGCCGGAAGGCGGCGGGCTACCTCTGGGTCATCGAGCCTGAACCGGACGACGAAGGGAGCAGAGTGGATCTCTGATGGCGCGACCGCGAGCCCGCCGGGCTGAGCCTGTCCCGTCGCGATGGCCTGCAGCACCGCCTCGACCCGGCCGGCATGGACCTCGCCCGGGAAGGCCTTGAATGTGACCTCGACAGGTTGCCCGGGTTCGATGTAGCGCGCGTCAATCTGCGGGATCTCCGCACCCAGGATCGTCTCGGAGGTGTCGATGAAGGCCATCACGGGTGACTGCGCGGTGACCCGTGCGCCTTTCCGGAGCGCCAGGTTGGTCACGTAGCCGGCGGCCGGCGCCCGAACGGTCGTCTTGTCGAGGTTCCACTTGGCACCCTCAAGCTGCGCTTTCAGGTGGTCGACCTCGGACTGGCGCTGCTCGACGTCGAAGCCGCGGCCGGTCCCCCGGTTCTGCAACTGGGTCATCTCGGCGAGGCGTGTCTGCGCCAGCTTGAGCTGGGCATCGATGGCATCGAACTGCGACTTGTAGGGAACGGGGTCGATGCGGAACAGGACGTCTCCTTCCTTGACGGGTTTGTTCGCGGCAGCCGGTACGTCGACGACCTCGCCGGCCACGGAAGGGATGATCTGGACCGAGTTGCGGATGACTGCCGCCGGGCCCCACGGCGCCCCCCATCCCATCGGAATGAACAGCCCGACGAGCAGGGCAAGAAGCACGAGGACCGGCGAGAGCTTCCAGAACAGGTTCAGGCGGACGAAGCCGAGCCAGACGAACAGGACCAGGAGCGCGATGTAGCTGTTCAGCAGGACGATGATCATCGGACCGTCTCCCGCTTGGCTGGGACGTCGACGTAGGCCCAGATCAGGATCAGAGGCCAGAACACGAAGCCGAAGACAAGCGTGGCCCAGCTTCCGATGGCTACCGCCTGCGCCCAGGGGTGGCCGCGCTTGCGGGCAATGCGACCCGGCATGACGCCAAGGGCGACGAACGTTGCAACGAGGGTGGCGGCTACCACCAGAAGGACGGCCCAGGTGAAGATGTCGATGAGCGGCATCGTGGCGAACCTCATATGAGGGCGGAGCGGAAGGCGCGCCGAAGGCGCTCGCCGTCCTTGAGTCGCGCACGCAGATGCGGACCGATGAGTTTCGCGAAGGCGAAGGCGACATGCCCGTACTCCTCCTCGCAGCTCTCGGCCCGCTCCTTCGGCAGGTATTGCTTGGTCAGCACGGCGCGGTAGCGCCGCTTGTCCGAGCCGTAGGCGAGGCAGGCAAGATTGTAGAAGCGCTGCCAGGACAGGCCATGCTCGTCGGAGAAGGCGCCCTTGTCGACCGGCTCGCCCTTGGCCGTCGTCGCGAAGAAGTAGGCGCTTCCCGCCACGACCATGCGCGCGTCGGCTGGCGACAGGTGAAGGAGGATCAGCGAGGCGACCTGGTCGGCGGCGTCCTCCTCGCGCCCGAGGATCGGGATGCCCAGCAGGTCGAACAGAGCATGGCCGCTCTCGTGCAGGAGGATCTGGAAAACCGGTCCCCGGATCGCCTCATGGCGGGTTACGCCGGCCGGAGATCTCTTCTCAGGGGCGGCGCGAACGATGCTGTCGATAAGCTCGTAGCAGATGGTGATGCTGCGGTTTTCCGGAGCGTACCAGGCGTTGAGCTCGCCGGCACATTCCTTCAGCCGGTAGGTCAGCCGTGTCGGCAGCCGAACGAGGCCGACGATGGCACCGACCCGCTCCAGGACACGGCGCTGCCGCATGGTGTCGTGGATCTCGCGGTAGGCCGCCTTCTTCGGAGCCTCGTAGACGACCCGGATCCGCCCTCCGTCTATTGAGCTGGTCCCCGCCTCAGCCGGCGTGGCAACGAGTGCGGTCAGCGTAAGGGCGAGGAGCCCCCCTCGCATCAGCGATGATCTCCGGTCGACGCGCAAACCTGCCCCCATGACTTGGCATCCTAAGGGCGTTCGGAGGACGCGACGGGCTCCAGCGGCGGGAGCTTCCACTGCCCTGACAGGAGCTCCGGCTTCGGCCCGTAGACACGGGCGACGAGCGAATAGGGGCCTTGCGGCGCCGGAATCCAGTTCGCCTCATGCGACGGCCCGGGCGACTGGTGTCCCAGGTAGACCGTGAGGGAGCCGTCCGGGCCGTAGACCAGGCCCTTGCTGCGGTCGCCTAGGGAGTAGCGCTTCTCCGTGTTCGCGTAGAGGCCGCGGTCCGGCAGGGTGTAGAGCGTGAGCGACCAGAAAAACCGCGCGGGCGGCAGCTGGTCCGCCGCGAAGCGCATCATCGACAGCTTGGCGCCGTTGCCGACGAAGCCGCCGTACCAAGCCTCCTCGCGAGAGTTGCCGTACAGGCCCTTGTCGGCACCCATGGCGCGCCGGATGTAGTCGTTCTCCAGGAATGCCCGGGTGCCGAACAAGGGACCGGAATCGAACGTCTTGGCCGCCTGCGCGTCGATGGCGGCCTGACCGTCGGACGCCCCGGCCTTGATGGCTTCGAGGAGCGCCGGGTCCAGCTTCGACTTGTCCCATGGCAGCCCGGGACCGATGCCGATCCGTGCGAACCGCCGCATCAGATCGACCTCGCTCGGGTCCGGCGGCTGCGCGAAGTGCAGCAGGACGTTCAGGTAGCCGATGAAGTCCTCGGAGCGGGCCTTGGAGCGGTCGTAGGCAGGGAAGTTGGCGGACGGGGCCGGTGCCGGGGGGCGAAATGCTTCGAACTCGCTCAAGGGTTGGAGACGGTAGCCGCGCTGGACCGCCCGCACGTTCGGCACATCCTCCGGTCCCACCAACGCCGTCCTGGTGAGGGTTCCGACGATCTCCGTTTCGGCGCGGAACACCTGACGGATGCCCTCGGGCACGCTCCCGTTCCAGCGTGGCCCGGCGAACAGGTAGTTGCCGGCCCCGTTGCCGGTGGTCCTGGAGCCCATGTAGGCGAAGTTGTGGGTGAAGAGGTCGAACCACTGCATCACGTAGTAGCGCTCGTCCGGCACGGCCGGGACGCTCACCACCCAGGGCTCGGCGCGCAGATCGAGCCAAGCCCAGGAATACGGGGTGTCGTTGTTCGGGGTGACGACGTCGCGGTTTTCGGGTGTGAAGGCCTGGGCGTAGTGCCGGAAGCGGCCAAAGCCGCCGACGTACTCAGAGGCTTTGTCGTCCACGACCTGCTTGTGGAACGTCTGATAGTTCTCCAGCATCGCATAGGCATAGACGTACGCCTCCTTGGCGGTGGCTCGGGCTTCGCCGACGCTTGCTTGCTGAGCCCTGACCGCACCCGAGAACAGGGTGCCGATGAGGCCAAGGATGAGGAGGCGGGAGATCATCGCGATGTCTCCTCAGGGGCCGCGACCAGCCCGATCCGTTTGTCCGCCGTCTGCACCCTCGCAGAATGCGCAGCGATCATCTCGGGGAGGATCGAGCCGAGTCCTGCGGCCAAGCGATTCCGCCTAAGCTCGCTCATAGTCTGCTCCTCCCGCATGTCATGGAATCAAAGGCAAAGCGACGCTCGGCGCGCCATCGATTACTTCAAGTCGATCATCACCTCGTCGACCGTGCCGGTGAACGGGAACGGTCCCTTGTAGGTCGCGGAGACCGCTTCGCCGGCGTCCTCTCCGATGTCGAAGGTCTCGGTGGCGCCGTAGCGCATGGGAGGCACGCGGGCGAAGCGAGCCTTCCCGACCTCCGCTCCGTCGACAAGCAGCCGGCCTGTGCCGCCTCCCCCGAAGGTCTGGTCCTCATGGGTATACTCGAACACCGCGGTCACTTTCCCGGTAGGAAGTACGTCGCTTGCAGTGATCAGATCCCGCTCTTTGCCAAAGAAGTTGTTTTCGTAATTCAGGCGGCCATCCTTGACGAAGAGCGAATACCCTGCACTCCCGCCTTGCGCGATGATCACCCCCTCCGCTCCGACGGCCGGGACATCGATCTTGGCTGTCAAGGTGTGCGAGCGCGCCTTGACGTTCGGAGCGCTACCCTCCGGAACCCGGCGGGTGCCCGCGAAAAAGGTGAAGTGCGAACGGCCCCGGGTATGGCTTGGACGATCGGCCACGACGGCGCGTTCTGCGAAACGATCGTCCAACGGATAGACCTCGTACTTCCTGGCCTCCTCGTCGAAGCGCGCCTGCATCTCCTTCAGTTTCTCGGGCTCCTTCGCCGCTCGGTCATCGGCTTGGCTGAAGTCGCGCCCAAGATCGTAGAGCTCCCAGGTATCGTTCTCGAAATCGCCCTTTTTACCGAGAAGCACCCATGGCAGCCCGTGCCGTGCCGAGGCGATCCAGCCGTCGTGGTAGATCGCGCGGTTGCCGAAGATCTCGAAATATTGGGTCGTGTGCCGGCTCGGAGCCTTGGCGTCGTCGAAGCTGTACACCATGCTCACGCCTGCGAGCGGCACTTGCCGGCTGCCGTCGACGACGTCGGGCATCGGGATGCCGACGGCCTCATAGATCGTCGGTGCCACGTCGACCATGTGGTGCCACTGGCTGCGGACCTCTCCGCGAGCCTTGATGCGCGCCGGCCAACACATCACGAAGCCGCTTCTAGACCCGCCGAAATGGCTGGCCACCTGCTTCGTCCATTGGAAGGGCGTGTCGACCGCCCAGGCCCAGCCGACGGAGAAGTGGTTCTCGTGCAGCGGGCTGCCGATCTCGTCGATAGACTTCACCATGGTGGCGACGTCGTCCGGGAAGCCGTTCTGCGTCGCCATGTTGTTGAGCGTGCCCGTCAGGCCGCCCTCGGCGCTCGCCCCGTTGTCGCCGAGCGCGAGGATTACGAGGGTGTTGTCCGCGTTCGGGCTCCTGGCCACTGCATCCAGGATGCGGCCAAGCTGCTCGTCCGTTTGTGCGAGAAACCCGGCGAAGGCCTCCATTTGCCGGGTGTAGAGCCGCTTCTCGTCGGAGCTGCGCGAGTCCCAGGAGGGGATCTCCGCAGGCCGCGGCGTCAGCTTCGTGCCGGCCGGGATCACGCCCAGCCTTTTCTGGTTCTCGAAGGTCCGCTCGCGATAGGCGTCCCAGCCCATGTCGAACTTGCCTCGAAAGCGGTCGATGTAGGGTTTCGGGGCGTGGTGGGGCGCGTGCATGGCACCGGGAGCAACGTACATGAGCCAAGGCTTGTCCGGTGCGACCGATTGCTGTTCCCGGAGCCACGCGACGGCGTGATCCGCAAGATCCTCGTTCAGCGTATAGTCTTGCTCAGGCGTTCTCGACGGCTCGACGGGACGCGTGTTCAGGTACAGTTGCGGGTAGTATTGATTGGTCTCACCGCCCTGAAAGCCGAAGAAGTAGTCAAAACCTTTGCCCGTCGGCCAGCGGTCGAACGGGCCTGCCGCGCTCGTCTCCCAGTCGGGGGTGTCGTGCCATTTGCCGATGGCTGCCGTCGAGTAGCCCCAGCCGCGCAGGACTTGTGCGAACGATGCGTTATCAGGCCCCCAAACGCTGTTGTAGCCCGGGAAGCCAGTTGCGCCTTCCGTGATGCCGGCCATGCCGACCTGGTGGTGATTGCGGCCGCTGAGGAGCGCCGCCCGCGTCGGCGAGCACAGCGCGGCGTTGTGCATCTGGTTGTAGATCAGACCCTGCGCGGCGATTTTGTCGATGTTGGGGGTGGGAACAAGGCCTCCGAAGGCGGCTGTCCCGCCAAAGCCCAAATCGTCGATCAGGACAACCAGAACGTTAGGCGCTCCCTTGGGAGGCGTCACGGGCTGAGGAAAGCTCGACTTGGAGTCCTTGTACGTGGTGCCGATCGTGCCTTTGAAGGACGGTGTCGGCAGCGGGATCTGCATCCCTGCCGCGGGCGGCGAGGATGCCTCGGGGTTCCAGGCATCGGCCGATAAGACCGACCCAGGTGATGCGGCAGCACCGAGAAAGCCGCTTAAGATGAGAAGAGAGGCGGTACTGAGCGCTTTCTTCGTCAACATTTCCGATCCCCACGTCTCGTACGAACGTTGTGGCTCGGCACGACGGATGTGCCTCGCGTGAAGCTTCCCGTTAGTCTCGGTCGTCACCTTTCATCGATGCTGTCCGTCCTACGAACGCAGCGGAAGCCGATATGGCTGGCGGATGTGTCGACCGCCTGCGGATGGCGAGCCGCCGGCCGGTAGCGGCGGCAATAGTTCGGTGCGCAGAGGTGTGAGCCACCCTTGAGCACCCGACGTGGTATCCTGATCGCGGGCTGGTTTGCGTCGTAGCTCCCGTCCTCGCGGCCGCCCCGCGGGTTCCGCGGGATGCAACAGGCTTTCGATGCATCGGCAGGATGTCGGTCCGCGAAGAAGTCGCCCGTCCACTCCCAGACGTTACCGATCATGTCGAAGAGCCCGTAGCCGTTCGGCGGAAAGGCGGTGACCGGCGATGTACGCTCGAAGCCGTCCTCGGCCAGGTTCTGGTGGGGGAAGGCACCCTGCCAGGTGTTGGCCATGTGCCGGCCGCCGGGTGCGAGGGTGTCGCCCCAGGCGAACTCAGCCTCATCCAGGCCTCCACGGGCGGCGTATTCCCATTCGGCTTCGGTGGGCATTCCCTTGCCCGCCCAGGCTGCGTACGCCTCGGCATCGGCGCAAGCGACGTGAACGACCGGATGTTCGTCGAGGCCTGCTATCGAGGAACCCGGCCCGTACGGCTTGCGCCAGTGCACCCCGAACCTGAACCTCCACCACGAGCCCCAGTCCCTCAGGTCGGCCTCGCCTTTCGGTGGCTTGAAGACGAGCGAGCCGGCCTGCAGCATGTGCGGCAGCGCGTCCGGGTAGTCCTTCGCGTCCGGCCGCTGCTCCGCCACCGTCACGTGACCCGTGGCCCGGACGAAGGCTCGGAACTCCGCGTTCGTGACCGGGGTGCGGTCGATCCAGAACCCGTCGACGCGCACGCGATGGACGGGCGCCTCTTCGGGATAGTGCCGGTTCGATCCCATCCGGAAGGTGCCAGCTGGCACGTAGACCATGCCGGAATCCGCATCTGGCGCGAGGATCGGTCGTTCGAGGGTCGGCGCGTCCGGCATGGATTGCTTATCGGCAACGTGGAACGGCCGCAGCCGGCCTCTGGCTGAAATCCGGCTTACCGTTCCGTCACTCCGCAGGTGCGGGTGGCACGACGCCGGTGACTTGCGCCGAGGGTTCCGCGCTGATCCAGTGGTAGAGCATCCCGCCGAGCACCCCGCCGAGGATCGGCGCGACCCAGAACAGCCAGAGCTGCGCAATGGCCCAGCCGCCCGCAAACAGGGCCGGCCCGGTGCTCCGTGCTGGGTTGACCGAGAGGTTCGTGACCGGAATGCCGACGAGGTGGACGAGCGTGAGGCAGAGCCCGATGGCCAACGGCGCGAAGCCGACTGGCGCCTTACCGTGGGTCGCTCCCATGATGACGAACAGGAACATCATCGTGAGCACCACCTCGGCTAGGAGGCACGAGAACAGTCCATACTGCCCCGGCGAGTGCTCGCCGTAGCCGTTGGCAGCGAAGCCTTTGGCGACATCGAACCCGGGTGATCCGCTCGCGATGGCATAGAGCAGCGCCGCGGCGACCACGCCGCCGATGACCTGCGAGATCACGTAAGGGGGGATGTCGCGTGTCGGGAAGCGTCCCCCTGCGGCGAGGCCGAAGGTGACCGCCGGGTTGAGATGACAGCCTGAGATGTGGCCGATGGCGTAGGCCATGGTGACCACGGTCAGGCCGAAGGCGGCGGAGACCCCGAGCAGCCCGATGCCGACCTCAGGGAAGCCGGCGGCGATAACGGCGCTGCCGCAGCCCGCGAAGGTGAGCCAGAACGTGCCGATGGCCTCTGCCGCGCACTTGCGGATGTCCATGGAAGCCTCCTCAGCTCCGCGGATCGGGGACGCGCAGGCTCGACTGCTTCGCCGGGATCCTGACTTCGGCAAATCCTCGGCCGGCATGAGGCCGGAAGTCATCATTGTTACTGTTACAGCGATGACACTTCCCGGACGCGGCGCTCTAGTCCACAGGCCCCATCGCGCCTCACGACGAGCCGCGAACGGTGGTGGGAGCGCCGGCGCGACCACTTACTCGGCCTGCCCCGGCTGACGCTGGAGTGTACGGGATGCGACGCATGAGATTGGTGG
>Ga0308157_10007237_pt1 | contig 12968 bp, 13 predicted proteins | sample PhyBR1_FD_201035 | JGI IMG/M metagenome (GOLD analysis project Ga0308157, IMG submission 201035) | Phyllosphere microbial communities from UC Gill Tract Community Farm, Albany, California, United States - DLSLB.R1 | ecosystem: Host-associated > Plants > Phyllosphere > Unclassified | place: USA...
CAGCGAACGCAAGGGCGCATCCGCCAGCACCGTGGTCAACAGCGACTCGATCGCTTCCGACCTGGCCGCGTTCCGCAAGAGCGGTGGCAAGATTGAAGTTCTCGGTACCACCTGGGCGCTGAAGAAAGCCAGCTGACCCTCCCGACCGCGGCGGCGCTGCCGCCGCGGCCTGCCGGGCCGCGCTCAGCGGTCCAGGCGCACCTGCACACTACCCGAGTGCGACTGCACGCGGATATCGCCGTCGCCGCTGCCCAGCCGCGCATCCAGGCTGCTGCCCGGCCCATAGCGCGGCCGCTCCACCTTGCCGGCGTCGCTGTTGATCGACCCGCTGAAGCTGTTCACTGACAGCTGGGCCGACACCGTGCGCGGCAGGCGCAGGCTGACCGAGGCACTGACCGACTCGACGTTGATGCGCCCGCCTGGTGCCAAGGCTGATGCCGACAGGTCGATGCCCCCGGATACCGTCTCCACCACCAGGCGCTGGATGCGACCGGCATCGACGCCTACCCGGCCAGACACCGTCTGCGCCCCGATCTCCCCGGAAACGCCGCCACCGGCCTCGATCCGCCCGCTGACCGTGTTCACGTCCAGCCGTGGGGTCTGCAACCGCGCAGTGACATTGCCGCTGACCGTGTTGAGCACGCTGTCGCCACTACGACCGGCGGCAGCGAGGTTGCCACTGACGGTGTCGGCCTGCAGCCGCCGCACGTCCACGCCAGAGATGTCCTGGTCGGCACTGACCGTGCTCAGCAGCAGTTCCACCGAGCGCGGCACGTTGAGGGTCAAGGTGGCGCCCCCGTTGTTGCTGCGTCGCGGATACTCGATTTCCCAGCGCACCCGGTTGGCACTCTTCTCCTGGCGCAGCTGCAGGCCGTCGCTGAGCGTGCCGGTGAGCTGCACGTCATTGCGGTCCCAGCCGCGTACGGTCACCTTGCCAGCGACGTTGCTCAGTTCAATGCGGCCGCCTGCTGCAACATTGTGGCGTTCATCGACACGTGTATCTGCGAGCGCCAGGGCGGGCACCAGCAGCAGCGCCGCGCAGAGAGGGGAAAGGGTTCGCATCGGGGGTCTCCTCAGGTTGTCAGACCGGAAGCGGCCTGGGCCGCCTGCCGGGTCAGTTCGAGCCGCAGCGCATAGGTGCGCTTGAGCTGTCCAAGCAGGTGCGGCGCACGCGGGTCCTGCGCCATCGCGGCGCGGATCTGTTCCGCGCTGCGATCCAGTTCATGCAGCGCGGGCTGCCACTCCGGCGCGGTGCCATCAGGCAGCGACGCCACTGCCTGGCGGTACTGTTCGGTCATCGCATCGGCCTGCAGCTGCAGGCCACTGGGGGGGGCGGACAGCGTATCGGCTGCATGCCGCCACGGCGCCACCGCGTAGAGCGCGAGGCTGGCTGCCAACGCCGCGCCCACCGGCAGCCACCAGCGTCGACGGGTGCGCAGTGGCAATGTCACCACCTTGTCCAACGGCACCTGCGCGGCGCCCGGTTCGCGGGGGGGCAACCGTGCCGACAGGCGTTCCCAGCCATCAGCCGGAGCGCTGCGTTCCACGGGAAGGGCGTGCAGGCGGGCCAGCAGATCGTGATCGGGGTCGTGCGTACTCATGTCATGTCTCCCAGGCGCGCGCGCAGCAGGCCACGCGCGCGATGCAACTGTGCTTTGGAACTGCCGACTGCCATCTGCAGCTGGCCGGCGATTTCATGGTGTTTCCAGCCTTCGATATCGTGCAGCACCAGTACCGCACGCGCGCGTGGCGGCAGGGTCGCCAACGCGCGTTCCAGATCGCGTTCGGTGCCGGCGCAGCCATCATGCACCGCCATCTCCGGCAGCCCGCCGTCCACGTCGTCCAGGCTGTCGTGGTCATGCCCGGCGGCACGACCGCGCAGTTCCATCAGCGCGGCGTTCACCCCCAACCGATGCAGCCAGGTCGACAGGCTGCTCTCGAAACGGAAGCCGGGCAGTGCCTTCCATGCCTGCAGGAACGCTTCCTGCAGTGCATCCTCGGCACGCGCCTGCTGCCCGCCACACAGCCGCCACAGGGTGGCAAACACCCGCGGCGCATGCTGCCGATACAGCTGTTCATAGGCAGCGGTGTCGCCGGCCGCCGCTGCACGTACCAAGGCGGTTTCGTCGACGACGTCGTTGGCGGCAGGCGGCGCGGGCATGGTGGTGTCGAGCATATCCGTTGGATGCGGCCTGCCGGAAAAAGGTTTAGATCTTCCGGAGCGCTTTTCCGTTGCAACCTTTTCGTGTCTGGCTGCATCCATCACAGGTCCCCCGCAGGCCTGCCCGGCCAGGAGCCCCCCATGTCCAGCCCTTCCTGCGCCGCCCTGCTGGCGATCGCGGCCTGCATGCTGCTGCAGGCGTTCGACGTTTCCCTGCACTGGCGTGCCGAAAGCGGCCACGCCTGCCTGCAGCAGCACAAACAGGACCTTGTCTGTCTTGCCTGGGCACAGGCGGTCGAAACGTCGACACGCGGCGGGTAACATCAAGCCCCGTTTCCGTCACACGTTGTCGCCCCATGATGTTGTCGCTGAAGGACCACCTGCCCGCCTGGACCCACCCCTGGCTGCATGACATCGGGATCGCCCTGCAGATCCTGATCACCCTGCTCGCCGCCTGGCTGCTGCGGGTGCTGGCGCGGCGCCTGATCCGCCGTTTCGCCGACCATTACACGCTGCCGCCGGAAATGGTGATGGGCGCGCGCCGGATCACCAGCTTCGTGGTCTATTTCAGCGCGGTGCTGTACATCCTCAGCCTGCTCGGCGCATCGCCCTCGGTGCTGTGGACGGCCTTCACCGGTTTCGCTGCGGTGGGCGCGGTGGCGTTCTTCGCGGCCTGGAGCGTGCTGTCCAACATCTTCTGCACGCTGCTGATCTTCACCACGCGACCGTTCCGCCTGCATGACTACATCGAAGTGCTGGAGAACGGCGAAAAGCCCGGGCTGAAGGGCCGGGTGATCGACGTGAACCTGATCTACACCACGCTGCAGGAAACCGGCAACGGCCACGAGGGCACGGTGCTGCAGCTGCCGAACAACCTGTTCTTCCAGCGCACGGTGCGGCGCTGGCGCGACCCGACGCAGGCGCCCGGCGGCATCCAGGGCGACGGCTGAGGGGATTGTTCGGCAGGGCTGCGCCCTGCACCCGCAGAGGCTGTAGTGCCGGCCGCTGGCCGGCAACCTCAGCAGCAACAGCAACGGCGGTATTCCTGTGGGATGGCGCTCTTGCTCTTGCTCTTGCTATTGCTCTCAAGGTTGCCGGCCAGCGGCCGGCACTACCGCGGATGCAGGGCGCAGCCCTGCCGAACACCCTTCACCGCAGTTGGCTGTCCTTGCTGCCCCGGCGGTTGTAGCCGCCGCTGGCCTGCTCTTCCTCGTCATGTGCCTGCTGGCAGTTGACGCACAACCGCACGCCAGGCACCGCCTGGCGCCGCGCCAACGGAATCGGCGCATCGCATTCCTCACAGTGTTCCAGACCCGGGCCCTCGCGCAGCTGCCGCCGCGCGCGGGCAATCGCATCGTCGACAGTGGCGTCGATCTGGTCCTGAACCGCGCCATCTCCGGCCCAACCGGTAGCCATGGCCATCCTCCGCAGGTGTGTCGCCTGATATGGGGACAATACACCCACGGAAAAGGCATCTGCGTCTGCAGTGCTTCAGCAACCTGAGCAGAAAAGGGGACGGAGGGGATTAAGTCGTTTGTGGCAGAAACGACTTAATCCCCTCCGTCCCCTTTTACTCACCAGACCAGGTCGTCGGGGACCTGGAACTGTGCGTAGTAGGCGTCGTCCTCGGCGTTGCCGGTGGAGATCTCGGCGCTGGAACCGGGCGTGCCATGGTCGACGACGATGGCTTCCGGCGCGCGCTCGCGCACCTTTTCGGCCGCCGCGCGCGGCAGCACCGCGTAGCCGTCGCCGTGGGCCACGATGACCAGCACGCCCACCGACAGCGCCTTGCGCAGCTTGGTATCGATCAGCAGGGTGCGGATCACCGCGCCATCGCTGAAGCGGTACTCATCCTCACCCTTGTGCGGCACGGCGTGGGCACTGATGATCTGCTTGGCCTGCGCCTTGCGCTCAGCCTGCCTGGCCTGCGCGTTGCGCTCGGCGGCCAGTGCACGGTCACGCTCGATCTTCTCGGCGCGCGCGCGTTCAGCTTCACGCTGGACCTCCGCCGACGTCGACTCGGCCTTGCCCTGGCGGGCCTTGGCCTGTTCACGCGCGGCGGCACTGGCCTGCGACTTCTTGGCCAGGCCGGCCTTGAGCAATTGTTCCTGCAGCGCGTTGGGCTTTGCCATGGGTGATACGTACCGCGTGTAATCTGGATGCCCCATTCTACCGACGCGCCGACGCCCCTGCATGGCTGTCCTGAAGTACCTCACCGGCTACCCCGAACCCCTGGTCGCCCAGGTCAGCGATCTGCTGGCACAGGGCAAGCTCGGCCCCTGGCTGCAGCAGCGCTACCCCGACCCGCATGAGGTGCGCAGCGACCGCCAGCTGTACGACTACACCCAGGACATGAAGGACCGCTACCTGCGCAAGTCGGTGCCGCTCAACAAGGTCTGCTACGACAACACGCTGGAGGTCATCAAGCATGCCTTGGGCACCCACACCGCCATTTCCCGTGTACACGGCGGCCGGCTCAAGGCCAGCCGCGAGATCCGCATCGCCACCGTGTTCCGGCAGGCACCAGCCGCCTTCCTGCGCATGATCGTGGTGCACGAACTGGCCCATCTGAAGGAGGCCGACCACAACAAGGCCTTCTACCAGCTGTGCCAGCACATGGAGCCGGATTACCTGCAGCTGGAGTTCGATACCCGCCTGTACCTGACCGAGCTGGCCAACCGCGGCCAGCGCTGAGCCGGCGTAGCGGCTACACTGCGCGCCCCCTGCCCGACCTTTCGCCATGGAACCGACCCGACTCGACAAACGCCTGTCCGCCCTGCTCGGCATCCCGCGTGGTGAAGCGCGGCGCTATATCGAGGGCGGCTGGGTCAGCGTCGATGGTGAAGTGGTGGAACAGCCGCAGCGCCCGGTGGACGAGAGCGCCAGCATCGTGGTGGCCGAGCAGGCCAGCGACAGCAAGGCCGAGCGCGCCAGCATGCTGCTGCACAAACCGGCGGGCGTGCCAGCCGATGCCCTGTGCGCGCTGATCCGTACCGAGACCCGCAGCGAACTGGATGCCAGTGACATCCGCCCGCTGCAACGGCATTTCCACGGCCTGCAGCTGGCATCCTCGCTGCCGGCCGACGACAACGGGCTGGTGGTGGTCAGCCAGGATCCGGCGGTGCTCGCGCACCTGCAGCGCAACCTGGGCCGCACCGAACAGGAATACCTGGTCGAAGTGGCTGAAGGCGGCCCGGAACGTGGCCCGTGGCTGATGGCGCGGCTGCAGCATGAAGCAGGCGGCCCGAAGGTCAGCTGGCAGAGCGAGCAGCGCCTGCGTTTTGCAGGCAAGGGACTGACCGCGAAGGGCCTGAGGACTGCGGTGACGGCTGCCGGCCTGCAGGTGGTGGCCGTACGCCGCCTGCGCATCGGCCGGGTGGCGCTGGGCCCGCTGGCCGTGGGCCAGTGGCGCTATCTGGGCAGCGACGAGCGGTTCTGAGTCACGGCGCTTCATCCACGCATGGCGTGGATCTACCGGTGGCAGTTCTTCCACGCATGGCGTGGATCTACCGGTGACAGTTCATCCACGCATGGCGTGGGTCTACCTCCATGCGTAGCCAGGATCTACCATCGGCGTCATGAGCCTGCGCAAACCCCTATGGCGACGCCTGCTGCGCGTGGCCGCGATCATCATCGCCGCCCTGCTTCTGCTGGTGCTGTCCGGCCTGCTGCTGGCCGACCACCTGGCCCCGCAGGCGCGCGGCGAAGCGTCGCAGGTATTGCCGCTGCAACCTGCGCAGACGCCCATCGATCGGCAGATGATGCCCCTGCAAGCCGCCCATCCCGGGCAGTCTGGCGTCGCCTTCCTCAGCGATGGCATGGATGCGTTCGCTGCCCGCGCGATGATCACCGAGCACGCCGGCCGCAGCCTGGACCTGCAGTACTACATCTGGCACGACGACCTGATCGGCCACTTGATGGCCAAGGCGCTGTACGACGCTGCCGAACGTGGCGTGCGCGTGCGCATCCTGCTTGATGACATGAATGCCAAGGACAAGGATGCGCTGATGATGGCGCTCGATGCGCATCCCAACATCGAGCTTCGCCTGTACAACCCGTTCCGCAACCGCAGCGGCATCGCCCGCGCGCTGGAGCTGGTGCAACGCGCCTTCAGCGTGAACCACCGCATGCACAACAAGAGCTGGATCGCCGACGGCCGCATCGCGATCGTGGGTGGCCGCAACATCGGCGAGGAATATTTCAGCGCGCGCAGCGACGTGAATTTCCAGGACCTGGACCTGGTGGTGGCGGGTCCGGCCGTGCAGCAGGCCAACCAGATCTTCGACGACTACTGGAACAGCGACGCGGCGATTCCGATCTCAGCGCTGGCGACCTACACCGAGGCGCAGCTGCGCCGGCTGGTACGCCAGTCCGACCTGGACGCGCTGCATGCGCAGGCCCAACCCTACCTTCAACGCGTGGCCGAATCGCGCCAGCGCCAGCGTGCCAGCCCGGAGCCGCTGCACTGGAGCAGGCAGGTACGGATCGTGTCCGATCCACCGATGAAGCACCACGGCGGTGCGCACGACAACTGGCTGGTCACCGAACTGGTACGGCAGCTGCAGTCGACGCGCTACAAGGCACTGTTGATCTCGCCATACTTCGTCCCCGGCAGCGAAGGGCTGGACGGCCTTTCGGCAATGGCCGGCCGCGGCGCCCAGGTAGGCGTGGTGACCAACTCGCTGGCGGCCAACGATGTGGCTGCCGTGCACGGTGGCTACATGGGCTACCGGGTGCCGCTACTGAAGGCTGGCGTGCAGTTGTACGAACTGAAGGCGAACGGCCAGGCCGGTGACGGCAGCCTGTTCGGCAGCAGCGGCGCCAGCCTGCACACCAAGGCATTGCTGGTCGACGACCGGCGCGGGTTCGTCGGATCGTTCAACCTCGATCCGCGTTCGGCCTATCTCAACACCGAGATGGGCGTGCTGTTCGACGACCCGGTGCTGGGCGCACAGCTGCGCGCGGAATACCTGCGCCTGGCCAGCCCGGTACACAGCTGGTGGCTTGCGCTCGGCGCCGATGATGAGCTGCGCTGGCTGCAGCGCGAGCCGCCGCCGCACTGGGTCGATGCCGAGCCCGGCAGCAGCCTCGGCAAACGCTGGACGGCACGGGTGATCAGCTGGTTGCCGCTGGAATCCCAGCTGTAACGATCAGGGGGCGTTCCCCTCGCCATCGCCGCGCAGGCTTTCGTCCAGGGTTTCCACATTGCGCCCATGCAGGCGCCGCCAGATCCAGCGCAGCGCGTGTGGCGGCGCTGCCGGCAATTGTTCCAGCAAGGCCAGCATGCGGCCCTGGCTGGCATGCCCGTGCCGGCACAGCAGGCTGGCCGCCGCAGCGGCGCTGGCCAGGCGCAGGCTGTCGGCCAGCGGACCGTCTGCAGCAGGCGCCAGGGCCTGATGCACCGGTTCGGGCAGTTCCCACGCTGCTGCCACCCGCTGCGCCAACGGCAGTGACCACTGCTGCAGCAACTGCAGGGCCAGCGCGGGCTCCACTTCTTCGCCACGCACCTGTGCTTCCTGCAGCAGTTGACGCATGACCAGCGCCGCGCCCAGGCCCTGCACCAGGCCCAGCCATTGCGCGGCGAAGGCATCGCCGAATGTGACCGTGCGGGCGTGGTCGGCAGCCGCGCGCGACGCCAGCAGCGCGTGCTCCCATATGATCGAACTGAACTGCGGAAACACCTCGCAATGCACCTGCATCACCGGCTGCACCAGCACGGCGCTGATGATCTGCCGCACACCTTCGGTGCCGACCAGGGTCACCGCCCGCTGCAGGCTTTCCACGGGCCGCTCGTGCACCTTGTAGGCCGGGCTGTTGGCGATCCGCAGCAGGTTGCCGGTCAGCACCGGATCCTGGCCGATGATCGCGGCCATCACCCGCGCCGACGCAACGTCGTCATTGACCGTCTGGATCAGCTGCGGCAGCAGTTGCGGGCGCCGCGGCAGTTGTCGGGTAGCCCAGTCGCGGTCCTGCAGCGCCCGGTCCACCGCCTCGGCCAGGCCCGACGCGCTGACCGCCGCCGGTTCGCCGGCCAGGCGCGGATACAGTGCCAGCGCATGCAGCCCGCGCTGCAGGTGGCCGGCGACCTCGGCCGCCGGCAAGGCGTCGCCCTGCAGGCTGGCCGCCGCGGCCGCCACGGCCTGGCGGGGGCCTGCGGCCAGGCGTGACGGAGTCTGCCCGGTCAGCTGCGACAGCCAACGAAGCACAGATCGCCACCACGCTGCGGTCATCGCCGCCCATCCTGTCGTTGTGTTGCTGCCACTGCCTGCCCCTGCGCCTTCATCACATCCGGCGACCTGCCGTCGTCGCAGCATCGGCCGCACTTTCATCTTCTTTAACCCGGGCGCCTCCGGCGTCGACGGCATATCCCGGGCGAATGGACTAGAATGGCGCCGCGCGACCCGTCCCCCTGTACCGACGACGTCGCTTTTTTTGTTTTCGGACCCTACCGTTCATTGGCAGTTCGCCGCAGTTCACCGCTGATCGCGCCATCGGAGACCCCATGCTATTCGAAACCCTCGCAACCACCGGCCACGAACAGGTGGTGTTCTGCCACAACCAGGATGCCGGCCTGCGGGCGATCATCGCCATCCACAACACCACCCTGGGCCCTGCCCTGGGCGGGGTGCGCATGCGCCCTTACGCCAGCACCGACGATGCGCTGGCCGATGTGCTGCGGTTGAGCCGCACGATGACCTACAAGAATGCGCTGGCCGGTCTCAACGTCGGTGGTGGCAAGGCGGTGATCATCGGCGACCCCAGGGTCGACAAGACTGAAGTACTGTTCCGCGCCTTCGGCCGCTATGTCGATTCGCTGGGGGGGCGCTACATCACGGCCGAGGACGTCGGCACCGACGTCAACGACATGGAGAACATCTACCTGGAGAGCCAGTTCGTCACCGGCGTGCACCAGGTCCATGGCGGCTCGGGAGATCCGGCCCCGTTCACCGCCTACGGCGCGCTGCAGGCGTTGATGGCCTCGATGCGCTTCAAGTTCGGCCATGAGGAAGTGGGCAAGACCAGCATCGCGGTGCAGGGCTTGGGCCATATCGGCATGGAACTGGTGAAGCTGCTGCGCGATCGTGGCGCCAAGCTGTACGTGACCGATCTGGACAGCGCGCTGGTGGATCGCGCGGTCAGCGATTTTGGTGCCGAGGCAGTCAAGCCGGACGAGATCCACGAAGTGAACGCGGACGTGTTCGCACCGTGCGCGCTGGAAGGTGCGATCAACGCCGACACGCTGCCGCGGATCAAGGCGAAGATCATCTGTGGCACCGCCAACAACCAGCTGTCCAGCCTGGAGATCGGCGACGAGCTGCATGCACGCGGCATCCTGTATGCGCCTGACTACGCAGTCAACGCTGGTGGCGTGATGAACGTGTCGCTGGAAATCGACGGTTACAACCGCGAGCGCGCGATGCGGCTGATCCGCAGCATCTACCACAACCTGACGCGCATCTTCGAACTGTCGCAGCGCGAGAACATCGCCCCGCAGCGCGCGGCAGACCGGATCGCAGAAGCGCGCATCCTGTCGATCGGCAAGCTGAAGATGCCGCTGGGCCGCAGCACACCGCGCCTGGGCGACCTGCGCGGCGGCTGAGCGCCGCCCTCGGCAACCGGACGCGTGCCGACCGTGGGTCGGCACCGCCGGATGAACGCGCCGGGCAAGCCCGGCGCCATGATCAGAAACCGGTGCTGTAGCGCAGCGCCGCCTGACGTGCATCATCGCCACCCACGCGCTGGTCGATACCCAGGCTCAGGCGGCCATTGCGGCCCCACCACGATTCCAGCGCCAGGCCGAACAAGGCACTGCCACGCGGTGCGTCAACACCGGCCAACGGCGCCCAGGCATCAACGCCGACGAAACTTGCCTGCCAGGCCTGCTCACCGCCATCCAGCCGTTGCTGCCATTCGGCATGGCCGCGCAGCGTCCAGCGCCCCCACTGCCGCTCACCCCGCAGGCCCGCCAGCATCTGGCTGCGCTGTGCACGCGACGCCTCACCGCGCAGGCCGAAGCCGAAGCCGCCCTGCTCGCTGAAGCCATCGGTATCCAGGCGGGTGCTGCTTGCCCCCAGGTACGGTGTCAACGACGCACCGATGCGCCCGAAACGATAGCCGCCTTCAACGCTGGCACTGCTGAAACGTCCGCCGTAGCGCGCGGACACGCCGTAGGCACCGGCACCCAGCAGCAACTGGCGATCCAGTTCCCGGGTGAACTGGCCGGTGCCGAACTGGGCCAGCGCATAGCCACGCCCCAGGTTCCAGCCGGCATACAACTGCGCCTGCGCCTGGCGGTCACGCCCACGATCACCACTGAAGTTGCTGCCGCCGTTGCTGCGGGTTTCGCCAAAGGCCATGCCCAGCAGGCCGTTGCTCCCCAGTGCCACGTCCTGGCCGGCCATCCAGCCCTGGCTGTCGGCGGCGTTGCCGGCAAAGCTGCCCTGCCCGGCTTCACCCAGCGCGCTCTGCCAGGCGCCACGCAGCTTCGGCGCAGCCTGCACGCGGTCGAAGCGCTCGGCAACCGCGCGGCGCGACATGTCCACGCTGTCGAAGGTCGACGCTTCAGCGCGCGCATGTGCTTGTCCGGACAGGCTCTCCAGGCTCGCCGACAGGCCATCGGTTCCGCCAGACGTACGCTGCAGCGCGCCTGCGGCCACGCCGAACGCCGAGCCCTGCAGATCCGCATTGCGGTCCAGCGCGGTGAATGCCGACTGCACCCGCAGTGCCGATGCCTGTGCATTTGCGCCCAGGCCCGATGCGGCTGCCGAAACGTTGACCTGGGTCAGGTCCATCCACGCGTCGTTGCTGCCATAGCCGTACTGCGCCTGCAGCAGGGTCAGGCCGTTGGCGCCGGTGTTGGCCACCGGCGTGGTGAACGTGCCGTTGATACCGCCGTTGGCATGGACCAGATCCTGCCGGCTGCCGACCTGCGGCACGTAGCCGGACACGATGCCATCGACCACCACGCCACCGGCCAGGCGCGCGGTGCCGGTCACCTGCAGCGCGTTTACCCCCAGCGCGACGATCAGCTGCGCATCCGGCCGCTGGCTGTAATTGCCTTCGATGGTCGCGGTGGTGTTGGCGTTGACCAACACCACGCTGGCGCCGTTGTCGACGTTGCCGATCACCCGCGGCGTGCCGGGCATGAACTGCAGGCCGGCCATCGAGGCACCACCGGAACCGGAGACGCTCACGTTGGAACGGATCACGGCGCCACCGCGCAGGGCCAGGGTGCCGCGCTCGATGCGGGTCGCACCGCTGTAGCTGTTGTTGCCGCTCAGCTCCAGCCGGCCATCGCCGCGCTTGATCAGGCCGCCAGCGCCGGCGATGTCGTTGCTCCAGATCGAGCCCGAAGAGGCCGCGTAGACATTGACCGTGACATCGCCCCAGTCGAAGCGGCCGGGACCGTTCACCGCCTTGCCGACGTTGAGCATGCCGTAGCCGTAGATGGGATCGACGCCCGGCGCACCGATGTCGGTGGCGGTGCCGAGCAGGGTCTGCCGCACCAGGTCGTTGTCGAAGTACGGATAGCGCTGCCAGACCAGTGCCGCTGCACCGGAGATCAGCGGTGCAGCGAAGGACGTACCGTAATTCCACAGGTACTTGCCGGTACCCGGCTCCGGGAACACCGCGCTGCCGGGAGCGGCAAGGCAATAGCGTGCGGCGTCGCCACAGGCATTGGCCCACGGCGCACGTTCACCGGGCTTGTTCGGATCGATCGCAGTAGCTACCAGCCAGCCCTTCTCCAGGTCGGCTGCCGGCAGCGATCCGCCGACGCCACGCTGGCTGGGCAGCGCAGCCACGCTGCTGGGCTGGTCGCGCCCCTCGTTGCCTGCAGCGAACACCACCAGGCCACCGTGATTGATGATGAAGGGGCGATATTCGCCCGCGACCTGCGCGGTGGTGCCGAGGTCGGTCCAGTACAGGCCGCCCCAGGAATTGTTCATCACCTTCACACCGTAGGTGATCAGGTCCTGGTGGACGCCGGCCACGCCCAGCGTGCCACTGAAGGAGTTGCCCCTGCCACTGCCGTCATCCTTGGGCGTGGTGTCGGAAATGATGCGTGCCGAGACGATCTCCGCACCTTGGGCGATGCCGCCGGGCCAGACCCCCACCGGTACACCGGCCGCCAGGCTGGCGACGGCCGTGCCATGGCCGAGCACGTCATCGACGTTGAGATTGTTGCGACTCGGGTCGATGTAGTTGAGGTTGGCCACCACCCGACCGTTCAACGCCTCGGCGCTGCGCAGCACGCCCGAATCGACGATGCCGATGCGCACGCCGCGGCCCGTCGCGCCAGTGGCCTGTGCGGCACGCGCGTTGGTCTGTGCCAGATGCGCATCCACGGCCGGTTCCAGCGGCTTGGACGCGGGAGGCGGGGTGACCGGGGGCGTGACTGGAGGCGTGGTCGGTGGCGGGTCGATGCGCACGTTGCTGCCGCCCCCTCCACCGCCACACGCCGACAGCGCCACCGCCAGCGCCGATGCCAGGACCGACCTTCCCATCGTCTTGCGTTCCATCGTTTCCTTCCCATGAACGTTGGCCTGCCGCCCTCCGGGCAGGCATCCAGTACTGCCCAGCGGCAGTCTTCGCCGACCCTCTATACTGGACCGACCCCCACGCAGTCTGCCGGGAAACGGCGCCGTATCCAACGCCCGTCGTCTCCTTTCCGAACATTGTTCACGCATCAACGAGATTGCCATGTCCAACATCGTCATCGCCGCCGCCAAGCGCACCGCCATCGGCTCCTTCCTCGGCCAGTTCAACGGCGTTCCGACCCCGACCCTCGGCGCGGCCGCCATCGCCG
>Ga0308157_10007238_pt1 | contig 12968 bp, 9 predicted proteins | sample PhyBR1_FD_201035 | JGI IMG/M metagenome (GOLD analysis project Ga0308157, IMG submission 201035) | Phyllosphere microbial communities from UC Gill Tract Community Farm, Albany, California, United States - DLSLB.R1 | ecosystem: Host-associated > Plants > Phyllosphere > Unclassified | place: USA...
TCGGCAGCCTGGGCCTGCTGCTGCAAAGCCACCTGACGCTCGCAGCGACGCTCCAGGGCGCCCTGCTCGCCTTCTTCCTGTACCGCGCCGTGCGCTACGTCGAACTCGCCGGCACGCGCAACGCGGTACTGGTGGGCATTGCCCTTGGCGCACTGACGCTCACGCAAGGCTTCCTGCCACCGCTGGTGCTGCTCGTCGCACTGTTTGCCTGCACCCGCTACCTCGATCTGCCCACGCCACGCGCGCTGCGCGACCTGGCCGTTGCCGCCGGTGTGGGCTTCGGCATCACGCTGATCTGGATCGTGCCGGCTACGGTATTGCAACCCTATGGCCTGTCGCCGGTCGCCGACTGGCTTAACTGGAACGCGCACCAGATCGGCCTGCCCGGCTGGCCTGCGCTGAAAGCCTTCTTCCGGATCGGCATCTGGTTCTTCTGGCCGGCCTGGCCATTCGCCCTGTGGGCAGTCTGGGCCTGGCGCCGCCAGCAGATGCTGCACATCGTGCTGCCCGTGTTCTTCTTCCTGGCGCTGGTGCTGCAACTGCTGGCCGACCCAGCGCCCGAAAACAGCGACTTCCTGAAAATGCTGCCGCCGCTGGCACTGATGGCCGCTTTTGGTCTGCCAACGATGAAGCGCGGCGCGATCAACGCCATCGACTGGTTCTCGGTGATGGTGCTGACGATGCTGAGCGCGATCATCTGGCTGTTCTGGATCGCCAAGCTGACCGGCTGGCCGGCGCAGCTGGCCAAGAACGCGCTCAAGCTGGTGCCGGGCTTCACGCCCGAAATCGGCGTGGTCACCTTCATCGTTGCGGCCGGCGCCAGCGTCGGCTGGATCATGCTGGTGCACTGGCGCCTGTCGCGCCAGCCGGCGGTGCTGTGGCGCGCCGTGGTGCTGTCCTCCGGCGGCCTGATCCTGCTGTGGGTGCTGTTGATGACGCTGTTCCTGCCCGACCTGAACTACGGCAAGAGCTACGCCGGCGTGGCCCAGCAGATCGCCGCCCGCCTGCCGGCCGACGCCAACTGCATCGCCACCAACGTCGGCGCCGCCCAGCGCGCCTCGCTGGCCTTCTACGGCCGCCTGCCGTTCGTCACGCTCGCCGGCGGCAAGTGCGACTACGTGCTGCTGCAGGACAGCCTGCGCAACCGCCGCGACGCCACGTTGCTACCCAAATGGAACGTGCGCGATGCGGTTCCGCTGTGGGAAGGCCGACGCGCCTCAGACCGCGACGAACGCTTCCGGTTATTCCGCCAGAAGCCCTGATCACTTCTCCCCGACAAGCCGCACTTCTGTGCGGCTTGTTCGTTCTGGGCCAATGACTGGCCGAAATCCACCTGTGCGCGGCAAGTGTTGTCTTTATGAGAAGCTGGCTTCAACGAATGCGTGTTTGCGCGCAGTCAAACGTCAGCCACTAAGTGCTTGTCACAATGATCAAGTCAATGACGATTCAAATAATAGTTGGCTGGATATTGCACCAGTTTTCTTGATCGGCGCGAACACGGACTGATGCAGGCAGCCAGGGAGAGCAGGATGAACAGCGTGACATTTTCTGAAATCGAGCGTATCAGGAAACGCCCTGGTTTCCTGCAGCGCATCGACACCTGGCGTCAGTCGCTGCCATGGGCGCTCACGCTGCTGGCCGGGCTGCCGCTACTGGTGCTGGCCCTGCACCTGATCGATCCCGGCACCCCGATGCCGTTCCTCGTTGTGCCAGCCGTCGTCGGTGGCTTGCTCCCCATCTGCATGCTGGGCCCGGGCCGCTTTGAAATGCGTAGCCGCGTCGATGCTTGCCAGATGATCGACAGGCTCGATGAAGCGCTCGGAGCGCTTGGTTACCGGCGCACGGCCGCCGACAGCACCAGCATCCGCTACTTCCGCCCACGCCCCTGGCTGCGTGGGCAGGAAGGCGCGATCGATGTCGCAGTGCGCGAACATGTGCTGGAGATCGTTGGGCCGATGGGGAGCTTGCGGTTGTTGCAGCATCGTATGACGTGTTAGCCAGCGTGGCGCTTGCCGCTGGAGGGTCTATCTGGCAGGCTGCACACCGAATTTCGCGGCAGACTGGCCAGCTGAGCAATCGATGTGCTAAGATGCCCGCCTGCGATTGGGCCTCTGTGGCGGAATTGGTAGACGCACTTGACTCAAAATCAAGCGCCGTAAGGCGTGCCGGTTCGATTCCGGCCGGAGGCACCACCTACTCGCATGACGCTAAAAACCCGCACTCTTCTTAGGAAGCGCGGGTTTTTTGCTATCTGGCCTCAGCATCATCAAGCGAGCCGAAAACGAAAACATCCAGGTCCGACTGGAATCTGGTTTCCAGGGTATAGAGGCGACGCTGCAATGCTTTAGCGATATCGGGTTGATAGATCTCCCGTCTGGAAATCTCGAAGACATTTTCCAGTTTGACGAAATACACCTGGTGCCCAGGTATGGCGTAAGGAGGTATTCGTGACGAATCCGGCACCTCATTCACAGTGATCATCGGGCGCATCAATGTCGTTGCGTCGTAAGAAACCTCAATGCGAATCCAGCCCTCTCTTTTCCCCAGCGCAACGACGTTGTCTATTACGCCCCCGCGATAGGCTTGTACGAGATGTACGTAGGATCCTAAAAGATTCAGCTCGCGCAGCCGTGCCACGCGCGCGCGATGGGCCTTGGCCTCATCAACGATCTCGGAGTCCCGGAAAAAATCCGCTGAAAAACTCATGCATCGATCCCTGCCAACATATTGCGAGATGACGGACTTGTACAACCCGTAGGCATCGACGGGGTCGGTTAAACGTAAAATCTGATTCATAGCATCCAGCACCTCCTCCATTTCGAAGAGCGTGCGCTGAAGCTTTTGCTTCTCTTCGTAAAAACTTCGTCTGACGCTTCCGTACCACCCGCCGACTGGCAACGCGAGATCCGGATCAATCTGATCAGGATTCAGCTCTACATAGCTGCTCTCTGATAAGAACAAGCGATTTGCCATGAAATTTGCATTTATGAGTGCAAGCTCAATCCTGTCTAGCGCTGTCGATTTTGAGAATATTGCCTGGTTGGTGCTACGTAGAAGATGGGCGCCAGAAACAGTGAGTGTGCTCTTGGCTCCATCGGATTTCTCGGTGAAGTCCCGCATAATATCTTGGGCCGAAAACAGGAAAGACTTTTGTCGATCCTCTCGACCTGAGAAGATCAGTAGGAAAAATTCAGTGTATGCATTGCCTCTAGCGTCACATACATAAGTTTTAGGAAGCGTTATTGACGTGGCTTCGTTCTGAATGAACTTGACTTGGACGACACCTAGCCGAGGAGGCTCGCGGTCGAGGAAATTCTTGCCTGTCAGCCGCCGTTGAATCAAATAATCAGCTCCTTCGACATCCACAGATCGTTCCAATACCCAAAAGCGCTCCATCAAGAAAGCCCGAGCATGCGCCTCACCTAGTGCGCCGTTTTCCATTGATTTTAACCAGGGTGCTGACATCAACGCTGTGCCTTTAAGGGAGTGATGGGATCGTAGTATGAATGAGCCGATCTGAAAGTCTGTTTCAATTTCGAGCTGTATCGGAACTAAACGTAGCTTCCCGTATTTTGCTCTTCTTCTGCGGGCAAATCTGAAATTAAAAAATTCCAAGTAAAAGATGAGTATGGATGAAAATCAGGGAGATAACTGACGATCTGTCCATCTATAAAATAGTGGTGCGCGATCCCTAGGAACATCCTCCGATCCACCTCATGAACAGCATTGGGATTGTGAAACATTGATAGCCCTTCAGCCCAGCTCTCCGTTATCACGCCTTGTTTGACCTCATAAAAGAATGGAGTCGGCAAAGCAGCATTCGCATCGTGGCGATGCTTAACACCTGTTCGATAGATTTTCTGATTTTCCGGTCCAAAACCTGCCAAGTGCCCCATCCGATTAAATTTTGAAAGAGTTCCCGAGGAGGAAAACAACACGGCACTTACGTTCTCTGCATCCTTTTGGAAGAAGAAGCCGGAAGGAATCTTCTTCCCGTTGTATTCGTGAGTCTTTAGTTCAAGCGAAGTTATGACCAGCTGTCCTTTCTCATCGTGTAGGAACTCATGAGTCACGCCATACAGATATTCAAGCAGGGCTGGCGATGTCCACGTCATTGACTGATCCTCATGGAAATCTGCGACCGCAAAAATTAAAGGATACCCCTTGACATGTTCCAATTCCCAGTATGGTGTCTTCGGTGGACGACGATTTAATTTAGAGTACAAGGCGCTACCAAAACGTATTGGCGCACGTGTCTTGATAAGCTCTTTTATTTCCTCTGTAGATCGCAACGATGGCCTTCCCTCCGGCCCCGTTGGCGGTGGAGGATCGTTAGGAGATGGACCAGCCGTCACGGCCTCTATGAAAACTTTCTTTCCGTATCGCTCAACTTGAAAATCTGGCGCCTCATGATCCTTATTGACGATGAGTCCTAGCTCGAGAAGTGCCGCAAACAAATAAAGCTCCCAGATTCGCGAGTCAAAGCCAGTGGTCTGAAACTGCTCCGCAAAGTTACCGTCCACGTCAATAAAGTGATTCATCATTTCGTTGATGATTGATCGAGCTGGCAACCAATGGCCACCGTCACGTAAAAGCTGGAAAGACTTGTGTATCTTGTTCTCCGCGACAACAGGAGAAAAGAGCGATAAACCAGCTTTATCTTTTGCTTCGTCATGCTGAGGGAATACCGCATCTCCCGAAGCTGAGTGCTTTGCAATTGATTGAAAAAGCGCATGACGCGCGTCAGTCTTGCTCATGCTAGCGCTGACATCAATACATCTAAATCTGCCCTTCAGGTCACGGCCTAATGTCACAAACGCGTAATCGTGATCGGTTCTGTCGAGAAGCACTACTCCTATCAAGGTTTCTGGTTCATTGGAATAGAATTCGATCTCCTGTCCATACATATCTGCAGCGGGAGCGCGCGTCCACGCCACGAAAGCGTTGTAACGCTCAGTGGTCATTTTCTTGACACCGTACGTGCGCAATGAACCCTCTATTCGTTGCTCGCGACTTCCCCGTCTTTTCGCCTCTCCCATTTCATCTCCTCTATGCTTCGATCCTACGTCACTGGCTTTTGCAAAAGCTCATACGAGAGGCTTTTACGTCCCGAGGTCAGTCATAATTCAACTCCCCAAAAAGTCCGATCATCAGATCACCATCAAGGATCTGAAATGGAAGCTGCAAGTACTCGTCGCGATGACGTGGCAATGCCTTTCCGTCGTGTGCAGCATTTTTGGTGTGGCCTTGGACTTTTTCACCGCTTTCCTTTATGTACGGGAGTACGACGATCCTTCCATGGTTCTTTGAAATTATGGTTCCTTCATGCCAGATCGTTCTACCGTCTGTATCTTCGGATTCCCCACTGATGCTTTTGACGATCCACCCTATATCTGCATTGTCCTCATGCCAAAAGACAAAGCCCCCTGCGACTACGACGCGACGTCCGTTGGCGAGCGCTTCAGCCAACATTCTTTTCACACTCGCAAGCTGTAGCAACTGATTCGCGCGAGGTAATAACATCGCGCGGATTTCTGCCTTCGTTTTGCCCCAATGCGCATCGCCTGAGAGGCCAAATCCGCTTGCGATACGATCCCTAAAATAATATCGACCAGTAGTTTTGTTTGTCGATACGACACGTGTCCAATCCGCGTTTCCCTTACGGACCAAAGTAATGCGGCGCTTGTCTAACTGGACAATCGACAGCTTGGGTAAGATGCACAATTGTTGGTGAAGCGCCTCCAACAAATCCTCGCTTGATTTGGGAAGAATTATTTTTCCCTTATCTGGCACTGGCAGCCCACGACTTCGCCGAATGGATTCTTTTAGCATCAGATGCTCTTCGTCAGCCAGTCTTTGCTGCGCCGTTATTTCCTTCTCCATCTTGAGCAACAGCGAGTGCCTCAGTTCTTCGTCATGAATAACCGTATCAATCCGATGCTCCGCACTCTGGTTGAATTCACAGGCTACAAATCGGGCGCTTCCATAATCATCATATACCTCTGCCTTTGCATGCCCGTCGCCGTTATCGATGAAATGGCGCTCCCATTTCACGCTATTGTCGGGCTGAATTTTTAACGCGCTCATCATCCAGCGACCTAGATTCTCGTACCAAGGAAAAGGGAAAATCGCGATCGTCGGTCTCAAGTATCCCGGCATTTCATTTAGAAACATTGCCTTCTCCAATTTTTCGGTTTTCACCCTGTATAAGATTGGAACCCTAACGCAAACAGTTTTTCCCGGTCCGGCGCACTTACAGCTTTCACCGCCCAGATAAGAATATGCCGTGGCCGAGAAGACGCGACATAGGCAAACCTCGCCGCTTCCGATTGAGGATCAGCTATCCACTCCTTCCAGTGGGACGCCTCACCTTGTTTGATGCTTGATACGAGCATCGTCAAGTCATGCGTTTCCCCCTTCACCTCGTGAATGGTTGCCAGTCGGAGCCCCTCTTTAGCCTGATTCCTCTGCTGGGCTACATCCCCTACTTTTTCTTGTCCTTGATTCGCCGGCGCCGGATGCCGTTTAGTTTGCATGGTGTCGAGGATGGGCTGAAATGCAGCTTCGTTGCACACGACAGCAGCTAGGCGAGGCAACGCGTCCTTCAATTTTTTACACCACAGTTTCCAGCTGATTTCCTGATCGTCTAGGCCGTGCTTTGAAAGTTCAGAAAGACAATCTGCCAGAAAGCGATGCCAAGTTTCAGCTGACTCAATTTCCGCTGGGCGGAAAAAAAAATCTTCTCCCAAGGTATCGCAATCTATGCAATTCGCTGTCAAATAGCGCGCAAACAAAGACAGGGCTGAGTAGAGTGCACCTGGCGCGCTACTATTAAACGCAACAATTGCTGCAGCGATTAGTTGAACCGGCCCCGGCTCGGGATCAGGTGCGCGTAGCCTTGCTAAAGTTGAGTGGCCGCGCGCTACGATGACAGCATCGTCGTGCCCAGCTGCCAATGCATTGAACTGCCCAAGCACTTCGCTGGGGCAGTTGGCGTATTCGACCAGATAGCACGTGATTGGCGCGCAATCAAGCCGTCCTTCCGCTTTATCCGCGTTTATTAGCTTGCCATGAAGATCGACGATGGATTGGCCACTACGGTAATTTTCCGCGAGCGGCATAGCATCACAGCCAATCCTGGCGATGAAATCTTTTACTGTCTCCGGAAAACAATTCCTGAATCCGTAAATCGCCTGATCAAGGTCCCCTACGAGGTGAAACCGGACTCCTAAATCCGCGAGGTGGGCAAAGATAGTGATTTGTTCGGCGGATAAATCCTGACACTCATCGACAATGATCGAAGGGAAGCGCTCCACAAGCAACGCAATGCGTGCCGCAAATTTTGGCTCGGTAAGGATGGCGATCGCCAACCGCTCCACGTCTTTGTATGTCGCGAATCCCGCCGCATTGAACCGTTGCTTCGCGCTCTCCAAATCTCGGATTTGCCATCCCTCCAAAACCGCACTGTTTAGTTTTCGCCGCAGGGCATCCGAAGGATGCCAAAAGAGATACTGGCCTGCGGCGGCATCCCAGTCGTAGCGGTTCGCAGAGATTGTTTGATGAGAGATGGGGTATCTAGCTCGATGAAAGTTCAGCGCCTCTGGTCCAATGACCCTCAATGTGTAATCTCCATCGCGCCCAGCGTAGCCGGTCACTACATGAGCCAGCGGGGTCACAATATGCTTCAGAATGAAGCTATCTACCGTGCCGACAAAGTGAGGAAATATATTGGAATTGCCGCGCCTAACCTTGGTGATGCGATCACTCAATTCCGCCGTAGCGCTTCGCGAAAAGGATAGCACGGCCAGCCCTGCCGGAAAACGGGTCCACTTGGTCATTTCGTGTGAGACCTTTGCAGCGATTACCTCGGTTTTTCCAGCACCAGGGCAAGCTCGCAAGTAGATGTTTTTTTCCAGAGATGAGTCGATATAGTCTTGCTGTTTTTTGGAAAAATTGATCATACTAATGTGTCTTGCATGCCCAGTGCACTGCGTCATGGATATATAGAGGCACCGCCAACGTTACCTTATTCGCTGCCAGTTCATCGGCCATTAATTGAGCAAATAGTCCTTTACTCATGTCACCGCCGTCAATCAGTTCGAGCAATTCGAATGCAACATTTGCCTTGTCTGGGGGCTGGGCAATCGCCCAGTATATTCCCCCCTCTGCTATCGCTAAAAGACGCTTTTTGTTGGCGCCATCAGTGGGCCATGCCTCGCTTAAGACCCGCGCTATGGTGGCAATATTACTACCCTCCATCGCTAAGTCGTACTCGAAAGTTTTGTAGGTTCCGATCATCAGTCGCGCATCGGCCGATTTGACGATATCCGGCACTAACTTCAGAGCATGGTTTGTCCCCGGATGCAGATTCCCTGCGTGTGGCTTGATGTCTTGGATGACATCGATGCCGGCGACGTTCACGATTTTCGTTTTTGCGGGATCAAGGTCAGTCACGCCCGCGCAGCGGATGGGGATGTTGACAGCGTCGGGATACAACGGATTGAGATTGCAGTAGAACTGCATAAAGTGTTTAAAATAGATTCCGTTCAGATTGATGACGCTAATGCCGAGATCCTCTAGCGTTTGTCTTCCTGGCACCTGAGTTTTGAGCACTAGCTTTGCTAGCTCAGGGATAACGATTGCTTCAGCAATTCCTTCTACAAAAATCAGGCCGCGTGCAAATAACAAATTCGATTTGGTGACGTCAAGCCAGCGATTGATGAATCTGCGGCTGTCGTCCGCCAAGCCACAGGCAGAGAGCTGTGTTGCTACTGGATCAGGCGCACATCCAATGTGGATAATTGCATCGACTGGTACAGCCGATGCAAGAACAGTTGAATGAGTAGTGACAATAACCTGTACGCTCTGCTTGTCTGCTACTTCAGACAAGTAGCGCAAAAGACGGGTTTGTAACTGTGGATGAAGATGCGCCTCAGGTTCCTCAATCAACAGCAAATGAAAGTAACCAGTATCTTGATCTCGCATCGCGGACGCCAACGTCAACTCTGCCAAGATCGATGCCATGTAAATCAGATTATTGAAGCCCAAACTGTTCTCATTTAGACTGCGGAAAAGGTTAGCGTCTACCACTGATAGATCTGGGAAATAAAGAAGCCGCAGACCTTCAACTATGCGAGAAAAGTCGCTTTCTGAGAATTGGATTCGAGTGCCCTGTGCAAAATACTCGCCGATGGCGTTTTTCAACGCATCGCCGATCAATTTGTTTGCTCGCTTGATGTCCGAATCTTCGTCGTTTGCCAACTCGTTGTTAAATGTTTCGACTTTGACTACCAAGGGATGTTTGGTGCCTGCATCCTCATGAGCCGTCAAATCTTTCTTACAAATCGCCTTCAGCAGTTTGGCTAACCGAGAGCGGCTTCCGTTGGAAAGCTTGTCTTCAGCATCGCGAAGCGGCGGTAGATAGATACACCGGATCAGATCCAAGGTATCGGCTTCGACACTGGCTTTGGCTTTACCCGCCCACAGAGTCCGTTTATGCCGACCACGAAATTCTCGATTCTCAACAAAAAGATTGAGTTGAAATGCATCATCTACGTTCTGCCAGTTAAGGAAAGCGATCTGTTCATCCTTGTCCAATCCGTCGAAAGTAGCCGAAATGCTGAATTGTGATGCCCGCGTGCTGAGTGCGTCGAATCCCTGATGGAAATCCTGATCCGCCACGGAATACCTGCCAGCTTCGGAATCGACGAACAGCTGTCTCAACGCACTGATGATGGCAGTTTTGCCGGTACCGTTTTCGCCAACTATGACATTGAGGCCTGGATTAAAGCCAACTTTAAAAAGCTTTGAAAATGAACGAAAACCCTCTACTATCAATTCTTGAATATGCATACGGCCCTTTGCGTGGTGGGGAGCATCCTTCCTCGCAGGCTGACTGCTCATCTTGCGGCTAGACACTGTGGCGATACTGTTGGCAACTCATTGTGTGAAAGCATATCACCTTGCCAAAATGGAAAATGCGCAGATTCTCACATGTGTCTGAAGATGTGCGGCACGGCCTGGCCTAAATTCGTTCACTTTGAATTTCTTAGGTCGGCATGGACATCGTTCATAGAAAAACCCTGTTTTTGAGGATTTAGCCATGGACATGAAGGGCGGGAAAAAACGGTGCTAAGGCAGGAAAGGTTCAATTTCCATGGCTGCCGTATTCGGGGTTGCGGAAATTGGCCAACTTACTATAGGGAGTTTGGTAAAGCTCATTTTTGAGTTCGACGATCCAGATCCCGATGTTCCGTCCGCTGAACGCATGTGGGTCAAGGTCACAAAGATCGATGGAGGTCGCTTCCTTGGCGAGTTGGACAATGTGCCCTACCACATCAAGACCCTGCAGCTTGGAGCTTGCGTGGAATTTGAGAGTCGGCACATTATTCAAATAGACATTGATGAGGTAGCTCCCGATCTAGTTCAGAAGTACCTTCCGGGATGCTTTGTGACACGAAAGGTGCTGTACGACGGCGAGAAGGTCGGTCGCGCGTACCGGGAAGAGCCTGAAGGCGAGAACGACAGCGGTTGGCGCATCTTGGCCGGAAATGAGACCGAGGAGTACATGGACGACGAGGAAAATGTTTTTTTCGTTGCGCTCGGTGCGGTCTTAACAAAGACGACTCGTTTGTGCACCTGCTAACATCGGCTGTAGGTACTACTTACGAACAGACTTAGATACCGGCAAATTCAAAACAATTGATTAAGGGTTGAAACACCCATGGCCCTACAGGCCGAATTCGGCCAAGAGCTGACTTCCCATCCATGCTGATAATCCCCAGAACGCATACATCATGAAAGTTGCAAGGGCGCTGGTAACAACCGCAATCGTCATTTCTGCGTCCGGCGTCGCTATCCATGTCGGCGCATTGTTCGCGGGACTGTCCTGGCTTATATTCTTCAACGCGCCGCCGAGCGTCCTCGCATCGTATAAATCGGGGACATTGCTTGCACCTCTAAGCTGTCTTGTCATTGCCGGGCTGATGTGAACATGTGGCTATTACGCGGCATCGGCTATCGGTTTGGTTCGGCGCCCACCTCTACAAAGTGTTGGCTTGGCCACGATGTCGACAATTTGTATTATCCGTTTTCTCCTGCTGCCAATTCTTGCCATTTCTCACGCTGAACTGCGAAACACCTTTGAAGTCGTAGCGGCCATCGCCTGGGGAATTGCTGGCGCGGGTTTTGCAGCAGGGTTTATTCTTGTCACAGAAAAGCGCAAGCAATCGATAGAAGCGTTATTGCCTGGTGATACCGCCTGACATTGGTACTCAGCCACGTCGTTAACGACCGGTTCGGGTCGAAAGCAGGCGTTGGTAGCACTCAGCGTTGCATGATGGACTCGCATTGCACTTCTTAAACGGCCCGTAGCAACTACGCATAAATTACGCAATCAATACATAACTCATTGATTATAAACAGATGCGGATTCCGGCCGGAGGCACCGCCTACTCGCATCATGGGGTCGTATCACCAATTGCTACCGCTTTAAAACCTGTCCTTTTTTCAGGAAGCGCGGGTTTTTTACTATCTGCCGTCAAGACTCTTAGGCGCGGGCAATGCAGTCCCCTCCAACCGGCAACCGAATCGCAAACGTCGCCCCCCTCCCCCGCCCTTCACTGCTGACACTGAGCGTCCCCTCATGCAGCTCCACAATCCGCCGTGCGATATACAGCCCCAGTCCCAGCCCGGTCGCATTGTCATGCTGCTGCAACTTGAACGCGCCAAACACATGCGGCAGATCGTCCGCCTCGATCCCCTGCCCTGAATCGGCGATATCGATCTCGACCCATCCCCCGCTGCGGCGGATACCAATGCGGATTACCCCACCCACCGGCGTGAACTTGACCGCATTGAACAGCAGATTCCAGCACACCTGCTGCAGCCGCTGCCCATCTGCCTCGAAGCGGATGTCCGCGCCATAATCGGCGGGCGTCACCTGCATCAGGATCTGCTTGGCATGCGCGTGCGGCTCCACCGTGGCGATGGCTTCACGCAGCACTTGTCCCAGCACGATCGGCTTGCGCACGATGGACATCTGCCCGGTCAGCGTGCGCGCCGCGTCGATCAGGTCGTCGACCATGCCGGCTTCCTGGCGCACGTGCACGCGCATCGATTCCAGGCCGCTGACGGCCTTTTCTGGCAGGTCGGGAATCGTGCGCAGCATCAGCTCGATGCGCATCGACAGCGCTGACAGCGGCGTGCGCATCTCGTGCGAGACAGTTGCCAGGAACAGCTCGCGCGTGCGGTTCACGCGCGTCAGGTCATCGATGGTTTCGCGCTGCCGGTCGAGCGTACTAGACAACGTAAGGAGTAGGGTTTCGTAGGTGGCCATGCGCTGCGCCGATACGGGCGCGTCAAGCCGCACTTCGCTCCACAGCAGATGGCCCGACACGCCGATCTGCCGGCCGATGCGCTCGCAAGCCAAGGGTGAGCTGAAATCGGCAAAGCGCCAGCCGAACACCAGCACGCCATACACGTCGCCATGCAGGAGCAGCGGCAACGCGCGCACGCAGAAACCTTCGCTGAATTCGCTGGCCGCAGGTGTTCCCTGCTGGCAGACGTCGCGCGCCAGGCTGCGCTCGAGCGCCGTGCCGGGGCCGTCCTCGGCCCACAGCGTCGACTGCTCGGCGAGGAAGGTCGACATGCGCGAGCCGGTCAGCGGCCCGATGCGGCGCACGCCGGCCGCGTCGTAGACGGACGTCACCAGCCCGGTCGCCTCGGTGTACTGGCGCAGCGGCGCGCGCCAGTCGTCCCAGTCGATGGGCGGCTTGTCGGGCAGGTCGACGGCGATCACCGGTTGGTTTCGACCGGCTGGTGCGTCGACTCGGGCAAGGGTTCGCCATTGGCGACGGCTTCCTCGATCATCGGACTCTGGCGCGATGGCGAACGCGACAGCAGACCGTAATACGACGAGAACGGCAGTTGCGGGACGGCCTGGGTATTGCTGTCGCTATCGTCCTTCA
>Ga0308157_10007239_pt1 | contig 12967 bp, 12 predicted proteins | sample PhyBR1_FD_201035 | JGI IMG/M metagenome (GOLD analysis project Ga0308157, IMG submission 201035) | Phyllosphere microbial communities from UC Gill Tract Community Farm, Albany, California, United States - DLSLB.R1 | ecosystem: Host-associated > Plants > Phyllosphere > Unclassified | place: USA...
TGTGAAATTGTCGAAAAAACAATTGATATCCATTTTTTAATCTCTTTTGAATACAAAAACATGAACAAGGTAATGCGGGTAATCAAGGAGAAAAAGCTCGAAATAACTTCTCAGGAAATGGAAATTGATGAAAATTCAGGACTGCCAATTGGTAAAATAATAACAAAGACCCGAAAAAAAAATGCTGAATCTATATTCAGCACTTTTGATTTAATGTTTGAAATCGATATAAAAATTATGTAAATCGATATAAAAACGCACCTCGTTTTAGCAATTATTCAAGTGTTTTAAATAATTCTAAAATATAATCCGGAGGAGCAGTTGGCCGACCTGTTTTTAACGAAATAAATACCAAAATAAACACTGCCGTTGTTAATAACTCATTCGCTTCATTATAAATTGTACAGTCAAATTCAATCTTGACTGAAGACTGACTTTTGAATGTGGTATGGATTGTTAAAAGCTCATCATATCGCGCCGATTTTTTGTAATTTATCTGCATCGAAACAATAGGCAGTCCGATTCCGCTTTCTTCCATACTTTTATACGAAATCCCTTTGTTTCTAAGCCATTCCACGCGTCCTATCTCAAAATAAGGAACATAATTTCCATGATATACGATTCCCATTTGATCGGTTTCTGAGTAGCGGACACGTATCTGAGTTTGATGATTTTTCATTATTTAATATATTAAAAAAATTTAATTTTTACAAGCCTCTTACAATATTATTTTATAAAATTAGAGAGCAAAATATTTTTTTTTACAGAAATTTGTTCACATATTTGTTATCCCGAAATACGGAATTAAATTGCTCCCTTTTATTAGGAGAATCTTTATCAATAATAAAAAAAATTTATCTGAATTTATGACTAAAACTGCTCAATCAGTATGGGAAAACTGTTTGTCCTTTATAAAAGACAATATTCAAGATCAGGCATACAAAACCTGGTTTGAACCAATCAAATCAGTTGAGCTAACCGACAACGCGTTATATATTCAGGTTCCAAGTAAATTTTTCTACGAATGGCTCGAAGAGCATTATGTAAAATTATTGAAAGTTGCGCTTACCAAAGAACTGGGAAAAAACGCAAAGTTACTCTATAAAATTAAAATGGAAAACACTTACGGAAACAAACAGCCGTTTACCGAGCAGCTGCCAAGTTCCAACAGAGTGCCAATGAAACCACAAGAAGTGGATGCTCCATTTAAAAACCTTAATCCGGAACTTAAAAATCCGTTTGTAATTCCTGGGATTAGAAATTTAAAAATTGAATCGCAATTAAACTCGAATTACAGTTTTGACAATTTTCTTGAAGGAGACTCAAACCGTCTGGCCCGTTCTGCAGGTATGGCTGTTGCCAATAAACCAGGAGGAACATCTTTTAATCCTTTATTGATTTTCGGCGGGGTTGGTTTAGGCAAAACACACTTAGCGCATGCTATTGGTGTTGAAGTAAAAGATAAATATCCGGAAAAGACCGTTTTATATATTTCTGCAGAGATTTTCACTCAACAATATATTGATTCCGTAAAAAAGAACAATCGTAATGATTTCATTCATTTTTACCAGTTAATTGACGTTTTAATTATTGATGACGTTCAGTTTTTATCAGGAAAATCAGGAACTCAGGATGTATTTTTCCACATTTTCAATTATCTGCACCAGAACGGAAAACAGGTAATTTTAACTTCGGACAAAGCACCTGTTGATATGCAGGATATTGAACAGCGATTGTTATCCCGTTTTAAATGGGGATTATCTGCCGAATTGCATCAGCCAGATTATGAAACCCGTATTTCGATCTTAAAAAATATCCTTTACCGTGACGGTGTTGAAATGCCGGAAGACATCCTTGAATATGTTGCCCGCAATATCAAAACCAATGTGAGAGAACTTGAAGGAGCAATTATTTCGTTAATCGCCCAGTCTTCTTTCAACAAAAAAGAAGTAACAATTGAGTTAGCTAAGAGCGTTGTAGAGAAATTTGTTAAAAATGTAAAAAGAGAAATCTCTATTGATTATATTCAAAAAATCGTGTCTGATTATTTTCAGCTGGATATTGAAACCCTTCAGTCTAAAACCAGAAAAAGACACGTGGTTCAGGCGAGACAATTGGCGATGTTTTTTGCAAAGAAATTCACAAAAGCTTCTTTAGCAAATATTGGCTCTCAAATTGGAGATCGCGATCATGCTACCGTCTTACATGCTTGTAAAACAGTCGATAATTTAGTTTCTACAGACAAACAATTCAAAAAATTTGTCGAAGACATCAACAAAAAATTAACGCTATAAACGCGCATCATGCCAGTAAAAATTTTAATGGTTTGTTTGGGAAATATCTGCAGATCGCCTTTAGCCGAAGGCATTTTAGCATCCAAATTACCAAAAGAAAATTTTATAGTTGATTCAGCAGGAACCGGCTCCTGGCATGTGGGGCATTCCCCTGATAAAAGATCTATTGCTGTTGCCCAAAAAAATGGTTTATGCATTGATCAGCAAAAAGGAAGACAATTCAAAACTGCTGATTTTGATGAATTTGATTACATCTACGTAATGGATAATTCAAATTACAGAGATATCATGCACCTTGCTAAAACTCCGGAACACAAAAGCAAAGTGAATCTGATTCTAAATGAATTATTTCCGGATGAAAATGTTGACGTTCCAGATCCTTATTATGGAGCCGTTAACGGATTTGACAATGTCTATCAGATGTTAGATGAAGTTGCTGAAATAATTGCCCAAAAACTTATCAAAAAACACTCTTAATTTACTTTTTCAATTATAACCACTACATTAATTGAAAAAGTATTTCATTTTATACTCTATACCAACATATGAAAGTTCTAGGAAAACTATATTTAATTCCAACTACAATGGGCGAAAGCGATCCGATGGACGTTTTACCACAAACTGTAAGAAGAACCATAGAAGTTATTGATCATTATATTGTTGAAAATGACAAAACAGCAAGAAAATCAATAAAAGCGGTTTATCCAGAGAAAAAACAATCCGAATTAGTTCTTTTCACTTTAAACAAAAGAACCGAAACTAGCGAACATTTAGACTTTATCAAACCTTTATTAGAGGGAAAAAATATGGGTTTAATGAGCGAAGCAGGTTGTCCAGGCGTAGCAGATCCAGGCGCTGCAATTGTAAAACTGGCACATGAAAAAGGAATTCAGGTTGTACCTTTAGTTGGCCCTTCTTCTATCCTATTGGCAATGATGGCTTCTGGAATGAACGGTCAGAGTTTTACTTTTAATGGTTATTTGCCAATTGACAAAGACGAGAAAAAATCGGCAATTCGTCATTTTGAGAAATTATCTTATGATAAAAATCAATCACAATTATTCATTGAAACACCTTATAGAAATAATAAACTGATTGAAGATCTTTTACAGATTTTAAGTCCTGCAACTCATCTTTGTATCGCGGCAGATATCACTTTGCCAACAGAATTCATCAAAACATTGAAAGTTGCTGATTGGAAGAAGTTAAAAGTTGATTTAGATAAACGTCCTGCGATTTTTATTATTCATAAAATGTAAACTAAATTAAACCATCATCATGAAAAAATTTCTTCCGTTAATTTTGATTTGTTTTGTACAAAATACTTTTTCTCAACACAAAGAACCAACTATTAAATCAGACCCTGATGCAGTAGTAAACAGCAGTAAAAATAATTCACGTGTAGATTCACAACCTGAATTCCCTGGTGGACCGGAAGCTTTATATAACGATTTTATAAAAAATAATTATAGAATGCCGATTGTGAAAAACTTAAAAGGAAAAGTGTATGTATCCTTTATGGTTGAAACAAATGGAACTTTAAGTGATATAAAAATTTTAAGAGACATTGGATATGGAACAGGTGAAGAAGCAATTAGAGTATTAAAATTATCTCCTAGATGGACTCCCGCAAAAAGAAATAACAAATATGTGAGATGGAACTATTCATTTCCTATTACCGTAAAAGGTATTGACTCAGCTGAATCCTTAGAATTTTATAACCGTAATAATAACAATCCAATAGCTGAAGTAGTTAGAGAAGACGAAGAAAATCAAGTATATAATACTGCTGGCTTAGAAGTGATGCCTGAATTTCCAGGTGGCCAAGAAGCACTAGAACGTTTTTTAAAAGATAACTATAAAAATCCACAAAAAGATCTAAAAGGAAGAGTATATGCTACTTTTATTATTGAAAAAGATGGATCTTTAAGTGATATAAAAATCTTAAGAGATATTGGATATGGAACAGGTGCAGAAGCAATTAGAGTATTAAAATTATCTCCCAAATGGAGTCCAGGAAAACAAAATAACAAGGTTGTTAGAGTTTTAAAGGCTATTCCTATAGCCGTCGATTAAATTTAATCATCTCTTTTCCCTAACCAAACTTTATCATGAGCAAACTCCCAAACGTAACCACAAGCATTTTCACATTAATGTCTAAAATGGCTACTGAATATAATGCGATAAATCTTTCGCAGGGATTTCCAAATTTTCCTGTTGATGAAAGACTAACTGATATTGTTACTAGATTAGCGAAAGAAAACGTTCACCAATACACACCAATGGCAGGTTATCCTCCATTAATGAATAAGATTGCAAAGTTAGTTCTGAATTCTTATAACAGAATCATAAATCCTGATACAGAACTTCTGGTTACCACTGGAGCAACCCAGGGAATTTTCACAACCATTCTGGCTTTAGTAAAAGAAAACGATGAAGTCATTATTCTGGATCCAAGCTACGACTCTTATGAATCTCCTGTTTTACTTTGCAAAGCTAAGCCAGTCCGCGTAGCGCTAAATGACGATTATACGCCAAATTGGGAAACGATAGAAAAAGCCTGTTCTGCAAAAAGCAGCATGATGATTATCAACAATCCACATAATCCAACGGGGAAAATCCTGACCGAACCAGATTTTGTACAGCTAAAAAATCTTCTTGAAAAATATCCCGATATTATTGTTTTATCAGATGAAGTTTACGAATACATCACCTTCGAAGAGAAACATATTTCAGCACATACTAAAAATTTCCTTTTAGACCGATGCATAATGGTTTCTTCTTTCGGAAAATCATTTCATATTACAGGTTGGAAAATTGGTTACACCATTGCTCCTGAATATCTGATGAAAGAAATCAAAAAAGTTCATCAGTTTTTGGTTTTTAGCGTTAATAGTATTTCACAAGCTGCCATAAGTGAATATTTAGATATAGTGGACGTCAATTTACTTGGAAAATTCTATCAGGAAAAACGGGATTATTTTCAACAACTGCTTCAAAACAGCCGATTTGAGTTAAAACCCTGTGAAGGAACTTATTTTCAGGTTGCTTCCTATGCTTCAATTTCCAACGACGATGATGTTACATTTTGCAAAAAACTCATCACAGATCATGGTGTTGCCGCAATTCCAATTTCAACTTTCTATTCAGATCATAAAGACCATAAATTAATACGTTTTTGTTTCGCTAAAGATAACTTCACCCTCGAATCAGCAGCAAAAAAAATATGCCTAATATAAAGTTTTTTAAAAAAATATAACAATATTATGCGCGCATCCTATTTAAATTAATTAATTTTGTAAAAATAAGAAGTATGAGCTATACAGATAAAATGTTAAGAGACGATGCTTTAAAAGGTAAAGTCATTGTAGTTACAGGAGGCGGAAGCGGCTTAGGAAAAGCGATGACCAAATATTTTTTAGAATTAGGAGCTCAGGTAGCCATTACTTCAAGAGATTTAGAAAAGCTTAAAACAACTGCAGCTGAACTGGAAACTGAAACAGGTGGAAAATGTTTACCGCTTCAATGCGATGTTCGACATTATGAAGAAGTCGAAAATATGCTTCAGGAAGTTTTAAAAGCTTTTGGAAAAGTAGATGTTCTTTTAAATAACGCAGCCGGAAATTTCATTTCTCCAACAGAACGTTTGTCTGCTAATGCATTTGACACTGTTATCGATATCGTACTAAAGGGTACAAAAAACTGTACACTTGCTTTTGGAAAACACTGGATCGACAGCAAACAAACATCAGCAACGATTTTAAATATTGTAACAACTTATGCCTGGACAGGATCAGCTTACGTGGTACCAAGTGCTACGGCAAAAGCAGGAGTTTTAGCCATGACCAGAAGTCTGGCCGTAGAATGGGCAAAATACGGAATCCGCTCTAATGCGATTGCTCCAGGACCTTTCCCGACTAAAGGCGCATGGGACAGATTATTACCTGGAGATTTGGCAGAGAAATTTGATATGGCCAAAAAAGTACCTTTAAAACGTGTTGGCGACCATCAGGAACTGGCAAATCTGGCAGCCTATCTGGTATCTGATTTTTCAGCTTATATAAACGGAGATGTTATTACAATTGATGGGGGCGAATGGCTAAAAGGTGCAGGACAATTCAACTTATTAGAAGCAATTCCTGAAGAACTTTGGGATCAGCTTAAAATGATGATAAAAGCAAAAAAGAATAAATAATTACAAGTGCTTACTAAATTCAGAATATTTTATAAAAACTATACTGATTGCACGAAATCCCGAAGGTTTTTACTTTCGGGATTTTTTTATATTTTTCATCATATAAGCAATATAATTTCGGTTAAGTAACATTTTATTTAAACATTTTACAGCTTAAATTTACTAATGTTACTTATATGGTTAAATTATTTTAAATGTTTAGCGATTCAGTTAAATTATTATTTTTGCGAAACAAATTATAACATCAAAATTTATGCTCATTATTGGAATTGCAGGAGGAACAGGAAGCGGAAAAACAACTGTAGTACATCAAATCATGAATGAATTACCAGACACTGAAGTAGGTGTAATTTCTCAGGATTCATACTATAAAGAAACCCATAATTTGTCTTTTGATGAAAGAGCCTTAATCAATTTTGATCATCCACGTGCTATTGATTTTGAATTGCTGGTAAAACACCTTAAAGCATTAAAAGCAGGCGAAACCATAGATCAGCCTGTCTATTCTTTCATTCAGCATAACAGAACTGACGATACAGTTTCTACTCACCCCAGAAAAGTAATGATTGTTGAAGGAATTTTAATTTTGACAAATCCTGAATTACGGGATATGTTCGATATTAAAATCTTCGTTCATGCCGATTCTGATGAAAGATTAATTCGTCGTTTAAAAAGAGATATTTCAGAACGAGGACGTGATATTGATGAAGTTTTAAACCGTTACCAAAACACCTTAAAACCTATGCATGAGCAATTTATCGAGCCATCAAAAGCATTTGCCGACATTATAATTCCAAATGACAAATACAACACTGTCGCAATTGATGTAGTTCGTGCCGTAATTAATCAGCGAATTTCATAATTTTTATTGTAAATTTATTCCATAAAAATAAGGAGCTGTTTCCCGCTCTCGCCTTTATCTTTTTATGGCAGAAAAAGCCATAAAAAGGATACCGGCTCCATCGGGGCTAAAAAATAAAAAGAAAATGAAAAATCCGTACAAAGATAAATCCTGGTTCAGATTACTAAGCAATAAATATGTTTGGGTCTTGCTGTTTTTTATAGTATGGATGCTGTTTTTAGATAATTACTCTTATTTCGACCATCGCTTTTTAAACGATCAGATTAATGAGCTTAAAGACAATAAAACCTATTATCAGGAAGAAATTAAAAAAGACCAGGAACAGATTAAACAACTCAAAAATCCTGAACAGATAGAGAAATACGCCCGCGAAAAGTACTTCATGAAAAAAGACAGCGAAGACATATACATTATCAAATTTGAAGGCGATACAATTCAGGAAAAAGAATAATTAGAAAAACACCCAATGGCTACTACCCTATTCGACGATTTTAGTCCGATTTCATCCAAACAATGGAAACAAAAAATTCAGTTTGAACTGGACGGTGCCGATTACAACAAAACAGTAATCTGGAATTCTCCGGAAGACATTCAGGTAAAACCATTTTATCATTACGACGAAGATTATAAAACTGCTGAAGTAAAAACGCAGGCTTCCAATTTTAAAATCTGCCAAAATATATTTGTTTACGATGTTGAAAAATCTATTCAAAGAGCTTTAAACTCTCTTGACAGAGGGGCTGAAAGCTTACGTTTTACCATTCAAAATGAAAAAATCGATATTCAAAAATTATTAGAAAACCTTCCTTTAGAAAACCGAATCGTTTACTTTAATTTAAATTTCATTTCAATCGATTTCGTAAAAATACTGGATACTATTTCCATTCAAAAAAAAGCTGTTTTTTATTGCAATTTAGATCCAATTGGGTATTTAGCCAGGGAAGGAAATTGGTTTGTAACTTCTGACAAAAATAATTTTGAAACTCTTGAAAAAATTTCGAAAGCAACGACAAATCTTTGTTTATTTAGCATCGATTTAAGTTTATATCAAAATGCAGGTGCCAATATAACACAGCAAATCGCATATAGTCTTGCACATGCAAACGAATATATGAATCGTTTTCCAGATTGTACAAAACCAATTGTCTTTCAGACAGCTGTAGGAACAAATTATTTCTTTGAAATAGCAAAACTCCGTGCCCTGCGAATGCTCTTCAACTTAATTGCCGCCGAATACAATCCTGATTTAGATTGTCATTTATTGGCTACTCCAACGAAACGGAATAAAACCATATACGATTATAATGTCAACATGCTTCGCACCACGACAGAATGCATGTCGGCAATATTAGGAGGCGCTGATGCTGTTGCCAATTTGCCTTACGATTCTTTGTACCATAAAGACAATGAATTTGGTGACCGACTGGCAAGAAATCAATTATTGATTTTAAAACACGAAAGCTATTTTGATAAAGTGGATAATCCTGCTGATGGCAGTTATTATATCGAAAGTTTAACCATTCACCTCGCCGAAAAAAGTCTCGCTCTATTTAAGGATATTGAAACCAGCGGAGGATTTTTGAAACTCTTGAACGATGGAACCATTAAAAAGAAAATTCAGGAAAGTGCCAATAAAGAGCAGGAATTATTCGATGCTCAAAAAGAAGTTCTATTAGGCACGAATAAATATCCAAACCCTGAAGACAAAATGAAAAACGATTTAGAACTGTTTCCTTTTGTAAAAATAAAACCCAGAAAAACATTGATTACACCGATAATTGAAAAAAGATTAGCAGAAAAACTGGAACAGGAACGTTTAGAACAAGAGTAATCTTTTTCAAAGTAATTATAAATTGCTAAAAAGAGTATTTCAATGATAAGAAAAGATCTTAAACATATAAAGTTACAATTCAAAAGTGAAGAATCTGATGAAAAATCCCATGATTCAGAATTAACAATTGATCACTTTACTACAGCAGAAGAAATCGAAATCAAAAAAAGTTATTCTGAAAAAGATATTGAGGAATTAGACTTTTTAGATTTTGGGGCAGGTTTTGCACCAAATCTGCGTGGTCCTTATGCAACCATGTATGTACAAAAACCATGGACCATTAGACAATATGCCGGATTTTCAACTGCAGAAGAAAGCAATGCTTTTTACAGAAGAAATTTAGCAGCCGGTCAAAAAGGTCTGTCTATCGCATTTGATTTGCCAACACACCGGGGCTATGACTCCGATCATGACAGAGTTGTGGGAGATGTTGGAAAAGCAGGTGTTGCTATTGATTCTGTTGAAGACATGAAAATGCTTTTTGACCAGATTCCATTAGATGAAATGTCAGTATCCATGACTATGAATGGTGCTGTTTTACCTATCATGGCTTTTTATATTGTAGCTGCAGAAGAACAGGGAATTACGACTGAAAAACTTTCAGGCACCATACAAAATGACATTTTAAAAGAGTTTATGGTTCGCAATACCTACATCTATCCACCAATGCCTTCTATGAAAATCATTGCCGATATTTTTGAATTCACAAGCAAAAAAATGCCAAGATTCAATTCTATTTCAATTTCGGGATACCACATGCAGGAAGCGGGTGCAACGGCTCATATCGAACTGGCTTATACGCTGGCAGATGGTTTAGAATACATCCGAACCGGACTATCTACAGGTATGAACATTGATGAATTTGCTCCAAGGCTGTCATTTTTCTGGGCTATTGGCATGAATCATTTTATGGAAATTGCCAAAATGAGAGCCGGAAGAATGATTTGGGCAAAACTGGTTAAACAATTTAATCCCAAAAGTGATAAATCATTAATTTTAAGAACACATTGCCAGACAAGCGGATGGAGTTTAACGGAACAGGATCCTTTTAACAATGTAACCCGAACTTGCATTGAAGCCTCGGCTGCTGCTTTTGGAGGAACCCAATCATTACATACAAATGCTTTGGATGAAGCAATTGCTTTACCAACTGACTTTTCTGCCAGAATTGCACGAAACACTCAGATTTTTTTACAGGAAGAGACTAAAATTACCAAAACTGTCGATCCCTGGGCAGGAAGTTATTATGTGGAAAGCCTGACCAATGAAATAGTTGAAAAAACATGGAAGCTTATCGAAGAAGTAGAAGAATTAGGCGGTATGACAAAAGCCATTGAAACCGGAATTCCTAAACTTAGAATTGAAGAGGCAGCTGCAAGAAAACAAGCAAGAATAGACAGTGGGCAGGATATTATTGTAGGTGTAAATAAATTCAGATTAGAAAAAGAAGATCCTTTACATATTTTAGATATTGACAATCAAACTGTACGAAGACAACAAATTGAAAGGCTTGAAGAAATAAAATCAACCCGAAATACGGAAAAAGTAAACCAATCCCTTGAAAAATTAATTCATTGTGCTAAAACCGGGCACGGAAATTTACTGGAAATGGCTATTGAAGCTGCCAGAAACAGAGCAACTTTAGGCGAAATCAGCGATGCTCTCGAAAGTATTTTTGGCAGGTTCAAAGCACAAATAAAATCTATTAGTGGTGTGTACAGTGCAGCAATTAAAAACGACGAAAATTTTGAAAAAGCTAAGCAGCTTGCTGACACTTTTGCAAAACAAGAAGGAAGACGTCCGAGAATCATGATTGCCAAAATGGGTCAGGACGGACATGACCGTGGTGCAAAAGTAGTAGCAACAGGTTATGCTGATGTAGGTTTTGATGTTGATATCGGCCCACTATTTCAAACTCCGGTTGAAGCCGCCAAACAAGCTGTTGAAAATGATGTGCATATTTTAGGTATTTCTTCATTAGCCGCGGGTCACAAAACATTAGTTCCACAAGTCATTGAAGAACTAAAAACACATGGTCGTGAAGACATTATGGTTATTGTTGGAGGTGTAATTCCAGCACAAGATTATCAGTTTTTATTTGATGCCGGAGCAATTGCCGTTTTTGGACCCGGTACAAAAATTAGTGAAGCGGCAATCAAAATCTTAGAAATACTAATTGATTAAAAGAAAATTAAATGCATAAAAAAATCCCGATATATTCGGGATTTTTTTATGCATTTAATTCTTAATCTTTAATTGTTGCGTTACTATCTGCTTCAATATAAGAGAGATCATAACCGCCAAAGGCTTTCATGTAACTTCTCAAAGAGGTTCCATAAGCATCTCTAAAATGCCTGTTCCCTTTGTTTTTGAAAAAGTTCTTTACAGAACCAGCACCTCCTAAATGGGCTGCTGCTAAAATTCCTGACTCGGTAATTTCAATTCCGTTAATGATTTTTCCTTCATACTTTTCAATCTCCCTGCGTAAAATCCATTTGTTTTTAGATAACAAAGCAATAAACGCTTTTTCCTGTAAGGCTGGATTTTTTAAAAAATCTTTGTCACTGTGAACACCCACAGTTCTTAGAGTTTTAGAACCAAATTGGTATTTTCCCATATAGCCAATTGAATTTACTTTTCGGTATTTTCCCTGTGATTCTTTAAAAGCAATTGCTTCTTTAAAACCAATTAGCCGATTTCCGGTGAATGGTGCATTTAATTTTGTTTGTGATGGATAATCATCTTTGTCAAGAGATGGAAATAAGTATTCCGATCCATCTGTTTTTTCTGTATAAAACCAAGGTTTGGTTTCCAGATTAAAGGGTTTGAAACCCAAAGTTAAAAATGTAATAATAACGATTAAACTAGTGTAATAATACCATTTCTTTATCATAAATTGTTTTTCTTCAAACGCTGTCACCTTTTTGAAATTTCTACGGCGCAAAGATAACAAAACAAAAAAAACTCTGTAAATCAACAACTTACGGTTTTTAAAAATAAATCAGATGTGCTTTAAGCCCTTTATTGGCGGTATATTCAAGCGTTGGGGCCGGAATTTTAATTGTGTTAAAAACAGAAAAAACAGTTTTCAAAAAGTGCGATTTTGTGTTAATTTTAGCTAAATCGACGTCAAAAGAAAGATAAATCTGACGAAATTTTTGCGGATTTTTGGCTGAAACGAAATTTTCATTTTTATTGTTCCCGGATAACATTCCATCGGCTCCATATCCAAAAGCAACATTTAACCACTTCGGAATTTTTGATTCTTTAGCAAAAGAATGCAGATTTACAGAAAGCCAATAAGTTTGTCCATTATAATCTTTTAAAATCTGTTCATTAAGTGAACTACCGAGTTTTTCAGGATTTTGATTTGCATATTGGGTAGTATGAAAAGAGAATTTAGGTGTAATTCGCTGTTCTTTCCAAATTAATTCCTGAGAAACATACAATGCCGTTCCGGCTGCATTAGCGATTATATCACCTGAAGATGCACCCCACTCGGCAGAATATCCGTCTAAAACTTCAACAGCAGTAAGAAAAGCGAAACCAATACCAGCGCCGTAAATTAATTGATTTTTAGAACTGGTACCACTCCAATTCAGGGCTTCAGCACCAAATCTTCCTAAATGATAAGCCGAATAAAAGTGTCCCACTTTATCCATTTGGAGCCATTCATCATTATCATTTATAAAATGAAAATCGGATTTGGGATAATCGGCATACCACATCTGATTCAAACCAATTAATGTTGCAGAAGCCAAAGCTGCTTCAGTTATGATAACTGT
>Ga0308157_10007240_pt1 | contig 12966 bp, 11 predicted proteins | sample PhyBR1_FD_201035 | JGI IMG/M metagenome (GOLD analysis project Ga0308157, IMG submission 201035) | Phyllosphere microbial communities from UC Gill Tract Community Farm, Albany, California, United States - DLSLB.R1 | ecosystem: Host-associated > Plants > Phyllosphere > Unclassified | place: USA...
GGGATCGGCCCCATCTCGGTGTCGCCCGAGCACCAAGGTCAAGGCATTGGCTCGGCCTTGATGCAGGCTGCTCTGACAGAGTTACAGCAGCAGGGTGCAACGGGCTGCGTAGTGCTGGGCGAACCCGGCTACTACAGCCGCTTCGGCTTTGCCGTTCACCCGGGGCTTGAGCTGCCCGGCGTTCCCCCTGAATATTTTCAGGCCCTGTCTTTTGGGCCCGCATTACCCCAGGGCACGGTGCAGTACCACGCAGCGTTTGAAGCCACCGCGTAAACCGTCATCTGCGCCACGGCAGAACCGTCACCTTTGCAAGTACTGCCAGTACTGCCTGCACTGCGCATACCGGCGCTGCAATGCATTTGGCACTGTACTGCTGCGTGCACGGCCAAAGAAAAAGCCCAGTACGTTTTCACGAACTGGGCTTGAAATCTTGGCAGGGGAGGAAGGACTCGAACCCTCGCATGCCGGAATCAAAATCCGGTGCCTTAACCAACTTGGCGACTCCCCTACGGTGTGCGGGCCTGAATGAACATACCTGCACGAATCTGGCAGGGGAGGAAGGACTCGAACCCTCGCATGCCGGAATCAAAATCCGGTGCCTTAACCAACTTGGCGACTCCCCTTGAGAAGCAGCGATTATGCCGTTACTTTTTGGGGGAAAAAATGAAAAACAGCAAAATTTGCACAGAAACCGCACTCGCTTGCTCACTTTTCAGCAAGCCCGCACCTGCGTTGCACAATTTTTACGCACACCAGACTGTTTAGCCCGCATTCCCGCAGTTTTCAGCACCGCTCAGACGCATCACAAGCGAACTGTGCACGCAGTTACAAGCCTACGCGCCTATGCGCTTTCGCACAGCACTTGTAAAGCGCCGCCAGCATGCCCATAACGGGCACGAATACATGGCGCTGGCCTGCAACACTTGCTGACACCCTCTGTCTAAACTGGTGGTCATGGAAACTTTGCTGACGGCCGATTTCTGGTTCGGCATCTTCAAGATCATCTGGATCGACGTCATCCTCTCTGGCGACAATGCCGTTGTCATCGCCCTGGCAGCCCGGGCGCTGTCGCCGGAGCAGCAGCGCAAGGCCATCTTGTGGGGGTGTGGCTTTGCCATCGTGATGCGCATTTCGCTGACGGTGGTCGCCGCCAAGCTGATGCAGCTGCCCTTGCTGGAAATTCTGGGAGGCGCCCTGCTGCTGTGGATTGGTGTGGGCCTGCTCAAGGGCGAAGAAGCCGCCGACGCCACATCCGGCAACGGCAAGCCCAGGGGCAGCATCTTTGTGGCCATTCGCACCATCTTGCTGGCCGATCTGGTCATGTGTCTGGACAACGTGATCGCTGTCGCGGCCACAGCGCAAGGCGATATGCGCTTGCTGATCTTTGGTCTGGCCCTGAGCATTCCGCTGGTGCTGTTTGGCTCGACCCTGATGATCAAGCTGATGGAACGCTTCCCCTGGATCGTCATGCTGGGGGCCGGCCTGATTGGCTGGGTTGCAGGCGAGACCATCGTCAACGACCACCTGCTCACCTCCGTCAGCCAGCAATACCCTGCCCTGCGCTATATCGCCGCAGCCTGTGGTGCGGCCTTTGTACTGGGCCTTGGCCACTGGCTCCAGCAGCGCAAGCGAGCATCCTAGCGCTCGTCCTGCCATAAAAAAACACCGGCAAGCAGTTGAGCCTGTCGGTGTTTGCAAGAAGGTATCAAGCGATGCTGGATGCACAGCCGTCTTTCTTTAGCAGAAAGAAAGCCTGCCCAGTGCCGCTTTTTCTTTCTCTGCAATGTTCTGCGAAAACTGTTTCAGTGCAGCAGATCTATAAAAGTCACTTGAAATAAATTACATAAGCCTGAAAAAAAGTGCTCACACAGCCTCACTTTAATTCTTCTTAAGATGGCAGGTTTGGCACACTTGAGCGAAAGCTAAGGTCGCAAAGCCTCCGGTCCTCCTTCTGCATTCAGCAGAAAAAGATAGCGGGGTTGCAATTTTCAGGAATGCGCACTACACGGTGCTGAGACACTCCGGGCAATACTGGAGCGACAGTGGTGATCCTGCGAATTCGTGGCCTTGATTTTTGCTGATAAACGCAAGCACATGGTTGTATGCATTCCCAATGCTTGCTCTCAAACCACAAAGAAAATCAAACACTATGAAACAGCACGCAGGCGAGTATCTGAGCTTTCAACTCGGTGGTGAGCAATATGGCATCGATATTCTGAAAGTTCAGGAAATTCGAGGGTATGAAACTTGCACCCGTATCGCCAATGCCCCGGCCTATATTCTGGGCGTTTTGAATTTACGCGGAACGATTGTCCCGATTGTGGACTTGCGCATCAAGATGGGCATTCGCACTCCCGCGTATGACAACCAGACTGTCACGATTGTGCTCAATGTGGCAGATAACGTGGTGGGCATGGTGGTGGACGCCGTGCAAGACGTGGTGGCCCTGAAAGCCGAAGAAATCAAGGCTGCACCCGATTTTGGCAATGCGGTTGCCTCACAGCATATTGTGGGGATTGCCACCATCGCCCAGGCTGACATCACCCGCATGCTGATTTTGATGGATATTGAGCAATTTATGACCAGCGCTGAAATCGGTGTCATCGCCCAATCTTCTACCGCTATTTCTGAATAACAAATCAAAAATTAGATTTTGCAAAAAATACTGAGACAGTCATGAATAATTTAAAAATATCGCACAAATTAAATTTGGGCTTTGCACTGGTAATTCTGGTTTTCTTGATTACTGCCGCAACAGCAGCTTGGCAGGTAGAAAAAGTATCCCGAGCCACGAGCGTGATGGAGCGATCTTCGGAACTGCTCAAAATTGCCAGCGCCTGGCAAGGTGATGTGCGTCAAAACTCAGCCCGCTCTTTGGCCGTGGGTTTTTCTGATGGCAATGCCATGCTGGATTTCTTCAAAGAAGCCATGGCATCCACCTCGCGCTCGACCGACGAGAAGCAAAAAGCCTTCTTGAGCGCCGCGCAGGACAGCCCCGCATCGCTGCAGCGCGCCCAGAAAGTGGGTGATCTGCGCAAGGTCTGGCTGAGCACCCGCGAAGAGGTCAACCAGATGCGCATCGCTTCGGATAACCAGACCGTGCAGAACTTTGTGCAGACTAAATTTATCCCTGCCACGCAAGCCTATATCGAGGCCACACAAGAGATGGTAGATGGTGAAGCCAATGCCGTGGCCACCGCCGAGCATGAGGTCAAATCCATGTTCAGCCAGCTCTACCAGATGGCTTTCGTACTGTGCTTGCTGGCCGTGGCGCTGGCTGCCCTCATCAGCTGGCGCTTGTCGCGCGGCATTGCCAAGGGCGTGGAAGGTGCCCGTGCCATTGCCCAGCGCATTGGTGCAGGCGATTTGAGCCAGGAAGTACAAATCCACAGTGGTGATGAAATTGGCCAGCTGCGCAGCGCCTTGCGTGACATGCAAAACAACCTTTCTCAGGTGGTGCGCACCGTACGCCAGGGCTCGGACAATGTGGCCACCGCCAGCTCGGAAATTGCACAGGGCAACCAAGATCTGTCCGCCCGCACCGAAAGCCAGGCCTCCGCACTGGAAGAAACTTCTGCCTCAATGGAGCAGCTCGGCTCCACCGTCAAGCAAAACGCCGACAACGCCAGGCAAGCCAACCAGCTTGCACAAAATGCCTCCAATGTGGCGGTGCAAGGCGGTCAGGTCGTGGCCCAGGTAGTGGACACCATGAAGGGCATCAGCGAATCCAGCACCAAGATTGCCGACATCATCAGCGTGATTGACGGCATTGCCTTTCAGACCAACATTCTGGCGCTGAATGCGGCCGTGGAAGCCGCACGCGCTGGTGAGCAAGGCCGTGGCTTTGCGGTGGTGGCCGGTGAAGTGCGCAGCCTGGCAGGCCGCTCTGCCGAAGCCGCCAAGGAAATCAAAAACCTCATCACAGCCAGCGTGCAGCGCGTAGAGCAAGGCACCGCCTTGGTCGATCAGGCTGGCACCACCATGAACGAGGTGGTCAACAGCATCCGCCGCGTGACTGACATCATGGGCGAAATCAGCGCAGCCAGCTCAGAACAAAGCGCGGGGGTGGCCCAAGTGGGCGAAGCAGTGACCCAAATGGATCAGGCCACCCAGCAAAACGCGGCCTTGGTCGAAGAGATGTCTGCCGCCGCCACCAGCTTGAACGGCCAGGCCCAGGATTTGGTGCAGGCTGTCGCTGTATTCAAGCTGGCACACACTGGCAGCCTGAGCGTTCAGTCACTGCCACAACCCCAGCGCAGCACCAGCGCAAATGCGCGCCCTGTCATGGCACCTGCCACCGCAAGCATGGTTCGCCCTGCCCCTGCCGCCGTAGCGGCCAGAAAACCAGCGGCACCCGGCTTGCCAACACCCGCCACGTCTAAAGCCCCAGCACCAGCACCAGCAACTGCGGCTGCCAGCCATTCCAACGACGAATGGGAAAGCTTCTAAAACTGTTGCGTAGCAGCTGGTGCATCAGGTGCAGCGCTTAGACCACAAGATTTAAGCGCTCAAAACCCTTGCACCCCATTTAGCAAATGGGCGCTAAAAGCTATTAAATTCAATCCGCTGACCACAAAAAAAGCCAGTCACAGAACTGGCTTTTTTGCGGGCAGGCCCTGGCGCTGCGGCCACGCCTTTCAGCTTGACGCAGGCAACTTGCCGTCACGCAGCATGGCATGCACCAGCTTCACAAAGTACTGCACTCCCAATGGCAGAACACTGTCATTGAAGTCGTACTTGGGGTTGTGCAGCGAGGCGCTGTCTTCCCCATTGCCCAGCCATATGTACACGCCCGGGCATGCCTGCGCCATGAACGAAAAATCCTCTGACGCCATGCTGGGCTTCAAGTCGCGGCGCACATTGCCTTGACCCAGTACCTGCTCAAGCACATCGGCACACACTTGCGCATGCACCGGGTTGTTGATGGTGGCGGGGTAGCTCACGCGGTAGTCCAGCTCGGCATGCAGTCCATGCAAAGTGCAGGTGGCGTTGATGGCATCGCGAAAGCGCTGCTCAATGCGTGCGCGCTGCTGCATGTCAAAACAGCGCACCGTGCCGCGCAGCTTGATCACTTCGGGCATCACGTTGTAAGTGTCCCCCGCGTTAAAGCTGGTCACACTCAGCACGGCAGGCTTGTGCACCTCTTGCTCACGTGCAATCAGCGCTGGCAAATGTGTCACCAGCTGGCATGCAGCCAGCAAAGCGTCTTTACCCAGATGCGGCATGGCCGCATGGCAACCCTTGCCCGTCAGGCTCAGATCAAAAATATCAAACGCTGCCATCACCGCTTCGTCATGCACCGCAGCAGTACCCGCAGGCAGGCCCGGCCAGTTGTGCATGCTGTAGACGGCCTGCATGGGGAAGCGATCGAACAGCCCCGCTTCAATCATGGCGCGAGCGCCACCTTCGTTTTCTTCAGCAGGCTGAAAGATAAAGTGCACCACGCCAGCAAAGTCCGGTTGCGCCGCCAGTGTCTGGGCAGCACCGAGCAGCATGGTGGTGTGGCCATCGTGGCCACAGGCATGCATGCGGCCTTCGTTGACCGACTTGTGCTCGCAACTGTTGAGCTCGTGCACATGCAGCGCATCCATGTCGGCGCGCAGCCCAATCGATGGGCCTTGTCCGCGTGCACCACGCAGCACAGCCACCACGCCAGTGCCAGCCAGTCCGGTATGCACTTCCAGACCCCAGCCCTTGAGCAGCTCTGCCACACGTGCGCTGGTACGGTGCTCCTGAAACGCAGTTTCAGGGTGGCGGTGAAAATCATGGCGCCAGGCCTGCAGGGTCTCCTGCAAGGGCCAGTTCAAATCGTTGTCAGCATGGTTCATGGCTTCAACCTTCTTGTATCGCGCTTTACAGGCTGCCCACAAAGAACTGGGCGATGGCAGCAGCAGCCAGGAACACGCCCGCATTGGCCAGCAGCGAGACCACCACAATGCGCCAGCCCAGACGACGGAAAGCCGGAATGTCCTTGGCCAGCGACAGGCCGGCAAAGGTCAGCATGGTGGTAATCATGGCAAAGAAGTTGACCTTGCCAGTCAACGCAGCCACTTCTGCGGCATAAGGCGTGCTGGGAAAGGTCATGGCCATGGCCACAAAAGAGATCCAGCACACAGCAGGCAGCTTGCGGCGGGTGCCCAGATAAATCAGGTCGCCCACCAGCACCACACCAATCATGATGGCCACGCCGGGCAGCGCATCCAGCATGGGAATGCCATGGCCTACACGGTTGGCGATCAGCACCGTCAGGCCACCCATCACCCAAGACAGCAAGCGCATGCCCAGCTTCAGGTACGGGGTGTGCACTTCATCCACAGGTTGCTGCGCTGCACCATTGTCAATGGCCACTGCTTTGCGGTTGCGGCCCAGGATCGGCTCCAGCCAGCGATAGGCGCGCACAGCCAAAGGCAGCGAGATAAACAGCGTCAGATATGTGCCCAGCGTCGTAGCGATCAGGTTGGCCGCCGCTGCGTAAGTAGCGATCTGGTCTGCCATTTCAGGGTGCTGCGCGGCCACCGCGCCTACTGCAGCGGCAGTCATCGAACCCGAACCCACACCAGCGCCCATGGCCAGTGCGAACGGGTGAAAGATATTCAGGCTGGTCACCAGCCCTGCCAGCAGCGAGATAAAAATGGCACCAATCAGCGTCCCGGTGATGTACTCGGCCAGCACGCCACGGCCTTCGGGTGAATCCATGCCAAAACGCTCACCCACAATGGCCAGACCGGGTTCACGGCCAATCGAGAACGTGGCACCAATGGCCTCGCGCTTGATACCCAGCAGCAATGCCACCGGCATGCCCAGCAAGATACAGCCAATCAGATTGCCCAGCTCTTGCAGCGCCAGCGCCCAGCCCACCTTGCTCAACTGTGGCAAAGACCCACCCACCAGCAGACCCAGCTTGGCAATGAACAGGAACAGCGCGCACGACAGCACGGCTGCAGCAAAGTGCTGGCCATGCAGGTCCAGCTTCACAGGACGCGGCAAGCGCTTGTGCAGCAAGCCCAGCACCAAACCAATCAGCAGTGCCCAGATCATGGGCAGCAACACCACCTTGCCAATACCCAGTTCAATGGGCAGCGGTCCCATCCACTCAGACAAAGCAGCAATCACCAGCGCCAGTGCAAACACCTGCACAACGCTACCCATTTTCACGGCCGACTTGTCGGGCTGAAAGGTTTTAGACATCGGAAGACCTTTTTTGCGGACACGCAAACGCCTGCGTACCGCGGTTGATATGAATAGTGGGACAGCTTAGTCAGAGCGCAAACACCCCTCCCGCGCAACTGGCAAAGACTATATCCGTGCCTCGATTGCGTTAAATTTTGTTTTCTGTTCTAAAAAAAAGAACACAATCTTGCCCATCTGCCATTCACGTTGAGTGCATACCCATGCCTGCATTTCAAGACTCCCGAGCGCGTTACCTGTATGAAGCCGTCACCTGCGGCAGCGTGCGCCATGCTGCCGAGAAGCTGGGCATCGTGCCTTCTGCCGTCAGCCGGCAGATCAGCCTGCTGGAAGAAGAGCTCAGTTTGATTTTGCTGGAGCGCCATCGCAGCGGTGTGGTGCCCACACAGGCGGGGCAGCTCATTTTGGATTACTACCGCCAGCACATTGCCCACCAGCACGACATGCTGGCCAAGGTTGACGCTCTGCGTGGCCTGCACAGTGGCACGGTCAGCGTGGTCAGCGGCGAAGGCTTTGCGCAGGAGTTGATTGAAGGGCCGATTCGCGCTTTTCGCATGCAGTACCCTCAAGTGTCGATTGCACTTGAGATTTATGGCACCAACGACATCATGCGCCGCGTGCGCGAAGACGATGCAGAAATTGGCTTGGTCTACTACGCGCCTGCCGACAGCCACATCACCGCACGCAGCACTGTGCGCCAGCCCATGCACGCGATTGTGGCGGCCAATCACCCATTGAGCAGCGCCACCAGCACCACACTGCAGGCGCTCACCGACTGGCCGGTTGCCCTGCTGCAAGGCGTTTACGGCATTCGGCAACTGGTGGAATATGCCGAGCAGACAGAGAAAATCCGACTCAGCCCAGCGCTCACCAGCAACCTCATCAGCGTGCTGCTGCGCTTTATCACCAGCAGCCAGGGCGTTACTTTATTGCCCCAGTGTGCCGTCACCACCGAGCTGGCCCAGGGCACGGTGCGCGCCATTCCCGTTAACAACCCTGCATTCACACACGCAGAGATGCAGCTCATCACGCGCACAGGCCGCCAGCTCTCTCCGGCTGCCAACCGGTTTCTGGAGTTTTGCCTGCAAGGCATGCAGGCTTTTCGCGAAGCGAAATAAGCGCTGCGCAACTGGTGCTCCCCTCGCCTTTTTGCGTGGCCGCACCCACACTGGCTTAGAAATTGCATACAGCTTTGGTACACCAACCCCATGCGCTGATTTATGCCCTCTGTGCTCTTGCTTAATCCCAACACCAGTACGCAGACCACCCAGATGATGGTGCAACTGGTGCAGGCGCAATTGCCCGCAGACTTTACGGTCCACGGCATGACCGCCGCGCAGGGCGTGCCCATGATTACCAACGAAGCGCAACTGGCAGTAGCCGCCCAGCAGGTGGCCGACTGCTGGCTGCGTGCCCAGCCAAAAGGCCCGTGGCACGGCGTAGTGCTGGCCTGCTTTGCCGATCCGGCACTGCACTGGCTGCGCAGCGCCACCGGCGTGCCCACCGTAGGCATTGGCGAAGCTGCCATGCGCGCGGCCAGCCATAGCAGGCAGCCCTTTGGCATAGCCACCACCACCCCCGATCTGGAGGCCGTCATGCATGCCCAGGCCCAGCAATTGGGGCTGGGCCAGCTTTACACCGGCGCGCGTTACACCCAAGGCAACCCGCTGCAACTGGTCGCGCACGCCAGCGCACTGCAGCAGCAACTGCGCCACGCCGTGCACCAATGCGTGGACGTTGACGGTGCGCGCAGTGTCGTCATTGGCGGAGGCCCCTTGGGTCAGGCTGCGCATGCACTGGCCCACAGCATGGATGTGCCCCTGATTGCCCCGCTCGACGCCGCCGCGCAATGGCTGCACAACGCACTGTCAGCACAGGTGCACTGACGGCCCACGTTGACGCCTTGGCCACCCTTGAAGCCAGCACCGGCTTATTCCTCCACCCTTTTGCTACACCCTGTTTCTCCACCCTCGCCTTCACAGCCATGACTCTTACATTGCGCAAACTTGCCTTGAGCCTCTTGAGCCTGACCGCCCTGGTCAGCGGTGCCACCCATGCCAGCGGTGTGCTTGAACAGATTGAACGCACCAAGAAAGTGCGTATTGCCATCCCGACCGACTACCCGCCCTACGGCATGGTGGGCATTGACATGAAACCGCAAGGGCTGGATATCGACATGGCCCGCTACGTGGCAGGCAAGCTGGGCGCCAAGGCAGAGCTGATCCCCGTGGTCAGCGCCAACCGCGTGCCCTACCTGCAGACCGGCAAGGTCGATATCGTTATCTCTACGCTGGGCAAGACCGAAGAACGCGCCAAGGTGGTGGACTTTTCGCACAGCTACTCACCATTCTTTCAGGCCTTGTTCGCTCCCAAAGCCCTGGCTATCAAGGACTGGAATGACCTGAGCGGCAAAACCATCTCGGTCACGCGCGGAGCCATGGCCGATGCAGAACTGACCAAGGTGGCCCCTGCAGGCGCGCAAATCCGCCGCTTTGAAGACCACATTGCCACCGTCTCGGCCTTTGTCACCGGGCAGGTGCAAGCCATTGCCACCAGCGCAGGTGAAGGCGACGCCATCAAAAAGCAGGCCGCCAAGCTGGACAGCGAACTCAAGCTGATCCTGAAGGTCAGCCCCAACTTTATTGGCGTTGCCAAGGGCGAAGCGGCCTTGCTGGAGCGCATCAACGCCATCGTGCTGGAGGCCAAGCAAAACGGTGAACTGGATCGCCTGTCCAAAAAATGGCTGGGCCAGCCTGCGGGTGACTTGCCTCTGTAAAGCTTGTACAGGCTGCGCAAAAGACGCAGCGGCTCCACGCATCTCAACCCCATTGGCTGTCAGCGCTTATGCAGCAAGCGCTGACAGCTATTTTTTTAACTTTTTTTGGCTCGCCACTCAGCACTCACCAAAAACCGCACCACCCTGATTGGTGGTTTGCACCATTGGGGCAGGCTACTGCGGCGGCATGGGCTGCCCACACTGGCCGCAAAAGTTGTCGCCCCGCCTGACAGCATGGCCTGCACTGCAACTGCGCTGGCCTATCAAGCTGGGTGTGCGCAGCGTGGAATACATCATGGCAAAGGCCAGGCCATAAAACAGCAGCCACAGCCCCGAAAACATGCGCATGCGCCCCAGTGCGTCTCCCGTGCCAGCCCCCGTCAGCCCCATGCCAAAGCTCACAAAGAAATTGATGAACGTGTAGATGAACAGGCCGTAAGCCGTATTGCGCATCCATGGCGGGCACCCCTGCAGCGCCTCCGACCACGAAAACTGAACAATACCCTGACCACCTCTGCCGCCATCGCCATGTCGCTCTGTCATGCGTTGCGCCACCCAGGCCGTGGGCCACCACACCACAAAGATGCCTGCAGTCATGCCCACTTGCACCCTGTGCAGGTGCTGCACCACGGCAGAAGGCACAGGCCAGTGCAGCAGTACCCAGACATGCGCCACCAAGGCAACGCACCACGCCGCCAAAGACAGCCACTTGACCGACACCAGCAAACGGTTCATGCCAACGCCTCCGCCAGCACAGCCTTCAGGGGGCGTCTCAAAACATCCAGTTCAGTATTCATCTGCACGAAAGCCTCTGTACATATTCAAAGCGCAATGGCACCTGCGCTCTGGGGATGGGCAGCCGCTGATTGCAACAACGGCGGTGAATGGGGTGCAGGGGGTTTGGTGCGCACGCAAACGCATCAATCACCCGCCAGCAGCATCTTTGAGCGGGGAAGTGCTCCTGGACACCACCCCCAGTTTCAGCCCCAGCACGCCCAGCACCTTGTTGAGCGTCTGCACCGTGCCCAGACTGCGGCCCTGTTCAATGTCCAGCAGGGTTTTGGCATTGATGCCCGCCATCTTGGCCAGCTCTGCACTGGTCAGGCGCATGGTGCGCTTGAGGTGGCGCACGGACTGCTGCAGCGTCCATTCCGGGTGGGCCAGCACATCGTCAATGGCCTGTTTGCGCAGCATGAGCTGCTCGGGCAGGCTGAGGGTGTTGTAGCGCTTGTCCATCATTTATCTCCTTGCACCGCTGCAAGCGCGTGCATGCGCTCGGCCATTGCACCCAATCCGCGCTGCAGATGTGCGTGAACATCGGCTTGCAGCCCCAGCGCCACGCCCTGCTCGGCCAGCTGCGCCAGGGGGGCAGCCATGGCGGCCAAGCCCTGCGCCAGCGCCGTGCGGTTGAGTTTGCCTTGCGGGTCGTTGTCTGGACTGCACACGGCATCCAGTACACGCGGCCAGTCTGGCTGGCCGTTGTCGTTGCCCTCCCAGCGAATGCGGCGGGCAATACCGTCGGGGTGCAGGTACATGGGGGCAAAGTCAAACAGCGGTGTCAGCGCCACATGGCCCTCAAAATCGCGCTGAATGGCAGTGTTGCGTGCGTGGTTGTCCTTGTTACCCAGTGCCAGGTTGGCCACATCGCGGCGCAGGTACTCCAGCACCTCGGCCTGTGGGTCTGTACAGTGCGCCACCAGTGCTCGGCACACCGCATCGTGGCTGGGCACGCTGTCAAAACCGTTGTACCCTGTCAGCGAGGCAATGCTCTCTTGCGCCAGGCGCTTTACGCGGCGGCCTTGTGCCGTCAGCTGCACACGGCGGTCAAAGCGCGGAATAAAAAGCACACGCCCGCCCTCCAGCCGCAGTGCCCCGTGCACACGTAGGCCCAGCAGGCGCGCCAGCTCCATGTACACCGGCTCGTGCCGCAAAATTTGCGCCAGTGCCGCATCACTGCCCCGGCTGAACTTGACGATGTAGTGCCTGGCCGCCTGCGCATCGGGCAAGGTGTGGTCCAGGTGCAGCAAGCCTGCGTCGTCCAGCGTCAGCAGCAGCTTGGGCCACTCGCCCTGCACCCCCGAAGAGCCCGCCACAAACAGCCCGTGCTGCGCCAGATGCTCGCTGAACTCCTCCACGCGGGCAGACACCTCATCCACCGCAAAGCCCCGCACCATGGCCCCGGGCTGCGTCGCCCACTGCGCAGACTGTGCATGCAGCCACTGGGCAGCCTCTTTCACCCGCATATGGCCAATCGGGTTGCCAGCGCCAGCCAATAGCAAGGGCCAGTCGCCCGCCTGCTCCAGCGTGGTGGGCAGGCCCAGGCGGCGCAGCAGCTCGGCCCGGCCAAAGCCCTGGGGCAGCATGTCCATCAGCCACACCGGCCAGTGCGCGCACTCCAGCGGCTCCAGCCCCACGGGGTAGTTCACGCTCAGCGCATGCGCATCGCGTTGGCCAAACTGATCGACCGACCAATCCACCGCATAGCCCGCATAGGTCTTGGCACGCCAGCCCTGCGCGGCATCACCCCACAGCGACACCGACGCCACATCGTGCCACTGGCCTTGCGCATGAATTTGCAATGTACAAGTATTCATTGGAGGTTTTCTATACAAGTTAGATGCATCAACGTGCACAGTATGTATAGAAAAATACTGAAATGCCTGTTTGTGGCTAATTACCATCAGTGCTTGCAGCACCTTAATCGTCATCTAGTTAAGTACTTTTCTATACAAATTGCTTTCACAAACAGACTTTGTTTGTATATAAAAACTCTCAAATACTAAAGACGTTGATGTTCTAAAACTAAAAAGAGCATGCTTGAACGAGCGCTAAACCGGCAACCGCAGCGCGCATGACCACCATCATTTCGGCATGCTGCGCGCGGTGCTCGCATGCACAGGCTGCTACCCAAAAAAACATCACAGCAACAAAAAAGGCCAGCGAACACGCTGGCCTTAATGTCTGAACCTTCTGCACTTCACAAGCGCGCAGAGGGTTAGCGC
>Ga0308157_10007241_pt1 | contig 12965 bp, 13 predicted proteins | sample PhyBR1_FD_201035 | JGI IMG/M metagenome (GOLD analysis project Ga0308157, IMG submission 201035) | Phyllosphere microbial communities from UC Gill Tract Community Farm, Albany, California, United States - DLSLB.R1 | ecosystem: Host-associated > Plants > Phyllosphere > Unclassified | place: USA...
CATAATCGGACGGTCTGTCATGATCATACCTAAAAATGTAAATTACTACTAAGTTTTCAATAAATAAAAGTGCTATTAAATTATCAGTATACTGACGAAAGTAATGATGTTTAAAAATATGTCTCAATCAAGGCGTATTAAATTTTCTAAATATGATTTATTTAGTCATAATACTTTAAATTTTAAGATAAATATTTTATAAATTAGTTATTTTTCATTTACTTCACAATTTATGTTTGCTTAATGAAATTTGTTAATGTGGTATTTTAAATGATATAAATTACAATGTGATTTATATATCATCGTAATTTGATAATGGGTGTAGTTTAAAGCGATGATTTGAATATAATTATGCTTTTGCATGCGAGGAAAATAAAAAAAAGGCCGTAACATCTTTAATGATGTTACGGCTTTCAACTTCTTATTTTAATAGTACCTCTTCCGAGGTCAACTTGCCGCTTTTCGCGATGCACTCTAAATATAGAGGCGTGGTTTGATTGCCAGCCCTCGTCTACGGAGAAGTGGACTATTCGGCTGCGAAAACGATGTCTTCTGCGGTAGCTGTAACCGTGATCTTCATGCCAGCCTCTTCAGCAAGCAGCAGCGTGTAATATGGCTGCACGGAATGCGCGTCAATTGGTTCTTCTGGTTCTGCACCCGAATGCAGTTCGAGGAATTTTGGTGGTACACGCAGCATCCGGCCCTTGGCAGTGATGACAAAGCGCGGGTCGGTATCACCGTTTTCAAGACGTACAGCCAGTGAGCCGCCACGCGGAATGGCACCATTGCTGATAAGCAGCAGGTTCAACAGAAGCTTGACCTTGTTCTTTGGCAGCAGAACACGTGCACCTTCCCAGGTGAGTTCCGGCTTTTCATTGGCAAAATATTGTGTGGCGACGTGCTGGGCATCGCCCGTATCGATCTGAACACCGGCGGAACCGGCAGCGCCAAAGGCAATACGAGCAAATTGCAGACGAGCTGAAGCATTGCGTGCGCTTGATTTGATAAGCGCCATTGCGTCCTCATCTGCGCCGCCTTCCTCCAGCAGTTCAAGACCATTGTTGATGGCGCCGACCGGTGAAATGATGTCATGGCAGATGCGGCTGCACAAAAGTGCACCAAGATCGAGCGCAGACAGGGTGAGGGGCAATGGCATGGTGTTTTCTCCAGGCGCGAACTGGCTCTGCAAATCGACCTGAATGTCGAATGACGGGCCGCAATCAGTTGATGCTTCAAAATCCCAACGAATCACCGTCGGGAACCTTGGAATCTGGATACACGCGACGCCCGATTGTCGCAAGAAAGCTGTTTTTTGCCGCCATTCTAAAGTCTATTTCACGGCATAAAGATTTAGACAACAATTTCGCGGTTAGAATGAGCACGATTCGGCAAAACACTCGCAAGAAGTGCTGTTAGAGCGCCATACGTCCAATTGGACGCATAAAGGACGCTCTCACATGTTTAATCAACGCATTGTGCTTTCCAAAAATCATTATCGATTTTTGGGCCAACGCTATAAGCTTTTAACAGGGCGTCAGACAGAGAAGCTGGTAGGCAAAAGGAATTACAAATGGCCATACCGTCCCTGTCGCAGATCAGGTTCCGCAACGCGGCGTATAGTTTAGCGTTTTTAGCGGCTTTTCTGATCTCAATCATCGCCGTGCCGCATCATGCGCAGGCACAGAGTAGCAATACTTACACGGCCGAGGAAATGGTCGAATCAGGACACAGGTTCTTTGGTTCGACGTCTGGCGGCATTGCCAGCGCTGTTGAAAAAGCATTTCAGAGCTTTGGTTTGCCCAACGGATATATTCTGGGTGAAGAGGGTTCAGGTGCTTTCATCGGCGGTCTTACCTATGGTGAAGGCACGCTTTACACCAAGAATGCTGGTGATCACCGAACATTCTGGCAAGGGCCTTCGCTCGGCTGGGATTTCGGCGGGCAGGGCTCGCGCGTCATGATGCTTGTCTATAATCTTGATGACATCCAGAGCCTCTATGGTCGTTATGCCGGTGTTGCAGGTTCTGCTTATGTCATCGCAGGTGTGGGTTTCAACGTGCTCAAGCGTGAGAATATCATGCTTGTCCCAATCCGCACGGGTGTTGGCGCAAGGCTCGGTGTGAATATCGGCTATCTCAAGCTAACATCGGCGCCGACCTGGAACCCGTTCTAATTTTTAATGTGAAAAAGCCGTGATTCAATCTGCGCTTATTTTCATTCTTGGCGTTCTTGCGGCGGTTTTCGTCGTGGTTCTGCTTGGCCCTTCGATCTGGCGCCGTGCATTTTTTCTTGCGCGGCGGCAGATTCATGCCGAGCTTCCGATAACGCTTACCGAAATCAGAGCTGAGCGTGACGGATTGCGTGCTGAACATGCCGTTAGCTATAGCAAGCTTGAACAGAAGTTGCGTCTGGAGCGTGAAAAGTCGTTAGAGCAGCTCATCACGATTGGCAAGCAACACGACGAACTCAAGCGGTTTGCAGCGCTCGCAGGCGATATTGCAGCACTTCGAGAAAAGCTTGCGGAACGGGAAATGGCCGTAAAAGACACGATCATCCAACGCGACAATGCTGCGGAGAAGGCCGAAATTGTCGAGGCCGAAGTGGAGCGCCTTCAAAAACATCTTTCATCTCTTGAAAATCTGTCGGATACGCTGCGCATTGAGATGGGAGCCAAAGAGGCTGATCAGAGTCGTTTGATGAATGAAATGAGCGAAATGCGTCGGGAACGGAAAGATGCATCTGCGCGCTATAATGAGGTTTCCACGCAATTGACCGCAGCACAGACTGAACTGAAAAGTGAAAAGCGCCGTAATGGGGAATTGCAGCAGAAGCTCGACAAATTGATTTCTGAATTTTCCGATGCGCAGGAACGGCTTGAACGCCATATGCGTACAGGTTCCAATTCAAACGCGGAACCTGCTTTATCTTCAGATATTGCGAAAGAAAATGCCGTCCTTCGTGAGGAAATGGCGGCTTTGGCGGCACGCATGGTTGCGACGACTGCCAAAAAAGAAGGTGAAAGCTCACCGATCCACGCATTGGTAGAAAAGGGTGGGGACGAAAAAGCTGATCCTGAAAAGGTTGATAGTTCTCGTCCAAAGAGTCTCGCCAAGCGGATTCGCGAGCTGCGTTAAAAAAACCGATCTGATTGCATAAGCTTATTGATTCTCTCTGCTCCAATAAGATTATGCTCTAATCAACCTTCAGCCAGAACGTCCGACCAATCAGTGTGGCGCTTGAACTGCGTCACCATGAAACTGCAACGTGGGACGATCTTCCAGCCGGTCTTACGGGCATCTTCAACCGCATATAATGCCAGCGCCTGCGCAATGCCTTTGCCGCGCATCGAATCGGGCACGAATGTGTGGTCGATGGAAATCAGCTTAAGCCCCAATTTTGTATAGGTCATTTCGGCTTCATCACCATCAATAGTGAGAAAGTAGCGACCGTAATCATCTTCGTCGCTTTTCGTGATTTCGATATTTTTGGTCATGGGTTTGATCCCCTTAAAGCAGCGTGACTCCTATTCATATAGTCGGAATTGATCAAAGAAAAACCCCGGCCAGTTAAACCGGCCGGGGCTTGATTTGCGTTTCTGCCAATTCCGAAGAAAACGGCAGACTATTAGTGTCTGTATTGCTGGATCCGTGTGGTCCTTAGACCGGCGAGACCATGCTCATCGATCGAGGACTGCCAGCCCAGAAATTCCTCCACCGTCAATGTATAACGCTGGCATGCTTCCTCAAGGCTGAGAAGCCCACCGCGAACAGCGGCGACAACTTCAGCCTTTCGGCGAATGACCCAGCGCCTCGTTGAGGCGGGGGGGAGGTCTGCAATGGTCAGCGGGCTGCCATCGGGACCAATAACATATTTTATACGCGGTCTTGTCAGATCGGTCATTGTACTCTCTACACAACACTCAAGGACCTAATCGAGTTTGAGACTAACGCCACAGCTTTAAGAATTACCTAAACACGTGGTAACTATCTGGTAACACTTGCAAAAAAATGCCACATTTCGAGTGGAAATCATAAAAAAGTCAGGTTCGTCTGTAATTTTATTGAATATCTCACGCAGAATTGTGATCTTGACGTCTCAAAATATGCGTTGTTTTTGCTGCGACATCTTGGCAAGAACCCATTGTGTGACCTATATAGGGCGCAAATTAGAACTTTGAGAAGCAGGGCCGATGCCCGGAAGCTGGAATCAATCATGAGCCTGAACAGCCTCGATCTGCCGGGAAAGCCGGAAGACACGCGCGTTGTCGTCGCCATGTCGGGTGGCGTCGATTCTTCTGTTGTGGCTGGGATTCTCAAACGTGAAGGCTATGATGTTGTTGGCGTAACGCTGCAGCTTTACGATCATGGCGCGGCAGTGCATCGCGCTGGTTCATGCTGTGCAGGTCAGGACATTGAAGATGCCCGCCGCGTTTCTGAAAGCCTAGGCATTCCACATTATGTATTGGATTACGAACAGCGTTTTCGTGAAGCTGTTATCGATCCATTTGCAAACTCCTATGTGAGCGGTGAAACGCCGATTCCGTGCGTTTCCTGCAATCAGACGGTAAAATTTGCTGATCTTTTGCAGACAGCGCGTGAGTTAGGCGCAGATGCGCTGGCAACCGGACATTATATCCGAAGTAGTCTGAATGGTGATCATCGCGCGATGTTCCGTCCGGTCGACTCTGATCGCGATCAGAGTTACTTTTTGTTTGCGACCACGCAAGATCAGGTTGACTATCTGCGATTCCCGCTTGGGCACCTGCCAAAAGCACAGGTTCGCGAAATCGCTGAAGAAATGGGGCTGACGGTTGCCAAGAAGCAGGACAGTCAGGACATTTGTTTTGTACCGCAGGGCAAATATTCCGACATTATTTCCAAGCTGAAGCCAGAAGCAGCGACACCGGGTGATATTGTCCACATCGATGGGCGCGTGCTGGGTCGTCATGAGGGTATCGTTCATTATACCGTTGGCCAGCGCCGCGGTATCGGTGTTGCAACTGGTGAGCCGCTTTATGTGGTGCATCTTGATGCTGCCAATACGCGTGTGATTGTCGGCCCGCGTGAGGCGCTTGAAACGCATAAGGTATTTTTGCGTGATGTGAACTGGCTTGGTGATGTTGCGCTGGATTCGTTGCCGGACGGTGGCCTCGAAGTGTTTGCTAAGGTTCGTTCAACGCGTCCTCCGCGGCCTGCTGTGCTTCATCATAAGGACGGCAAGACTTGGGTTGAACTTGTTGATGGCGAGAGCGGCATCGCACCGGGACAGGCTTGTGTTCTCTATTCGGATGAGAGCAATACGGCGCGCGTATTCGGCGGCGGGTTTATTGGTCGCTCTGAGCGCGAGCCACAAGCTGAGGCCATGTTGCGTCGTCTGGTTGCGAATGCCGGTAATGTTTCAGCGGCTTAAGTGAGATAGTTCTCTATGAATTAAAAGCCTCCGAAAAATATCGGAGGCTTTTTGTGTTAGTTAGCTGAATTTACTGAAACGGGAGAGCGCAATCCCCGAAGCTGTTGCCACGTTGAGGCTGTCAAAGCTCGTGGACATCGGAATGCGAGCGCCCGTTAGCCGGTCAAGCAAATGTGCTGGAAGGCCTTCGCCTTCAGTGCCCAGCAGCAGCGCCTGACGTTTATGCTGCGGTGCTTGATAAATATTCATTTCAGAAGATGGGCTGAGCGCCAAAATCTCAAATTGAGCCACTTGTAATGTTTCTACGATCATCTCGATGGATGCGCCGTGGAAATAGGGCACTTTAAGCGTGGCTCCGACCGAAACGCGGATGGCTTTTCGGTAAAGCGGATCGCAACAGGTTTCATCCATCAGGACGCAATCCGCCTCGAAGGCTGCGGCATTGCGAAAGATCGATCCGACATTATCGTGATTTGAAATGCCGCATAAGACAACCACAAGGGCTTCGTCCGGCAAGCGATCAATCATTTCAACAATGCTTAGCTGTGGTTTGCGACGTCCGACGCCTAAAATTCCGCGATGGACATGAAAGCCTGCCACTTCATCCATGACGGATTGTGGGACGGAATAGACTTCGACACCAGTTGGTAATTGATCGAGCTGTTCGCCTAGGCCGTTCAGGCGATTTTCCAGAACAAGCAGCGATTCCGTTTCAAAGCGCGCGGTTTCTGAGAAAAGAACATTGAGGACAACTTTGCCCTCAGCAATAAAACGCTGATGGCGACCGGTCAGGTCTTTTTCACGTATGTTTTTATAAGGCAACAGGCGCAGATCGTTGGAATCTGAGATTTCAACGACAAAGTCGTGCGATCCGGTTTTTGTTTCCTTCATCGCACGACTTATGCCTCATGGGATGTGTTTTACTGGTGAACCACCGCCGCCATTTCACGTCGACGCGGAGCTGGACTCATATACAGACTTGAAAGTGTAGACAACATCAGTTCGATATGCGGAGACGAAACAATGTAATAGATCGTCTGAGCATCACGTCGCGTCGATACGAGATTAAGAGCCCGTAGCTTGGCGAGATGTTGCGAAAGTGCGGATTGGCTAAGATCAATAGCTTTCGCCAAAGCGCCAACAGACATTTCATTATGCAAAAGCTTGCATAGAATGAGTAGTCTTTTGTTGTTAGCAAGTGCCGATAAAAAATCAGCGACCTGATCTGCATTGTCAATTAAATCAATAAAATTATTATCAGTAGTCATTCGCGGTCATACCCCCGTAAGACTGCATCAGGTTAAAAAATTGCCCGCCAAATAATTATATGGCCGACAATTTGAAACTAATACTATATGGATAAATTGAAAAGCCCTTGCTTATATTCATCGACATAAAAGGCTTGCCATGTGTCCCAAAACTGTTGGGTTTTTGTTTCAGACTCCACCTTTTAGGTAATTGGTAAGCGCTTCGGAACACATTTCAACAGAATCGCAGGGTGATGGAAAATGCACACGCACGATCTGGTCTCCACTGGCGAGCTCAAAGCCATCAGGATCTAAGCCAGTTATTTTCCAGTTTGGCAAGCTGTCTTTAGTACCAGCCACAGAGGCGCTAATTTCCGCAGCATATTGCTGATTAAACCTATCAATGATTTGTTGTTCGGCAAATCCAACCGTCGCAGATGCAATCCGGGCGCTGATAATATCATCATAGCTGAGAATGAATGCTTTGCCGAAGCCTCCGTTGAGGCTTGCCGTTTCAATCTTCAGACGGAAGAAAGCGAAGTCGCCTAAATCTACGTAAAGTGTACCTTTTGGATTGTGATTGAGATAGCGCCGCCGAATTTGCGGGTATTCTGGCGAATTGCGATCTATTTTTTCTGCTTTGCAATGAAGCGTAATGCGCGCGTGTGCCAGCGGATCGCCTTTGCCAACTTCGCCCAGAAGCAGCGAACATGAAGGATTTGCAATGAGGCTTGGCGTATGTGCAGCGAGACCCGAAATGAGAATGATGGGTGTACCGTTAATGTCGGTCGCAACGGCAACGCGGCTTGCCAGTGGTCTGCCGGATTTGGTGTCGAGAACGGCAAGTGCGCCGTAGCGTGATGTGCGAAGCAAAGTCTTGGCTAAGGTGATAGCCTGTGGTGTCGTTGGGCGTATTGGGTTGACTTCGGACATGGCTACCTCAAATATGACTTTCAGCGTCTAGTATCTATTCGACGACCGTTAAACAATTGGTTTTTGTGAGATATGTAAGCAGCTTGAAAACCACAGTTTGATGTTCTGGCCCGTATCCGGCTTTTCGCGACCTGAGATTAGAACTCCGAAACTGGCTGTTTGTCAGGTATATCAGCGTGGCAAATAATATTATAAATTGGCCGTACTTAGCGCAATTTTCTAAAAGGTCATATGTATTTGAAATGAAAATCTAATTTAATAGATGGAAATCGGTTAAGAATACGACAGGATTCTAAAAATACCGCTTGCATTGTGATCAACCACACGTTTCCATAAAGCACAGATTGTGCGCTTAGGGTGCGCGCAATATTATTTCCGTGGAGGCGGGTACTAAATGAAATTCTATAAAACACTTCTCGCGGCAACGGCAGTTGTCGCTCTGATGAGCGGCGCAGCCTCGGCAAAGACTTTTGTCTATTGTTCGCCAGCGTCGCCTGAGGGCTTTGATCCCGCAGCTTATACCGGTGGTGACACGTTCGATGCGTCGGCACATCCGGTTTATAACCGCCTTGCAGAATTCGAAAACGGCACAACGGAAGTTGTACCGGGCCTTGCAGAAAGCTGGACCGTTTCGGACGACGGTAAAGAATACACTTTCAAGCTTCGCACAGGCGTCAAGTTCCATTCGAGCGACAATTTCACGCCAACCCGTGATTTCAACGCGGATGACGTGATCCTTTCCTTCGACCGTATGGGCAACAAGGAAAATCCTTGGCACGAATACACGGCCGGCGTGACCTACGAATATTTCGATTCGATGGAAATGGGTTCGCTGATCAAGGAAATTCAGAAGATCGATGACAACACGGTCAAGTTCGTTCTGAACCGTCCGGAAGCTGCCTTCCTAGCGAATATCGCGATGCCTTTTGCGTCGATCATCTCCAAGGAATACACTGACAAGCTAGCTGCAGACGGCAAGCAGTCAGACCTCAATCAGTTCCCGGTTGGCACTGGTCCTTTCCAGTTCATCGCCTACCAGAAAGACGCTGTCGTTCGCTTCAAGGCGAATGAAAACTATTGGGGTGGCAAGCCAAAGATCGACGATCTGGTTTTCGCAATCACCACTGATCCAGCCGTTCGCGCGCAGAAGCTGAAGGCCGGTGAATGCCACCTGATGTCCTATCCTGCACCAGCAGACATTAAGGGTCTTCAGGATGATTCGAACCTTAAGGTCGATGAGCAGGCCGGTCTGAACGTTGCTTACTTCGCTTACAACACGATGGTTGCTCCATTCGACAAGCCGGAAGTGCGCAAAGCGCTCAATCAGGCTGTGAACAAGCAGGCTATCGTTGATGCGGTTTATCAGGGTCAGGGACAGGTCGCAAAGAACCCGATTCCACCGACAATGTGGAGCTACAACGACAAGATCGAGGACGACAAATACGATCCAGAAGCAGCTAAGGCAGCTCTTGAAGCCGCTGGCGTCAAGGATTTGAGCATGAAGCTGTGGGCGATGCCTGTCAGCCGTCCTTATATGCCAAATGCTCGTCGTACTGCTGAACTGATGCAGTCTGATCTTGCCAAGGTTGGCGTTAAGGCTGAAATCGTGTCGATGGAATGGGGTGAATACCTCAAGAAGTCTGGTGAAAAGGACCGTGACGGCGCAGTTATCCTCGGCTGGACCGGCGATAATGGTGATCCGGACAACTTCCTCGGAACCCTGCTTGGTTGCGCAGGCGTTGGTTCGAACAACCGCGCGCAGTGGTGCTATCAGCCATTTGAAGACCTGATCCAGAAGGCTAAGGTTTCGACCAGCCATGACGAACGCGTGAAGCTTTATGAAGAAGCACAGGTGATCTTCAAGGAGCAGGCTCCGTGGAACACTATTGCTCACTCGACTGTTTTCGTGCCTATGTCTGCAAAGGTTTCAGGCTTCAAACAGAGCCCACTGGGTGATTATCGCTTCGAAGAAGTTGATATCGCCGAGTAAAATCTGACAACACCAGCGGCCGGGTGTGGAGGTTTCCTCCGCGCCCGGTCGGAGTTTTTGTATGTTTCGTTTCATCTTGAACAAGCTTCTCTATCTGGTGCCGACCTTTATCGGTATCACGATTGTGGCTTTTGCCTTCGTCCGCGTCCTGCCGGGCGACCCTGTGCTTTTGATGGCAGGTGAGCGCGGCGTAAGCCCCGAGCGCCATGCGCAGCTCTTGGCTCAGCTCGGATTTGATCGCCCCTTATGGGAGCAATATATCAATTATGTGTGGAATCTTCTGCACGGTGATTTCGGCCAATCTCTTGTGACGAAAAAGCCGGTGCTGGCAGAGTTTTTCACTCTGTTTCCGGCAACGATTGAACTTGCTACCTGTGCGATTATCGTTGCGGTTTGTCTGGGTATTCCTGCGGGTGTCTTTGCAGCTGTTAAGCGCGGCTCATGGTTCGATCAGGGACTGATGGGTATTTCGCTCGTTGGTTATTCAATGCCAATCTTCTGGTGGGCTTTGCTGCTCATCATTTTTTTCTCGGGCATGTTGCAATGGACGCCGGTCTCAGGCCGCATTTCGTTGCTTTACTATTTCCCGAACGTCACCGGGTTCATGTTGATCGACAGTTTTTTGTCCGGTCAGAAGGGTGCCTTCACCTCAGCGGCGTCTCATCTGGTTCTTCCCACTATCGTGCTTGCAACGATCCCGCTTGCGGTCATCGCGCGTCAGACACGTTCGGCGATGCTTGAAGTGCTGGGTGAAGATTACGTCCGTACTGCACGTGCAAAAGGCCTGCCGGTTCGCCGCGTTATTGGTCTGCATGCGCTGCGCAACGCGATGATCCCGGTTATCACGACAATCGGCCTGCAAGTTGGTGTGCTGATGGCGGGTGCGATCCTGACTGAAACCATCTTCTCATGGCCCGGTATTGGCAAATGGATGCTCGATTCCATTTCGCGTCGCGACTATCCGGTTGTCCAGAGTGGCTTGCTGATCATTGCGTTCATTATCATGATCGTAAACCTGATCGTCGATCTGCTTTACGGCTTGATTAACCCGCGTATCCGGCACAAGTGAGGGTATCATGACACACTCAGCAATTCAGCCGGAAGCTGTAAACGAAGTCGGGAAACTCCGGGCTTTGAAAGATTTCTGGTTCTATTTCAGCGTCAATCGCGGCGCTGTCATCGGTCTTTTCGTATTTCTGGCGTTGGTAATTGTCGCGATTCTCGCGCAGTTCATCGCTCCCCATAATCCATCGGAACAGTTCCGCGATTTCCTGCTCACACCACCTTTCTGGGAAGATGGCGGCACAACCCAATTCCTGCTTGGTACGGATGCAGTCGGTCGCGATATGCTGTCCCGCCTGATTTATGGTGCGCAATATTCGCTGCTGGTTGGTTTTGTCATCGTCATTATTTCGATGTGCCTTGGCATCACGATTGGTCTTATATCCGGTTATTTTGGCGGCGGTGTCGATACGGTTTTCATGCGTATTATGGACGTCATTCTGGCGTTCCCTTCGTTGCTGTTGGCACTGGTGCTGGTGGCAATTCTCGGACCTGGCCTGATCAACGCGGTTCTTGCGATTACGCTCGTTCTGCTGCCGCATTTCTCGCGCCTCACGCGTGCAGCGGTGATGGCTGAAAAGGAACGCGAATATGTGACCGCAGCCAAACTTGCCGGTGCAAGTAAGCTGCGTCTGATGTTCAAGACCATTTTGCCAAACTGCCTTGCGCCACTGGTTGTTCAGGCGACCATGTCGTTCTCCAACGCCATCTTGGACGTTGCAGCACTTGGCTTCCTCGGCATGGGTGCGCAGCCGCCGACACCAGAATGGGGCACGATGCTTGCAGAAGCGCGTGAGTTCATCATGCGTGCATGGTGGGTTGTCACTTTCCCGGGTCTGGCTATTCTGATCACTGTTCTTGCGATCAATCTGGTCGGCGATGGTCTGCGCGATGCGCTCGATCCGAAACTGAAGAGGAGCTGATCGATGGCTTTGCTTGATATCAAGAACCTCACGGTTTCGTTCGATACCTCAACTGGTCCATTCAAGGCCGTTGATGGCATCGATATTACGGTCGACAAGGGCGAAGTTCTGGCAATTGTCGGCGAATCGGGCTCCGGCAAGTCTGTCGGTATGCTGGCAGTGATGGGCCTTCTGCCCAAGACTGCAACAGTGACCGCCGACAGTATGATGTTTGACGGCAAGGACTTGCAGGCTATGTCTGACAAGGAACGCCGCCAGATTATCGGACGCGATATTTCGATGATCTTTCAGGAGCCGGTTGCAAGCCTTAATCCGTGTTTCACGGTCGGCTATCAGCTTGAAGAGGTTCTAAAGCGCCATTTGGGGCTTAAGGGTTCTGCAAGCCGTGCGCGTGCGATTGAGTTACTTGAACTGGTTGGTATCCGCGATGCGGCCGAACGGCTGTCGAGCTTCCCGCATCAGATGTCGGGCGGTCAGTGTCAGCGCGTGATGATTGCGATTGCGATTGCTTGTAATCCAACGCTGCTGATTGCCGATGAGCCAACAACCGCGCTTGACGTGACGATCCAGAAGCAGATCCTTGATCTGCTGATGCGTCTTCAGATTGAACACGGCATGGGCCTTATCATGATTACCCATGATATGGGCGTTGTAGCGGAAACCGCTGATCGCGTGATCGTGCAGTATAAGGGGCACAAGATGGAAGACTCCGACGTGTTGTCGTTGTTTTCTGCGCCAAAGCACCCATATACGCGTGCGCTTCTTTCAGCACTGCCGGAAAATGCGACTGGCGATCGTCTGCCGACGGTTTCCGATTTCGTCTTTTCAAGTAATGGCGCAGGAGAAGCGTGATGAGCGAGATCGTTCTCGAAGCGCGCGATATCAAGCGCGATTACCATGTTGGCGGCGGACTCTTCGGCAAGCCAAAAGTTGTTCATGCTGTCAAAGGCGTGAGCTTCAAGCTTGAAAAAGGTAAGACGCTGGCAATCGTCGGTGAATCGGGTTGCGGTAAGTCAACGCTTGCCCGCATCCTGACCATGATCGACCCACAGACTTCCGGCGATCTGATGATCGGCGGCGAGAATGTGAACATTGCCCGCGATGGTCTGACTGCCGAAATGCGCCAGAAGGTGCAGATCGTGTTTCAGAACCCTTATGGCTCGCTTAATCCGCGCCAGAAGATCGGCGATGTGCTGGCTGAGCCTTTGTTGCTCAACACCAACATGTCTGCAAAAGAGCGTCGCGAAAAGTCGATGGAAATGCTGCTCAAGGTTGGTCTTGGCAAAGAGCATTTCAATCGCTATCCGCATATGTTCTCAGGTGGTCAGCGTCAGCGTATCGCTATTGCACGCGCATTGATGCTCAATCCGAAGCTGCTCATTCTTGATGAGCCGGTTTCGG
>Ga0308157_10007242_pt1 | contig 12962 bp, 12 predicted proteins | sample PhyBR1_FD_201035 | JGI IMG/M metagenome (GOLD analysis project Ga0308157, IMG submission 201035) | Phyllosphere microbial communities from UC Gill Tract Community Farm, Albany, California, United States - DLSLB.R1 | ecosystem: Host-associated > Plants > Phyllosphere > Unclassified | place: USA...
AGCAGGTCGTCCACCGAGCCCGGCCGGCTCCAGTCGGCGCGGTCGGGGGCCTTCAGCCCGCCGCCGAAGCCGTCTTCGCGCAGGCGGCGGTCGGCGATCCAGTTGATGAGCTGCGTGCCGTCCGGCGCAGGCGGCGCGATGGGATAGACCACGAACTTCGCGCGGCGGTGGCCCGCCTGCACCATGGTGCGACCGTCGAGGAACGGCCGCGCGACCGTGGTGCCGCGCCACATCATCATCCCGTTCCAGCAGGGTGCGCCTTCGTCAGGGTAGAACTGGCGCCGCAGCGCCGAGTGGATGCCGTCGGCGCCGATCAGCAGGTCGCAGCGCAGCGCCTCGGTGCTGCCGTCGGCATGGGTGATGAGGGCGGTAGCGCCATCGTCGTCCTGCGTGCTGCCGGTGACGCGGGCGCCGGTGCGCAACTGCGCCGCGCCGAGCCGCCGCACCGCCTCGTCCCACAGGAACATTTGCAGCTGCCCGCGGTGCACGCTCAACTGCGGATGGCTGTAGCCGGCGGCCACGCCGCGCCGGTCTTCGTAGATCGGCTGGCCGTGGCGGTTGGCAAAGACCAGCGCACCGGTCTCCACCCCCATGGTGCGCAGCGCGGGCAGCAGCCCCAGGCCGTCGAGCACCGCCACCGCGTGCGGCAGCAGATTGATGCCCACGCCCAGCGGTTTCAGATGGGCGGAGGCCTCGCACACGGTGATGCGGTGGCCTTGCGCGGCCAGGGCCAGCGCCGCCGTCAGGCCGCCGATGCCGCCGCCGGCGATGACGATGTGAAGCGATGCAGAGGGCATGGTGTGTCTCCGGGTTGTCCTGCTTGACGCCAAGCGATGGCGCCGCCTATTGTTGCGCCATGCAACAAAAATCGCCACGCGCGAAAACCCTGCCTTCCACTGCCAAGGCACCCCGCCCCGTCCGCCCCCCTCGCCCTCTTCACTCCGCTGTGGCGCCCGATGCGCCCGAAGGCGAGCTGCGCCATCTGCCCGGCCTCGACTACGGCGTGCTGGATCAGCTCATGGGCTATGCGCTGCGGCGCGCGCAGAACGCGCTGTACCTGCACTTTCAGCGAGCGGTTTCCTTCCAGCCCGACATGAGCCCGCAGCGCTTCGCCGCACTGGTGCTGGTGGTGGGCAACCCCGGCCTGCGCCAGGGCGTGCTGGCCGAGGCGATGGGGCTGCACCGCAGCGGCGGCATGCGGCTGGTGGACTGGCTGCACGCCCAGGGCTGGGTGCGCCGCGCGGACGACCCGCTCGATGGCCGCAGCTGGACGCTGCACCCCACGCCCGCCGGCCGCGCGGCCCTGCGGCGCCTGAGCGAAACGGTGCAGGCGCACGACGCCGCGCTGCTGCACGCGGTGGGCGAGGGCGGCGACCGGCTGCACCCGCTGCTGAACCGCCTGGCCGAGGTGGCCCCCACCGTTCCACCGCCGGCATGAATGGATCAGCGCGGTGTGCCTCCCCCGGTGGGTCTGGCATGCTCCGCGGTCTTTCCCCATCACCCCAAAAACCGACAAGGAGACAACGCATGACGACAATGAATCGACGCCAGGCCGGCATGGCGCTGGCAGGCCTGGCCGCCGCAGGCCTGGGCGGGCCGGCAGGCGCGCAGCAGGGGGTGCCGCGCATCCTGGTGGGCTTTCCCGCGGGCGGCTCGATCGACGTGGTGGCGCGCCGCCTGGCCGAGCAGTGGCGCGGCCGCACCGGCACTAGCACGGTGGTCGAGCAGAAGGTCGGCGCGGGCGGGCGCATCGCGCTGGCCACGCTCAAGGACGCGCCGCCCGACGGGCTCACGCTGGTGCTCAGCCCATCGTCCATGCTCACCATCTACCCGCACGTCTACAAGCGCCTGCAATACCGGCCGGCCACGGATTTCATTCCCGTGACGCCGGTGGCGCTGTCCACCTGCGGCTTCATGGTCGGCCCCAAGGTGCCCGAATCGGTGAAGACCCTGCGCCAGTTCGCGGATTGGACCAAGGCACGCGCCGAGCCCGAGGGCTACGCCTCGCCCGCCGCTGGCGCCATGCCGCACTTTCTGGGCAACCAGTTCGCCCGTGCGGCCGGCATCCAGCTCACGCACGTGCCGTACCGCGGCGCAGCGCCTGGCCTGCAGGACCTGATGGGCGGGCAGGTCGCCTCCGGCTGCTTCAGCGTGGGCGACTGCCTGCCGCATCTGCCCAGCGGCCGGGTGCGCGTGCTGGGCGTGACCGACACGCGGCGCTCGCGCTTCCTGCCCGAGGTCGCCACGTTCGAGGAACAGGGCTTCGCCGGTATCCACGGTGTCGAGAGCTATGGGCTGTACCTGCCCGCCAAGACGCCGGCCGCACAGGTCGAACGCCTGGGCGTGCTGGCGCAGCAGGCGATTCGCGACCCGTCCATCATCGAATCGCTGGCCAAGCTGGGCTTCGAACCCGTCGGCAGCACGCCGGAGGAGTTTGCGCGCCAGCTCGCGCAAGAGCGCGAGCGCTGGGCGCCAGTGGTGGCGGCTTCGGGCTTCACGTCCGAGGAATAGCGGCCGCCTGATCGGTGGCTGGCCCGGTCAGTCCCAGACCGGCGCCAGGCCTTGCGGATCGACCAGCCGGCCGCCGCACTCCAGGGCGGCGATGCGCTGCATCTGCGCGTCCGTCAGGCGCAGTTGCAGCGCTTGTAGATTGCCCTGCAGGTTCACGCGTTTCGTGGACGAGGGAATCACCGCGTGGCCCTGCTGCAGGGCCCAGGCCAGCGCCACCTGCGCCGGCGTGGCGTCGCATTCGGCGGCGATCGCCTGGATCACGGGGTCCTCCAGCACCTTGCCGTAGGCCAGCGTCATGTACGACGTGGTGTGGATGCCTTGGCTGCGCGCAAAGTCCACCACCGCGCGGTTCTGCAAGTACGGGTGCAGCTCGATCTGGTTCGTCGCGATGCGGTTTGCACCCACGGCGGCGATGGCTTCGCGCAGCAGCGCGATGTTGAAGTTGGACACCCCGAAAGCCCGCGTCAGCCCTTGCGCCTGCGCCTCGACCAGCGCCCCTAGCGATTGCGCCACCGGCACCGCACCGCCGGGCGATGGCCAGTGGATCAGCGTGAGGTCCACCCGGTCGGTGCGCAGCTTGGCCAGGCTTTCTTTCAGGCTGGGGACGAGCCGGTCGGCCGCGAGGTGGTCGGTCCAGATCTTGGTGGTGATGAACAGCTCATCGCGCGGCACGCCACTTTCGGCGATGGCTTGGCCGACCTCGGCTTCGTTGCCGTAGATCTGGGCGGTGTCGATGTGGCGGTAGCCCAGTTCCAGCGCCGTCTTGACCGAGTCGATGACGACCTGGTCTTTCAGGCGAAACGTGCCCAGGCCGAAGGCGGGAACGGAAGGGGCGGCGGTGGCTGAGGGGCTGGTGATCGTCGTCATGGAAATCTCCTGAAGTAATGAGGGCGGGGATGGGATGTAAGACCGGTGCTGTGCGATCAGCGAAGGCCTGCGCAGCGCCATCCACGAGAGCGATGGCAAAGGCACTTTGTTGAGAGAACCCCGAGTCTGCGGGTTTATCCTTTGCAGAAAAACACCTCCATGCTCCATAGATATTTGCGCCAGAGTCAACAATGAAACCGCCTGAAAACCGCGCATGAAAACCACCCTCGAGGAATTGCAGGCCTTCGCTGCCGTGGTGGACGGCGGCTCCATCACTGCCGCAGCCGAGCATCTGGGCCAGACCGTCTCGGGCATCAGCCGGGCGCTGGCGCGGCTGGAGAAAAAGCTGGAAACCACGCTACTGCGCCGTACCACGCGCCGCATCGAGCTCACCGAAGAAGGCAGCGCCTTTCTCGCCCGCACCCGCGCCATCCTGGCCGCGCTCGACGACGCCGAAGAGCACATGGCGGCGCGCCGCCTGCAGCCTGCGGGGCGCCTGCGCGTGAATGCCGCCACGCCGTTCATGCTGCACGCCGTGGTGCCTCTGGTGCCCGAATTCCGCCGCGCCTATCCGCAGATCACGCTGGAGCTGGACACCGACGAGCTGAACATCGACCTGCTGGCGCGCCACACCGACGTGGCGATCCGCATCGGCCCGCTGCGCGATTCCACGCTGCATGCGCGGCCGCTCGCTACCAGCCGGCTGCGCGTGCTGGCCAGCCCGGCGTATCTGGCCGAACACGGGCGCCCGAAAACGGTGGCGGCCCTCGGCCGCCACACGCTGCTGGGGTTTTCGCAGGTCGAGTCGCTCAACCGCTGGCCGCTGCGCGGCGCGCACGGCGACGAGTGGCCGGTCACCCCGGCCATCGTGGCCTCCAGCGGCGAGACACTGCGGCAACTGGCCCTGCGGGGCGCGGGCATCGTGTGTCTGTCAGATTTCATGACTGCTGGTGACCGCGAGCGCGGCGATCTGGTTCAGATCCTGCCAAAAGACACGGCCGACGTGCGCCAGCCGATCAGCGCGGTGTACTACCGCAACACGCAACTGGCCGCGCGCATCGCGTGTTTTCTGGATTTTCTGCAGGGGCGGTTGCAGGCGTTTTGAGGCCTTGGCCGGTCGCTCAGGCCGCCTTACCTGCGTCCCTCGGCCACTCACCGGCCACGTTGGCCATCCAGTAGTTGGCCAGCGCAGGGAAATGGTCGCCTTCTCGCGCATAGGCCGCGTCACGGATGTCGAACAGCACATGGTCCCGTTGCTGTACGCGCACCAGCGTGAAAGCCTCTTCGATGCCTCGGCTGTTGTCGAACATCAGGGCCATGTCGGCGAGTGGCGCGGCATGCCTGATCGCCGCCTGGGTGCGCGGGAAACGATCGCGCAGCTTCGCTGCGGGCACGGAATGGCCTCCTTGCTGCTTGCGGGTTTCTACACGCAACTCCGACAGTGCCGCATTGGCCAGCCCTACAAAAAGCAGGACGACGTAGTAGCCCGAGCGCTGCATCTCCAGGATGTCTTCGTGCTTGCTCTCCACCGTGCCATCGGAACGTTGGACCCAGTGCGAGAAAACGGTTTCGAATGCGAAGGGCATGCGCTCTGCCATCACGATGGCTTTGAAGGCCCGAATGCCTTCCTGGGAGAGTCGTTGCCAGCGATGGTCGGTGTCGCGCAACTTCTGAGCCCATTCAGGCAGGTCGCTGGGAAGAATGGAGGCGATCAGCCGATCGGCGTTAATGAGCGGGACGCGCAGATCGTCGGCCAGGCGCTCATACCAAAGGGTGGACTTTCCGGAGCCATTGTGTCCCGCCAATACCAAGGCAAGGGGCTTTTTCTCGCTGTCCAGAGCGTTCCGCAGAACGTCGGCGAGCACCGGGAATTGCATCAGGGGCGAGCCCGCAAAGCCCTGAATTTTCCGTTGACGAACTCTCCGATGGTGGTTTCGCCATCCACCGACTTGCGCACCATCTTGGTGGGGTCGGCTTCACTGACCGCATACGAGTAAATCTTGCGAACGCTGTGGGGCTTGAAAACCGCCTCTGCGTCAATGCCGGGTGCGGCGAGAGAGCGACCCACCTCGACCATCAGCACGTTCGCTTGTTCGCGATCACGAACACGCACCCGTTTGGCGGATTTGCCGGACCGCACAAGAGACAGTCCACCGTGGAACGAGGCAACCGTTCTACCGTCCGGAGCGGATACAGAAGTCTTGGTACTCATGGTATGGAGCGGGTGGGCAGGAAGGACGGGTCATTGTGCCATTCATGGTTTCGAGCGATGTCCAGTGTTTGGTCCGTCCCTGCTTGTCCAAAGGAATTTCTGAGCGATCAAGTCCGTCGTGCTTCCGCCTCAGCCCAGCGTCTCCAGAAACGTCTTGCGCCACCAGTGGATGTCGTGCTCGCGGATGCGTGTCATGAGCGCCTGGTGGCGGCGCTGGCGTTCTTTCAGCGGCATCTGCAGCGCGGCCTGGATGGTGTCGGCCATGCCCTGGGTGTCGTAGGGGTTGACCAGCAGCGCTTCCTTCATCTGCTCGGCCGCGCCGGCGAAGCGCGACAGCACCAGCACGCCGGGGTCGTCAGGGTCTTGCGCGGCGATGTATTCCTTGGCGACGAGATTCATGCCGTCGCGCAGCGGCGTCACCAGGCCCACGGCTGCGGCGCGGCACAGGCCCGGCACGCGCTTGCGGGCGACCGTGCGGTGGATGTAGCGCAGCGGCATCCAGTCGAGTTCGCCGTAGTCGCCGTTGATGGCGCCGCACAGGCCTTCCAGTTCCTGGCGCAGGTCGGCATAGGCGTCCACGCTGTCGCGGGTGGGCGAGGCGATCATCACCAGCGTGGCGCTGTGGTGGTTCTCGGGGTAGCGCGCCAGCAGCTCCCGAAAGGCCCGTACCCGCTGCGGAATGCCCTTGGAATAGTCCAGCCGGTCGATGCCCAGCAGCAGGCGGCGCCGCGAATACTCTTCGCGCATGGCGGTGTAGGTCTGCACCGCCTCGGGCGCAGCCGCCAGGCGGGTGAATTCGTCCACGTCGATCCCGATGGGAAAGGCGCCGACCTGCACCGTGGCGCCGAACGCGCGCAGGTGCTGCGGGCCGACCGCTTCGGCGTTGGCTTCGTTGCTCAGGTAGCGCGTGAAGTGCGATACGTCTGCCTCGCTCTGCAGGCCCACAAGGTCGTAGGCGAACATGGAGCGCATCAGCCATTCATGCTGCGGAATGGCAGCCATGATGAGCGGCGGCGGCACGGGAATGTGCAGAAAGAACCCGATGCGCTGGCGGCAGCCCAGCGCCCGCAGCTCTGCGGCCAGCGGGATCAGGTGGTAGTCGTGCACCCAGATGGTGTCGTCTTCCTTGAGTAGCGGCAGCAGCTTGCGGGCGAACATCTGGTTCACGCGGCGGTAGCCCGAGATGTAGCTGGAATCGAAGTCCGCCAGGTCCAGCCGGTAATGGAACACAGGCCAGAGCACGCTGTTGCTGTAGCCGCTGTAGTAGCTGTCGTGGTCTTCCTGGCACAGGTCCACGGTGGCCAGCGTGACGGTGCCGGCCTGGCGCGTCTGCAGCTTGGCTTCGCCCGGCAGTCCGTCTTCCGCGATGTTGCCGCTCCAGCCGAACCACAGGCCTCCGGTACGGCTCAGCGTTTCCCCGAGTGCGACGGCCAGGCCTCCGGCGGCGGGTTTTCGGGGATCGGCGATGCGGTTGGAGATGACGACGAGGCGGCTCATGGGAATTTTCCTTGCGGTACGGGCGGGCGTTGGGCGTGGCGGATGGCGGCGCCTTTCAGATCAGATGACGCTGTCCCAAGGGTCGGACAGCCGCATGGCGGCATTGATGATGCCCACCATGGAATACGTTTGCGGGAAGTTGCCCCACATCTCGCCGGTCTGTGCGTGCGTGTCTTCGGACAGCAGCCCGAGCGGATTGCGCGCGGCCAGCAGGGCTTCGAAGATTTCGCGGGCCTGGGCCTTGCGGCCGATGCGGGCGAGCGCATCGATGCGCCAGAACGCGCAGATGTTGAAGGCGGTGTCGGGCTTGCCGAAATCGTCGGCGGCCTCGTAACGGCGCATGTAGGGGCCATCGCAAAGCGAGGCTTCCATGGCGTCCACCGTCGAGATGAAGCGCGGGTCTTTGGGATCGATCAGGCACACCTCGGCCATCAGCAGCACGCTGGCGTCCAGCTCGTTGCCGCCGAAGCTCTCGGCAAAGGCCTGGCGCTCTTCGCTCCAGGATTTGGCGAGGATCTCTTCGCGCATGGTGTGGGCGTGCTCGCTCCAGTAGGCGGCGCGGTCGGGAAGGCTCAGCGCGTGGGCGATCTTGGCCAGGCGATCGCAGGCCGCCCAGCTCATCAGCGCAGATGAGGTGTGCACGCGGGCACGGGTGCGCAGCTCCCACATGCCGGCGTCCGGCTGACCGTACACGCGCACGGCCAGTTCGCCGATCTGTTCCATGCGTGCGAATTCGGTCGCGCCGGCGGGGTGCAACAGCCGCTGGTCGTGAAAGGCCTGCGCCGCGCCCAGGATGATGTTGCCGTACACGTCGTGCTGAAAATGCTCCGCGGCCTGATTGCCGACGCGCACCGGGCCCATGCCGCGGTAGCCGGCCAAATGCGGCACGAAGGCCTCTGGCAGGTCGTGTTCCAGGCCGATGCCGTACAGCGGCTGGATGTGCCCGTCGCTGGCCTCGGCCACGACATTGCTGAGCCAGCGCAGGTAGTCTTCCATCGTCGCGGTTTCGGACAGACTGTTGAGTGCCCGCACGACGAAGAACGCGTCTCGCAGCCAGCAATAGCGGTAGTCCCAGTTGCGGCCGCTGTCTGCCGACTCGGGAATGCTCGTGGTCATGGCGGCCACGATGGCGCCGGTGTCTTCGAACAAGGAGAGCTTGAGCGTGATGGCCGCGCGGATCACCGCGGCCTGCCATTCGAGCGGCACCGCCAGGCGCTGCGTCCAGTGGCGCCAGTACCAGACGGTTTCCTGCTCGTAGTGGCGGGCCGTGTCGGCGATGCCGGTGGGCAGCGATTCATCCGCGCCCAGCAGAAAGTTGTGCTCGCGCGCCATCACAAAGGGCTGGCCCGACAGGACATGGGAGATAGGCACGTCGGTGTTCAGCCGCAGCGTCAGGTCCTCGCCCACGTAGCGGATGTGGTTGCTGCCCTGGGTGATCTCGGGCGCGTCCTTGCCCCAGCCGTAGCGCACGTCCACCGTCACGCGGATGCGGGGCGCACCCTCCAGGCGGCGCACGCGGCGCACCAGCATCATGGGCCGGAAGTAGCGCGCGCGGGCATAAAAGCGCGGCGCGAAGTCGGTGATCTCGATGCTGTTGCCCGAGCGGTCGGTCAGCCGGGTGCGCAGCACGGCGGTATTGGGCTCGTACCACTGCTCGGTCGTCGCGAGGTCTTCCAGTTCGATGGCGAAGCGGCTGCCTTCTTCGCCTGGCTGGATCAGTGCATTGAACACCGGGTCGCCATCGAAGCGCGGCAGGCAGCACCACACGATGTGGCCTTGTTCGTCCACCAGGGCGCTGATGGCGCAGTTGCCGATCATGCCGAGCGAGAGGGAGGGCTCGGCGCGTGGGCCGAAGAGCGATCCGGTCTTCATTCCGCGGGTCTTTCGGGCGCGGCCATCTGGTACAGCCATTCGCGCAAGGCGGTGGTGTCTTCGCAGCGAACCACGGCCTCGGTCGGCCCGGGGCCGACCTTGATGCCGATGCCGCCCAGGGCCTGCGTGGCGACGAAGCCGTTTTCGTCGGTCACATCGTCGCCCGCGAACACGGGAATGCGGCCCTGGAAGGGCGGGTGCTGCATGAAGTCAGTGATGGCGCGCCCCTTGCTCGGGCCGGACGGCTTGATCTCCAGCACGCATTTGCCCTGCATCAGTTCCAGGCCGGGTGCGTGCTTGAGTGCATGCTCCAGCGTCGAGCGGCACAGCGCCTCCAGTTCCAGCGCCTGTCGGTAGTGCAGCGCGACGCCGGCGCTCTTTCGCTCCAGCACCAGGGCCGGGTAGCGATCGCGCAGGGATTCGATGCTGCGGATCACCCCCGTCAGGTCGGTGGCCGGCACGGCCCCGACGAGGCCATTGCCCAGGCGGTACTGGGCACCGTGCTCGCAGGCCAGGGGCAACTGCAGTGGGGAAAGGAATCGATCGATGTCGGCTTGCGTGCGCCCGGTCGCAATCGCGAGGGCGCCGCCCAAGCGCTCGTGCAGCGCCTGCAGCGCGGGCACGATGCCCGGAGGTACCTGCACCGCATCGGGATGTGGCGCAATATCGGCGAGCGTGCCGTCAAAATCGAGGAAAAGTGCGTATCTCGCAGTCAGAAGCGGTAGCTTTTGCATTGCCAGCCACCTTACCAGAAGCCCTTGCAGAGGCTGTAGGCGCCGAGGCAGGGCCGCTGTAGGTGCCTTGAAAAGCCCAGTGGGCGCGCCCATTTCCCATTGCCATCCGATCTTTTGCCATGAACGACACATCGCCCCTGCACATCGTCTGCCCGCACTGCCACACGACCAATCGCGTGCGCCCGGAGCAACTCGCCAGCGCGCCCGACTGCGGGCAATGCCATCAGCCTCTCTTCACGGGCACGCCCCTGGCGCTGGATGCTAATAGTTTCGAGCGCCATGTGCAGCGCAGCCACATTCCGCTGGTGGTGGATTTCTGGGCGCCCTGGTGCGGACCGTGCCGCACGATGGCTCCCGCCTTCGCCCAGGCCGCTCGCGAACTGGAGCCGCAAGTGCGGCTGGCCAAGCTCGACACCGAGGCGCACCAGGCCCTGGCGGCGCGCCACCAGATCCGCAGCATTCCGACCATGATCGTGTTCAGGAATGGCCAGGAGACTGCGCGCATTTCGGGGGCGCTGGGGGCGGCCGACATCGCACGTTGGGTGCGCACTGCCACCCACTGAGGCGGCAACCCGGCCAGGCTAACTGGCGCTCCCGACAAAAGGACGGGCCGCCGATTGATCGATCGATCGTTCTGTTCAGCCCTGCGCTGCCAACCAGCCGGCCACCGCGCGCACGCGCGCCTCGCGAATCCAATCTCCCACCTGTGGCCCGGCAGCGCCAGCGGCGGCAGCGCGCGCGGCGATCTCCGATGTCACCACCGATTGGGCGGCGGCCAAGGCGGCAGTCAGCCGGGGGCGCTGGGGATAAGCGTTGTCTTCAAAGCCCAGCCGGCCGCGCGCGTCGCATTCGCAAGCCAGGAGCACTTCAGCGAACCGCGCCGGCTTGCGCAGGGCGTCGCACCGTTCCAGCAGCCGCACGAGGGCGGTGGCGCCCAGGTCTGCGCTGCGGTGGATGTTGCCGTGCTCGCGGGCGACCACGTCGGCGGTTTCGCGGCACTCCACCGGTACGCGCAGCCGTTCGCACACATCGCGCAGCAGCTCGGCACTGCGGGTTTCGTGACCGATGTGGCGCGGCAGCACGTCGGCAGCGGTGGTGCCTTTGCCCAGGTCGTGCACCAGGCAGGCAAAGCGCACGGCCAGCGGGGCCTGCAGGCGCGCGGACATGTCCAGCACCATCATCACGTGCACGCCGGTATCGACTTCGGGGTGGTATTCGGCGCGCTGGGGTACGCCCCAGAGGCGATCCAGTTCGGGCAGCAGCACGGCCAGCGCGCCGCAGTCGCGCAGGACTTCGAACATGCGCGAGGGCGCCGCTTCCATCAGGCCGCGGGCGAGTTCCTGCCACACGCGTTCGGCGACCAGGTGGTCCGCCTCGCCGGCATCGACCATCTCCCGCATGAGCGCCCGGGTTTCGGAGGCGACGGTGAAATCGGTGAAGCGCGCGGCAAAGCGCGCCACGCGCAGGATGCGCACCGGGTCTTCGCGGAAGGCATCGGTCACGTGGCGCAGCACGCGGGCTTTTAGGTCCCGCACGCCGCCATAGGGGTCGCACAGATCGGGGGTGGCCGACGGGCCTCCGGTGTCGGTGCCGGTATCGGCGCCGGAAGCTGGATCGGCGTGCTGCGCGATGGCGTTGATCGTGAGGTCGCGGCGCGACAGGTCTTCCTCCAGCGTGACCTCGGGCGAGGCCTGCACCGCGAAGCCGCGGTAGCCGTTTCCGCTCTTGCGCTCGGTGCGGGCCAGCGCGTATTCCTCGTGTGTCTGGGGATGCAGGAACACGGGAAAGTCGCGCCCCACCGGCAGGTAGCCCTGCGCGGCCATTTCGTCGGGCGTGGCCCCGACGACGACCCAATCCCGGTCGTTGACCGGGCGGCCCAGCAGCCTGTCGCGCACCGCGCCGCCCACCATGTAGATTTTCATGGGCTGCAGTTTACGGCCGGTGGTGCCCTCACGCACGATTCGGAGTATTCCGCCGGGTCTAAGGAAAAAAGGCTTTCACCGCAGTATCCATTGGCTATGTAGCTATTAAAAATATAGCAAAACCTCTGGCCGCTGCGATGGAGGGCCGTCGCGGCGCTCAGTGCTTGTCGGCGGTCAACCGGGCGAGCGCCCCGCGGATCACCTCGATGCGCTGGGCTTCGTACGAATGGCTGTAGCGCAGGGTCTTGATGCCGTTCGGCCCCAGCGTGGCCTGGGCCTCGAAGTCGGCCTGCAGCCGGTCGAGGTAGGACAGCAGTTCGGGATGATGCCGCCCGGCCACGCCCCGGTCGAACGACAGGGTGCCGCTGTCGCCGGCCGGCTCTCCGAAGCCGCTGTCCGGCAGCGTGCCGAGGCCCGGTGTGAACGGCGGCGGGGGAAGGGCGAACCGGGTGGGCCTGCGGGCCGGCGTGGCGACGCCCATCAGGGACGGATGGGGCGGGGTGCTGAAGAAGGTGGAGGGCATGGAACTCGTTCCTGGAGTGGCTGCACCCACAGCGTGCCGCCCCGTCCGCCCCGTTTTCGTCACCCGCAGGAAGCGATGTCCCGCTTTGCGAAGCGCCCGGCGGGCGCCTCGCCGCTTTCCCGTTCAGCGCGTGGTGCGGCTCAGGCGGTAAGGCTCTTCGAAGTCGAGGAAGTCCGCCTCGGCTTCGGCGGCGCGTACCCAGTCCTGCACGCCGGGCAGTGCCAGCACGCGTTCGACGTAGCCTGCGATGTGGGGCGGCAGCGGCAGGGCATAGGTGGTGAGGCGCGAGCACACCGGGGCGAAGAAAGCATCGGCGATGGTGAACTCGCCGAACAGCAGCGGGCCGCCATGCTCTTGCAGCAGCGCGCTCCACATGTCCACCAGCCGCACGACGTCGGCACGCACGGCGGGGCGGTCGCGCCACAGCAGCGCTCCGGTGTCGGGAAGGTGGGCCTCGATGTTCATCGGGCAGGCGCCGCGCAGCGCGGTGAAGCCGCTGTGCATCTCGGCGCACACGCTGCGGGCCCGTGCGCGGGCTGCTGCGGTCACCGGCCAAAGGGCCTTGTCGGGGTGCGTTTCGGCCACGTATTCGGCGATGGCCAGGGTGTCCCAGACCGCCAGCGTGCCGTCGACGAGCACGGGCACCTTGCCGGTGGGCGTCACCGCATGGATCTGCTGCTTGAACTGCGAGCCTTCGTCGAAGCTGTCGAAGCGCACCCGCACTTCTTCGAAGGGAATGCCGGCCTGGCGCAGCAGCACCCAGGGGCGCATGGACCAGGAGGAGTAGTTCTTGTTGCCGATGTAGAGCTGGAACATGGAGGTCG
>Ga0308157_10007244_pt1 | contig 12961 bp, 10 predicted proteins | sample PhyBR1_FD_201035 | JGI IMG/M metagenome (GOLD analysis project Ga0308157, IMG submission 201035) | Phyllosphere microbial communities from UC Gill Tract Community Farm, Albany, California, United States - DLSLB.R1 | ecosystem: Host-associated > Plants > Phyllosphere > Unclassified | place: USA...
ATAATCAGCACCACCCGCAGCAGGCCGCCCACCGGGCGGCCTTTGCTTTGCGTCCTTTCGCGGACCAGCGCCATCGAACGCACTGGCCCTCCAACGGTGCTGACCATGCTCGAACTCGACCTGCACAGCGTCGTCCCGGCCCTCAAGGCCGGCGGCGTGATCGCCTACCCGACCGAAGCGGTCTGGGGCCTGGGCTGTGACCCCTCCAACGAAACCGCGGTGATGAAGCTGCTGGCGCTGAAGCAGCGCCCGGTCGAAAAAGGCATGATCCTGATCGCCGCCAGCCCGGCGCAGTTGGAAGGCTGGGTGCAGTTGGACGCCTTGGCAGACGACCGGCGGCAAGCAGTACTGGACAGCTGGCCCGGCGCCAACACCTGGATCGTCCCGGCCGGCCCACGTGCCCCACGCTGGATCACCGGCGAGCACACCGGCATCGCCGTGCGGGTCACGGCCCACCCGCTGGTACAGGCCCTGTGCGAGGCCTGGGGTGGCCCGCTGGTATCGACCAGTGCCAACCTCGCCGGTGAGCCCCCGGCGCGCTCCCGTGAGCAGCTGGACCCGGCCCTGCTTGCCCTGCTGGATGGTTTGCTAAACGGCGCCACCGGCGGCCTCGCCCAACCTACCCGCATCCGCGTGGCAGCCACCGGCGAAGTCCTGCGCGACTGAGCGTCAAGCGCGTCACCTGTGGTGCCGAGCATGGCTCGGCTCTACAGGCAGTGTGCCGTGATCGTGGCACACTGCCGGCATGCGCCCTCGCCCGCTCCTGCCCGGTTGCCTGCTCGGTTGCCTGCTTTGCTGGCCCGCTGTCGCATTGGCGGTAGATCCGCCCCCCGCCACCGCTACGGACAAGGTGCGCATCTACCGCTGTGTCGGCAACAACGGCGCGGTATCGCTGCAGGATGCACCGTGCACCAATGCGCATCAGCAGCAGGTGCTGGACATGACGCGACCAAAGGATCCACCACGCCCTGCTGCAGCATCACCAGCAGCGACAACCGCACCGGTCATCCAGCGCGAGGTGCGTGTGGTCACCGTGCAGCCGGCACAACCGATGTACGAGTGCATCGATGAAGACGGTGAGCGTTACACCAGCGACAGCAACGAGGGAAATCCACGCTGGGTGCCGACCTGGGCCTATGCCTATCCACGCCATCACGGGCCCGGTCCGCGCCCACCGTGGCCTGCCGGCGCCGGCGGCACGCCGTGGCGCCCCGGCGTGGCCGTGCCGGTCGGCTCGGTCCTGGTGCGCGACAGCTGCCATGCGCTGCCGCCGCAGGAAGTCTGCGCACGCCTGCGCGATCGCCGCTGGGAACTGATCCGCCGTTACCACAGCGCCCTGCAGAGCGAACGCGCGCTGCTGGTGCGTGAGCAGCGTGGCATCGAGGCCCGCCTTGACCAGGACTGCGGAGGCCACTGATGCGCTGCTGGCTGCTGCTCCTGATGCTGGTCAGCGCCACCACGTCCGCGGGGGAAATCGTGTTCTACCGCTGTACCGATGCCAGCGGTGCGCTGACCATCCAGAACATGCCCTGCCCCAAGGGCATGCAGCAGACCACCAAGATCATGCAGGCTGCGCCCGAGCCTGCGCAGCGGGCAACGCTGTCGGCACCAGCATCGCCGCTGCCGGTACTGGCACCACTCTCCCCGGCGGCAGCGGCGGAGGGGCGCACGCCTGCGCACGCCAACGCTGCGGAGCCGCCCGTCGCCAAGCCATCGCCGATCCCTTTGCCGGCATTGTTCAAGTGCCATGTCCGCGGCGGCGAAAGCTATCTGAGCGAGACCGGCGAGCCACCCAGCCGTTGTGTGCCGATGCGTGTGGTGGGGCTGGATGGCAACCCAGACAAAGGTGCTGGAGAGGCCTGTGAGGTACAACGCGACACCTGCACTCCGGTACCTGCTGCAGAACTCTGCAGCACATGGAGGCAACGTGTGGATGAAGCCGCCGCGGTCCAGGCATATTCGTCGGTGGCACTGGCAGAAGCCGCGCGCAACCACCAGCAGCTGCGCGCCGTGCTGGATGCCAGCGACTGCGCCGATCAGAAGCCGTAACGCAGGAAGCCGCCATCCACCGCGATGCATTCGCCAGTGACGTAGCTTGATGCCGGCAGGCACAGAAAGCCCACTGCGGAAGCCACTTCCTCCGGCTCGCCGATACGTCGCATCGGCGTGCGCGCGATCACTTCATCGTAATAGTCCGCGTCGGACAGCGGCCCGGAAGTGCGGCGGGTACGGATGTACCAAGGTGCAACCGAATTGACGCGGATGCCATCCTCGGCCCATTCGCAGGCCAGGTTGCGGGTCATCTGCTGCATCGCCGCCTTGGTCATTCCGTAGACGACGCCGCTGCGCACGTGGGTGATGCCGGACACGCTGCCGACGTTGACGATCGCCGAGGACGCATGGCGGGTCAGCAGCGGATGCGCGTATCGGCACAGCTCGAAGGCGGAGAACAGATTGCTCTCGAAAATGCCGCGCCATTCATCCTCGGAGTAATCGGTGGCCGGCTTGCTGATGTTGCCGCCGGCATTGTTGACCAGGATGTTCAGGCCATCACTGTGGTCTTCGACCCAATCGAGGATCTCCTGACGGTCCTGGTCGTCACTGACATCGGCTGACAGTGCGTAGATCGCACGGTCCGGGAACGCATCGGCAAGTTCATCGCGTGCGGTTTCCAACGCATCGGCGTCGCGGCCAACGATCATCACGTCGGCGCCGAAGCCCAGCAGCTCGCGGGTGATCGCCAGGCCGATGCCGGCGCTCGCGCCGGTCACCAGTGCAGTCTGTCCATCCAATCGCCAGCGCTGCGGGTTCATTGTGCTTCCTCATCGATACAGGTGTGCAGCCGTGCCTGCGGGCGGACGCTGCGTGGGGATGGGGCTAGGATAGCGGTCTGTGTCCAACGGAGCATGCCGATGAAGCGCCATTCCCTGTTGATCCTGCCGCTGCTGATCGGCCTGGCGGCGTGTGGCAAGCCGCAGCCACCGGAAACCGAACGTCGTCCCCAGCCACAGGCCACGGCACTGCGTGATGCAATGGCCAAGGATCTGGATCAGGCCAAGGCCACCGCAGCGGCGGCCGAACAGGCCAGCAAGGCGCAGCAGGCCGAGTTGGATGCTGCTGTTGGCGGCACCGATAGCGCCAAGTAGCACCTCACCGGTAGTGCCGGGCCATGCCCGGCATTGGGCGTTACCGGGAAAGCCTCTGCCGAGCATGGCTCGGCACTACGGTGCAGAAACAACAACGCCGCCCTGGGGCGGCGTTGTCGCTACAACCTGATCAAAACGCGCTTACAACCCGCAGAAGCAATACGCCAGCGACTTCACCGGTGCACCGTTGCGATCCTTCACTGCGTCCTCGACAAAGCGCAGCTGGGTATCCAGCTCCGGCATCTGCTTGGCGATCAGCATGCGCGCGATGCCCGAATCAGCAAGCATCCAGGCGCCGGCGCGGCTGCCGGCAAAACCGGTCATGAACTGCGCGAACGGGGTTGCTGCCTTCTCGATGTAACGCACGCGGAACTTGTCGCTTCCACCGAGCTTGGCGCGCTCGGCTGCATCGGCAACGGCCGCCTTCAGGCCACCGAAGGCGTCGACCAGGCCACGTTCCTTGGCCTGCGCACCGCTCCACACGCGACCGCGTGCGACTTCGTCCACGGCCTCGACCGGCTTGTTGCGCGCGTCAGCGACCTTGCCGGTGAAATCGGCATAGCCCTTGTTGATCACCGACTGGATCACCTGGCCCACGGCCGGGTCCATCGGCCGGGTCACGTCGAATGCGCCGGCGAAACGGGTGGTGCCGACACCATCGGTATGCACGCCGATCTTGTCCAGGCTGCGAGCGAAGTTCGGGATCATGCCGAAGATGCCGATCGAGCCGGTGATGGTGGATTCGTCGGCATAGATGCGGTCTGCATTCATGCTGATCCAGTAACCACCGGATGCAGCCATGTCACCCATCGACACCACCACCGGCTTGCCGGCGGCCTTGAGCGCTTCCACCTCGCGACGGATCTGCTCGGAAGCGAACACTTCGCCACCCGGCGAATCCACGCGCAGCACCACCGCCTTCACATCGTCATCGTCGCGTGCCTCGCGCAGCAATGCCGAGGTCGACACGCCACCGATACGGCCAGCGGGCAGGTCGCCACCGGCGATTTCGCCTTCGGCAACCACCACGGCGACCTGCGGACGCGAGTCCACCGGCGAACGACGTGAATCGATCTGGGTGAGGTAATCATTCAGTCCGATCTGACGGTAACCACCATCGGCATCGCTGTCGGCGGCACCACGCTCGGTCAGCAGCGCGTCCACTTCCTCGCGCGTCTTCAAACCGTCCACCAGCTTCTGCTGGAGGGCGAAGCGGGCAAGGTCACCTTCGGCCGCGGCGATGCCTTCCGGCAGTGTGTCGATGCCGGCCGCCAGCTGCGCAACGTCCAGCTTGCGGGCCTTGGCGATATCGCCGAGGTAGCGCTGCCACACATCGTTCATCCAGAACAGATCGGCTTCTTTGGCCTGCGGCGAGGCGGCGTCAAGCACGTAAGGCTCGGCGGCGGACTTGAACTCGCCGACCTTGAACAGGTGCACGTCCACGCCCAGCTTGTCCTGCAGGCCGGTGCGGAAGTACTGGCGGTAACGGCCGAGGCCTTCCAGCAACAGACCGCCCATCGGGTCCAGGTAGACCTCGTCGGCCTGCGCGGCCAACAGGTACTGCGACTGGCCCATGTTCTCGCTGAAAGCAACGACCTGCTTCTTGGCCGCGCGCAGTTCCTGCAGGGCAACGCTCACTTCACGCATGGAGGCGAAGCCGCTGGGCTGCAACTTGTCCAGCTGCAGCACCACGCGCTCGATCTTCTTGTCGTCACGGGCAGCCTCGATGGCGCGCACCAGGTCGCGCAGCTGCAGTTCCTCGGCATTGGTCTCGCCCAGCGCCTTGCCCAGCGCGCGGCTGACCGGATCGCTGCTGTACTGCTCGACGAGGCGGCCTTCCGGCGCGATCACCAGGGTGGTGCGGTCCTGCAGCACCTTGACCGAGGAAGCGCCCTTGCCCAGCACCACCAGGAAGGTGATCAGCACCAACAGCAACAGGCCGAAGAACACCAGGTTGAGGATCAACCGGCGGGTGAAGTTCATTACATCCCACAGGCCCACGAAGAAAGTGGCAATGGGGTTGCGACGTGGTACGGGAGGGGGATTCATGAAGGCTCCGATCGGGGCTTGTTACAGGTGAGGATACGGCCAAGCCTGACGCTTGGCATGGCCTTTAAGTCAGGGTGACCCCGGGTACAGGAGGCGCTGGCTGCTGACACGCAACCGCCAGCCCAACAGTACCGCAGCCACGGTGAGGCCCATGATCAGGCCGATCCACATGCCTTGCGGACCCCAGCCCAGTCCCAACCCCAGGCCGGCACCCAGCGGCATGCCAACGCCCCAGTAGGCGAACATGGCGATGAACATCGGCACGCGGGTGTCCTTCAAGCCACGTAGCGCGCCGGCCGACAGCACCTGGATGCCATCCGGGATCTGGAAGGTGGCGGCATACAACAACAAGGTGGAGGCCAACGCGGCCACCGCAAGGTCGTCGGTGTACAACCGCACCACCGCGTTGTGGCCCAGCAACAGGCCAGTGATCGACACCAGCTGGGTGATCATCACGATGCCATAGCCGGCCCAGGTAGCCCGCCGCACGCCAAGCGGATCGTTGCTGCCCACCGCATGGCCAACGCGCACGGTGGTGGCCTCGGCCACACCCATCGGGATCATGAAGCACAGCTGGGCGACATTGATCGCGATCTGGTGGGCACTGGCCTCGGTGGCGCCGATACGACCGATCAGCAGCGCGGTGATGATGAACAAACCACCTTCCATCAGCACGGTGATGCCGATCGGCAGGCCGGTACGCAGCAGGTCCCAGATCGCACGCGGACGCGGTAATTCAAAGTGGCTGAACAACTGCAGGTGGGCGAAGCGCTTGGTGGTCCACAGGTAGGTGGCGAAGGCCAGTGCCTGCACCCACATGGTTACCGAGGAAGCGATGCCGAGGCCTTCGGCCCCCATTTCTGGGAAACCCCATTTGCCGTTGCACAGCGCATAGCCCAGCGGTCCCAGCACCAACAGGCCACCAAAGCCGATCAGCATGGTCGGCAAGGTCCAATGCATGCCTTCGCTCAGATAGCGCATGCAGAAGTACAGCGTCAGTGCCGGCACACCCCAACGGATGGCATGCAGGAAATCGGTGGCCCCAGGCACGATTTCAGGGGCTATGCCGAAGGCCGGCAGGAACGCCGGCACCACGCTGAGGAACAGGAACATCAGCGCGCTCAAGCCGATGCCCAGCCACAACGCCTGCCGGAACAAGGGCCCGATCTCGCGCTCACGTCCTGCACCGTGCAACTGCGATACCGAAGCGGTAAGCGAGATCAGGGTGCCGATCGGCACCAGCATCGGCAGCCACAGCAATGCCGTGCCGATGCTGACCGCGGCAAAGGTATCGGTGCCGTGGTGGCCGGCGATGGTGTTGTCGACGAAGGCGATCAGACCGGTGGAGACATGGCCAAGCACAAGTGGCAGGGCGAGAAGACCAGTCGTCCGCACTTCCTGCAGGAAGCGCGGGGTAGCGGTAGCAGAGGACATAACGCAGAAGACGCAGACTACGGGCGGCACAGGACGTGCGCGAAAGCCGGGTTGCGGAGTGCGCCTATTCTAGCGTGAGCATGGCCTTGCCGGCCTGCCCCACGGTGAACACAGCGTCCGCCGTGGCGCTAGCGACCAGCCTTCTGCTGAAGCCAGGCGGCACGTTGCGCCGGTGCCAACGCCAGCAGCTCCGCGCGCAGGGCCCCGCGCTCCTGCGGTGGCGTGCGCTGCGCTACCCGGCTCAGTTGCTCCAGTTGCAGCGGATCCAGTGCGCGCAGCAGCGCCAGTACCGGCGCCCGTTCTGCCTCGGGCAGGAAGCCGAACAACGGCTGCAGGCGCGGATAGAACATGCCCAGTTGCGGACCCAGCAACCAGCCGTCGCGATGCAGCTGGTCCATGCCGGCGAAACCTGCCTGCACGGCTTGCCGTTGCGCCGGCGGTAGTGCCGCCAGCGCGGCGGCGGCTTGTCGCAGCCGTTGCCGCTCGGCCTCGCTCAGTGCCTGCCATGCCGCATAGCGGCTGCGGGCTTCGCGCTTCTGTGCGGTGGTCAAGGCCGACCAGGATGCCTGTGCGGACACAGGCTCAGCAGCTATCGAGGGTGGCTGCAAGCCTGGCAGCGCGGTCGGTGCCGCGGCCTGTACCGGCAGGCCCGCCGCCAGCAACAGCAAGGGCAAGAGACGTTCAATTCTCGGCATCGACGGTCTCCAGTGCTGCACCTGCAGGCTCAGGGCGGCTGGGCTGCGGTTGCGACTCGTCCACCGGCAAGGGGCCACCGGCCGCATACCACGCCAGCAGATCCGCATCGCGGGCCAGTCCCAGGTCCGGATCCGCCAACATCGCTGCATCACCGGCAGCATCGGCATCCTCACCTGGCCCGGCGGCGACGCTGTCGTCGGCAAGCGCCTCGACCTGTACCGGATCGTTGTCGCCCAATCCACTGCCGGTGCCTTCGCCAACTGCAGCATGTTGCGACCGCCACCACCAGCCAGCGACCAGCGCCAACAACACCAGGGGCACACACAGCAGCAACCAGGTCCGCAGCGTCCAGCTTTTGCCGGGTTTACGCCTGCGTCGCGGTGCCACCGGGTGTCGCGGGGGCGGCTCAACCGGTGCCACCTTGGCCGGCTCCGGCCTGGCCGGCATGGCCCCGGTCAGCACGGCCTCGCGCAGCTGCTCCAACTGACGCAGGCGCACCGCCGACAGGTCGCGGACCCGCGCCTGCACGGTTTCGGCCAGCAGACGCCAGCCACCGGCATCCGGTTGCCCGTGTACGTCCAACGGGCAGGCACCGGCCAGCGCCTGACGATAGACCGGCGGCGCCACGCCCAGCACCGCCGAGGCGGCATCTTCGTCCAGCCCCGCGCCGATGCGCAGCAGCAATGCCAGCCGCTCGGCGGCGGCCAGATGTGACAGGTGGGCCAAGGCAGGCTCCCACTCGCCGGTGGCCGGTGGCTGCAACAATTGCGGGGTACTGCACAGCAGCCCCCAGAACCGGCCAGGCCATTCAGCCATCGGCAGGCTGCTGGCGTGTGCGGCAAACGCGCGCATTGCCACGGCCACCGCGCGCTCGCCGACCGCGGCATCGCCGGCCTGTACTTCAGCAACCACCAGCGCGCGACGCTCGGTACCGCGCAGGAAAGCGGACAAAGCGTTGGCTGCTGCCGGGGAAAGAGGGGCTTGGGCAGCCATCATGTGAACTCCGTCATGCCGCAAATGATACCCAGCGCGTCCAAGCATGCCGACGCCCTGCACGCGCCCTTCACAGGCCCCGCGGCGCCCTTGCCGCAACTTGTGCACAGCGTCAATACGCTGTAACAAATTTCCAGACAGTGCCATGAGCGAACTGCATTTCGTTTTTGTTTCACGGCCAAGTGCATGATTTAAAAAGGCAAATCAATGTGGCGATTTTTTGTCCAAGTTGACCCAAACGCTTATTCCATCGTCCAAGACGCGTGGAGCACCGCGTTCACCCACAGAGTTATCCACAGGAAATGTGGATAAGCCTAAATCCTCAACTGGGGCATACGTTTACATGGCATTTAGGGATTTACTCACAGCATGCGCACGCAAGTGAATAGTGTTCGGGCGGATGGCCTGTGGAGGCTAAACTGGGCGCATGCCAGCCTGTCCTACCCTGCGCGTCGCGCTGCCGTTGCCGCTGCCGCAAGCCTTTGATTACCTGACCCCGCCAGACAGCCCGGCGCCCCACCCGGACGACGTCGGCAGGCGGCTGCGGGTGCCGTTCGGCAACCGTGAACTGGTTGGCGTGGTGGAGGGCCTGGGGCAGGTCGATGACCCGGCCACGCTGCGCCCCGCACTGGCCTGGCTGGACCAGCAAGCACTGCTGGCGGGTGAACTGCTGGCCTCGCTGCGTTGGCTTACCCGCTATACCCATGCCCCGCTGGGTGAAGTCCTGGCCACGGCGCTGCCTGCGCCATTGCGCCGGGGCGAGCCGCTGCCTGATACCCATGGCTGGGCCTGGCAGCTGACCGAGGCCGGCACGTCGGGGCTGCAACGCCTGCGCGCCAATACGCGCCCGCAACGCCTGGCCAGCCTGCTGCAGGCAGGCGCGGTCAACGAAGACCTGTTGGATGCACAACTGCAGGACTGGCGCAGCGGCGCACGCGCGCTGGCCAAGCGCGGCTTCGTCCAGCGCATCGAGGTGCCGGCATTGATTCCGCAGGCACAGCCGCGGCCGGGTCCGCACCCCAACCCGCAGCAGCAGCAGGCCACCGATGCGATCGCCGCCACTGAAGGCTTCCAGCCATTCCTGCTCGATGGCGTGACCGGCAGCGGCAAGACCGAGGTCTACCTGCAGGCGATCAGCCAGTGCCTGGCACAAGGCAGGCAGGCTTTGGTACTGGTTCCAGAAATCGGCCTGACCCCGCAGATGCTGCAGCGCTTCCGCAGCCGTCTTGGCATCCAGGTGCACGTGCTGCACTCCGGCTTGAACGACAACGAGCGCGCGCGCGTATGGGCTGCCGCGCTGCGTGGCGAGGCACGGGTGGTCGTCGGCACGCGCTCGGCGATTTTCATCCCGTTGCCGCAGGCCGGCCTGATCGTGATCGATGAAGAACACGATGGCAGCTACAAGCAGCAGGACGGCATCCGTTACCACGCACGCGACTTCGCACTTGTTCGCGGCAAGGCATTGAACGTACCCGTCGTGCTGGGCAGCGCCACGCCCTCGCTGGAATCCCTGCACAACGCGCGCAGCGGCCGCTACGCGCACCTGCGCCTGTTGCAGCGCGCCGGTGAGGCCAAGCCACCCGGCGTGCGGGTGTTCGACGTCCGCAAGCGACCGCTGCAGGATGGTTTGTCACCGGAAGTGCTGGTCGGCATCGAGCAGCACCTGAAGGCCGGCAACCAGGTATTGGTGTTCAAGAACCGGCGTGGCTATGCACCGGTACTGCTCTGCCACGACTGCGGCTGGACTGCACCATGCAAGCGCTGCAGCACGCCGTTGCACAGCACCCCGATGACCGTGCATGGCGCTGGCCGGCGCCTGCAATGCCACCACTGTGGTGCGCGCCAATCCGTGCCGCTGGCCTGCCCCGACTGCGCCAGCCTCGCGCTGCAGCCACAAGGCATCGGCACCGAGCGGCTGGAAGAACGCCTGTTGCAGCTGTTTCCCGATTACCCGGTGCTGCGCATCGATCGCGGCACCACCTCACGCCGCGATGCGCTGGAACAGACGCTGGCAAGCCTGGGCGACCAACCCGGCATCCTGGTCGGCACGCAGATCCTGGCCAAGGGCCACGACCTGCCGAAGCTGACCCTGGTGGTGGTGGTCGGCATCGACGAAGGCCTGTTCTCGGCCGATTTCCGCGCCAGCGAGAAACTGGCCCAGCAACTGATCCAGGTCGCAGGCCGCGCAGGCCGCGCCGAGCGCCCGGGTGAGGTCTGGCTGCAGACCCACCACCCCGACAATGCGTTGTTGCATACCTTGGTCAACGGCGGCTATCACGCCTTTGCCGACGCCGAACTGGTGCAGCGCGAAGCGGCGGGGTTCCCGCCCTTCGCGCACATGGCGCTGTTCCGCGCCGAAGCCAAGCAGGTGGAACAGGCAAACGAGTTCCTCGCCGCGGTGAAGCAGCTGCTACCGTCCGAACGCACGCTGGAGCGCTTCGGCCCGATGCCTGCACCAATGCCGCGACGTGCGGGCTTCCAGCGCACCCAGCTGTTGTTGTCGGCCGAACAGCGCCGCCCGCTGCATGCCGCGCTGGATGCGTTGATGCTCCAGCTGCATGCATTGCCGCAGGCGCGACGTGTGCGCTGGTCGCTGGATGTGGATCCGATGGATCTGTACTGAGCCAGGCAACATGGGCAGCGCAACACTGCAGTTGCGGGACAACCACCAACTGCAGCGCTTGCGCCACTCAACGATAGATTGCAGCGATCTGCGCGATGAACTGCTGTGGATTGGCGCCAACCAGGTTGGTCAGCACGATGACTGCCAGACCCTCGTCCGGATAGACGACGAAGGCCGCACGCGCACCGCCCATGCTGCTGATCTGTCGCCGTCCGTCCACCGTGGCCACGGGCCAGCCTGCTGCCCACGGACCTGCGCTGCCATCGTTCAGATGTTCCGGCGCCCACATGCGAGCCAGGCTTTCCGCGCTGATCAAGCGCTGCTGCATCAACGCCAGCAGCCATGCGGCCAACTCATCGCCCGTTGTCTGCAGACCGCCGCCGGCCCACAGGCCCTGCGGCATGTCATAGAACCAATGCGACAGGCGCACCGGCGCGCCTTCCGCATCCGTGCTGCGTGGAAACAGGCTGTAGATGGTTGCCGCGCCGGGGACCAGGTCATAGCTGTCGCCGAAGCGCGTGCGCGACATCCCGAGCACTCCAAGCTGGCGTGCCGCCAGGAAATCTTCGTAAGGCACGCCGCCCTGCTGCGCGATGATCCTGGCCAGCAGGCCATAGTTGGTCTGGTTGTAGGCAAAGCGTTCGCCCGCGGCGGCCTCGACCGGCAATTGCTCGATCGTGCGCCAGGCATCGGCTTCGGATCCACCGCCCGCCAGACCCTGCTCACCGACGATGTCCGGCAGACCGGAGGTATGCGCAAGCAGCTGGCGCACACGGATGCCCTGCCACGCTGGCGGCAAAGCCTGCAGGTAGCGGGAAACCGGCGCATCAAGGTCAAGCTGCCCCGCTTCGACCAACTGCATCACTGCCACGCCGGTGAAAGCCTTGGTCGCCGAGTTCAGCGGAAACAGGGTTGTTCTGCTGGCGGGCACCTGGTTTTCCACGTTGGCCAGCCCAAGGCTTTCGGAAAAAACGATGCTGCCGTGCTTGATCACCGCCACCTGCAGGCCAGGGATGCTCCGCTGCTGCATGGTGCTCTGGAGCAGCACAAGGGTCTTCTGGTTGGCCTGCTCAAGGCTGTCTGCCGAGACCGGCAGGACCACGAGGCCCAGCAGTGCAATCACAGGCAACAGCAGGCATCGAAGAGTGCGGGCGGGCATCAGTGCGTTCCAGTCTGGCCAAGGGGAATCGGTCGCCGATGATCCAGCGTGTATTCCCTTGGATGCAACTGCCCGCGGAAAGGTTTAAACCACGTCCGGACATGCGCCGCGAACGGTCGCACTCAACGCTGCGATCGGAGTGCACTCACCAGGCTTGCATGTACCTGCTGGCTGCTGACCGCAACACTTCGCGCACAGGCGCGGATGCTGCTTTGGATGCGGCGATGGGCAATGGCATCGTGCACGATCCAAGCCGCCTGCAAGGTGCCTGCAGCGGCTGCCGGTCGCGCGGGCACCGACGAGGCGAACAGCGCGCATGATCCGCTGCCCGGGCTGTATTCGCACCATGACCTTGCCCCGTCCGTCGCGCTTGCCATCACGCCCCCGCTGCCTGTGTGGTGCCCTTTCCGAGCTTGCCGCCTGGGTGTTACAGATCCATGCCAAAGCCCACGCCGGCAGACTTTTCCCCGCCACCGAAGGCACCGCCCAAGGAGAACGAAGCGCGCGCACCGATCTTACGACCGTATCCAACCGACAGAGCCTGCTCACCGCCTTGGAAACCGGCACCCACCGCGATGCGGCCGCGTGCGCTTTGCCCGCCACCGGCATTCATCGCCATGTTGGTCATCGCCGACGTCATCGCGCCCATCCGGTCGATACGCCGGTCCTGGTTGCGCAGGCGCTGCTCCACGCCCTGATGGAAGCGGCTGAAGTCGTCGCTGAACGCCGCCAGCGCGCTGTCTGTATAGGCATTCGCACTGCTCAGCGTCTGTGTTGCGGTCGTGTCGGTGTACTGGTTTGCAGAAGCCAGCGTGGCCGCATCCCCCGCACTGACTTCACTGCGCACTGTCGCCACCTGCG
>Ga0308157_10007245_pt1 | contig 12957 bp, 13 predicted proteins | sample PhyBR1_FD_201035 | JGI IMG/M metagenome (GOLD analysis project Ga0308157, IMG submission 201035) | Phyllosphere microbial communities from UC Gill Tract Community Farm, Albany, California, United States - DLSLB.R1 | ecosystem: Host-associated > Plants > Phyllosphere > Unclassified | place: USA...
ATAGCCAACCTACGCTGGCATGATCTACGGCACGAGGCTGCCTCACGCCTATTCGAAAAGGGCCTCCATCCGCTCGAAGTAGCAAGTATCACGGGCCATAAGAGCATGCAGATGCTCAAACGCTATACCCATCTCAAGCCGGAAAGCTTGGTGGCGAAACTCGGTTGAGCATGGCTCGGAGGGTCAGGAGGCACGCTCCGCCATCCTCTCGTGATGTTCATGAGAGGAGCTACAGCCGGCCCGGCCGTCGCGCTGGCGCCCTGACTCAGGCTCGGTCACATAGACGTGGAGGGGAAGCTTTAAAGGGTGTCGATTGCTCATGCATGTGTTTCCAAAGATCACGCATAAAAATACTGAAATTTGCATGGTAGTTTCAAGCTTCTGCATATATAATCAGTATTACGTATAAAAAAAAGGTTAAGGAAGTCATGGAACATTTTCCGATAGTGCTGGGTCTTTGTCGATCTGCAATGCAGAACGCTAATCCGGCGCTCCGTTCACACGTGGAGCGCCTGGTGCGCGCGCTGGAAAAGGAAAAGAATCAAGATCAGGTCGATGCTCTTCGTAAAGTCCTGAAGTCGGCAGAGAGTTTGCAGGAAATTTCCCCGAGTCGTGTGGTGCTATCGCGGGCTTCGTTACGCGGGGAAACGCTCACGCCGAGTGTGGCAGCTCCAGTCGATCGTGAGACGGGGGATCCGCTGGCGGAACTTGTTCTTCCTGGGCAGTTGGTCGCCGAACAGCCATTGTTTAGCGGTGCGCTGAGTGGAGGGATCGCCGATCTGCTTGAGGAGTGGCGACATGTAGACGAATTGCGAGCTGCCGGCGTTCGTCCAGCGTGGGCGACGATGTTATTTGGGGCTCCAGGAACCGGAAAAACCATGCTGGCTCATCATATTGCAAATCAGCTTGGGCTGCCGTTGGTGATTGCTCGCTTAGACGGATTGATCTCGTCTTTCCTTGGTACGACCGCTAGAAATATTTCAAGTCTGTTCGCTTTTGCCAATCGATATAAATGCGTATTGCTTTTAGATGAGTTTGATGCGGTTGCAAAGCTTCGTGATGATCCACATGAACTGGGCGAGATAAAGCGGGTGGTCAATACGCTGCTCCAATGCATCGACAGTCGATCCGAAATTGGTTTCACCATCGCCATTACAAATCACGAGTCTTTACTTGATCCAGCAGTTTGGAGAAGGTTTGACATTAGAATCGAAATCCCGAGACCAGATGGTGAGACGCGTATGGCTATGCTTAAGCGATATTTTGATCCTAAAGAGGTCGATGATTCGAGGATTAGACTGATGGCTTGGATCACGGACGGCGGCAGTGGGTCCGATATCGCCAAGTTAAGCGACTTCATGCGGCGTCAAAAGGCGATCCGAAAAAAAGAGTTCAATTTTCTGCAAGCGGTCCGTAGTTTCGTCCAGATGAGTGCGCATGAGGGCGAATCTCCGAACCGAGGGATTATATGGGAGGAAGATGATGCGCTCGCGCGTGCATTGGCAACTGACCGCGCGGTCCCCTTTAGTCAAGAGCAACTCGCCGCTCTATTTGGATGTACGCAACCCACAATTAGTCGGTGGCTAAAGAAAGACAAATAATTCAAGGATAAAGTGTTATGGCTCACAACCCAGTTCAAATAATACTAAATGCGCAGGACTACGTTCGAAAAGCGGACGTGAATCCGGGCGGAACAATCAAAGACTTTTATGCTGGCCGCAACGCAGATTTTGTCGCACACCGTAATGCCGTTGAGGCTCAAGTACTGGGGTTGCGTGATGCATATCACGGGGCACTTCCTGATGACGTTTTTTATGCATTTGTCGAGTTGCAAACAGATGCGTGGGCTAAGAGCCATCGCCCAATTCAAAAAGTATTTCCCCCAGGTCAGCAGGTGTACGTCGGCGGGGGGAAGCTCGGGTCAATGGTAGTCGAGTTGACTGCTGCAGACACTCCACGGATCGCTGCAACCGTCGCGTCCGCAGAGCACGAAGTAATCAATGTCGTGAATAAGAAGGGTGAACTGAAGCCTAAGCCAACTCGTGCCCGAGGTGAAGTCGGCGCAATCAAGTCCGTTCGCGCCTACGCGGCGGCCGACCGTCGAGCCTTTTCATTGGAAGTAGCGTTGCGCTGGCTCACGGATCCTCGCACTGGCGGTGCATATTACGTCGAGACCTTTGTTTCTCGAGCATCAATTGACGGTCGTACTTCGCAACCTTTGCGGCAGCGAGGTGATCGGGCGCTAATTCGATTTGAGGCGAGTCTTCGAGCTCTCAACCTGCCGGTTGAGATTTCCAAGGTTGAAGACGAGTGGATTCATGCGTCCGTCTATGTGCTGAAACTGGAACCTGGCATTGCTGCTCAGCCGGATTTGGCACGAGAAGTGCATGTAGCATTGCTTGAGTTCCTCGACAATCAGCCTGTCGTTAAGGCAATACTGTTGCCACCTATTCTCCAGGCCAGCAATGTAGATGGTCAACAGGGGCCGGCCCCTGTGGTATCACCACCGGATGCACAGCGATCTCACCCTGTTGTTGGCGTTGTAGATTCAGGAATAACCAAATTTCCAGCAGTTGACGCTTGGAGCGCAGGATCTTCTGATTTTCTCGACATGAATGGCCAGGACGTATCTCACGGCACCTTCATTGCGGGTCTTTTGTGCGCCGGCGACGAGCTCAACGGTGATCCAATCTTCGCCGAGACCAAATGTCGTTTTTTTGACCTCGGCCTGCACCCTACGGCGCCTGGTACCTACGAAAATTACTATCCGAGGGGCTTCATCGACTTCCTGGAACAGCTCGACGCTGAGATTCCTGCCGCCAAAGAGAAAGGGGTTCGCGTCATTAACATGAGTCTTGCCGTCACAACGCCTGTGCAACATGATGGCTATAGCGTCTTCGCCAACATCCTCGACGAAATAGCGGACAAGCATGACATTCTTTTCGTCCTGCCTGCAGGGAATCTAGACGGCGGACTTGCTCGCCCACAGTGGCCGACTACGTCGAACGATGCGCTGGGCATGTTGGCGGGCTACCGATTTCAAGGACAGGATGGAATTTTTCAACCCGCAGACAGCATTCGTGCGCTCGTCGTCGGAGCGCTGGATCCGAAAAATGCCGCAGGAAGATATGTACCTTCACGATATACGCGTCGTGGGCCTGGTCCTGCTCTTGGTATGAAGCCTGGCCTCACGCACGTTGGTGGCGTTTTTCATCAGAACAGTGGACTGCATTCGATCTCGCCCACAGGTGCGGGCATGCAGAGCTGTGGAACTAGCTATTCTGCTCCGCTCGCGGCAAAGACGGTTGCAGCCGTAAATCATGCAATACAAGGTGGAATCGCGCGCGAGGCTCTCAGTGCTCTGATTATCCACCACGCTGAAATACCGGAGGGACTGGATGACCCAGTATTGAAGCCGATTGCGAAGGACTTCGTTGGCCATGGGATTCCGCGACTTGCTTCGGAAACTCTACTGTTAGACGATCATGAAGTGACGATGGTTTTCAACGGCATCTTGAAAGGTGGGCAGGAACTCCGATTTCAATTTGCTTGGCCAGCGAGTTTGGTAGATGAGAATGGCGCTTGCTCTGGAAACGTTCGCCTTACACTTGTTTATCGCCCTCCTGTGGATAGAGCATTTGGAGGTGAGTTTGTTCGGATTAATTTGGACACCTATTTACGACAGGAAGTTGTCGATGCGAAGACGGGGGAGGTATCGTTCAAAGGGCGTCTGAAAGGCGACGGGATGAAGCGGCTTGAAAAAGAGTTAGTGCAGCATGGAGCCAAGTGGTGGCCCGTAAAGTCGCTTGCTGATGAGTTTGAAAGCGTTGGGAAGTCCTCTCAGTGGCGGCTTGTCATCGATCCTCTTGCCAGAAGCAACTGCGCTGTACCCGATGATGGCATTCCATTTTCCGCTATTTTGACAATCGCTTCGCCTGATGGGGCTACCTCAATCTTTAATGAAATGCGTCAGCAATTGCAGAACTCGGGCGCGCAGATATCAGACATTCGCACGGCGCTTCGGCCTCGCGTTCGATAGAGCCTTCTGGAATCATCTGAAAATGCTCGGTTATCCATCATTGTTGGTCGTACACTGGGACTAGGCCGCGCTTTGGCTACGCCCATGCTGGGCGAAGAAAAAAAGCCCTTCGTCGAAGGGCTTTTTAGTATTTGGTGCGGGCCGGAGGAGTCGAACCTCCACGGTCACTATTGGCTGGTGTCCCCGAAGAATTAGATTCCTATATTTGCCTGCAAAACTCGACCCGCAGCGCCGTTATTCCGCACCAAACAAACAAGTTAGTAATTGGAACCATAAAAACCCCCATGATCGGAAAGAAGTAAGGTGAAAGTGCCGGAAACACGAATGTTCCCACCGTTACGAGATCTGAGATGATTGCCAACAAACTAGTGAACCTAAAACCGAAGGGCATCATTGAACCCAACTCGGTCAACAGATACCTGCATATCCATCTATACGGGGATATTAGCCCTATTTCTGAGCAAAAAGGTTGCTAAATGATCACAATTTCCAAATTTGAGCATCCCGCGCATCAACCGTAGCGTACTAGAAGTCGATTCGTACTCGGCCGCACTCCTATCCTAAAAGGCTGGTATTGCGTGACAAAGGGGGGGCGCAATTCCCTGTCCTTCCATCCGGCGATACGCCTCAATCAGCTCGGCGTTATCAATCACCCGGAACTGGATGCTCTCAGCCATTCCGGCCGGTACAAGCAGAACAGTCCATGCGTCCTCATCGCCCATGTCCGCCAGCTCCTCCAGGTCAAAGCGCATGATTGGATTCACGATCATGGTATTGGTGTCATTGTCCTCCCACGCTATGAAAAATAGGCCGCCCACCTCGACCAGATAGTGAATCGCCCCGTCTCCAAATACTTCGCCAGCCGGGTCGTAGTGGAATTGCGTGCGGCCGATACAGGACAGCCGTAGCATCGCATCACGAATTTTCCTCAACTCCTTCATTGCTTGCTCTCTCCAATGTTAGTGCTTCGTTCAAATATGCTTGGTAAGCAATTAAGCTACCGCGCTTGCAGTCAATTTGGGGCGGCCTCCGGTATCTTCATACCTGCCGTCACACTTCGGTGTGGCATCCCAATTTGTGCAATAGCAAAACAGCCCTCGCTGCCCCTCTTCGCATTTCAATAGTCCAGTTCCGCATGTTGGGCACTCGGTTGCCGTAGTGTCTTTGGCGGCCATGTAAGCAGTTATTTTTGCCTTCCCTTGCGATACCATCATCAGGTGTAAATCTCGGAAGAAGACCTCGGTACGTTCGCGTTGGATTTCTTTGGCCACTGACTTGTCAGCGACTGCCGGCAGCGCGAACGCGAGCCACTCCCTTAGGTAGTCCAACATGCCGACAATAAGCTGCTGCTCTGCCCGGTCCTTTTCCACTTGACGGCCAAGCCGATTTATGGCGGTAGCGATTCGGGCTTCCACCTCGGATAAGTAATCTTCTCTTCCTGCAGCCTTAAGAAATCGTTGATCGCCGAGCGGATAAGGTGGCCCACAGGAAGTCCGATTGATTCCGACCTTGCTTCAAGCTGCCGGCGCTGATCTTCATCCAGGCGCACGGAATAGGTCTGCTTTGCTGCCATGATTCTTCCCCCAAATTCGTATTGCAAACCCGTACTGCAATCGCAGTACCTTTTTGAAAATTGCGGTACGCTAGAACACGCATGCTGCCAGGCAAACTCAGAAAAAATAGCCGCGCAGCGTAATACCCCCTTTATGTTCCACTAAAAAAATTCGCCATAGGTTACGCAATGCATTCCGCTGAAATCGGCAAAGCGTGTAAGCAAAATGTACAAGCGAGAGCTCCACCGATGCCTGACGATGCATATCGGCGGCACGCCACAACAAAAAACTTACATAACGGATGCACTTCGAATGCAGCCTACTTACAAAAAACTTACATCGGGATGCACCTTGAATGCAGCTCGTCAACAAAAAACTTACAAACTCACCGATCACCTGTAACCGTCTTGTTATCTAGACGTAACCGGCATGTGATCCGGTGTAATCAATTTGTGATTTGCATGTAACCAAATTGTCTCGAAGCGTGTATACGCTTCGATTTCCTCAAACTATCGTTGTAGGGAATGGACGGCGCGCAAGCCTGCGAAGCGTATCGAGCATTCGTTTGTTGCCCCTGCTGCGAGGGGGCTTGGGAATTGGCAGATTTGAATTTCGATATGCGGTGTTGACGGACTCCCACTTGAGAGCCAGTGCAGAATGTGCCTCTTCACTCGACGCGCAGGGAGCGCTGGAAATGTAAGGGTCAAGAATTCGAGCCGTAAACCACACCCGTCCGTCACGCATGGTCTCCAGTACCTCGACTGTAAACCCGCCGATATGCTTTGCTTTTTTCATCTATGCCCCTCAACTATGAATTGATTATTCGTGCCCTAGTGCCTGAATATTCACGGCGGCCCCGCTCGCTTGATCGGCTTGTTCCAGCTCGCTCACCAGGTTGTTTGCCAACCTACTCCCGGCCCCTTATGCCTTCGACTGGCTCGACGGCTGTTCCGCGCCGCTGGCCATGCGCTCATTGGCGAACTGCGAGGTCTGCAAGCCGGCGGCCTGCAGGGCCGAATTCAGGCCGGCCAGCTGGGTCTGTACCAGGCTCTGGAACTTGCGGCCCAAGTTGGTATTGCCGGCTGAACTGGCGAAACCAGGGAAACGCTGGCTGAATAATTGATCTATGTTTCCCCCGGCGTAGGACAGGGCGGCAGTCTTGTTCACCAGGTCGGCCAGCGCTGCTAGCTCCTGCTGCGCCTGGCCCCAGGTTTGTGTCGGGGCGGCGATCGGGTTTTGCAGCTGCTGCTTCTCCATCATCACCTGCTGCAGCGTTTGCTGGACCTGCTGATACATCTGTGCCGACTGGTTCACCAACTCGACGTTATTCAAAATTTGTGTAATCTCGGTAGAGCCGCCGAACCCGGCGACACTGCCGGCTTGAGTCGCCGTGACAAGGAGTCCATTCAGCAAAATCATCGATACCACATTGAAAATACGAGTTCTATTCATTGCATTACTCTCTCTCTCAGTTTCCATTCTTAGTAATGTGAATCCGCTTTCCTTGGCGTCATCACCAATTGAATGCTCTCGGTCCCGCTCATGGGCGTCAGCCCCGGCGGTTCGTGCGGGTGTGCGTATCAGGAGCTTCATTTGCTGGAGAGATGCCCGGGCTATCGCGCTATCGGTCTTTGGAGCGGCGTTTTCATGTTCAATGGAATCCTGTTCGCGCGGCTGTTGCTTGCGGCGCTCTGCGATTCTGATACCCCCGGCGGGTACAAAAGCGCCGGACTTCTGTTTCCTAAGTAATCCACTGAACCAGCGCAATGGATTTGTCTTGATAGTTGCAGTGGCCATGGCATCGGCCAGCTCGTCCAGCATTGCTTGCGCATCGGTGGACGGGAGCGCAGCGAGTTGTTCGGCAATCGCGAGTTTCTCTGCGGCCGATAGTCGTTGCGGAAACTGTAGTGGTTGTTGTTCGGATTCTTTTTGTGGTTCTGGTGGTGACACCGGCTTGTCACCATCGACGGTGACATTTGATGTCACCCCCGTCCCTGACAGAATGACACCATGCTTTTGTGCAGCAGCCTTAGATGGTGACAAATTGTCGGGGCTGGCTTCGACGCCAATGTGAAGGCGATAAACGTTCGACGTGCGGCGGCCCTTTGCAGTGAATCGCTCTCTGACGGAAAGTAGCCTGGTGGCCTCAAACTCCCTCAGAACGCGTTGCACGGTCCGTTCGGAAACACAGCATTTTTCAGCGACAAAAGGAATTCCCGGCCAGCACTCATCGACATGGTTTGCTGCATCTGCTAGTGCCATCAAGATCAGTTTCGGAGTTGGCGGTATTTCTTGCGCCCATGCCCAATTCATGGCCCAAATGCTCATGCGCCAACATCTGTTGCAAGCCGAGGACGTCCGGTTTTCGCCGATGTCCCAGGTCCATGAGTTGCTGCAGCGGTTGACCTAGCGTGGGCAATGGCATCCAACCAAATTCGAATGTCAGCTACAAACCAGCAAGCCCGACGTTTGGTAGGGAATGCGGTTATGGGTAGCTCTCCCCGATACGCCATCTGTAAGACGGCACCCTCGGTGGTGTTAAGCAGAGCCGCCAGCTCCGCTCGCGAGATGATTGCCTGCGGAGCCATCCTGCTGAATGCCTGCCGGAAGTCGTTTTCTGTTTTTGCCATTTGGAATCACCAGTCATTTGCTGTTAACATGACGACAGCCTAAATTCCAAGCGGAGGTTAGGGGAGGGCCACTTTTTGAAACGGAGAAAAACGCGTGAACGTTGGAGAGAATAAGAAGCGGCGATTGAATCGAGCTCTTCAACGATTTGCTGCGATGCTGATCGAAGAGGCGAGTGATTTGTCAGGCCTGCCGAAATCGAAGTTAGCCGAGGCGATGGGGCTCAGTGACGATCAAGTGAAGCGCTACATCCGTTTACCTGGAATGAAGAATTCGCGTGCGCCACAAGCTGCGGCCGTGCAGCAGCTTGAGAACCGAGTTGCGAAGTTGTTGAAGCGAAGCGCGCATACGGTAGTGGTCGAAAATAATACAAAGCTTGGTGGTTCCGATGCGTACTTTTCGGAAGGCGTTGAAGGGCGGCCAGGCGACGATCTGAACTTGCGTGAGTTTGACCTTGGAAGCTTCCAACTTGGATACGAGGGCGACTGGCCTACATACCGGCGTTTGAAGACCCATCAAGCCTGGGCTACTGGATCAGTGAAAGTGAAGTCCTTGATCAAGAATCGTGTCGCGTTCGAGAGGTGGCCCGAGATGCTCCGATCTTACGCGTGGCAGGGGTATCTTATGGGAGCGAGGTGTTCCTTGGCTGTCACGAGAGGCTTTTGGGGTTGCCGCGGACGTCCCGCTAGAGACATTTCTGCCGGAATTGACCGGCAGGGCGAAACAGGACCGAAGGGCGGTTGCCGTCGTCGGTGGTTTCTCGCACGGTCAGAAACTCGTAGCTGTTTGGGAGCAGGCGTTGATATCTGGTGAGGATGGACGGGCGGATGAGTGCCTGGCTCTGATTAGGACTGCTGCAATTGCCATTGAGAGCTTGGTGGCGACGTATGGAATATCCCATGCCCGTGCGATGCTGAATTCTTCGACTCAGGCCGGCCCATCGACAGGGCAAGCAGCAACATTCGATGAGCCTAGCGACCAATACTTGCGGAGTGAAGCGACATGAGCCAGAAGCTGGAGCAGGCAAGAGCTGCCGTGGATAAGGCAGTCGAGCGATACGCAGAGCATGACGTTTTTCGTGCCGGTGTCCAATCAATACCCTATATCGGAGGACCGATTGACACCCTGCTGTCTGGCAGGGCTTCGCGAATCCAAATGAAGCGCTTAGAACAATTTGTCGTGGATCTTCGAACTCGATTGGAGCGAGTTGAACTAATTCGCGCAGATGTGTCCGGCGACGAGTTTGCAGACTTCATGCTGACGGCATTTGAAAAAGTTTGCCGGGCACGCACCACCGAAAAAAGGGAGCGTTTCGCGGACATCGTGGCGCGGCAAGTAATCGACGCTCAGCGATGGGGCGATGCTGAGATGGCCCTTCGTTTGGTCGGCGACCTGGAAGACATTCATATCGACGTGCTTTGTGTTGCCCTTGCTGCATCGCCGGCGACAGATGCGTTTGCTGGGATCAGGATCGTCGCATTAGATGTACAGCCTGGCGAAGGCATCATAAGCAATTTCTCTACTTCGTTGGTAGGGATACTTGGAACTCGATATTCGTCAGTCGCGCTACGCTTGGCATGTTCAGAGCTTACAGCCAGAGGACTGTTGCATGATGAAGGAGTGGGTCGTTGGGATTCGATCGCTATGACTTATTTTGTGGCGACCGACCTTGCTGAGTGGCTGAATGATTGGCTCAGACAAATCGAGGTGACGCCATGACGGCAGTAGGGGTAAGAATCGCTGGGGATGGATCGGAATCCGGTCGGATGAGATAGTTGGTGAGAACGACTTCGGCAACTTGATGATTCGTTTCGAATTGGGTCGTTACTAGCATCTATGTCCTGATGTTCAGTCGTGCGTCTATGTCTTGGCGACTCAGTTTGACTTTAGATAAGGATGGTATGAGAAAGCTAAGTGATCGGTTGGACGAAGAAAACGATTCGTATGTTCGTGTCTCCTTTCGTTCAGAGGCTGAAGCCGCGCAAGCAGCGGGAACTACACCTGAGATGCGAGGCCCAATTCTTGAAGACGGGTTTCGTGGAGGCGTAATTTCTCCGAGGAACATGCGGCGTTCCAACGCTGTCTACGGAATCCCTATCGACAAGCTCTACTCACCAGATTATGTAATTGAACCTGATGAGAGGTTTGTTCAACTTTTCGACCTATTCTCAGCCGGACGGGCGAGTGCCTATTTGACTCGCATTCCTTCCGATGACATCATGGACGGCTTCTGTACTGGGGCGCCGGCTTGTGAACGAAAGTACGAAAACACTCCAGAGGATGAGATTGAACGGAACTGTAGGGCAATAAGGGCCGGCGAACGACTTAGCATTTGGGTGCGCGAGAATGAATCCTGCCCGTCAGCTCCCCGCTTCTTCCACACTGACGGTATAGCTGTGCTCAAGGCATATCGAAAGCTGGGAATTTTGAATATTCCTGTCACGATTTTGGCTGAGTCGCCACCTAAAGATTTACCGCACTCTGCATATGTAATCGGACACGGTGGTGCGTTGAAAGATCCCGTTGCAAGAGTCGAGGATTTCCTGGTATGCGAAGTTAAGACCGTGCCAGCACTGGCTAATGTGGGAACTCCCCTCATTGAGGTTCTCTCGACAGCCAAATCGCGTTTGCGTGGCGTAATCGAGAGCCTAGTTGCATTTCATTGTGATTCGGATGCGAACGATATAGTTCACTATCACGATAGCTTGTACTCCTTGCTGATACGTGCTGAGGAGCACGTGTTGGCTATGGACTTACTTGTAGAGAGGGAGCTCTGGTCGGCGATTCCCAATCTCCAGCGTAGTCTCTACGAGTTATGTTTGACTTGCTACGTGGACTGGGTAGCTCCTCGGCAAATCTACCATGATCTTTCTGTGTCTGCTTCACTGGATGGCGCTGGACTGAAGTTACTTGAAGAACAGCTAATCAAAGACTACAGTCAACGTAGCTCACCTCAGAAGGCGAAAGCACTCGCTAAGCGAACTTTGAAACTTGTGCGCTGGCTTGAAAAAGTGAGCAATAGAGCTTCCTTTGCTCCCATTGGGATCGCATTGCACAAAAAATTCTATTCTGCGCTTTCGTCTACTGCCCATCAGGATTTTTCGCAAACGGCGAGACATGCTAACCGCTTCAGAAATCCTTCATTTGAGCATTTTGGTGAACTCTCTCAACGATCGTTAGCGGATTTTTTAAGTGTCGTAGTCGGAAATATCGTGGTGATGGTCGAGGGGGACATTTCTTGTGAATCCTTTAATGCATGAATCTTGTTTAGTGCCAATTATCTGTTCAGCCAGTCTACGTTCGATTGGAAAGAGGTCGTGATAAAGCGTAGAAGTGTCACAGAACGCCGTCATAGAAAAACAGTATAAATAATATGGGAAAACATGAATTTTAATCACTGGTCAGAACACCAGCAGCTTAGGAATATTGGTTTCATTGCCATCAATGCTAGCAACCCCGACGATATTAAAAAGCAGTTCAACGACAACCTCTTCTCTCAACGAAAAACAGGTCAGTGGGATATCAATAAAGAGGTGCTTGAAGCTGGAATTGTGGGCAAGAGCGTTGTCCTGTTCTACTCGCTCCCAGGTATGGTTTCAACACTCTATTTTGGCAAAATTAAAGTAGCGGTAGTAACCTCGCAGACCAACCATAATCCACCACGAGAGCGTTACACATTGGAAGTCTTTGAGCCTTGGCTCGAAGTAGGAACTGCGGCAGTGTCGTTCTCCAGATTCTTTGAGGGTGTAACGATGAGGGCCTCCCCGACGGCCGTGTGGGTTGAAGCCGGCCGCGAGATCACCGACCACACTGAAAGCGAAACGGAGCATTCAAATAGCTATTGCGAGGCTTGGCTCGGAGAAGGCTGGAGGAGGGTTCTTGTAGCCGAGGCGCGTATGTACAACAAATTGCTTGTGCGGTGTATTGAGTGCCGTGGCAAAGTCGTTCTCATGAAGGCTGGACCGAACAACACCCCACGAGCCCATGCAGAACATCGCCCAGGACATCCAGGTTGCTCTTTGGGGCATTACTTCAATGGCGTTCGCTCCCCTCATCCAGAACCAGTAGAAGACCCCGTCGATGGCAGCCGTGACCCGTTCGCTGACCAAGTGATAAATGAGGACGACGAATCAGCATTCCCCGAAGGGAAAGAGAGCTACAGGCTCCACAAGGCGAGAGAGCGTGACCCCAAGATTATCTTCAAAGCGAAAGCGAAGAGGCTCAGGACGACGAATAAGCTTGAGTGTGACGTTTGCCAAACGGACTTCCACATAGTTTATGGTGATCTCGGACGCGGCTTCATCGAGGCGCACCACAAGATTCCAGTTTCCAAGCTTGACGGTAACACTCCAACTCGGATTGATGACCTCGCCTTGGTCTGTTCAAACTGCCACCGTATGCTTCATCGGAAAGGTGGAATGTCTGTAGAAAAACTTCGTGAGCTAATTTTTGCAGCGAGGATGCAAGACTGAGGCTACGCTTACAGCGATCCTGGGGCTGGAGGGCAACGACGGATAGTGAAGTCTGCCGGAAAAATGTCGGAATCGTTGGGTGAAATCACGTCAACTGCAGTTGCCTCCGCTGATGAGATTTCCTGTAAAATCAATGCACTACAGGTGATCTGTGGTTAGCTTGGTTTGACTCATAATCCGTTGGTGCCGTGTTCGACTCACGGGAGGCCTACCATTGCTAGTATAAAAAAGAAGGGCCACGACATTTCGTGGCCCTTCTTGTTTA
>Ga0308157_10007246_pt1 | contig 12956 bp, 10 predicted proteins | sample PhyBR1_FD_201035 | JGI IMG/M metagenome (GOLD analysis project Ga0308157, IMG submission 201035) | Phyllosphere microbial communities from UC Gill Tract Community Farm, Albany, California, United States - DLSLB.R1 | ecosystem: Host-associated > Plants > Phyllosphere > Unclassified | place: USA...
GCAGCGCCTGGGCCTGACCTTCAACCCGTACACGATCCAGATCGAACCGCACGACTACATGGCCGAGATGTTCGACGCCATCGCGCGCGCCAACACCATCCTGCTCGACCTGAACCGCGACATCTGGACCTATGTCTCGCTGGGCTACTTCAAGCAGAAGCTCAAGGCCGGCGAGATCGGTTCGTCGACCATGCCGCACAAGGTCAACCCGATCGACTTCGAGAACTCCGAGGGCAACCTGGGCCTGGCCAATTCGGTGCTGCGCCACATGGCCGACAAGCTGCCGGTGTCGCGCATGCAGCGCGACCTGACCGATTCGACGGTGCTGCGCAATATCGGCGTCGGCTTCGGCTACGCGCTGCTGGCCTACGACAGCTGCCTGCGCGGCCTGAACAAGCTCGAAGTGAACGCCGCCCGCCTCGAGCAAGACCTGGACGCGAACTGGGAAGTGCTGGCCGAGCCGGTGCAGACGGTGATGCGCCGCTACGGCATCGCCAACCCGTACGAACAGCTGAAGGAACTCACCCGCGGCAAGGGCATCACCCGCGACGCGCTGCGCGAGTTCATCGAGACACTGGCCGTGCCGCAGGAAGCGAAGGACCTGATGCTGGCGATGACGCCGGCGAACTATACGGGCTTGGCAGCGAAGCTGGCTGCTGATATCTGAGGTTGAACGCCGCGTAGGGTGGACGGCCGTCCACCCTGCCTCAATAATCCCACCGTAACCTGGCGCCCACCCGGCGCTCGAACTGTGCCCAGTACGTGCTGGAGCCGAATTCCGCATGCCCGCCGGTCAGGTTTTCCCCATACACCGACAAGGCCAGCCCTGGCCGCAAGCGCCAGCCGAAACGCGCATCGAGCGCGGTGTACGACGCCACCCGCGAGGCCGGCATCTCTCCCACCCGGCGCACGGTGACGTCGATTTCGCGCGCATCGTCGATGTTATAGCTCGATCGTAGTTGCGCCGTATGCGCGGGGTCGCGCCGCGCCGTCTGCAGGCGCGCCACGTCGCTGCCGCCCGGCTTGAGCTGCAGGCGCTGGTGCAGCGCGGTCCAGCCGGCCGACAGGCGCCAGCGCGGCATCGGCTGCCAGCTGCCCCAGGCTTCGATGCCGCTGGCGCGGCCTTCCATCAGGCTGGCAAACTGCAGGTAGCTGCCGCTGGGGGCGAGCTCCTGCGTACGCAGGTGATCGTAGTCGTTATGAAACAGCGTGACCGAATACGACAGCGCCGCCGTCGGCTGGCCGCGGTAGCCCAACTCGATCACGCGCGCTACCTCACTCCGCACCCGCGGCCCGCCACGCAGGATGTACGGCGGCTGCCCCGGCACCCAGGCGTCGACGTCCAGTCGCGCCGGCGCGCGCACGGTGCGCGCCGCCGATGCCCAGAAGGCGTGCTGCGGCGACATGCGCCACGACAGGCGCGCGCTCGGCAACCATTCGACACCGGTGTAATGGTTGTACTCGGCGCGCCCACTCAGGGTCAGGCGCCAGGCCTCGCCAAGAGCGATCTCGTCTTGCAGGAACAGGCTGCCCCAGCGCTGGGTGGTATGGGCCGGCAGGAAGGCCACGTACTGGCTGTTGCCGACGCGGTCGCGCGTCTGGCGGTAGTTGGCGCCCCACATCAGGCCATGGCGGCCGGCGCCCGGCAGCGTGTGCTGGAACTGCAGGTCGGCCGTGGTCAGGCGCTCGCTGAACAGGGGCGGCGACTCGCGCACCGTGTGATCCAGGTAGGCCTGGACGGCGATGTCGCCGCCGCCCGCGAGAGCGCGCTGCCAGCGCGCGGTCAGGTTGGCGCCGTCGGAGCGCACGCGATCGAGGTCGGCAGGGCCGCCCGGCACCGCGATCTCTCCCGGCTGCGGCTGGTCGAGCCGCCCCTGGTAGACATTGCCGATCACCGAGTAGCTGTCGCCGTCCTGCTCCCAATCGGCGCGCACGCCGGCAAAGCTGCGCCGGTAGGCGTCGTCGATGCGCCCGCCGCCGACCCGGTCGCTGTCACTGCGGCGCGAAAACTTGCCGTAGGCGCGCCAGGCCACGCCGCCCGTGCTCGTGCCGCCCTGGCGGAACGCGGCGCCGCCACTGCCGTCATTCGCGCCCTGCAGCGCCAGCATGCCGCCCTGGGTGTCGCGCGCCGACCGGGTCGTGATGTTGATGACGCCGTTGACCGCGTTCAGGCCCCACATGACGCCACCCGGTCCGCTTACCACCTCGATGCGTTCGACGTCTTCGAGCAGCACGTCGTGGGCGTCCCAGAACACACCGGCAAACAGCGGCGTGTACACCGAACGGCCATCGATCAGTACCAGCAGCTTGTTCGACAGCACGCCTCCACCGCTGTTCTGGCCGCGCGCGCTGATCGAATAGGCATAGCCGTTGATGCGCGCCACGTGCAGGTTGGGCGCCAGGCGCAGCGCCTCGGGCAGCGAATCGGCGCCCGAGCGGCGGATGTCGTCGGCCGTGATCACGAACACCGCCGCCGGCGCATCCTGCAGGCGCTCGGGACGCTTCGAGACCGAGGTCACCTGGATATTGGCCAGTTCCTCGATCGACAGGTCGGCCAGGTCGGCCTGCCCGCCGGGCGCGGCGACGGCGGGCAGCGCCAGGCAGGCGGCTGCGCCCGAGACCAACACAAGGTTCCTGCACCAATAACTGATAAACGCGCTCATGATCGGATTTTACATTCTGTCGAGCCGAATGGTGCATCTTGTACAAGACCGTGCTAGTGTTTGACCGAGAAAATCGCACTCGGCAGCACGGTGACCGCTTTTTTGCTATAGTTGGTTAGTTCTAACTCGTACTAGTTACCTAAAAACAAACATGCGCCGCTATACGATGCCCGCGATCGTGCTCCACTGGCTGATCGCCATCGCCATCATCGGAACGTTCACGCTGGGCCTGGTCATGACCGACATCCAGGGCATCAGCATGGCCAAGATCCGCTACACCAACTGGCACAAATGGGCCGGCGTCACCGTGCTCGCCCTGGCCGCGCTGCGCCTCTTGTGGCGCCTGTTCAACCATCCGCCGCAGTATGCCGACGCCATGCCGGCCTGGCAGCGCGGCGCCGCGTACGGCCTGCACATCCTGCTGTACGTGCTGATGTTCGCGGTGCCGCTGTCGGGGTATTTCTTCAGCCTGGCGGCCGGCTACCCGGTGGTGTACTTCAGCGAGATCCCGCTGCCGGTGCTGATCGGACCCGATCCCGAACTCAGGGACGTGCTGCGCGGCGTGCATTACTGGCTCAATATGCTGCTGGCCGGCCTGGTGGCCCTGCACGTGCTGGCCGCGTTCAAGCACCTGCTGGTCGACCGCGACGGCGTGATGCAGCGCATGCTACCCATCCCTACCCCGAAGGAAAAACGATGAAACCATTGAAGGCATTGCTGGTCGCGACCCTGGTCGGCGCCAGCGCCCTCGCCGTTGCAGTCCCGCTCAAGACCGATCCCGCCAAGAGCAGCGTTTCGGCCGTGTTCAAGCAGATGAACGTGCCCGTCGAGGCGCCGTTCCGCAGCTTTACCGCCAATATCGACTACGACGCGGCCAAGCCGGCCGCCTCGAAGGCGACCGTCGAGATCAATACAGCCAGCTTCGACATCGGCGACCCGATGTACAACAAAGAGGTCGCCAAGAAGGACTGGTTCAATTCGGCGCAGTTCCCGAAGGCCAGCTTCGTCTCGACCGGCATCGCGCCGGCCGGCGCCGGCAAGCTGAATGTCTCGGGCAAGCTCACCATGAAGGGCAAGACCGCCAACGTGACGTTCCCGCTGGCGGTCAAGGCCGAAGGCGGCAAACAGGTATTCGAGGGGCAGTTGCCGATCAAGCGGCTGGCCTTCAACATCGGCGAAGGCGAGTGGAAGGACACGAGCATGGTCGCCGATGAAGTCGTCATCAAGTTCCGCGTCACCGCGGCGCCATGAGTATCACAACCCACCCCACCACCACAGGATTACGCCACATGAAAATCAAGCACCTGATCGCGGCCGCCGCCGCCCTCGCCGCCAGCACCGCCTTCGCCGCACCGGTCACCTATGACATCGAGCCGGGCCACACCTACCCGAGCTTCGAGGCCGACCACATGGGCCTGTCGGTATGGCGCGGCAAGTTCAATAAATCCAGCGGCAGCGTGACCATCGACCGCGAAGCCAAGACCGGGTCGCTCGACATCACCGTCGACATCGATAGCATCGACTTCGGCCACGACAAGATGAACGCGCACGCGAAGAGCCCGGACATCTTCGACGCCGCCAAGTACCCGACCGCGACCTTCAAGTCGAAGTCGATCAAGTACACCGGCGACGTGCCGACCTCGGTCGACGGCGAGCTGACCCTGCACGGCGTGACCAAGCCGCTGACCCTGCAGATCAACAAGTTCAAATGCATCATGCACCCGATGCTGAAAAAAGAAGCCTGCGGCGCCGACGTGGTGGGCACCTTCAAGCGCGACGACTTCGGCATCAGCTTCGGCCTGCCAAAATTCTCGCCGGAAGTGAAGCTCGCGATCCAGGTCGAAGCCGTCAAGCGCTGATCGACCGCTGCAAAAAAGCCCCGCCGGCGCGAGCCGGCGGGGCTTTTTCATGTCCGTGTCGAACAGACCGGTGCGATCAACGTCCGTCGCGGTCGAAATCGCCCGGGATCGCGCGCTCGACGCGGTGCCAGCCGGCGCGGGTCGCGCCCTTGGCCTGTTCCCACTTCAGGCGCGAATTGCCCTTCGAGCGTTCCCACTCGCCGGCCAGGTGGCCTTCGTTGGCATCGTAGCCGCCATCGTACTTGCCGTAGCTGTTGTAGCCCAGCGCATAGGCCGGCGCATAGTCGTCATAGGTGTACCCCGGCGAATAGTAGGGCTGGGTCTGGTACTGGTTGCGCCAGTACTCGTTTTCCTCGTGCGGATTGACCATGTGGCCGACGCCCTTGCCGGCCGCGCCGCCCGCCAGGCCGCCGATCGCCGCGCCCGCCGCCACGCCCAATGGGCCGGCCGCAGCACCGATGATCGCGCCCGCGGTGGCGCCGCCACCGGCGCCCACGCCCTGCGCCAGGTTGTGGTCATGCAGTTCGTCGTCGGCCTTCGGATTGACCACTTCGCCCGCGCCACGGCCGACCGCGCCGCCGGCCAGGCCGCCGACCACGGCGCCCGCCGCCATCCCGATCGGACCGCCCACGGCGCCCACCGCCGCACCGGCGGCAGCGCCGGAGCCGGCGCCCACGCCCTTGGCCAGGTGGTGTTCGGCCAGGTCGTCGCCAGCCTTCGGATTGACCACTTCGCCCACGCCCTTGCCGGCGATGCCGCCGGCCACGCCGCCGACCACGGCGCCGGTCACGGTGCCGATCGGACCGGCCACGGTGCCGACCGTGGCGCCCAGCGCCGCGCCGCCCGCGATGCCCAGGCCCGCGCCGATCACGTGCGAGCCGCCCTGCTTGGTCCAGTTCTCTTGGATATGGGCCGCGTCTTCGTCAGAGCGGGTGTGCACGCCCATCACGATGCCGCCGTTCTTGATGCCTTCTTCATAGTGTTTCGCGCGTTCTTCTGGGATGCCGGCGCCGATCAGGGCGCCGATCAGGCCACCCGTGATGCCGCCCGCGCCGGCGCCGGCCAGGGCCGCCGCCAACGGACCGGCGACGACCACGCCCAGGCCCGGCAGCACCAGGGTCGTGCCCACGGCAGCGATGCCGGCCAGCACGGCGCCAATGGTGCCGCCGATGCCGGCGCCGATGCCCGCGCCTTCGGCCGCCTTGCTGCCCAGTTCCGTATCCTTATCGGCGAAGTGGGTGGTGCGGGTGGAGTCGGACATCAACAGGTTGACGTCGTCGCGGGTATAGCCACGGTCGTGCACCGTGCCGTAGGCGCGCTCGGCGCTGGCACGGTCAGGGAACAGGCCGGTGACCATGCGCTGGTTCTGATCCTGGCGATTGCTGTCGTAGCTGCTCATGAGGTTTTCCTTTCGATGCGGGTAATTGGGGTGGTCAGGCGCTGTCGGACGGCGCCGCCATGAACGCTCACCATATGCCCTTGAGCTGCACGGCTCTGTTCGATGACGCACGGTTGGGCACGGACCAGCCGGCACAGCCGCGGTCGACCGGACCGGTGCATGAACAGCGATGCAAAAACGCTATCTAACGTGAGTTGCCGCACCGACTTGATGGGAACGCATCTCTAGACTTTTTCCCATGGTCACGGCAATTGTTGGGCCTGGGGGTAAGTCTTTTCACTTGAGGAGGAAGCAACCATGTTATTCATTATCTGGATCGTTGTCGGCGGCATCCTGGGCTGGCTTGCCAGCATGGTCATGAAAACCGACGCAGAGCAAGGCATCATTCTTAACGTTGTCGTTGGTATCGTCGGCGCCTTCCTGGGCGGCTGGCTGCTGTCGCCGCTGTTCGGCAGTGGCACCATCAACTCGGACGACTTCAGTGTCGCTTCGCTCCTGGTCTCGTTCCTGGGCGCGGTCATCCTGCTGGCCATCGTGAATCTGCTGCGCCGCGGTCGCGTTCGTTAATGCACGCGGAACGCCATCTGTAAAAACCAACGCCGAGCGCGTTGGTTTTTTTTCCTCTGTGGTTTTATTGATGAGCCCAAAAATGTTCTGGACAGTGTTGATCACGATCGCCGCGACGCTGGTGCTTGGCGTGCTGGCGCTGAATTTCATGCCGAGCGAAAAGCAGATCGAGCGGCAACTGACACGGCAGTACGATACCCGCGACCCGCAATTTCGCCGCTCGATGGGTGTGCTGCTGGGTCCCCCTATTCTTGAAGGAAACAAGGTCGAGGCCTTGATCAATGGCGACCAGATCTTTCCCGCCATGCTGGCCGCGATTCGCCAGGCCGAAAAGTCGATCAATCTCGAGACGTATATCTATTGGTCCGAATCCATCGGCAAGGAATTCTCCGATGCGCTGTCCGAGCGCGCCCGTGCCGGCGTGAAAGTCCACGTCATGCTCGACTTCATGGGCAGCATGAAGATGGACAATGCGCTGGTGGACGACATGAAGAAGGCCGGCGTGCGCGTGCAGCGCTACCACAAGCCGGTCTGGTGGAAGCTGGCGCGGATGAACAACCGCACCCACCGCAAGCTCCTGGTCATCGACGGCAAGATCGGCTTTACCGGCGGGGTCGGCATCGCCGACCAGTGGCGCGGCAATGCCGAAGACGAAAATCACTGGCGCGACAGCCATTTTCGTATTGAAGGCCCGGTGGTCGGCCAGATCCAGGCCGTGTTCAACGATAACTGGACCAAGGCCACCGGCAGCGTGCTGGATGGCCCCGACTACTTCCCTGCGCTCGAGCCGAAAGGCACGATGCCGGCCCAGATGTTCTCGAGCTCGCCGACCGGCGGCAGCGAGAGCATGCACCTGATGTACCTGATGTCGATCACCGCCGCGCGCGAGACGATCGACCTGTCGGCCGCCTATTTCGTGCCGGACGACCTGACCATCCGCACCCTGATCGCGGCCGCGAAACGCGGCGTGCGGGTGCGCCTGATCACGCCGGGCGCGATCATCGATTCGGACCTGGTGAAAGCCGCCTCGCGCGACCGCTGGCCCGAGCTGCTCGACGCCGGCGTGCAGATCTCGGAATACAAGCCGACCATGTACCACGTCAAGACGCTGATCGTCGACAAGCTGCTGGTCTCGGTCGGCTCGACCAACTTCGACAACCGCTCGTTCAGCATCAATGACGAAGCCAACCTGAACGTGATGGACGAGGCATTCGCAGCGCAGATGAGCGAGATCTACGAACAGGACTGGGCCCGCGCCACGCCGGTCACCGAGCACAAGTTCGCGAAGCGCAGCGTGTGGCAGCGCTTTGCCACTTGGGCGGCATCGCTGGTCCAGAAACAGCTGTAGTAAACACGGTAAAAAGCGGGAAATGCGGAATTTGCTTGCGCGGTCGAAATAGCGGTTGACGATCCATCATGGGATTACCATACTCATGGACGCTCCAGAATTTCATGAGTATCCCTTCCCAACCAGATCACACGCGCATGAAAAAAACTCTTCTCTCGCTCGCCATCCTGAGCAGCTTCGCCGCGCACGCGGACGAAGGCATGTGGATGCCGCAACAGCTGCCACAAGTAGCCAAGCAACTGAAAGCCGCCGGCCTCAAGCTGGATCCCGCCAACCTGACCCGCCTGACCGAGTTCCCGATGGGCGCCATCGTCAGCCTGGGCGGCTGCTCGGCTTCCTTCGTGTCGCCGCAAGGCCTGGTAGTCACCAACCACCACTGCGTCTACGGCAGCATCGCCGTGAACTCGACCCCTGAACGCGACCTGCTCAAGAACGGCTTCCTGGCCAAGACCATGGCCGACGAACTGCCGGCCTCGCCCGGCAGCCGCATCTACGTCACCGATGAAGTCACCAACGTCAGCAACCAGGTCATCACGCCAGAAGTGGCCAAGCTGACCGGCAAGGCCCGCATCGACGCCATCGAGAAGAACCAGAAGACCCTGGTGGCGGCCTGCGAACAAGACGCCGGCTACCGCTGCACCGTGGCCAGCTACTACGGCGGCCTGGAGTTCTACCGCCTCAAGCAGCTCGAGATCCGCGACGTGCGCCTGGTGCACGCGCCGGCCGACGGCATCGGCAAGTTCGGCGGCGACACCGACAACTGGATGTGGCCGCGCCACACCGGCGACTACGGCTTCTACCGCGCCTATGTCAGCAAGGATGGTAAATCGGCCGAGTTCTCGAAGGACAACGTGCCGTACAAGCCGAAGCACATCATCAAGCTGGCGCAAGACCACGCCAAGGAAGGCGATTTCGTGATGGTGCTGGGCTACCCGGGCCGCACCAACCGCCACCGCCTGCCGTCCGAAGTGGCCTTCACCTTCGACTGGAACTACCCGGCCTTCGTGCAGGCGTCGGGCGAGACCCTGGCCATCATCGACCGCGAAACGCGCAACGACCCGGCCGCCAAGCTGAAATACGCCGGCCAGATCGCGGGCGTGAACAACTACTACAAGAACCGCAAGGGCATGCTGGTCTCGTACCAGAGCAGCGACTTCTTGCAGCGCAAGACCGCCGAGCACAATGCACTGAAGGCCTGGGTGAATGCCGACGCATCGCGCAAGGCGCAATACGGCGCCGACATCGAGGCGGCCGAAAAGCTGATCGCCGAGCGCGACGCCGGCACCAGGAAGGGCTTCTTCCTGACCTATTCGCAGCCGAAGTTCCTGAGCTCGGCGCGCACCCTGTACCGCCTGGCCAACGAACGCGCCAAGCCGGATACCGAGCGCAAGACCGGCTACCAGGAACGCGACCTGCCGCGCCTGACCTCGGTCGTCGAGGGCCAGGACCGCACCTACGACGAGAAGATCGACAAGGCGCTGGTGCTGAACTTCCTGAAGCAGTACAACGCGCAGCCGGCCGCCGAGCATGACGCAGCGTTCGACGCCGCGCTGGGCATCAAGCCGGGCATGAGCGAAGCCGAGCTGAAGTCGGCGCTGGACCGCATCTATGCCGGTTCCAAGCTGGCCAGCAAACAAGAGCGCACCGCCTGGCTCAAGAAGTCGCCGGCCGAGTTCAAGGCCTCGAACGACAGCTTCATCAAGGCCGCGGTCGCGATGTACGACGCCGACATGAAGGATGAAGAAAAAGGCGAGGAATCGGCCGGCAAGATCCAGCAAGCCTACGGCAACTACATGAAGGCCAAGATCGCCTACATGAACAGCCGCGGCCAGGCCGTCTACCCTGACGCCAACAGCACGCTGCGCGTCACCTTCGGCAAGATCGCCGGCCGCGACGTGGGCGCCGACGGCACCACCGGCTGGACCGCCTTCACCACCGTCTCGGGCGTGACCGCCAAGCACACGGGCGAAGGCGAATTCGATGCGCCGGACAACCAGCTGGCGGCGATCCAGGCGAAAAACTTCGGCAAGTACGTCGATCCGAAGCTCAAGACCCTGCCGGTCAACTTCCTGGCGACGCTGGACATCACCGGCGGCAACTCGGGTTCGGCCGCGCTGAACGCCAAGGGCGAGCTGATCGGCCTGGCCTTCGACGGCACCCTGGATTCGATCATCTCGGACTGGGACTTCAACAACAAGATGACGCGTTCGATCCAGGTCGACACCCGCTACATGCTGTGGAATATGAAAGAAGTCGACAAGGCGGATAATCTGCTGAAAGAGATGAACGCGCTGTAATCGTTCGTGCTCCATGAAGGGCCGCGCCACCGCAAGGGGCGCGGCCTTTTTTCATGGAATTCGTGCAGTCCATTCCGCTGTTTCGCCCGTCCATCGCGCGCGCCGCGACCCGTTGCAAGGCGCCCGCTACACTGGACTCAAACAAGTTCGGGAGAGCGAGATGAAAACCACCCTGATAGCCTGCCTGGCCGCGCTGGGCATGCTGTGTGCCGGCGCCGCGGCGCAAGAACATCCAGACACCAAGTCCCTGGCGGGCGCCCGCGCCGCGGTCGACGACCTGCAGCGCATCGTGGCGCCGCACGGCGTGCAGGATTCCTATAAAACCCGCATCGGCGGCATCGACCAATGGATCAATGTGCGCGGGCAGGACCGCGCCAATCCCATGATCCTGTTCGTGCACGGCGGACCGGCTTCGCCCATCGTGCCGACCATGTGGCAGTTCCAGCGGCCGATCGAGGAATTCTTCACGGTCGCGCACTACGACCAGCGCGGCGCCGGCAAGACCTATGGCGAGACCGATCCCGCGCTCGTGGCCGAGACCATCCACATCGCGCGCTACGTCGATGACCTGATCGAGGTCGCCGAACACCTGCGCGGGCGCTACGGCAAGCAGAAGCTGGTGCTGATGGCGCACAGCTGGGGCACCGTGATCTCGATGGCGGCGTCCTTGAAGCGCCCGGACCTGTTCCATGCCTATGTCGGCATCGGCCAGGTGATCAGCACCCGCGAGAACGAGCGCATCGGCTTCGAGTATGCGCTGGAACAGGCCAGGATCCACGACGACAAGGAAGCGCTGAAGGAGCTGCAGGCGATCGCGCCCTACCCCGGCGACCAGCCGATCACGCGCGAACGCATCGTGGCGGCGCGCAAGTGGCCGCAGCACTACGGCGGACTGTCGGCCTACCGCAGCGAATCGACGTATTTCTTCAAGGGCCCGCTGCTGTCGCCCGACTACACGATGGACCAGGTCAAGGCCATCAACGCCGGCAGCCTGCTCACGCTGGGCCGGCTGCTGCCGGAATTCGTCGACGTCGATTATTCGAAGGTCACGGAGTTTCCCATCCCGGTCGTGATGTTCCTGGGCCGGCACGACTACACGACGCCGACCGCGCCCACCGAGGCCTGGCTGGCGCAGGTAAAGGCGCCATCGAAAAAGGCGGTGTGGTTCGAGCGCTCGGCCCATATGGCCCCGTGGGAAGAGCCGGGCAAGACGCTGGTCAGCCTGCTGGAGTACGTGCGGCCGCTGGTGAAGTAGGCCGCATCATCGCCGCCAGCTCGGATGCAATCTGCTGGCCCAGCGAATAGATGTGGAAGCCGTCGACGAAGCCATGATGGGCCTGCACCGAGAACGGCAGCACCAGCTTGCCGTCCGCGCCATCGCGAAAGCGGCCCCAGGCCAGCGAGGGAATATCGGAGCGGCCCAGGCGCGTGGTCGGATGCTGGATCGAGGTGAACTCGAGCCAGGGGATGCAGGTGACGAAGACCTGGTCCTTGGCGTCGCGCGGCGACAGGGTGGCGTAGCGCCGGTTCAGCTGGGTCATGTTCGCGGCATCGAGACCGGCGGCGCGGCCGCGCGCGACGAATTCGCGCAGGTCGTCGGACCAGTCGAAGGTCGCGAAATTGAGGTCGTCGTTCTGGTTCTTGACGGTGAACGACGGGATCAGGCGCTCGATGCGGATCACTTGGTCGTCGTGGATGCGGTAGCGGAAATTCTCGATCTTCAGGACCGCGCGCAGCACCGCGCACAGCAGCACGTGGAACGGGGCCAGCTCCTGCTGCTTGCACCAGGGGCGAAAGTCCGGCAATTCGAGCGGGAAGCACAGGTTGACCGACGGGCTGTCCATGCCGTCGAACAGCGCGAAACGATCGCGCCGCTGTTCGAACTTGTCCATCTTACTGCGCCTTGTTCAGGCGGCTGTTGCGCATGCCGTAGGCGAAGTAGGCCACGACGGCTACCCCCATCCAGATGAAGAACACGCGGAAGGTGGCCGGCGACAGGTCTTTCATGATGTACAGGCAGGCCAGCACCGACAGGCCCGGGACCACATAGGGGCCGAAGGGCACGCGGAAGCCCGGCGGCGCGTCCGCGCCCTGGCGCTTGCGGATCACCGGCACCGCGATCGAGACCACCATGAAGGCGGTCAGGGTGCCCATGCTCACCATATCCCACAAGAAGGTGGAATCGACGCTGCCGGCCACCAGGCCCACCACCACGCACACGATCATGGTGTTCTTGACCGGCGCCTGGGTGCGCGCGCTCACCTTCTGGAACACCTGCGGGATCAGGCCGTCGCGGCTGATCGCGTACAGGATGCGGGTCTGGCCGTAGATCGTCACCAGGGTCACCGAGAACACCGACACCACCGCGCCGGCCGACAGCACCAGCGCCGGCCAGGCCTGGCCGGTCACGTTCTGCAGGATCACCGCCAGGCCTGCCTCCTGGCCCTCGAACAGATGGGCCGGCTGGGCGCCCATGGCGGCCACCGCGACCAGCATATAGAACACGGTCACGATGATCAGCGCGGCCAGGATACCGATCGGTACGTTGCGGCGCGGGTCTTTCACTTCTTCGCCGGCGGTGGCGATGGTGTCCAGGCCGATGAACGAGAAGAACACGGTGCCGGCGGCGGCGGTCACGCCGGCCATGCCGGCATAGCCCGAGGCCTCGTTCATATTGAAGAAGGGCTGGAAGTTGTTGGCGTCGAAGCCGGTGAAGGCGATCGCGGCGAAGAACACCAGGATCGCCAGCTTGATGACCACCATGATGGCATTGGTAGTGGCCGACTCCCTGGCGCCGCGCACCAGCAGGAAGCCGCACATGAT
>Ga0308157_10007247_pt1 | contig 12956 bp, 11 predicted proteins | sample PhyBR1_FD_201035 | JGI IMG/M metagenome (GOLD analysis project Ga0308157, IMG submission 201035) | Phyllosphere microbial communities from UC Gill Tract Community Farm, Albany, California, United States - DLSLB.R1 | ecosystem: Host-associated > Plants > Phyllosphere > Unclassified | place: USA...
ATATAGAAAAACCATAGCTGCTGTCCAATCACAATTGCACTTCCAACCATGGCCAGCGTCAATAGGATCTGTCCAAACTTCATAGTGACACGTTTCATATTAATACCAGTGGAGTATGGTGGATAGACCACCGAGGATTGTGATATAAAGTGCGAAGTTGAAGAGAGAGCGATGCCAGACCAATTGGTAGAAGCCAGAGCGGCTTAATATTGATAGGACGATGCGGAATGCGCAAAACGCCACTAAGCCGAGCGCAGCGATAGAAGGGATGAAGACACCGTAAACATCTAATTCCGCGTTCAAATTTCAGCCCTCCCAAATGTCGATAACTTAGAAGCGGGAGGCTCTGCGTTGGGCGCGAGAGAAATACGTAGGGCAACTGCTTGCACTAAAAGCTCGTCTTCTTCAGCAATCCTGATCTTACTTAGTCCATGATGGATAAGTTCATCCAAAACGGCTAAAATCTTTTCCCGGCGCTCACTATGATGTAAAGCTGCGCCATCCTTGAAAGTGCTCATCAACTTAAGAACCGCATCTGTTTTCTTAAGCATATCTGTCGGTAAATGCCCGCAGAGCTCTTGTAGGGCTATTAACGTGAGAGCCAGACGCAGGCTGCGAACGAGGTCGGTATCGGCCGCATAAGACGAAGGTGGTAGTTTGGCTGCTCTCGATGCAAAAAGGCTTGCGACATCAATCACGTGGTGATGCGTAGAATAAGAACTTCTGTGCTCGCCAGATGCTATCCTTCTGAAGTGCTTTTTTACGACGGACAATAACCGCCTTGCGTTGGTTTCTGCCTTCACAGAACGAAATATACTGCAAACCAAGATCGTCCAGACCATTGCAAGTATTGTCGAGATTCCAGTATTCGTGAAAGCAAGAAAGTCACTTTGTGGTTTTGCCTGTAGTGTAAGAAGGAGCGGGAAATTAATGCACAGTCCCATACCTAAGATTGCGAGTGATGGAACCGCAAGGCATACACCTGCCGGTAATAGAAACAATGCCAGTACCGCCACAAGCGGGATAAAGCCATCAATCATTGGCAGGATTGCGAACCCGTAAATAAATGCGGCGAGCATAGAGCCAATAGAGACATATACAAATTTGCGCATAGCAGGAACGGGATCATCCATCGCCGCCAATAGACAACAAAGAACACCGGATATTTGAGCGAATGTCATTCCATCTGGCCAGCCACTCGCAATCCATAAAAAGGTTGACGATGCAAGGCAGATAGCAACAGCAAAAGCGGACAAGGTCGCCATGCCGATATCACGGTGTAGCGCTGGATACTTAACTCGATGAGTGTTGTTTCGGCGCTTTGTCTTAATAGTGTTTTCTTCGTTAATAGATGTGCGCTGTTGGCTGCATTCGTTCGACAAGTCTGTAATATTTACGAGGTTTCGAGATGCATTAATAAGAACGAGTTGTTCATAAGAGCAGCGAGCGTCTCTCAAACCATTCAGATTTATCAGGGTTACGTCATTTTTAGGTTCCTTTTTCGGAAGATGGGCCCACTCTGAGATTGATTGTAGAGCTTGTTTGGCTCGGTTCGTGCCCAGTGTGGAAATCGCCCGGTGTAAATCTTCGAGTTCACCAAGCAAAGGTATCAACGCGACCATTCTGTGTTGTAAAAACTTCATCTGTTCGATGAGATGTCGATATCGGGAGCCATCAAACTCCAGATGGACGGTGAGCAATCGAATATCCATTGCCTCCGTCGCGAGTTGATGTCGTGCCATTTTATGGTCATGCACTTTCACTGCTTCATTCACCGTCTCTCTCAACAGATTCTGTGCTTTTGCCAGCCAGCTATCAATTCTGCTGATAAGCACCGCTCCAACGCGAGCGGGAAAAATGATATGGCTGATGATAGATGAGCATATAATTGCTATTCCTATTTCTTCGACACGAGATACCACGGTGTCGAATGTATTCTCAGGCACTGAGACCAAAGGAAGTCCTGCAAGAAGTACCGTATATCCAGCAAGCATCGGAACATAGCCACGAGGCGTTCTGTCCAGTAGCCTGATGAAGGTACACGCAGATACCCATAAGATGATCGCCCCGGATAGCAAAATTGGCTCGTTGACGAGGTTTGGTACCATGATCAGTGTAGCCGCCGCGCCTATTACGGTTCCAACCAGTCGGTACGCTCCTTTTGAGGATACAGCGCCAGACAGCGGATGGGCGATAATATACACTGTCGCGACAGCCCAGAACGGTTTGGCAACGTCGAACCTGATTGCTATGAAATAGGCAAGCATTCCTGCCAGAAAGGTCTTTATTGAAAAGATCACATTGGCAGTGCTGAAGATGTTCAGTACGCTCATTGTCTAACCCACGGAGAGGTGTCTTTTCTTAAAATTGTTCCATAAATATTTGGAGAAACATAAAAGAAAAATGGTGCGATCGTACATGCATGTAAATATGCGTCCGCAGCCTGGTGCTCGGAGGCGCAACTGTCACTCGTTTTACACGCAGTCCATCCGGTAAATGGTTCGCCGATTATGTGTCGGATTTTATTGCGAAAGTAGAGAGAACATTTTGCATACGACATGGCGTTGAATTGCCTTCTTGAACAATGGTCAGGCAAGGAAGGGTTGCGTGCCGATGTTATTTTCGGCTTGCCATTGCCATTTTTAAAGTGATGCTTTGAACTCGACACTATCGACAAAATGGAAGAATGAATTTAGATATTGTCTCAAATGATGACGAAATCCCACCAAAATGCTTTGTCTCTAACGGCCGCTGGGGGCGATTTTGACCTTGATACATCGACCGTAAGAGCAGCGGCTGTAAGGATCGATGTCTCGCAGAATGAGCTTGAAGCACCCGAGCATCATCACCGAAATGGACAGCTTGTGATGGCTTTGAGAGGAGGGGTTACATGTCGAGTTCCGCACGGAATGTGGATGGTACCGCCTCACTGTGGGGTCTGGGTTCCAGCTGGTATGGTTCACAGCAATGTGGCAACCGCCAATGCTCGCTTGTTTTTTCTATTTATTGAGCCAGGGACTGCTGAACTCCCTGATCGCTGCTGCACGCTTTCTTTGACGCCGCTAGTGAGAGAACTCATCATTGAAATGGCTGATCATTCCGAGGTCGCAAGATCTGACGGCGAATTGGTGACAGACCTGCTTCTGGCTGCCTTGCCAAAAATGCTGATCGAAGATTTGCATCTGCCAATGACAGATGAACCCCGCCTTAACCGCATTGCAACGGCATTGACAGCTAATCCTGCTGACCGCAGTACAATTGCGAATTGGGCAGGCCGCATGGCGATGAGTGAAAATTCTCTTGCTCGGCTTGTTCAGCAAGAAACGGGTCTCACCTTTGGGCGCTGGCGGCAACAGTTTCAGATAATCGTTGCCATTCGAAGCCTCTCTTCTGGCTCTACAGTGCAGCAGGTATCTCACGAACTCGGATACGAGTCAGTATCGGCGTTCATTACAATGTTTAAAAAGGCGCTTGGATCATCACCTGCGAGATATTTTAGGAAACTCAGTCAAAAATCTTGACTGGCACTCAGCACATCTCCCAACGCAGGGGGCAGCCATTGATACCCTTCAAGCTATAATAAGTTATGGCGGTGTTGTACCAGGTAGCTATCTTAAAGTCCCGGATATTTCGGATTGGATAGCCTTTAAGGCAGGTAGATACTTCTGAACCATTGAATCTAAAGATTCTGTTGTTGCCGCGAAACCCACATTTAGTGCCGCGACAGTTCTTTGACGGAAGTCAGTTAAGGGCACAGCAATCGATCTCAATCCCATTTCCACTTCCTGATCAATAGCCGCATATCCATGTTTACGGATCTGTTGGAGGTTATCCAATAAGCGATCCGGTGATGTTTCTGTATTCGGCGTTCGAGCAACTAGGTCTTCTGCGAAGAAAAGATCTTTGACCTGATCTTCAGGTAATGCTGCCAGAAGCACGCGCCCCATAGACGTACAATAGGCTGGCAATCGGGAACCTGGCATTAGAGTGACAGACATAACGCGTTGCTGCGCTGCACGCGCTACGTATACAATTTCGTTTCCATCAAGAATTGATACTGAGGTGCTTTGGTGGATTTGCTCTGAAAGCTGATCAAGATAAGGCTGTACGATGCGAGGCAATGGCATCGCAGCGAGACAGCCTGTTCCCAAGCGAAGAATTCGGGGGGTCACCGTGAAGTACTTACCGTCGTAAGCACAATATCCCAGTTCAGCAAGTGTCAGTAGGCAGCGCCGTGTTGTGGCCCTGTCGTATTGTGTGGCATCAGCGGCCTCTGCAATACTTAATTTTGGTCGCTCAGCGGTAAAGGCCTCAATTACTTTCAGGCCTTTAGCCAAACCAGCCATCAGGTCACGATTCTTAATAGTCAAGCGCTGCCCCTCGTTTTGTGCGAATAACGAACAAAGTTCTTATAGCGCACAAAATGTTTGCAGTCGAGTTCTGTTCCTCATATCCATTCAGGAAACAGATGACGTTTTTCTCATTCTGGAGTGATAGAAAAATGGATAAGCGACTGGACAGCCTGGAAGACGCTGTGGCGGCCATTAACGATGGTGCAACAGTTATGATCGGAGGGTTTGGTGGATCTGGGGCACCCATTGAATTGATCCATGCATTGATTGCAAAGGGACCAAAGGATCTTACCGTCATCAATAACAATGCTGGTAATGGCCGCATTGGTATCGCTGCAATGATTGATGCTGGGATGGTGCGCAAAATGGTCTGCTCATTCCCGCGCTCATCCGACCCGAGGGCTTTTACAGACAAATACCTCGCAGGTGAAATCGAACTTGAGTTGGTGCCGCAAGGTACGCTGGCAGAGCGTATTCGCGCTGGCGGGGCTGGCATTCCTGCTTTCTACACACCAACGGCCTATGGCACAGAACTTTCAGCCGGGAAAACTATCTCTGAGTTCGATGGGCGCCCTTATGTACAGGAGCGTTGGCTTAAAGCTGATTTTTCGTTGGTAAAAGCTCATTATGGTGACCAGCACGGTAATCTGACCTATCGGATGGCAGCAAGAAACTTCAACCCGCTGATGTGCATGGCTGCCACTAATACCATCGTTCAGGTTTCCAAAATTGTCCCGCTTGGTGAGCTGAACCCTGAGCATATCATTACACCGGGGATATTTGTGAACGGTGTTGTCGAGGTTCCTGATCCGCAGCAGGAAGAAGTACTCATTCGTGAGGGAGCAACCGCATTATGATGATCGACACCCATGAAAATATAAAGCTGTCGAACGCTCAGATTGCATGGCGTGCGGCACAGGATATTGCTGATGGTGCTTATGTTAATCTCGGAATAGGTTTTCCGGAGATGGTTGCACGCTATCAGCCGTCCGGAAGGCAAGCCATATTTCATACCGAAAATGGTGTCTTGGATTTTGGTGAGGCGCCATTGCCCGGCACTGAGGACTGGGATCTGATCAATGCGGGAAAGAAAGCCGTTACATTAAAGCCCGGAGCCTCATTTTTCCATCATGCAGACAGTTTTGCGATGGTTCGAGGCGGTCATCTGGATGTTGCTATTCTTGGTGCATATCAGGTTGCGCAGAACGGCGATCTGGCAAATTGGCGCGTTGGTTCTTCCGGCGTGCCAGCTGTCGGTGGTGCGATGGATCTTGTTCACGGTGCTAAGCAGGTTGTGGTTATCACCGAGCATCTCACAAAAAAAGGTGAACCCAAACTGGTTGATAAATGCTCATTCCCTCTAACGGGTGTCGGGTGCATTACGCGTGTCTACACAAGCCACGCTGTCATCGACATCGAGGAGGGCCGTTTTGTTCTTCGGGAAAAGCTTGCAGACATGAGTGTCGAGCAACTTCAATCCATCACTGGCGCTCAACTGTATATCGATGGACCTGTTTCCGATTTGAGCGTACCGCAACTTTGAAAGATATGATCATGAGTGAAGCATTTATCTGCGATTATATCCGCACGCCGATTGGTCGTTATGGTGGGGCTCTTTCCAGTGTCAGAGCCGACGACCTTGGGGCCGTCCCACTTGCAGAATTGATGAAGCGCAATCCGTCGGTTGATTGGGAAGCCATTGATGATGTGATTTTCGGCTGTGCTAATCAGGCCGGTGAGGATAATCGAAATGTAGCGCGCATGTCCTTGCTGCTTGCGGGACTTCCTGTCTCAATATCTGGAACGACGATTAACCGGCTTTGCGGTTCCGGTATGGACGCGGTCATAACGGCTGCACGTGCTATCAAATCGGGAGAGGCAGACCTGATGATTGCCGGTGGTGTTGAAAGCATGAGCAGAGCACCATTTGTTATGCCAAAAGCCGAAAGCGCTTTCTCCCGGCATAATGAGGTTTTCGACACGACGATCGGTTGGCGTTTCGTCAATCCATTGATGAAAGCGCAATACGGCGTCGATTCAATGCCCGAAACGGGCGAGAACGTCGCTGAGGACTACCATATCTCTCGCGAAGATCAGGATGCATTTGCCTTTAATAGTCAGCGTAAAGCAGCCGTGGCGCAGAAGAATGGCCGGTTGGCACGCGAAATCGTTGCTGTCTCCATCCCACAGAGAAAATCAGCACCCTTGATTGTTGAAAAGGATGAACATCCGCGGGAAACAACACTCGAAACGCTTGCTGGACTTCGCGCTCCCTTCCGAACGGGTGGAACCGTCACGGCCGGCAATGCATCCGGCGTTAATGATGGGGCAGCCGCACTCATTATAGCTTCTGAAAACTCAGTTAAAAAGTATGGGCTTACGCCAATAGCACGCGTGGTTGGCGGAACGACGGCGGGGGTGGCACCGCGTGTCATGGGTATCGGGCCTGCGCCAGCAGCAAAAAAGCTGCTGACATCGCTCAATTTGACCGCTGATCAGCTTGATGTCATTGAGCTCAATGAGGCTTTTGCCAGTCAGGGTATTGCGACTTTACGGGAGCTTGGAATTCGTGATGATGATGCTCGCGTCAATCCAAATGGCGGGGCAATCGCTTTGGGTCATCCACTTGGTATGTCGGGTGCACGTATAACCGGCACTGCTGCGCTTCAGTTGCAGGAAATAAGTGGGCGCTATTCTTTATCGGCCATGTGTGTGGGTGTCGGACAAGGGATCGCTATCGTTCTTGAGAGAGTTTAAGTCATACGTTGCGTTGCCTGCCTCGGCAACGCAACAAGCGGCTTATGGTTTGCATAATACCATTAAACGATACTACCATTAAGAGTGTTACATGCTGCACTATGACCCAGAGAAGATCAGGGAACTCTTGCGCATTCCGCGGGCAAAAAAGAGCCTCTCATTTAGTTTCTTTGAGCAAAATGTCGGAAAACTTCTGCTTGCTTTACTCGTGATAGCCTTGCTGCTTGGCTTTTGCAGATGACGAGCAAAGAGGCATATGACTACGGGCAATGTCCGATGATCTTTAGTATGGAAGATTTGAGCCGCGCTTGATTTCAGTCACTTCCATTCGTTATCTGACGGATCCATTTATCAAACGATTTGCCAGCATCACTCAGACGCCGCGTTGGGTGCTTCAAAAGCATATAGTGCGCATTGCTCATCAATGTTGCTTCGGGGAATGGTTCTGTTAAATCACCCCTGCGCAGCGCAGCTTCAGCTAATTCTATTGCATAAAGCGCAACCCCGTCACTTTCGATTGCGGTCTGCTCAAGCAATGGAGTGTCGCGGATAATATGTCCGGATTTAAAATGCTCTAAAGGCAGGTCATATAAGCGTGCCCATGCCAACCAATTGTTGTAGTTGCGGTCATGTATCAATACACATCTAAGCAGATCGATTGGCGAGAAGAGTTTATTTTTTTGAGCAAATTCCGGAGAGCACATCGGTGTAAATGTGAGCCCCATTAATGGTTCGCAGTGATATTCTGGCCAACTGTCAGGGTGACCCCATTTAATAGCAATTTGCGTTTGTCCCGAAAATTCAAGCCGCTTATCAGACAAATTAAGCTGTAATTTCAATGACGGATTTTCATTAAGAAATTTTTTGAGCCGGGGAGCAAGCCATTTGGTGCTGAACGCTGGTTCTACTTCAATCTCCAGCGAACACTCACGGCGATCATTGAAACAAGCAAATGTAGTTTCCAGCGCTTTGAAGGCGGGCTCGATCTCGCTCGCTAGCTTGGCCCCTGCTTCTGTGACGAATACGTGGTGGGGGGAACGTTCGAAGAGCACAATTCCAAGCTCGTCCTCAAGTCTTTTTATGCGATGGCTAACGGCCGATTGAGTGATGTTAAGTCTCTGAGCAGAATTTGAGAAATTACCGTCAGAATGAACCGCCAGAAATGTCGCCAATAATTCGAAGTTGGGAATTCTCTGATGCATGATCATGACCTTTCGTCATCATCATAATGCACAGATTTCGTTTCCAAGCCAAGGCATATCTGAATACACTTTTGGATATTCTGTCAAAATAAAGCCGATATCACAACGACTTAATAGGATATCTTATAATATGCCAAATCCAGAGATCAGTAACCCTTGGGCTTCAAAAGATGAGCAGACACTGCGCGAAGAACTTGCCGCAGTTTTCCGGCTTGCAGTTAGAAATGACTGGCATGAAAGTGTAGCAAATCACTTCAGTGTTGCGGTCTCCAACGATGGCAAGCGATTCCTAATGAACCCACGCTGGCGCCATTTTTCGCGTATCAAAGCATCTGACCTGTTATTGCTTGATGCCGACGATCCTGCAACTATGGAACGTGATGACGCTCCCGATCCGTCCGCCTGGACTATCCATGGCTGTATTCATGCTGCAAGGCCTGATGCGCGCTGCGTTTTGCACGTCCATTCTACATATAGCACCGCCTTGGCCAGTTTGGCCGATCCTGAGATTAAGCCAATTGATCAAAATACAGCCCGTTTTTTTAACCGAACGGCTATTGATATTGAGTTTGGTGGCATTGCTGATGATCAGGATGAAGGGCAGAGACTGGTCCGAAAACTTGGAAATAAGAAGTCGATGATTATGGGAAATCATGGCATTCTCGTCACTGCGGCGAGCGTGGCAGAAGCTTATGATGAACTCTACTTTCTTGAGAAATCTTGTAAGACGCTTGTGCTTGCTTATTCCACAAACCAGCCGTTAAATATTATGTCGGATGAACTAGCCGAAAAAACTGCCCAGGAATGGGACGACTATCGGGAAATGCCTTTTGCACATTTTTCTGAAATGCGGCGTATCCTCGATGAGGAAGAGCCAGCTTACGCTCAATGATGAATGGCAGCTATGCCTACTCTAAAAAGCATGAAGATGTTTTGGGAGTAGGCATGCGCCTAAACATTTCGCCACAGCATAGCCATACCATATGAAGGTATGGCCTTCTAGCTGCTATACCACTCCGGCTGTTATACGGTTAAACAATGCACATACTCATTATAGAGAGCCATTGTCAGATATACCATGACGCTCTCATAGGCCTTCTGCCTGATGCGGTAATTGTTTCCACGAACGGTATCGAGCATGCATTGACTGAAGCTGGCCAATGTCCTTTCTGGATAGGTCAGCCTGATCTAATTGCTGGCTTACTGTCATGCGGTATCAAGCCCGAATTTGTCCAGTCGAGTTGGGCAGGATTTGAGCCTTTGCTCGTGCCGGATTTGCCGAAAGATTATATCTTCTGCCGTGCGGTCGATGTATTTGGCCAGACGATGGCGGAGTATGTGTTGTCATATATCCTTGCGCATGAGCGCCAGCACGAACGGCGTTACCAGTCACAAAGTGCTGGTATTTGGGATAATACACAGCCAGGCACGCTTAGCGGTAAAACGCTGCTTATTGCGGGGACCGGTAATATCGGAGTATCAGTTGCAGATTTTTTCCGACCTTTTGGCGTAAAGTTATTAGGTGTTGGACGAACGGCGCGTGAACATGCTTCGTTTAACTATATTGGATGTTTGAATGAGATTAGTGAACTGGTTGGAAAGTCCGACTATGTCGTTAACCTCCTACCAGATGCGCCCGAAACACGTAATATTTTTAATGAGCGCCTCTTTCAGTGTTTTCGTCGCACTGCGATATTTATTAATGCTGGCCGTGGCTCAGCTGTTGAAGAATCTGATTTGATCAACGCCATAAATAATGGCTGGTTGGAAAAAGCAGTTCTAGATGTTTTTCGCCAAGAACCTCTTCAACCGAAATCAGCGCTTTGGTCAACGCCAGGAATTTCGGTAACTGGACACGTTGCAGCTCCAAGTGAGCCGCTTGCAGTTGCAAAGCTTTTCGTCGACAACTTGAATCGACTCAAGGACCAAATCCCACTTCGTGGTCAGGTTGAACTTGGAGAGTATGAAGCTTAATCTAAATCTGCCACCTGATTGCTTGACGGATCGTACAAATCAGCGCCTCGCATCTGCATTAGCTTTGAAAGCCGATGAGCCGTGTCTTTCAATGCTTCGCAATGCGCTTCAAAATTCTCTTCAATGACAGCCCGGTAAGGGCCCGTCACACCTACTGCGTATATAATAGGAGCCCGTTGCAAGATGACGGGGACTGCAATTGTGCCCAGTCCAGCCACATGCTCGGCAAGATCTGTGGAATAACCGCGGGAACGGATCAATTCGTATTCTTCAAGCAAAGGAGCTGCTTGCGTTTTGGTCTGATCTGTAAATTGTACAAGATTTTCAGAAAGTATCTTATCGATCAGTTCTGGCGATTGAAATGCCATAATAGCTTTGCCAGACGCTGTAGCATTAATAGGCATTGCCATTCCGGGCATTACATATGTTCGCACGGGAGTATCCGGAGCAACACAAGTGACGGAGCGAATTTCATTGCCATCGAGCTTTGAAATAAATGCAGACTGTCCCGTTTTTTCCGCCAAAATCTGCAAAGGCTTCTGTGCTAATGTAACGACCCAACTCGTGTCAGGTGACGTGTGAAGCAGTTTGAGTAGCCGATCTCCAAGTTTGAAAGTGCGGTTCCGGGAATTGTTCGTACTGATCATGCCGCTGCTAATCAGAGCGTGTAACAAACGATTGACAGTTGTCTTAGGGAGGTCGAGCGCTGTTTCAAGCTCTGCAGCGGTCAGACCATCCGTGAAAGGGGCAACTGTTTCCATAATTGCTATGTAGCGCTCCAGCGGGCTATCTTTGTTCACAACGTCATTCATAAGTTAAATCTTCTATCCTCGGTTCCATAAGGCGATTAGCTGCAGGCCAGGTTAATTGTCTGGTCATTCAGATCGTTGAATGGGATCCTACTATCGAACGATTAATCGCATTCGGCAATCAGTGAGTTAAGTGTCAAAATGTAAAAGAATAAGAACAAGAGCACAATTATCCAATAAGAAGCGTCCTGCCGTTGGCTCGAAAGAAAAGAAGATTTAGTTTGCAGGAGAGAAAGGGCTGCGGAATCCGCAGCCCAGAATGCCTGTCAGTATTCTTTATTCTCACCTACATCCGCGGCGGATGTAGGAAGTCCGTAGCTTGTCAGTGCTTCACCAATAACACCATCATCGCGATAGCTCTTAAGCGATTTATTCATAGCATCGACAAATGTAGGATTGTTGTGAGACATCAGGAAGGCGGTCTGTGTCGGCAACGTTGTCGCGGCCACGCGTGGATCTGGTTGATATAATTTAACCTGGACGCCATTATCTTTATTAAGGTTGACTGCTGCGCCAAAGCCTTCGATCCCGGCGTCAATTCGACCGGCCTGCACATCCTGGGCCAGATTAAGGGATGATGGATATGTTTTCACATTGTCGTATAACTTTTCCAGATCCCCTACCCAGGAATAACCCTCAACCGTTCCGACGCGCTTGCCTTTGAGCTGATCAATTGTTTCAAATCCTTCTTTGGATTCAACCGCAACCTGATCAAGGTAAACTGCATCACTGAGCGCTACCACTTTGCCGCGAGCCGCAGTCCGATAGAAGCCGCCTATTGCTACATCGGCACGTCCTGACTGAATAGCCGAGACGGCGGCCGGGTAGCTAAATATTTCGTATTCTATCGTCAGACAATTGTCTTTAGCGAATTTCTGAAGGATTTGGCCATCAATTCCGGAAACTCCGTTTTCATCGACCGAATAGGGTGGCGTATTTGTGAGGGCCACGCTGAGAACGCCAGCTTTGATTGGTTCAAGGGAATGCTTTGGTGTGCAATCTTGCGCTCCCGCAACAGTGGCAGTCATCGTGGTCAGTACAAGTGCGCCCAATAGAGTGAACTTATTTGCTTTCATGTTACCCTCCGGTTTTTCGATTTATTGGTTGCCTAACTTCATGAGTAATCGTGATTGAGGCCGATCATCTTTGATCACTCAAACGCCGGTGCTCACAAATATAAAGTTCCGATTATCGGAATATATCTTTATAAATGGAACTATGATCTATCGGCGAGCTTTGTCAAGCACTGCTAAATCGTGTCAAATCAGATTCAAACCCAGTGGCAACCAGACAAGTCATTGTTTGAATAGAAGAAATTGATAGTTCCGATAATTAAAATAAATTTCGTTAAACGGAACTATTGACTTTTATCGCAATCTAAATCCAATATTCGGTAACAATACCAATAATCGGAACATAAGATGACCCAATCCTTGCCACGTGTGACGTACTCCAACATTGGAGTGGATTTTTCCCCGGTACATGACTTCCTTGATGGAATGCTGCCAGGCTTCGAAGAAAATGAGCTTGGAAGGCAATGGGAGACGCCATTCGCTACTGGCTCATTGCATTCGGTTAAGAGTCCAATTCACCCGTCTATTTCGCTTGGATCATTTCCGTCGTCTACGTCTGCTGATATCGAAGCCGCTATCGCTGCATCTAAGCAGGCAGCTATTTCCTGGCGGGTGTCGTCACTTGAAGAGCGCCTTGCTTTCGCGGCACGCTGGAGAGACGTGCTGGCAGAGGAAAAATATCGTCTGGGGCTCGCGGCACTTTATGAAGTAGGCAAATCTCGTCTGGAAGCAATCGGAGAGGCCGAAGAAGCGGTCGACATGCTCGATTACTACCCATCTGAACTGCGG
>Ga0308157_10007249_pt1 | contig 12953 bp, 8 predicted proteins | sample PhyBR1_FD_201035 | JGI IMG/M metagenome (GOLD analysis project Ga0308157, IMG submission 201035) | Phyllosphere microbial communities from UC Gill Tract Community Farm, Albany, California, United States - DLSLB.R1 | ecosystem: Host-associated > Plants > Phyllosphere > Unclassified | place: USA...
GAGCATACCTTGGCCCCATGGGGCTTAAGGGCCTCGTCCAGCGCCACGCAGCGGGTGAAATGGTCCATGCCCGCCTTGGCGGCGCAGTACGCGGCCTGCGAGGCCATGGCCCGGCGGCCCAGGCCCGAGGAGATGTTGAGCACCTTGCGCGGCACCGTCCAGGTGTCCGTCGCGCCCAGGAAGGCGGCGGTGAGCTGCATGGGCGCTTCCAGCCCCACACGCAGGGCGGTGGCCAGGTCGTCCACGTCACTGGCCGATAGCGGCGCAATGCGCGGGATCATGCCCGCGTTGTTGATGAGGGTGGCGCTGGCAAACGCCTGCGGGCCCTGGGCCTGCAGCCAGGCTTGCAGCTTGTGGGCCGCTTGTTCGCCCTGCGACAGGTCTTGCTGCCACTGTTCAATGGCGACGCCTGCGGCCCGGGCCTCGGCGGCCAGGTCGTCGTTGGCACTGCGGGCAATGCAGATCAGGGTGTTGCCGCTGCGCAAAAGCTGCTGGGCCATGGCCAGGCCCATGCCGCGCGATGCGCCGGTGAGGATGTAGAGGTGGTTTTGAGGCATCCCGCCATGTTACTGCGCAGTACACAGGGGCGGGAGCCGTCACTGCCCTCTGCGTGACTCCAGAGAGGCCAGCAGCAAGGCCAGCCGTGCGTCCAGCGCCGCTATATCGGCCGCCTTGAGGGCCGAAAGGATGCGGTGTTCGTTGGCCACATGGGCCTCCACCGCGCGGTCGATCAGCTCCAGCCCCTGTGGCGTGAGCTGCACCAGCGAGCTGCGGGCGTCGGCCGGGTTGGGCAGGCGCTCGATCCAGCCCTGGGCTTCGAGCTTGGCCATGCGGTGCGTCATGGTGCCGGAGGTGACCATGAGCGTGGAGAACAGCGTGGTCGGTGCCAGGCAGTAGGGCGCGCCGCTGCGGCGCAGCGTGGCCAGCATGTCGAACTCCCAGCGGCTCAGGCCGAACTCGGCAAAGGTTTCATCCAGCCGCCGCTCCAGCAGCACGGCGCAGCGCTTGATGCGCCCGATGGGGCCCATGGGGCTGGCGTCCAGGTCGGGGCGCTCGCGCTTCCACTGGGCCAGGATAGCGTCGATGGCGTCGGGTGGGCGTGGGGTGGCCATGGGCTTGTGGTGGTTGAATTGTCTTGAATTCGAGATTGTATGGTAGAGTTTTTGTCTTGAATTAAAGATAAATACATGACCTCTGCACAATCCACAGCAAGCTCTTCGGTATGGCTGGATGCGCTTGCCACGGCGTTCGGGCCCGTCATCTGGGGTTCGACCTACATCGTCACCACCGAGCTGCTGCCGCCCGACCGGCCCTTTACCGCCGCGCTGCTGCGCACCTTGCCCGCGGGCTTGCTGCTGGTGCTGTGGTGCCGCCGCTGGCCGGCCTGGGGCGACTGGGTGGGGTGGCGGCGCCTGCTGGTGCTGGCGGCGCTGAACATTGGCGTGTTCCAGGCGCTGCTGTTTGTGGCGGCCTACCGGTTGCCCGGCGGCGTGGCGGCCGTGGTGGGCGCTGTGGGGCCGCTGGTGGTGATGGGCCTGACCTGGGCGCTGGACCACCGGCGCCCGTCCGCACTGGCGCTGGCTGCGGGGGCTTTCGGTGTGCTGGGCATGGCGGCGCTGCTGTTGTCGCCCGGTGCGCGCTGGGACATGGTGGGCGTGGCGGCCGCGCTGGTGGGCACGCTGTGCATGGCGGCGGGCACGTTCTGGTCGCGGCGCTGGCGGTCTGACTTGCCGGTGCTGGCGTTTACCGGCTGGCAGTTGCTGGCGGGCGGCCTCATGCTGGCGCCGGTGGCGTGGGCGGTGGACCCGCCTTTGCCTGCACTCACCCTCACCAATATCGCGGGTTATCTGTACCTCAGCCTGGCAGGCGCGCTGGTGGCGTATGCGCTGTGGTTCCGTGGCATTGCGCGGCTGCCGTCGGTGGCGGTGTCGTCACTGGGGCTGCTGAGCCCCGTCACGGCGGTGCTGCTGGGCTGGGCGCTGCTGGGGCAGGCCATGACGGGGGTGTCGCTGGTGGGCATGCTGGTGGTGCTGGCAAGCATCCTGGCCGTGCAGTGGGCCATGTCGCGCCCCGTGCCGCCGGGAGGGCGGTGACCAGCAAATACTTTTGCTATTGAATGGATAGCGGTCTGCGCATGTTTCACCAGCACTAGCGGGCAATTGTGCTAGAAATCGGCCGCCCACTCCAGTGCTACAGGCTCCCCAGTGCCGGGGTGCGCAAAGGCCAGGTGGCTGGCGTGCAGCAGCAGGCGTGGCGCCTGTGCCTGCGTCGCGGCATCGGCATACAGCGCGTCGCCCAGGATGGCGTGGCCGATGGCGGCCAGGTGCACGCGCAACTGGTGGGTGCGGCCGGTGAGCGGCTCCAGTTCAACGCGGGTGGTCTGTGCCGCCGCGTCGTGCGCCAGCGCGCGCCAGCGGGTCAGACTGGGTTTGCCCACGCCGTGGTCGATGACGCGCAGCGGGCGCCGCTCCCAGTCGGCGGCAATGGGCAGGTCGATTTCGCTCCAGTCGCCACCCACGGTGCCCAGCAGGCCTTGCACCACTGCCTGGTAGCGCTTGTGCACCAGGCGCTCGGCAAACGCGTGGCCCAGGCGGCGCTGCGCGTCGAGGTGGCGCGCCATGAGCACGAGGCCCGAGGTGGCCTGGTCCAGCCGGTGCACGACGAGCGCACCGGGCCAGCGCAGCTGTGCGCGGGCGCTCAGGCAGTCTTGCTTGTCGGGGCCCCGGCCGGGCACACACAGCAGGCCGGAGGGCTTGCACAGCACCAGCAGGTCGTCGTCTTCATACAGCGCCTGTACGCCATCTGCCACGGGTTCAGGCAGGGTCATGGCCCACGATCAGCCGTTGCACGGTGGCGCAGAGTTCTTCCACGTCGTTGGGTTTGTGGATCAGGGCCTGCGCGCCTTCGGCGAGTGCGGCCTGCTCGATCTCGGCCGTGACGTAGCCCGAGGCCAGGGCCACGGGAAGATCGGGGCGGATGAGGCGGGCCTCGCGCACCAGGTCCACGCCGCAGAAGCCGGGCATGTTGTAGTCGGTCACCAGCAGGTCATAGGCCTGTGGGGCGGCCCGCAGCGCGGCCGTGGCCTCGTGGGGGTCGGTATAGCCGCTCACCTCGTAGCCCCGGCGGCGCAGCAGGCGCTGGACCAAAAAGACCAGGGCGTGGTCGTCGTCCACGTACATCACATGGTGCTTCTTGGTCGGTGTGGGGCTGGGCGGTGCTGCGGGGACTGGTGCAGACGCTGTGACCTCTGTAGCTGAGGGGAGTGCCTGCGGGGCCGGGTCGGTGGGCACATCGGCCGCCGCGCTGCTTGGGGTGCCGGCCGTGGCGTCAGTCGCTACCGGAAAGTACAGCGTGAACCGGCTGCCCTGGCCGGGTGTGCTTTGCACGTCCACACCGCCTTCGTGTGTGCGCATCACGCCATGCACCACCGCCAGGCCCAGGCCTGTGCCCTGGCCCACGGGCTTGGTGGTGAAGAAGGGCTCAAAGATGCGCTCCAGCGTGGCGGCGTCCATGCCGGGGCCGGTGTCACGCACCGTCAGGGCGACGTAGTCGATGGGGGCCAGCCCCAGGCGTTCGGAGAGCCGCTGGTCGGGTTGCACCGTGGCGGCCTCCACATGGATGCTGCCGCGCTCGGTGCCCTGGCTTTGGATGGCATGGACGGCGTTGGTGCACAGGTTGAGCAGGGCCTGCTCGACCTGCGTGGCGTCCGCCAGCACGGGCGGCAGGCCCGCCTGCAGCTGCATGTGCAGTTCGATGGCCGGGGGCAGGGTCACGCGCAGCAGGCGCTCGGTGTCGTGCACCACCTCGGCCAGCGACACGGCCGAGCGCTGCGGGGGGTCGTTGCGGCTGAAGGTGAGGATCTGGCGCACCAGGTCGCGCGCGCGGCGGCCGGCCTTGTCTATCTCCAGCAGGCTCTCTAGCACAGGCGAACCCGGGGTGCAGTCTGCCTTGGCCAGCTCCACGTTGCCCAGGATCGCACCCAGGATGTTGTTGAAGTCGTGCGCAATGCCCCCGGCCATGGTGCCCACGGCCTGCATCTTGTGCGACTCGCGCAACTGGGCTTCCAGCTCGTTGCGGTGCGCCTCGGCCTTCTTGCGGCCGGTGAGGTCGCGCGCGAACACGGTGGTGGTCTCGCCGCCGCCCACGCTTTCTGCATGGCGCTCGAACGACACGCTCACCTCCACCGCCAGCTCCTTGCCGCTGGCGGTCAGGGCCGTCATCTCGCCCAGCAGGGCCTGCGTGGTGAGCTGGGCAAACGCAAGGGCTTGGGCGGCATCGGGCAGAAAGCGGTCGAGCGTGCTGCCCAGCGCATCGCTGGCGCTGCACTGGAACAGCGCGGCGGCGGTGGGGTTGAACACGGTGATGCGCTGGTGCTGGTCCACGCAGATGATGGCGTCCAGCGCGGAGTTGATGACGGCCTCCAGCCGCTTTTCGCTGGCCCGGATCTGCTCGTTGCGCTGTTGCAGCGTCTCGGCGCTGTGCTGCAGCGCCTGGCGCTCGGCCAGCAGCGGGCCCTGGTCGATCACGGCGCACAAAAACTGCGACAGCGGTGGGCCGCTGGTTTGCGGTGCCTCGATGTGGGCGATGTGCAGGTCGCCGGTGATGCGCGCGGCGTCGCTGATGAGGAAGACCACCTCCTTGACCTCGCTGTGCCCCAGGTCTTGCGCCTGGGTAAAGGCCTCGCGCACGCGGGCGGCGTCTTGCGGGCACACAAAGGGCATCAGCGCGGTCAGTGGCCGGTCGCGCTCGGTGGGCTGGAACGAGCGGTGCGCCATGGAGTTGGCCTGCACCACCATGTCGTGGTCATCCACCACCATGAGGGCCAACGGCACGCTGGCAAACAGGGTCTCGAAGCGTTCGTAGGCGCTCTCGGCCACGGCCTGGCTGTAGCGCAACACCTTGTTCTGGTTTTCCAGCTCGGCCTGGTAGGCGCGCAGATCGGCCACCAGGCCCTCTGCCGAAGCGCCGGGCGTGCGGGATGGGCTGGCAGGCGGGCGGGGCATGTGCTCTGCGGCTGCGGGCTGGCGGCCTGCAGGGTCCAGAAAAGACAGGTCGGGTTCACTCATGAAGGGGCGCGGTCAGCCGGGTGCGTGCCCGGGCGCTCGCCCAGGCTTTCTCAAGTGTACGCCCGCCCATCTGGCGCCACGCGATGGCGACTGCACCGTCAAAGCGCGGCGGCAATGCGCATTGGGCCCGATTGTTGATGAATTGCGAACAATCCGTTTCTTTGGCAGGGCTTAACGAACCACGGTGGGGTGCCTACAGTTCCACCATCGATACATCCCTCGATCCACCCATTCTTTCAGGACCCTGCCATGACCACAGACACCACCCTCGCCCAACCCCTGCTGAACAAGCTGCAATGGCGCTACGCCGCCAAGAAGATGAACCCCGCCAAGAAGGTGCCGCAAGAGAAGGTGGAGCGCATTCTGGAAGCCGCCCGCTTGGCGCCCACCTCCAGCGGCCTGCAGCCGTTCGAGATCATCGTGGTGACCGAACCCCGCCGTGCGCGCCAAGATCCAGCCCATCGCCTGGAACCAGGCCCAGATCACCGACGGCTCGCACCTGCTGGTGTTTGCTGCCTGGGACAACTACACGGCCGACCGCATCAACATGATGTTCGACCTGACCAATGACCAGCGCGGCTTCAAGAACGAAGGTTGGGAAAACTACCGCCAGATGCTGTTGAACAGCTACCCCCAGCGCGACGCCGAAGTGAACTTCCAGCACGCGGCTCGCCAGGCCTACATCGGCATGAGCGCCGCGTTGATCGCTGCGGCCTTTGAAGAAGTGGACTCGACGCCCATGGAAGGCTTCGACCCCAACGCGCTGGATGAAATCCTGGGCCTGCGGGCACGCGGCCTGCGCAGCGTTGCCATCTTGCCGCTGGGCTACCGCGCCGAAGAAGGCGACTGGCTGGTGAACCTGAAGAAGGTGCGCCGCCCCCGCGAGCAGTTCGTGACCGAAGTCTGAGGATCTCCTCCGCAGGCACAAAAAAGGCTGGACCGGTGGTCCAGCCTTTTTGGCGTGGGGCGCCTCAGCGCGCGGCGGGCGCTGCATCCGTCACGCGGCGCATGGGGGTGAGCACAAAGGCCAGTGCGGCCAGCACCACCAGCGTCCCTCCGCTGGCGGCAAACAGCTGGGTGAGCGTGATGCTCTTCATCACCCAGCCGGTGACGGCGGCCGAAATGGGTGCCAGGCCCATGAAGATGAACATGAACAGGCTCATCGCGCGGCCCAGCAGGGCGGGCGGGACCCGGTGCTGGATCCAGGTGAACACGCTCACCTGCATGAATCCGCCGAGCAGGCCGATGACCAGCATCAGCACCGCGCCCTGCCACACGGCGGTGATCAGGCCCATCGGCATGAACAGCGCGCCAATGATGGCGTCGAACGCCAGGATGGTCATGCCCAGACTGCCAAACCGCAACCGGGGCACCATGCCCGATACCACCATGCCCAGCAACGTGCCCGCACCATGGGCGCCCACGATGATGCCGAAGGCTGCAGCACCCAGCTGCGGGCTGCTGCTGGCCAATACCGGAATGGCGATGTGGATGGGGCCCATGATGAACAGGGCAATGGCGCTCCAGTACAAAAAGCAGGTGCGCAGCTCGCTGTCGCGCCAGAAGTGACCCAGGCCTTGTGCCACCGAGGCGAGCACCGCCTGTGGTGCGGCCGTGGGGGCCGAAAGACCCGCAAGGCCTGCAAGGGGCTGCACCTTGGACAGCGTCCATGCCGACACGGCAAAGCTCAGCGCATCCAGCGCAAAGGCCATGCCGATGCCGGTGGCGTTGGCATGTGTCGAAGTACCGGTAGCCGCCCCGGCTGCATCCCCCGCGCCAAACAGTGCAATCAGCAGCCCCGCGAGCAAGGGCCCCAGGAACATCGTCAGCTGCCGCAGGCCCAGGCTGATGCCGTTGGCAGCCTGCAGCTGGGTGCGAGCCACCACCGAGGGCATCATGGCCGTGCCGGCCGGAATGCTGAAGGCCGTGGCCAGCCCAATGCCCAGCGACAGCGCGTACACCATCCACAACGACAGCGTGCCCGCAAACACCAGCCCCGCCAGCGCGGCCAGCAGCACCAGGTTGACGTATTTGGTGATCATCAGCACCTGCTTGGGCGAATGGCGGTCCACCAGCGCGCCGCCGATCAGGATGAACAGCGCGCGTGGCACGCTGATGAGGGCCAGCACGGTGCCCAGCACCAGCGTGTCGCCCGTCATCTGCAGCACCAGCCAGGGCAGCGCGATCAGCGTGAACTGGTCGCCCAGCATGGACAGGGCCGAGCCGCCAATCATCCAGCGGAAGTTGCTGTCCTGCAGCAGCGCGGCGCGCGGGTCTGCGGGTGGGGTTGCAGGGCCTGCGCCGGGTAAGGGGGCAGGACGGGGTGAGGTATCAGGTCGCATGAGCGAGGTCTCCCAAAGAATGACGGGTGTGCGTGCGCCCCGTGAGCAAGCGGCCCACCGCGGTAAAACGCACAAACAGGTGGTAGCTGGCCAGGCACAGGGCCGTTGTGGCCAGCACGTTGATCAGCATCTTGGCCAGGGCTGGGATAGGCAGGCCGTACAGCAGCGCACCCAGGCCGATCGTGAGTGGCAGGTGCACCAGGTACACCCAGTACGAGCTGTCGGCCAGGTAGGCCAGCCAGGCGCGGGGCTGGCCCACATGGCGGAGAAACAGCCCGATCAACGCAAAGCTCCACAGCCATGACGCGCTGTTGTAGGCCAGCGCCATCCAGAACTGCAGGTGGCGCGTGGCCGATACCGGCGCGGCCAGCAGATCCGTGAACGCCCCGGTGACCAGCACCAGTGCAAAGGCCGATGCCTCTGGCTGGGCCAGCACTTCTGACAGCAGCGCGGTGAGCAGAAAGCCCACCAGCCCCAGGCCCGCCAGCGCAGGCCAGTGCCGTTCATAGCGTGTCATCAGCGCCTTGCGGTGCACATACAGGCACAGGCCAAAGCCGTAGAACAGTCCGTTGTGTATCCATTCCGCCAGCGGCGGCAGAAAGGAACCGCTGGGCGTGACGATGCCGTGGTCGTAGCCCGCGCCAATCCAGGCCAGCGGCAGGGTGAGCGCCAGCAGACCGGTGGGCGTGCCACCCAGCCAGAGGGCGCTGCGTTGCAGGGCCTGCTGCATCTTGTGTGGCAAGGCTCGCACCGCTGTCCATGCCACGGGCGTCAGCAGCGCCAGCCACAACAGCATCCACAAGAACCACAGGTGCATGGTGGGCGGACCCTGGGGCACGTTGGGGCCCCGGGATAGCAAGCTACGGTCCACGCCCCAGGTGCCATCGGCCATGCGGTGCAGGAACATCAGCCCGAGCAACGCGCAGCCCACGAACAGCGGCGGCCAGAACAGCGCAAAGGGCAGTCCCAGGCGGCGCAGCCGGTTGCGCACCATGCCAGCCAGCCCGTGCCGTTGGACCAGTGCCGCCACGAAGAACCCGGCGAGGATGAAAAACAAGGGCATGCGAAATGCATGGATCACCGCCACCAGCAGGTCCGCCATGGGGCTGGACTGGTCGTCGTGCCAGGGCAGGGGCGATGGCCGGCTCATGTAGAGCACCGAGACATGCAGCACGATGCCCAGCCACATCATGGTGGCGCGCAGGTTGTCCAGCGCGTGCAGCCGCCGGGTGGGGCCGGAGCTGCTGGAAGAGGGTGTCGATCCGTTCATGGGGACCGACTGTGAGGCCTCACGTTGCGTGAGGGTCAAGCACTTTCAGTGGCTTTTTGGCGACGGTGTGGCCGCCTCAGGGGCGGCAGCTGCAGCGGTCCAAGTAGGCGTTGGCATCGCCTGTGCCAGCGCCGCCTGCAGGTAGGCACGCACAGGCGCGCTCAGCGGCGAGCCAGCCTGCAACAGCGGCTCGTTGGCCGACGCCGTGAGCAGCTTGTGGCGCAATTGCGCATCGTTGCGGGTCAGCTGGTTGAACAGCGTGTTCCAGCGCAAAGCCGCAGCCGCTGCGTCGGCGTGGTGGGTGGGGATCTGGCGGTCGAGCAACTGTTGCACATCGCGTTCCAGCGCCGACCAGACGGTGTGCGGCACATGGCCCAGCGTACGCAGGTCGTCGCGGGTCAGGTATTTCATCAGCAATGCCAGGCGCAGCTCGATGGCGGCCTCCACATAGGCAATCATGTCACCGGGCGGCGCATGGTTGCGTCCCTGGGCACTGGGCTCGGTGCGGAACATGTGGCCCCAGCGCTCCAGCAGATCGAGGTCGCCCCCCATCCAGTGCAGCATCAGTGCCATCCACCGGTAAGCCAATGCCTGCACTTCGGGCGAATCGGGTGGCAGCTGGCGGTCCATGGCGCTGCGCACCAGGTCTTTGACAACGAGCCAGTCGGCCTCGATCAGGCTCCAGTTGGTGAAGATCTGCTTGAGTTCGGTGGTGCTGAAGTATTTGCCGTAGGTGGTCATCAGCGCCAGCGCCTCGAGCCAGTTGCCCATGTCGGGCTCAGCACCCGCCATGAGGCCGTCGCGCAGCATGGTCAGGCGCCCGCGCAGTTCTGTGGCCTGGGTGATCTGCTGGTCCAGCGCCCGGATCTGCTGGCCGATGATGCGCTGGGGTGCCACCCCTTCGCCCGCCAGCAGCTCGGCAATGTCGCTGAGCGCCAGGCCCATCTGGCGCATGGTCTGGATGCCATGCAGCCGCTGCACGTCGGCCTGGCTGTACAGGCGGTACCCCGCGTCTGACCGGCCCGAGGGCTTGAGCAGCCCCACCTCGTCATAGTGGTGCAGCGTGCGCACCGTGAGGCCGGTACGCCGCGCGAGGTCGCCGACCTTCAGCAGCATGGGATCAGCGGCCGACGGAGATCAGCTCGATCTCGAAGTTCAGCGTGGCGTTGGGAGGAATCACGCCACCCGCACCTGCCGCGCCATAGGCGATGGCAGGTGGGCAGGTCAGCTTGGCTTTGCCACCCGGCTTCATGCGCTGCACGCCCTCGGTCCAGCAGGGGATCACGCGATTGAGCGGGAACGAGGTGGGTTCGCCGCGCTTGTAGGAGCTGTCGAACTCCTTGCCGTCGAGGAACGTGCCCTTGTAGTGGACCTTGACCGTGTCGGTGGCCTTGGGCGATTCGCCCGCGCCGTCTTTGAGCGACTCATAAATCAAGCCGCTGGCTGTGGTCACGGGCTTGGAGGTCTGGGCCATGGCGGCGGGGGCCATCACAACGGTGGCGAGCAAGAGGCACAAGAGGTTTCGCAAAGGGGGCTCCTGAAAGAGTGAATCACAACGCAGCCCGCGATCTTATGCGCGTTCGTGCCACGGCCTGTGGGAGCGGCACCACGAAAAAAGCCCTGGGCACGGGAGCGCCAGGGCTTGGAAGGCCAAGAACCACAGCAGCGGACGCGCCACCGGGGTCGCTATGGCAGGGTCAGGCGTAGTCGCTCACCGGGATGCAGCTGCAGCTCAGGTTGCGGTCGCCCCACACGTTGTCCACGCGGCCCACGGGCGACCAGTATTTGTTGCTGCGCAGTGCAGCCACGGGGTAGGCTGCCGCTTCGCGGGTGTAGGGGCGGTTCCATTCGACGCTCAGCAGGCTTTCTGCGGTGTGCGGGGCGTTCTTGAGCGGGTTGTTGTCCTGCGGCAGCTTGCCCGCTTCGATCTGGCGGATCTCCTCGCGGATGGCGATCATCGCGTCGATGAAGCGGTCCAGCTCAAACAGGGTTTCGCTCTCGGTGGGCTCCACCATCAACGTGTTGGGCACCGGGAAGCTCAGCGTGGGCGCGTGGAAGCCGTAGTCGATCAGGCGCTTGGCCACGTCTTCGGCCATCACACCGCTGGTGTCCTTGAGCTGGCGCAGGTCCAGAATGCACTCGTGGGCTACATGGCCGTTTTCGCTCGCGTACAGCGTGGGGTAGTGGTCCTTGAGGCGGGCGCTGATGTAGTTGGCGCTCAGGATGGCGGTCTCGGTGGCGGCTTGCAGGCCTTCGGCACCCATCATGCGGATGTACATCCAGCTGATGGGCAGCACGGCGGCGTTGCCCAGCGGGGCAGCGCTGACGGCACCCACGCCGCCTGCCACGCCCGCTGTGGCATGGCCGGGCAGGAAGGGCACCAGGTCTTCCACCACGCAGACGGGGCCGACGCCGGGGCCGCCACCGCCGTGGGGAATGCAGAAGGTCTTGTGCAGGTTCAGGTGGCTCACGTCACCACCAAACTCGCCGGGTGCTGCCACACCCACCAACGCGTTCATGTTGGCGCCGTCCACATACACGCGGCCGCCGTGGCTGTGCACCAGGGCGCACAGTTTCTTCACGCTGGTTTCAAACACGCCGTGCGTGCTGGGGTAGGTGATCATGATCGCGGCCAAATTGCCGCTGTGCTGCTCGCACTTGGCCTTCAGGTCGGCCATGTCCACGTTGCCGTTGTCGTCGCACTTGGTCACCACCACCTGCATGCCCACCATTTGCGCGCTGGCGGGGTTGGTGCCGTGGGCGCTGCTGGGGATGAGGCAGATGTTGCGGTGGCCTTCACCACGCGATTCGTGGTAACCCTTGATGGCCAGCAGGCCAGCGTATTCGCCCTGCGAGCCCGCGTTGGGCTGCAGGCTGATGCCCGCGTAGCCCGTGGCCTGGCACAGCCAGGCGCGCAGCTGTTCATCCAGCTCCTTGTAGCCCACCAGCTGGTCCGCGGGGGCGAACGGGTGCACGTTGGCGAACTCGGGCCAGGTGATGGGGATCATCTCGCTGGTGGCGTTGAGCTTCATGGTGCACGAGCCCAGCGGGATCATGCTGCGGTCCAGTGCCAGGTCCTTGTCGGACAGCTGGCGGATGTAGCGCAACATGCCCGTTTCGGAATGGTGGGTGTTGAACACCGGGTGCGTGAGGTAGCTGCTTGCGCGGCGCAGCTCGGTAGGGATCAGCGGCTCCACGCCCTTTTCAAACGCATCGAAGGTGGGCAGCGCCTGGCCGTCCTCGGCGAAGATCTTCCACAGCAGCTCGATGTCGGCGCGTGTGGTGGTCTCGTCCAGCGAGATGCACAGGTACTCTTCAAAGTAAATTCGCAGGTTGGCGCCCATCTGTACTGCGCGAGCAGCTATTGATTTGGTAGCGGCGCCGGTGTGCAGACTCAGCGTGTCGAAGGTCGCCTGCTCACGCACTGGGGCGCCCAGCTGCTTCAGGCCCTGGGCCAGGACGGCGGTATAGGCAGCCACGCGCTGTGCAATGCGCTTGAGGCCTTCGGGCCCGTGGTACACGGCGTACATGCTAGCAATCACGGCGGGCAGTACCTGGGCCGTGCAGATGTTGGAGGTGGCCTTTTCGCGGCGGATGTGCTGTTCGCGCGTTTGCAGCGCCAGGCGGTAGGCAGGTTTGCCATGCACGTCCACGCTCACGCCCACCAGGCGGCCAGGCATGGAGCGCTTGAATTCATCGCGGCAGGCCATGTAGGCAGCGTGGGGGCCACCGGCGCCCATGGGCATGCCAAAGCGCTGGGTGGTGCCCACCACAATGTCGGCACCTTGTTCGCCGGGCGGCGTGATGAGGGTGAGCGCCAGCAGGTCGGCCGCCACGATGAAGGCAGCTTGCTTGGCATGGGCCTTTTCCACGTCGGCGCGCAGGTCGTCAATGCGGCCGCTGGTGGCGGGGTATTGGGCCAGCACGGCAAAGTAGTCGCCGTCCAGCAGTGTGTTCCATTCTTCGGCCGAATTGGCCAGGCGCACTTCCAGGCCCAGGGGCTTGGCGCGGGTCTGGATGACCTCAATGGTCTGTGGGTGGGCATCGCCCGCCACCACAAACACGTTGCTCTTGCTCTTGACTGAGCGCTTGGCCAGTGTCATCGCTTCGGCGGCGGCGGTGGCTTCGTCCAGCATGGACGCATTGGCAATCGGCATGCCAGTGAGGTCGCACACCATGGTCTGGAAGTTGACCAGGGCCTCCATGCGGCCTTGTGAGATTTCGGCCTGGTAGGGCGTGTAGGCGGTGTACCAGGCGGGGTTTTCCAGGATGTTG
>Ga0308157_10007251_pt1 | contig 12951 bp, 11 predicted proteins | sample PhyBR1_FD_201035 | JGI IMG/M metagenome (GOLD analysis project Ga0308157, IMG submission 201035) | Phyllosphere microbial communities from UC Gill Tract Community Farm, Albany, California, United States - DLSLB.R1 | ecosystem: Host-associated > Plants > Phyllosphere > Unclassified | place: USA...
TTTGGGTTTGTCTTCCATCAAGCCTTCCAGGGTGAGGTCGCGGGCGTAACCCATCAATTCCGAAGCTTGTTCGCGGGCGTGTTGGCAGGGGATGCCGGGTTCGATGCGGAACAGGGCGTGGGTGTGGTTTTCGCCTTGGTAGAAGACGGTTTGGCCTGGGGTGCAGGGGGTGTGTGCGGTGGACATGGGTGTGGCTCCCTGAAGTTTTTCGGGCTGGCTGTTTTTGTGCTGCGGCTGGGTTACTGCCGTTTTGATTGAGCCAGGGGCTTGAGGGTTAGTGCGTGGGGTGTCGCGAGGGAGGGTGGTGGATTTGCAGGAGGGCAGATTCCAGCAGGCGGCGCAGGGATTCGAGCTCGTGCATGGAGGCCATGATCAGTGGGGCTGCCGGGGAGCGGGGCTGCATGAGGATGGCTTGTTGGGCCACGGCTTCGGCGCAGAGGGCGTAGTCGGCGGCTAGGGTTAGGGTGTCTTCCAGGGTGGCGGGTGGAGGTGGTGGATCCGGGACGATCTTCAGCATGTTCTGGTCCTCAGTGGAGCGACCAACGCTTGCTGTCAAACAAGTGGTGGCAGCTGTGCATGGGTTGACAGACCGGTGAAGACCAAACCGGCGCACACGAGGTGCCCCACACACAGCCGCCATAGGCAATCCGCGTGTTTGGTCGTCATCAGCCTGTCAAAGCTAGTCGTTGATGTGCAACGACGTGCTGAGACTAAGGGGGCGGAAAAACGACCGCAATGGGAAAGGTGGGTTGGGAGTATCTTTGGGAAATGGACTACAGGGAAGGAAAAAAATCTGAAAGTTTGGGGTTGTTTTAGACGTACTGGTTATGGATATGCCAGGGCTTTAGCGCTGCGTTTAATGCAGGGCGCAGCAGCGGCAAACTGCGGCTAGCCAAGAAGGTGGCAGCTCTGCGTGAGTTAGCCGACCGGGACGTCAGACACCCGGCGCACCCAAGGTGCCTCATGCAGAGCAGCCATAAAGCGGCACGGTGAGACTGCCGTGTGTTCCTAGGGTGTGCAATGGGGAATAGGCTCGGCGTATGTCTTTGGGAAGTCACCTACAGGGAAGAGAGTCTGATTCTTTTCTGTGGGTGGAAATGCAGTGTAAGTCAGCCGAATCTCGCTTGCCGGTATTTGCTTGGGGTAAGACAATAGAGCCTCGCAGGTATTTCATTAGCCAATCCCCTAAAGAACTCCCGTGCCTCCTGATCTCGTGCGAGTCCCGGCGTAATGAGCAGCTTCATTTCGCCGGGATCTGCAGGCTCAGCGCATCATGCCCAGTTCAGCATCGTCCAGCAGGGCTTTGCCGAGTGCGCAGAGGTAATGGGCGGCCCAGATCAGTTTGGGTTTGTCTTCCATCAAGCCTTCGAGGGTGAGGTCGCGGGCGTAACCCATCAGCTCCGAAGCCTGTTCGCGGGCGTGTTCGCAGGGGATGCCTGGCTCGATGCGGAACAGGGCGTGGGTGTGGTTTTCGCCTTGGTAGAAGACGGTTTGGCCTGGGGTACAGGGGGGTGTCTGGGATGGACATGGGTGTGGCTCCCTGAAGTTTTTTTGGCTGACTGTTTTTGAACTGCGGCTGGGTTGCTGCCGAGTTGCTTGAGCCAGGGGCTTGAGGGTTAGTGCGTGGGGTGTCGCGAGGGAGGGTGGTGGATTTGCAGGAGGGCGGATTCCAGCAGGCGGCGCAGGGATTCCAGCTCGTGCATGGAGGCCATGATCAGGGGGGCTGCCGGGGAGCGGGGCTGCGTGAGGAGGGCTTGTTGGGCCACGGCTTCGGCGCAGAGGGCGTAGTCGGCGGCTAGGGTTAGGGTGTCTTCCAGAGTGGCGGGTGTGGGTGGTGGGTCGGGGACGATTTTTAACATGAGTTGCTTCCGTTGCTGGGCCGACATCCGCCGCTGTCAAACGGTGGGTGGCAGCTGTACGTGGGTTGACAGACCGGCGGAAACAACAAGATCCGGCGCACGCAAGCGTGCCCGCACGTACAGCCGCCATAAGGGCGACCGCTTAGTTGTTTACCGCTGCGACCTGTCAAAGTCGTGTCGTTGGGTTGGCAACGACGGGGTGAGACTAGGACGCTGGGAAGGCTGACGCAACGGGAAACAGGGGAGGGGAGTATCTTTGGGAAATGGACTACAGGGAAGGGGGGAAGTCTGAGGTTTTGGGTGGGATGGGCTATACCTGAGCGCGGTTGCAGGGAGGTCCGACCTGTCGAATTGACGATGTGTACCCCAAATCCCGAGTATCGACTGGCGCTCGTAGATGCGTTGAAGTGGTAATCCGCTGAGCCGGGGTGAGCTGAAGCCAGTCGGTATCTACCTGTTTTTGCTAGAAAATAATTTGTTAGTCAACTTGCTTGGAATACCAGTTGGAACGCTGCGTGGCCTGGATTCCGATGGACGGTGCTTTTTTGAGAACCGCGCCCACAAACGAATCGTGGCCGATCTATAAAGCAGATGGTCGTACTGTTGATCGTTGCCCCTGCGCTCGCCGGTACAGGGGCTCCTAGCAAACGATACCGTCAATGATTGCTGTGTTGGCTAAGCCGACTCTCGAAGTATTGCGCCGTCTCTTTGTCAGTGCAGTACAGGTAGCAACCCTTCATTCCCCTTGTCATCAGGGTTCGGTACGTATTTTTGATGATCAGGTCTGTTTCACTTTTCGCAAGGGCAGGTTGCTCTTTCATCATTTTTTTCCAGCCGCGAATCGATTTATCGTGCTTGTCTCGCTCATCCGGGGATGTCACTACCTGACCGTCACGTACAACCAGATCTGGTCCGATAATCACCCCGATGTAGTCGACTTCCAAACCTTGGCAGGTATGAATGCAGCCAACCTGCTCGATGGAGTTTTCAGCGATGATCCATAGGCTGCCATCCTGATCCAGGTTCCATTGGCGTTTGTAGTCACCAATCACGATATCAGCAGCGGTGGGGGCTTTTTTGCTCAACCAAGGCCAGCAATAGCCCGCGACCACACGAGCTTTGTTTCCGTGGTTTTTCTCGTTGATTGCGTCATGCATCGCCTGAGGTGAGTCGAACACCTTAAACTCGTACTCTTGGGTCTCAAGCGTCGGATTTGCCGTCGAGCGAATGCCTAGCGTGTCATCCAGCCATGCCAGGTAACCGTCAGAACCACTGCAGCGAAACTGCGAAGACAGCACGTGTTCTTCAACCACAGCACCCTTGGCTTTTGCAAAGGCGCGTATCGCCTGCTTGCTGCCGATATCGCTCAAGGTTACACGCTGGTCCTCATCAATAAAGAAAATGGAGCATTTCGCTGAGTCAATCAGCTCCTTGATCTGGTTTTCCCCAAGGTTTCCATAAAGCCCGCTTTTCTCATTCAGCCGGTGAGCTTCGTCCACGATAAGCGCATCGAATGTATTGGGCTCAGTGTCGATGAATGCCCCAGAGCCTGAGAAGAAATTCGAGAAATGGCTGCGCTTGATGGTGCCAACCAGTTTGCTTTCGTAGACCTTGCGAGGGGCAGCATTTTTGGAGACGTATTTGCTCATCAGCTTCAATTCGGTGAGCTTCACCAGCAGATTGATAGCCAGGACAGTCTTTCCGGTGCCCGGCCCACCTTCGATGATCATCACCTTTGGTGATTGGTCCGAGGCCTCGCTTGCCGCCGCCAGCGCCGACTCAAAAATTGCTTTCTGATCGTCAATCAATACGAACTCGGGTTTGCCTTTCATCAACCCCCCGAGCGCTTCGGCTAGCGCCTTGGACGGGCGAATTTTTCCTTCGGACAGCTCGTAAAGAACCTCTTTGTTGTCGCCATGACTTATATGCTTTTTCAGAAAGCTTCTGAGTTTACTGAGCTCTTCCGGGCCTTTCAGAAACAGGGGAGCCTTGCTGATGTGGGGCTCGTAGTGAGCTGAATCTATGATGCCGTCGCTTACGTAGTTATGGAGGTAGGCACACGGGCGGATTTCGATGCTTTTGTCATACACCGCCTCGTTGAAGCCTTCCAACAGTGCTGCATATGACCACACCTGATAGGACGGGTGAATGGTCTCAATGAGGCCGCCACCCAATGCCGTTTTGACGATGGCATCCTTGGTTGTGGCGTTGGCCTTACTCCATTGCTTCAGCTCGATCAGTACGGCCTTTTTTGCCTGGTTTTCGTCGCGACCGGTGAGTAGAAAGTCGATTCGCTTCGACGACTGCGGGATGTGCAATTCGATGGCCAGGCCTGCATCGCTCGGCAGGCCTTCATCTCTAAGGACCTTGGCCATGTACGTCAGGGACCCTTGCCACGACCTGATTTCCGAGGAGCCGACGTTCTTGCCGGTAGCTTCCTTGTAGTGCCTGAGGATCACCTCCTCAATGTCATCGTTATCGTTGTCTTTTAGAAATTGCTGTTTGGTCGCAGCGTAAACGATCACGGTTTGTCCTTAGGTGCGTGTTGGTCAGAGTCGGTCGTACTTTTTGCTGGTGCTTCTGGCTTTATCTACCGGGTACTTGTGGTCATTCGAGGCGAGTTTTTGTGTCACCGCCTCGTTGAGGTCAATGCCAAGTACGCTGCTCAGGCGAACCAGGTACATCAGAACATCCGCCAGCTCATCCTTGATGGCTTGGCCGATTTCGGGATCTGTTGCGGAGGAGAGCGAATCCGCATCGCTCATCCATTGGAAAATCTCGCAGAGCTCACCTACCTCGCCAGTGAGAGCCAGGATGAGATTTTTGGGGGAGTGGAACTGCTGCCAGTCGCGATCATCTGCGAACCGCTGGAGCGATGCGGCAAGCTTCACTACGTCAACCAGTGGCGCTGATGAAATGTCTGAGTGACTCACGGGCTTATCTCTTGGGTATCGGTGAGGGGCTGAATCAGGTTTAGGAAATCCGGTCTTGGATTGTAAGGGTTTTCGCTGTATGAGCAGATTTTTTGTGTTTTCTCTCTCACGTGCGATCTGCCGGCGGAATTCCATGTCGGCGTTCTTGCTTTGGGCGTGGGAAATTGTTCCGTCAAAAAACAAGTCTTCCACTGCTTGTCGGTGGGCGTAGCTCGGTTAACCGCAATAACGATTATGCCCAGCGAACAGCGGCCTTTTCTTCGCCCTCATAGCGTGTGCAGATAGAGCGGCAGTGCGTTCCTGTGGTTGGCACTTTCCAATTGCCGCCTGTTTGCTAAGCAGTCGCTCACCTAGCTTTGCGAGGTCGGCAGACTCCAATAGTGAGGCGGCAGGTGACAATCTGCGCAGTTTCTGGCCTTACACGTGGGGACACAGCAGCAGTGTCGTTGCTACCCAGAGTAACGATGCGGCGCATTGTGGCCGAGCTAGATTTCTTGCGGGCTTCCCTGGCTATCCACCGCCAATCCCCCACAGATTCAGCTGCTTGTTGCGGGCGATGGTAAAACGCTATCATTTGGATTTATGCGGTGTTCCCGTTTTGGGAATTTATGCGATTGACGCGCCTTCGAAAGGGATTTATATTGATCCCAAATTGGGAACATTACTATGCATCTGGTTGGCAAGGACATACTCGATAGGCTGAGAGGGCGTGGACCAGAAATTGACACGTGGGTCAGCGCGTGGGTTGCTGAAATTATCCATGCGGTGTGGACGCAGGAATCTGATCTATTTGACCAGTTTCCCTCGGCAAAAGAGCGGAAGTCCGGTGTTTTTATTTTTGAAGTAAATTTAGCAAAGTGCTGGTTAGAGGTGAAAATTGTGTTTCCTCAAAAAATAGCCCTCATAACCGCGCTATTAGGTGCAGAAGAAATTGATGGACACTAAGGTCATAAAAACAGAAGAACAGCATCGAGCTTATCTGAGTGAAGTGGATAGGTTGATGTCAATGATGCCTAAGCCTGGTTCTTCAGAAAGTAATCGCCTTGAGGTTCTGATTCTTCTTATTGAAGATTATGAGAGTAAAAAACATCCGATAGACGCTCCTGACCCAATCGATGCAATTCTGTTTAGGATGCACGAGAGAAATTTAAAGCAAGCAGATCTGATTCCTTACTTTGGCACTAGAAGTAGGGTGTCGGAAGTTCTGGGTCGCAAACGTCCCCTGACTGTTCCTATGATAAAGGCTCTCTCGGTCGGATTGGGAATTTCGGCAGAGACCTTACTTGGGTTATCCCATACAGAAGAAAAGAAATCGACCGACGAAGTTGACTGGTCTAGATTCCCAGTGAAAGAGATGGTTGCTAGGGGGTGGATTGATAAAGCTATAGGGAAGGCCTCCAAAACTACTGAGGAAACGCTTCGGGAGTTCGTGTCTCTTATAGGGTGGCAGTTCGGTGAGGCTGCATTCAGGCGTACACCATTGGGTGATGCATACTCACCGACTACGAAATATTCTCTGTATGTATGGCTTCTTAGGGTTATTCAACGTGCTAGAGAGAGTAGTCATCTTTTGGGTACATTTGACCAGAGTAAGCTGTCGAATTCATTTTTGAAGGATTTGGCCCAGTTGAGTTGGTTTGAGAATGGACCTCTCCTAGCTATCGAGTTTCTTAAGAAGCATGGAATAGCAGTGATAATTGAACCTCATCTGAAGGGTACCATGTTAGATGGTGCTGCGTTGAAAGATGTAGATGGAACTCCTGTTATAGGCTTGACGCTTAGGCACGATCGGTTAGATAACTTCTGGTTCACGTTGCTTCACGAAGTTGCTCATATATGGAAGCATATTGGTAATGAAGAGGCTTTCCTAGATGACTTAGATGCTTCTTCAGAGGATAGAAGAGAGTCGGAAGCGAATCGAATAGCGAGAGAAGCTTGTATACCTAGGGTTACTTGGAAGCGCTCTGGCGCCTACTTAGATCCCAGCAGGGAAAATATAGATAAGTTATCCAGAGAGCTAAAGATACATCCTGCTATTATTGCAGGCAGAATCCAGCGAGAGAGAGAAAACTACCAGTTGTTTTCTGATTTGTTGGGGCGTGGCGAAGTTAGAAAAATGCTTTCTAATAATATTAATGGTGGGTTATGAAACTTATTTACGTCCCAATTTTGAAAGCTAAATCTGGTGAGCTCACTGCTCTTGCCGAGCTAAAAAAGTTTGCGGCAGAAAAAATTGTACCTTGGTTCGATATTTCACCAATTAACGATGATAAGTTAGAAAAGCTTAGCGGTCAGCTGTTTCCTCCGATCGAATCCTATTTGAGCGGTATTGCTGCAGAGATCTCCACTGTTTGGAAAGGTCGTCAAATTTTCTTAGATATGCCAAAGTGGTCTACTAATGCTCAAACAGAGGGTGGGGAGCATGTTATTCCATTTCTACGAAACCAGCTGGAATCGTTTCGCGTTAAAACAAATCTAGTTGTCGATTATGTTCGATGGGATGATCCTGTATACGTTAATGCGCTTCGTGGAGCTCGCGTATCATCAGCGTGTGGTTTTGTTCTGCGTCTTGTTATGGATTCAGATACCGTGGAGGAACTCTCTGAAGAGGATTTTGTATTAGAACGTCTGAATGAGATGACTGATACTTTGGACCTTGATCCAGTCCTTGTCATGGTTATGATCGACTTTGGAGACGTATCCTCCCAAAAGCATACTGTTCCTGATATTGTGTCTAAGTCGGAAAAGGCGATAGCTTTGTTGAAAAGAGCTGGATTTAATAATTTTAGAGTTGCGGGCTGTTCGCTTCCTGCTTTTATATCTTCGGCGATTAAGGATCAAAATAGCGCTGGCTTGGTTCGTCGCAAAGAGATGTCTGCATGGAGAACTTTGGTTGTACAGCCGGGATTCGAGTCGCTAGGTTTTAGCGATTATGGCATCCGCGGTCCCAATTCTAAAGAGACAGGTGGGGCGTCGAATGCGAACGGAAAAATCCGTTATACAATTCAGGAACAGATGTTCATCGCTAGAGGTTATCCTTTGACAGAGGGGCTCAAAGGTGCTCAGCATCAGGAGCTTGCAAGGTTGGTTATTGCATCAGGTCACTGGGCTACAGAAAAGTTTAGTTGGGGGGATAACGAGATTTATCGTTGTAGTCAGGGTGAATTTTCGGGAACTTCTTCGGATTGGATCTCTATTGACACCAATCACCATATACACTCGGTTGTGCATGAGGTGATAGAGTATAAAGAACTTGTTTCTGCAAAGCGTGCAAGGCAGTTTATATGAGTCTTTTATTTTAATTCGCTTTTAATTTGCGCCGCGCAGGCGATCAGCTGAAATGGCATGTTAAAGCTTTTCGTGCATGAAATATCTTCAGTGAATTGAGTTTCGTATTTTAGCCAATCGCGGAGATGGTTTGTGCTGGGTAGGTATGCGTTCGATATGTAGTGATTTCAATTAATTTAAAACTAGTAAGAAATTAGAGTGATTGTAATTTTCTGAGCTGAGCTATGAACAATGGAATTACTTATAAGTAAATATCGTGGGAAGTTTCTGGCCAGCTTTTCGTAGCGGGCTACGATCCGTCGATTTTTCTTGAGCCAGTCGAACATCCTCTCGATGATGTTGTGCTGCTCATATTTGGTCTTGTCGAACAGACGAGGCAGCCCAGGCCGAGGCTTCGCTTCAATGTTCTGAGCGGGATCACATGCTGCATGCGGTATCGGTTGCAGCGTTGGCGCAGGGCCTCTCGTCGTAATTACGCCAGTCAAGAAAGCGTTAATAGACCATTGACCAATGGGCCAAAACGCTTAGGCATTTCGTGTCAGGGCGCGCCGGAGCAGAGCACCTAGAGTGAGCCGTTAAGCATGAGCCGGGTCTCGGCGAGGGGCCGTCGGCTATACCGTTGCTCGGAAAACAGATCTGCGATCACGACTCATGACTCGTCTGCAATTTCATAGCGCTTGGCCAACAGGAAATGTCCACCTTCGAGGGGTGAATACTCTACTAAATTCAGCGGCTTGCGCTTGTCTGAATGGTTTCATCCAATCTCGTACAGAGCTTAACGATGATCTACTAGCTGCGCTCGAGCGAGTCATTGGCGAGGCGCAACTTGTACATTCTGCATAAGTTAAATAAATATAATGGTTATTTATCTCTTGGACTTAATCTTTACAAGGTTCGAGTCTATAAAGATGTATGGGGCGCATACATGCAACGCCGCGAGGCGGCGAATTTATAGATAGCAATGCAGCATACGCAAAACAACTTCAATCGATACATTTACTCTGAGCGAATCCAATATTCATTAGCCGCCTCCGATCATCTTCGCTTGCACCAGCAGGGAGCCTTAATATGAGTTCATCAGGGCCAATGCTAAGGATTAGCTCAAATAAAAGCCGCAAATTCTCTTGAGACTCTTGACGCACACTTATACTAAAAACGTTGCCAGTAGAACGCGTAAGATAGTCTTTCTCCGCCGCCGCCGCCGCCGCCTCTAAATCATAATCACTATCTCTGAGTTTAACTAAAGCTGTGTCGGAAACCTCACTCTTTTGCAAGCCAACGAAAGCAGACGATAGATGATCTATGTTTGGCGCCCCAGTATCTCCGCGACGACCAATTGATTTTGCGCCAAAAGTCTCCAGCGTTTCACGTACTAATAGAGAGGTTGCCTCATATCTAACAAATGAAATAGCAGCGTGCCCCCAACGACTCAATTCCTTGCTGACCAGCCAATCCGGATTAGGGTCTGAAAGTAGTACCGCACTTGCATTTCGCCGAATAAGATCTAAACTTTTACTGTAAAGCTGATGACTCCACTTTTCATTCGCATCTGCAATAGACATCAAGCTAAGATTGCCAGCTTTATATAACGTAACTTTTTTTGCTAATGCTTTACGTGTCAAGACGCCAAACGGTAGAAGTAGGATAGTTTTTATACCCTGCTGCGCAAAAATATCTGCAATTTCCTCGCTAGCTTTTGTTGTATGAACTAAAGCCACGCTCACATCAATACTCAAGCTAGCTAGCTCTCTAGAAATGGCCCGCAGCGCGTTAAACTCGCGCTCGCTAGGGCTACGTGAAGGGAGAACTGTAATCCAATTATGGCAAAGCGTCTCTGTCCCCCCCGTAATGTAAAAAGGCGTAGAGCTTTTTAAAGTCAAAAACAGCCCACTTGAAACTATTTTGTAGCCCAAATTCTCTGCATCTTTACGCTCTTCATCTGTCGTCTTGACCGCATTTTTTCCCGCTCGAGAAGATGCTGATGGCTCTAGTACAAGTACATGAGAATTCACACCTTCAAGCTTTCGTTGAATCATCTTGGAGACTCTTCCCCAATCCAGCCCCCCATTTCCACAACCTAAAGCGGGCAAGGCTACTGTAACTGGTCCAACACTATCTAAATACAAGCGTAGGTCGTCTAAACCTGCGTCGATGTCCTCATAACGTGACGGCTCTCGCCAATCTCGCTTAGTAGGGAAGTTTATTATCCAAATCCCCTCCAATGACTTCCATATATGCAGCTTGCCGGGTTTTACTTGCCCTGCTTTGCAGGCGGCTTGGTAGTCTTTGAACATTTGTGGGTAGCGCTTTTTAAAAGCCAGTGCGACGCCCGCTCCCATTACTCCGACACAGTTTACCGTATTGACACGAATATCTACAGTCGCATCAAAAATATCACCACTAACAAATTCAATCATTTTTATCATCCACCCAATCTATATAGCCGCTAAACAGCGGGAGTATAACTGGTCGGCCTTATTTTGATCCCACCATTGCTCCACCAGCGATGTCGCATCAGCTTTTCCAATTGCAAAAAGCATTTTAAGTTCATTCTCATCGTCTACAATATCAATTATTTGCTGCTCGTCACGTTCCCTGCCCAACACATCACCCACAAGGTCATGGTAGCAGACCAATTTAAGTAGCGTTTTCGCCATGGAGAACTCAACACGTTTAACTTGCTCTGTAAGTAATTCTGCCATCATTGGCATAGCGCCAACGGGATGGTTGGGATCTACCTTTTGCAGCCCACCATTACTGACCCAGCGAGCTCGCGGCCCCTTACCTATGTCATGTAGATAAGCAGCGGTCTCTGTTAAATTTTTAGCCGCCATGTCCAATATTGCATATTCCGGGATGGTTAATAGCCGCTGCACAACATCTTTAGTATGGATATCTACAGTGTGCTTATGAATGCCGTTAGCTGACTTCAATCCAACCAGTTCAGCCGTGTGCGATGTGCATCCAAAATTTGCGCGAAGCCCAATTAATAGCGCGTCAAGATCATTGAATCTAGCACTGTTGGAAATGGCTTTGTGCTCACCTACATATTGACAGGCCTGATCATAAATGCCAGCGATCTCATCAGGGCCTTTCACGAGCGAACTATTATCTTTTAATTCCAGATTAGTATAATAGTGCCGGCGATGACGGCTTTCGAAGTCAATTACAGGAAAATTCGACCCATTGACTATTTTCTCTACTTGCTTCTTTGTATCAGCATTCCAAACAACGCAACGGCTAGCTGCGGTTATCGGAAGATGATGATGAACGAGTACCTCTGCCATGCGGCGATGACGATAGTCATCATCGATGTTGCCCCACTTTAAACTGTCTATTGCGGGCCAATCTAACTTATCAAGGTCAACAGGATTCGAATAGAATCTCGGAGGGATTGCTGTATTGGCTGAAGCGCTAGTAAAGACCGTGTCGGCACGCAAAACTAGATCAATAGGGAACTCGAAATATAAAATATCCCACTGATCTATATTTTTTGTATGCAGCACATTTAGCAGCATCGGGCTACATGAACCAAAATAAAGCGGTACATAATCATGTACACAACCGCCAGGCCCGCATGTGACTTGCATTTGCGAACGACGTCTTTGAATGCTCGACGCCGCTATTGACCGATGGCGGAGTGGAAACGCTGGATGATTAGTCGCCAAAAAGCCATTTTTTATCAGCCCTGGCAAATTATCAATATGTGAAAAATGGTATACAAATCGCCCCGAATGCTCAACTGGAATCGCCATCATCTTCCTTCCTTTGAATTGGCCTGTTCATCACCCAAAACTGTATATACACGGTTATAAAAACTGCATCGCCTTCGCGACATGGCAACTTTTTAAAACCAGTTGGCAGCCTATTAGCCAACATAAGCGTTGGGAGATCTATTAGCTTGAGAAACCAAGGATTGAGAAGCACTCATATGCATAGATACCTCGACCTGAGTTAAACGTCGATCTAATAATGCGCGAGTATTAGAGTTGCGCTCATGCGCACTACACTGACTAGGGTCGTAACTTAGAATCTTTTGCAATGACCGCTCCAATCATAGTTTGAGTTGTATTGCGACCGTCTACGCTCTGAGCAGTGAGCCTTACGATGCCAGTAACTTTATTAACCGTCACATCCAAACCCAATACTTTCGGATCTTCCTGCATGCTCGCAACCATTTTCGAGATTTGCACCATGCTAGCGGTAGATCTCGAGACTATTTTTTTCTGGCGCGTTTACGCTCCATAACCCAGATTTCGTAATATCACAATATTATTAACATCTCGTCAATCGAAATTTCAGTAACACTACAATTCGCTGAGGGCCTGTACATCCTCACGACTTCGCCTGAACGACTCGCGTACGGCTAAAATACCGGCAAGAACGACTGAGAATCTCCCGCCACCAGCATGCCAAAGTCACGTGGGGCTATAGTAGTATGGAAGCAGTATTCTCGATAGGACGCGTCGATGTACAAGCAGTTGGAGTATCAAACTCTTGGGAAGCGGGCCTGTTGACTGTTGCACGGCGTCAGTTGCAGTACCTGCGCGAGCTCAGTACTGACCAAAGTGAGGATGATAGTCGTAGGGCTGGAGCAGGCATGAGATCTACCTCAGGCGCTGTTTTGGTATTCCAGAGATTAGCCCCCTTGCCGCGGGAATACCACGTGGAATATCTGAAGGGTCAGAACTCGGCAGATCTCAAAAAACCTCAAAAGCGCTGAAAACCCCGGATTACTTGGCTTGCAGGCACAAAAAAAGACGTCCATGGACGCCTTCATTTGATAATTTGGTGGAGCCGGGGGGATTTGAACCCCCGTCCGCCAGTACTCCGCTGTCGGTACTACATGCTTAGCCGTGTCTATTGAGTTA
>Ga0308157_10007252_pt1 | contig 12951 bp, 11 predicted proteins | sample PhyBR1_FD_201035 | JGI IMG/M metagenome (GOLD analysis project Ga0308157, IMG submission 201035) | Phyllosphere microbial communities from UC Gill Tract Community Farm, Albany, California, United States - DLSLB.R1 | ecosystem: Host-associated > Plants > Phyllosphere > Unclassified | place: USA...
ACCGGCGGTACGCCGGGCCATTCTCGCCGCGCTTTGTCGGGTAATTTGCGTTCAGTGTCCGCATTGCGGCGCCACGATAAACCTGCGTCAGCGTGAGTGACATGGCAGAGTAGTGCTAGAAGGACGGGCAAAATGGACGAAATCGTGCTGCGCGGCTGTGCTTTGTAGCGGCTGGCAGTGCCAAGCCATCTGTCTTGTGCATTACTGCGCGACGCTGGCATGATGGCGCCACTGCTGGCAGAAACAGCAGCGGCTCAGGCGGGAAACATCTGGAGCGTGCATTTCATGGGCTTGGCGCTTGTTTTTCCTGGTTTTTTCTTCGAAACCGTGCATGAAAGTTAAAAGCACTTACACCAGGCAACTCTATAAAATTCTATAGAAAACTATAATCCAGCATAAAGCAGGCATTTGCGCCTGCCCACTGTATGTTTGGGGCCCCTGATGAAAAACTTTTTCCACCGCCAGCGGCTCGCCGCCGACATGGCCGACAAGATTTTGCAGACCGCGCCCGGCTCGGCGTCGAGCTCCGGGCTGTTTCTGGCCGCGCCCCGGCGCACCGGCAAATCCACCTTCCTGCGCGAAGACCTGCGCCCCCAGCTCGAAGCCCAGGGCGCGCTGGTGCTGTATGCCGACCTGTGGGAAAACCGCAAGGCCGACCCCGGCGCGGTGATCATCGCCGCCGTGCGCGCCGCGCTGGCGCAGCACGAAGGCGTGGTGGCCCGCTTGGCGCGCGCCTCGGGCATGGACAAGGTCAGCGTCGGGGGCCTGTCGTTTTCGCTGGAGCGCATTGGCCTGGCCAGCGGCGTGTCGCTCTCCAGTGCGCTGGCCGCGCTGTCCGATGAAACGGGCCAGATGATCGTCTTGGTGATTGACGAAGCCCAGCACGCCATCACCACCGAAAGCGGCGCCGACGCGCTGTTTGCCCTGAAGGCCGCGCGCGACGAACTCAACAGCAGCCGCCACCACGGGCTGCGCGTGGTCGCCACCGGCTCCAACCAGGACAAGCTGGCCATGCTGCGCAACAGCAAGGAGCAGGCTTTTTTCGGCGCGCCGCTGGTCAAGTTCCCGGCGCTGGGAAAAGACTACATTGAATGGTTTTGCCAGCAGGTCCAGTTGCCCGCAGCCCTGAGCGTAGAAGCGGTGCATGCGCTCTTTGTGCGCGCCTCGTTTCGTCCCGAAATGCTGGGCGCCGCCGCCGACGCGCTGCGCTTTGATTTCGAGCTGCAGCCCGACGATGTGCCGGCACGCTTTGCGCAGGCGGTCCAGGAGCAGATCGAAGCGAGCAACGCCGAGCAGCTGCGCGTCATCCACAGCCTGACGCCCTTGCAGTCGGCGGTGCTGCGGGTGCTGGCCAGCAAGGGCGCGCAGTACGCCCCCTTTGAGAACGAAACCATTCTGGCCTACCACCGGCTGCTGGAGACCCTGGCGCCACAGAGCACCGTCAAGGCCGACGTGCCCAACGTCCAGCAAGCCCTGGCCGCGCTGCAGGAAAAGGCCTTGGTCTGGCGCGCCTCGCGCGGCGTTTATGCGCTCGAAGAAGCCAGCCTGCGCGAACTGATGGCGCACGAGGGCCTGTTGCCAGGGGCCTAGCTTGACGCCAGCCCTACCGTCCGGGCACCGCCCTTGGCCCAGATGCGCGCACAGGTAGCGCCAGGAGCCGTTCAAGGTAGAGGTGAGCCGGTTCTCGCAACATCACTGGGCATCTGCCGCACTGTTCAGGTTTGCCGGAATGCGCACTGATGATCGCCAGCAATCGCAGTGACGGCGCTGGCGGCCTGCCCAGTGCCTGCCGAGCCAGCACTTGAGCTGCTGCGGCCAGGGCCCACGCATATTTTTCCTTTGCAATTGACGCAGCTTTGGGCATGGGGCAGGCTCGACTTTATTGAAACCATTTCTCCCCAAACACTGGGAGCCAGGAAAGACCAACAAATGCTGATCAACTGCGTTGCCTACCAAAACGGGAAAAAAATTGCCGACATCGCGGTCAGCGACATCAGCCGCTTCATCGTCCGCCCCGATACGTTTGTTTGGGTGGCCCTGCAGGATGCGGGCAGCGGCCGAACTCGACGAGATGCGGCACGCGTTTGGCCTGCATGAGCTGGCTGTCGAGGATGCCCAGCATGGCCACCAGCGGCCCAAAATCGAAGAGTATGGCCCGTCGCTCTTTTGTGTCCTGCACCTTGTCGAGCCCTTGCCAACCGACCCGAAGGAGCTAAACCTTGGGGAGGTCAACATCTTTACCGGGTGCAACTATGTGCTGTCCGTGCGCAACCGCAGCGCCCAAGGGTTTTTAGGCGTGCGCCAGCGCTGTGAGCAAGAGCCTGAGCTGCTGCGCCATGGCTCGGGTTTCGTTCTTTACGCCATCATGGATGCGGTGGTGGACAGGTATTTCCCCATCATCGACGCATTTGAGACCGAGCTCGAATTGATCGAAGCAGACATCTTCACGAAAAGCCCGGACCGCTCCAACATTGAGCGGCTGTATGACCTCAAAAGACGCGTCACCGTTCTCAAGCACGCGGTGGCGCCGCTTTTGGAGGCTGCTGGAAAACTCTATGGGGGAAGAACCCCAAGCATTTGCGCAGGTGTGCAGGACTACTTTCGCGACGTGGCCGATCATCTGGGCCGCATCAACGTGCTTATTGAGACCATTCGCGAAACCATCGGCACGGCCATCCAGGTGAACCTGGCGATGGTCACCATCGAGGACAGCGAAGTGACCAAGCGGCTGGCCGCCTGGGCCAGCATTTTCGGCGTTTCAACCGCCTTTGCCGGCATCTGGGGGATGAACTTTGAACACATGCCCGAGCTCAAGTGGCACTACGGTTATGCGCTGGCGCTCGGCACGATTGCCGGCGCGTGCCTGTTCTTGTACTTCAGATTCAAACGCGCAGGTTGGCTATAGGCGATGGACAGAAAAGACGCTGAGGTTTCAGGCCGCTTCACTTCTCAGGAAGCATTCACGCCACAGTCGATGTGCGCTCAGCCCTTCAGTGGTGCTGACAGGGTTGGTCTTTTGAAAAATCAACTTGGCAAAAATCGCTCGAGAAACACTCAACGCCGCTAGCGGCTTGTCATCAGCCAATTGTGTCAGCGTCAATCCAGGGCGTGGGGCCGCTGCTGGCTACAGCGATCGTGGCTGTAGTTGACAATGGCAGTGAGTTCAAACGCGCTTGGGATTTTTCGTCGCAGGCTGGGCCCGTGCTCCGGCGCTCGTCCACAGATGGCGAACACGGTTGGCGGGAATTGCCAAACGAGGCAAAAGCTACTTGCGACGACTCTTCATTCTTGGCTCAACCACAAGGCGCTGGCTTGGCGGTTGTCAATACCAATGAACATGCACTTTTGCAAGCAGATCAAGGTTCGTGCGTTTGAAGCGGTTCTTTTTCGTCATCAAGGCGTTTCATGTTCTCGAGCAGTTTGAGCAGGTAGTGCAGCGTATGGGTGAGGTCGTTGGTAGAAAAGCCGTCCAGCGCCTGCTCGTAATAGTCATGGATCTTGGGCCGCACTCGCACCATCCAGACCTCGCGGCCTGACGCCGTCATCGTCACCAGGCGCGAGCGGCGGTCACGCCCGTCGGGCGCAAGGCCAATATGGCCGTCGCGCTCCATACGGCTGATCAGTCCTGCCAAGTTCTGCCGGCTCACCATCAGGTAGCGGGCCAAGTCTCCCACACTCATGCCGCCCTCGGCTTCCGGGCGCGACAGGGCGCCCAGCACCGCCCACTGCTGCGTGGTCAGGCCTTCGGCCTCTACTGCGCGCGTTCCGGTTTTATGCAACATATTTGCACATTGATAAAGTCGAAAGAACAACCTATTGGCAAGATCAATTCGAACGGAAGTGGTATTTTTACTAGGGTAAACCATATAAATCCTGCAAAAAATATGCTTGCTCTTAAAAATTCTTCAGCCTAATATACGTCAATGTATTGACCTATTTATTCAAGTCGATGCAGCAAGGATACCAACCCGAACGACTGATGGAGAAAAGTATGAAGAATTTGCAAAACAAGACGGTAATCGTCACAGGCGGCGGCGGCGGCATTGGCGGGGCGACCTGCCGACGCTTTGCCGCTGAAGGCGCGAAGGTCGCCGTGTTCGACATGAACCTCCAGGCAGCCCAGCGCGTGGCCGACGAGATCAAGGACGCAGGCGGCATCGCGCAAGCCTTCAAGTGCAACATCACCGACCGCACCGAAGTCGATGCCGCCGTGGCCGCTGCCGAATCTGCCCTTGGTCCCATCGCCGTGCTGGTGAACAACGCCGGCTGGGACGTCTTCAAGCCTTTCATCAAAACCGTGCCCGCCGAGTGGGACCAGCTGATCGCCATCAACCTGACCGGCGCGCTGCACATGCACCACGCGGTGCTGCCGGGCATGGCCGAGCGCAAGTACGGCCACATCGTGAACGTGGCGTCCGACGCGGCGCGCGGCGGCTCGTCCGGCGAGGCGGTGTACGCCGCCTGCAAGGGCGGCCTGCTCGCCCTGTCCAAGACGCTGGCGCGGGAACACGCCCGCCAGGGTATCACGGTCAATGTGGTGTGCCCCGGCCCGACCGATACCGCCCTGCTGGCCGGCGTGGCCGAAGGTGCGCGCGACCCGGCCAAGCTGATCGAAGCGTTCAAGAGCGCCATTCCGCTGGGCCGCCTGGGCCAGCCCGACGACCTGGCCAGCGCCATCGTTTTCTTTGGCAGCGACGCCGCCGCCTTCATCACCGGCCAGGTCATCAGCGTTTCCGGCGGTCTGACGATGCACGGCTGATCGGGCCAGCGTCCCTTTCATTCCCTAACTAAAGAGAGAAACACCATGAATTTTGAAGACATCCTGTACGAAGTGCGCAACGGCGTGGCCTGGATCACCATCAACCGCCCCGACAAGATGAACTCGTTCCGGGGCCAGACCTGCGACGAGATCATCCGGGCGCTGAACAAGGCCGGCTATGACAAGCAGGTGGGCGCCATCGTGCTGGCCGGCGCGGGCGACCGGGCATTTTGCACTGGCGGCGACCAGTCGGCGCACAACGGCAACTACGACGGGCGCGGCACCATCGGCCTGCCAATGGAGGAACTCCACACCGCCCTGCGCGACGTGCCCAAGCCGGTGATTGCCCGCGTGCAGGGCTTTGCCATCGGCGGGGGCAACGTGCTGTGCACCATCTGCGACCTGACGATCTGCTCGGACAAGGCCCAGTTTGGCCAGGTCGGCCCGAAGATGGGCTCGGTCGATCCCGGCTACGGCACCGCTTTCCTGGCCCGGGTGGTTGGCGAGAAGAAAGCGCGCGAGATCTGGTACCTGAACCGCCGCTATTCCGGCGCCGAGGCCGTCGCCATGGGCCTGGCCAATGTCTGCGTGCCGCACGACCAGCTGGATGCCGAAGTGCAGAAGTGGGGCGAGGAGATCTGCGAGCGCAGCCCGACGGCGCTGGCCATTGCCAAGCGCAGCTTCAACGCCGACACCGCGCACCAGGCCGGCATTGCCGGGCTGGGCATGTACGCGCTCAAGCTGTACTACGACACCGAGGAGTCGCGTGAAGGCGTCAATGCGCTCAAGGACAAGCGCAAGCCCAACTTCCGCAAATTCGCCAAGTAAGCAGCTGGAGACCCGTGATGAACCCGAATCCCTACATCGACGAAGACCTGCAGGCGCTGGCCGAGCATGCGCGCCGCTTTGCCACCGACCGGGTCGCGCCCGGCTTTCTGGAGCGTGACAAGACGCGCGTGCTGGACCGTGCGCTGCTGCGCGAGATGGGCGGCCTCGGGTTCATCTGTCCCGAGTTGGCCGAAGAATTCGGTGGCCTGGGGCTGGGCTGCCTGGCCGCTGGCGTGATCCACGAGGAAGTCGCCCGCGCCGACCTGAGCTTTTCCTACCTGAACCTGCTGGCGTCGCTGAACGGCCAGATCCTGTCCAAGTACGGCACCCCCGACATCGTCGGCCCCTGGCTGAAGAAGCTCACCGCAGGCGAGGCCATTTGCGCCATCGCCCTGACCGAGCCGCGCGGCGGCTCGGATGCGGCCAACCTGCGCCTGCGCATCGAGCGCGACGGCAATGAATACGTCATCAACGGCGAGAAGACTTCGATCTCGGCGGCCGACCAGGCCGACATCACCGTCGTGTTCGGCCGCACCGGCAAGCCCGAGGACGGCGCCCACGGCGTGACCGCCCTCTTGGTGCCGATGGACCTGCCCGGCCTTGCCACCAACCGCTTCGACTGCCATGGCCAGCGCGCCATCGGCCGGGGCTCGATCTTCTTTGAGAACGTGCGCGTGCCCGCCAGTCACCGGCTCGGCGATGAGGGCAAAGGCTTCGTGCAGGTGATGCACGGCTTTGACTTTTCGCGCTCGCTCATCGGCCTGCAGGTGCTGGCCGTGGCCCGCGCGGCGCTGGACGAGACCTGGGAATACATCACCCAGCGCCAGGCCTTCGGCCAGCCGCTCTCCAGCTTTCAGGGCGTGACGCATCCGCTGGCCCAGTTCGACACCGAAGTCGAAGGCGCCCGCCTGCTGTGCCTGCAGGGCCTGTGGCTCAAGGACAAGGGCCTGCCCCACAGCGCCGAAGCCGGCATGGCCAAGTGGTGGGGGCCCAAGCTGGCCTACGACACGATCCACCAGTGCCTGCTGTGCTTCGGCCACGGCGGCTACGACCGCGGCCTGATGGAGCAGCGCCTGCGCGACGTGCTGGGCTTTCAGATCGGCGACGGCACGGCCCAGATCATGAAGACCGTCATTGCGCGCGTGCGCGCCGGACGCAAGTTCGTGCCCGCCTGATTCCAGTAGAAAAGACACACAAGGAGACAAGACCATGGAATTCGACCCCGTCCTGATCGCGCCCCGCCGGGCGCGCAGCGTGGCCCAGGGCCTCTGGCACGACCGCACCATCAACGACGACCTGGACGCCTGCGTGGCCGCCTGCCCGGACAAGCTGGCGCTGACCGCCGTGCGGGCCGAGAGCGGCGCGACCACCCGATTCACCTACCGCGAACTCGCTGCCATGGCCGACCGCGTGGCCGTCGGATTGGTGAGGCTGGGTGTGGGCCGCAACGATGTGGTGGCCTGCCAGCTGCCCAACTGGTGGCAGTTCACCGTGACCTATTTGGCATGCTCGCGCATCGGCGCGGTGATGAACCCCTTGATGCACATCTTCCGGGAGCGCGAGCTGTCCTTCATGCTCCAGCACGGCGAGGCGAAAGTGCTGATCGTGCCCAAGGTGTTTCGCGGTTTTGACTTCGAGCAGATGGTGACGGCGCTGCAGCCCAGCCTGCCCAGCCTGAAGCAGGTCGTGGTCGTGGACGGCACGAACGCCAACAGCTTCGACGCGCTGCTGAGCGGTCCGGCCTGGGAAAGCGAGGCCGACGCGAAGGACATCTTGAGGCGCCACCGGCCCGGCCCCGACGACGTGACCCAGCTGATCTACACCTCGGGCACCACGGGCGAGCCCAAGGGCGTGATGCACACGGCCAACACCACCATGGCCAACATCATTCCCTACGCGCAGCGCCTGCATCTGAATGCCGACGACGTGGTGCTGATGGCCTCGCCCATGGCGCACCAGACTGGCTTCATGTACGGCTTGATGATGCCCGTCATGCTCAAGGCCAGCGCGGTGCTGCTCGACATCTGGGAGCCGCTCAAGGCGGTGGACCTGATCCGGGCCGAGGGGGTGACCTTCACCATGGCGTCGACTCCTTTTCTCACCGACCTGGCCCGCACCGTGGCCGAGTCTGGCCAGGGCGTGCCGACGCTGCGCACCTTTCTGTGCGCCGGTGCGCCCATCCCCGGCACGCTGGTCGAGCAGGCGCGCCGGGTGCTGGGCACCAAGATCGTCTCGGCCTGGGGCATGACCGAAAACGGCGCCGTCACGCTGATCCAGCTCGATGACGACGACGAGCGCGCCTTCACCACCGACGGCTGCCCGCTGCCGGGTGTGGAACTCAAGGTGGTCGATGGGAACGGCAACGCGCTGCCTGCGGGCCGGGCGGGCCGGCTCCTGGTGCGCGCCTGCTCCAACTTTGGCGGCTACCTCAAGCGCCCGCAGCTGAACGCCACCGATGCGGACGGCTGGTTCGACAGCGGCGACCTGGCCCAGCTGGACGCGCAGGGCTACGTGCGCATCACCGGCCGCAGCAAGGACGTGATCATCCGCGGCGGCGAGAACATTCCGGTGGTCGAGATCGAATCGCTGCTCTACCGGCACCCGGCCATAGCCATGGCGGCCATCGTCGCCTATCCGGACGAGCGGCTGGGCGAGCGGGCTTGCGCCATCGTGGTGCCCAAGCCGGGCCAGAGCATCGACCTGCTCTCGCTGGTCGAATTCCTCAAGGCGCAGAAAGTTGCGTTGCAGTACATGCCTGAAAAGCTGATCGTGCGCGATGCCATGCCCTCCACGCCCACCGGAAAAATCCAGAAGTTCAAGCTGCGCGACATGGTGCGCGACGGCACAGCCTGACGCGCGCCGATTCGCCTTTCCCCATCCCCCCACAACGACAACACCCCGGAGACAAGCCATGCCCACTTTTTCCCAGCGCCTGCTGCGCCGCCGCCTGATCCAGGCCACCGCGACTTGCTGCGCGTTCGCCCTGGCCGGCACGGCCCTGGCCCAGGCGCCAGCCTGGCCTGCCAAGCCCATTCGGCTCGTGGTCGGCTTTGCCCCCGGCGGCACGACCGATGTCATGGCCCGGGTGATGGCCCAGTCCCTCAGTGAGGCGCTGGGGCAAACCGTGCTGGTGGACAACAAGCCCGGCGTCGGCGGCAACGTGGCGGCCACCGAGGTCATACGCGCACCAAGCGACGGCTACACCTTCCTGATCGCGCCGACCTCGGTCGAGACGGCCAACCCCTTTCTCTTCAAGCAGACCATCAGCCCGGCCAAGGACCTGACGCCGGTGGCCGGGGTTGGCCGCAGCCAGATGTACCTGGTGGTCAAGCCGCAGTCCACCTTCAAGGACGCCAAGGAGTTCATTGCCCATGCCAAGGCCAATCCGGGCAAACTGTCGTATGCCTCTTCCGGCCCCGGCACGCCGCCGCACCTGGCCGCCGAGATGTTCAAGCGGGTGACCGGGATTTTTGCCACGCACATTCCTTACCGGGGCGCCGCGCCGGCGCTGCAGGACGTGATGGCCGGCCAAGTGGACTACCTGTTCGATCCGGGCATCGCGTTTCCGCACGTGCGCGCGGGCAAGGCGCGCATGCTGGCCGTGGCCGGCGCCAACCGTTCCTCGTTTTTCCCCGATGTGCCGACGCTGGCCGAACTCGGCTTCAAGGGTGCCGAACTCGACATCTGGTTCGGCATGTGGGCACCCAACGGCATGCCGCCCGACATCACCGCCCGCATGGCGCGCGAAGTGGCCAAGGCCCTGAGCCTGCCAGCGACCCGGACGCGCTATGAATCGCTGGGCGCCGAGCCCATCGGGCTGGGCAACGCCGAGTTCAAAAGCTTGCTGACCAGCGAAACCAAAATGCTGTCTGCCCTGATCAAGGACAGCAAGATCAACATCGACTGAGCCAGCAACACGGTTTCAAGCATCAAACAGGCCGTTTGCGCAGGATGCGTCTGCGCAAGCAGCTATTGATTTCATAGCAACTTCACTCGGCAAAAACCCATGAATGAACCACATCCCATCCTGACGGAAGTGCGCGGCCGGGTCGGCCTGATCACGCTGAACCGGCCCCGGCAGCTCAACGCCTTGAACGATGCGCTGATGGATGCGCTGGGCCACGCCCTGCTGGCGTTCGACCACGACGACGCCATCGGTGCCATCGTCATCGCCGGCGGCGCTCGCGCCTTTGCCGCCGGCGCGGACATCGCCGCCATGGCCGGCTGGACCTACATGGACGTGTACCAGGGCGACTTCATCACCCGCAATTGGGAAACCATCCGCCGGGTCCGCAAGCCGGTGATCGCCGCCGTGACCGGTGTTGCCATGGGCGGCGGCTGCGAACTGGCGCTGGCCTGCGACCTGATCATCGCTGGCGAATCGGCCAAATTTGCGCTGCCCGAGGTCAAGCTGGCGATGCTGCCCGGCGCCGGCGGCACCCAGCGCCTGCCGCGCGCCATCGGCAAGGCCAAGGCCATGGACATGTGCCTGTCGGCCCGCATGCTCAGCGCCGAAGAAGCCGACCGCTACGGCCTGGTGTCGCGCGTCGTGCCCGATGAACGGCTGCTGGAGGAGACTATGGCGCTGGCCGCGCGGATCGCCGGCTATTCCCTGCCCGCGCTGATGGCGATCAAGGAGTCGGTCAACCGCAGCTGGGAAAGCTCGCTGTCCGAAGGCATCCTGCATGAACGCCGTGCGCTGCACGCGCGCTTTGCCAGCGGCGATGCCCACGAAGGCATGCACGCCTTCTTGTCCAAACGCACACCGGTGTTTGAACACCGTTGACCCCACACTTCTTACCCAAAGCACACCATGGCCCTTGATACCGAATCCTTTGAACTCCTGCTTGCCACCGTCCAGCGTTTCGTCAGGGAGCGGCTCGTTCCCGCCGAAAACCACCTCGAAGAGCATGACGAGGTGCCCGCCGACATCATTGAGGACATGAAGGCCATGGGCCTGTTCGGCCTGACCGTGCCCGAGGAATACGGCGGCATCGGCCTGAGCGTGAGCCAGGAAGTGCAGGTCAACTTCGAGCTGGGGCGCACGGCGACGGCCTTTCGCTCGGTGTTCGGCACCAACATCGGCATCGGCTCGCAAGGCATCCTGATGGATGGCACGCCAGAGCAAAAGCGCGACTACCTGCCCCGGGTCGCCAGCGGCGAGCTGGTCATGTCGTTTGCGCTGACCGAGCCCGATGCCGGCTCGGATGCCGCGTCGCTCAAGACGCGCGCCGACCTGGACGGCGACCACTATGTGCTGAGCGGCACCAAGCGCTACATCACCAATGCGCCACGCGCCGGGGCCTTCACGTTGATGGCGCGCACCGGCGGGCCGGGCGCGGGCGGCGTCTCGTCCTTCATCGTGCCCGCCGGCCTGCCGGGCATCACGCTGGGCAAGAAGGACAAGAAAATGGGCCAGCGCGGCACCCAGACCTGCGACGTGATCCTGGAAAACGTGCGCGTGCCCGCCGCCAACATCATCGGCGGCGTGCCTGGCCAGGGCTTCAAGACCGCGATGAAGGTGCTCGACCGGGGCCGGCTGAACATTTCGGCCGTGGCCTGCGGCATGGCCCAGCGCATCCTGGAGGAGTCCACCACCTACGCCAGGGACCGCAGGCAGTTCGGCAAGGCGCTTGGCGAATTCCAGCTGATCCAGGCCATGCTGGCCGACAGCCAGGCCGAACTGCTGGCGGGCTGCTCGCTGGTGCAGGACGTGGCCCGGCGCTTCGACGGCAAGCCGGCCCATGTGTCGGACCCGGACGTTTCCATGCGCGTGTCCTGCGCCAAGCTGTTCTGCACCGAAATGGCCGGCCGCGTCGCCGACCGGGGCGTGCAGGTCCACGGCGGCGCCGGCTACATCAACGAGTACCCGGTCGAGCGCTTTTACCGCGACGTGCGCCTGCTGCGCCTCTATGAAGGCACGACGCAGATCCAGCAAATCATCATCGGCCGTGAACTGATGCGCAACGGCTGATCCGCGCCTGCTCTGCTGTTTTATTCACCCAACACTTTATTCATCATGACCAAAACTGCCCACTCCCGCTTTCACTGGAATGACCCGATGCTGCTCGACAGCCAACTCACGGGCGAAGAACGCCAGGTGGCGGACGCGGCGCGCGCGTATTCGCAGGACCGTCTTGCACCGCGCGTGCTCGAAGCCTTTCGCAACCAGCACACCGACGCGTCCATCTTTCGTGAAATGGGCGACTTGGGCCTGCTGGGCGCCACGATTCCCGAAGCCTATGGCGGCGCGGGCCTGAACTATGTCTGCTACGGCCTGGTGGCGCGCGAGGTCGAACGCATCGACTCGGGCTACCGCTCGATGCTCAGCGTGCAGTCCTCGCTGGTCATGGTGCCCATCAACGCCTTCGGCACCGAAGCGACGAAGCAGAAATACCTGCCCAAACTGGCCACGGGCGAATGGATAGGCTGCTTTGGCCTGACCGAGCCCGACCACGGCTCGGACCCCGGCAGCATGATCACCCGCGCCCGCAAGGTGGCGGGCGGCTACAGCCTCACGGGCAACAAGATGTGGATTACCAACAGCCCGATTGCCGATGTGTTCGTCGTCTGGGCCAAGGACGACGAAGGCGCGATTCGCGGTTTCGTGCTCGAAAAAGGCTGGAAAGGCCTGAGCGCCCCGGCGGTACACGGCAAGGTCGGGCTGCGCGCGTCCATCACCGGCGAAATCGTGATGGACGGGGTGTTCTGCCCCGAGGAAAACGCCTTTCCCGAGGTGCGCGGCCTCAAAGGCCCGTTCACCTGCCTGAACTCGGCGCGCTACGGCATTGCCTGGGGCGCGCTGGGCGCGGCTGAAGACTGCTTCGAGCGCGCGCGCCAGTATGTGCTGGACCGCAAGCAGTTCGGCAAGCCGCTGGCGGCCAACCAGCTGATCCAGAAAAAACTCGCCGACATGATGACCGACATCTCGCTCGGCCTGCAGGGCTGCCTGCGCCTGGGCCGCATGAAGGACGAAGGCATGGCGGTGGTCGAGGTGACGTCGATCTTGAAGCGCAACAGTTGCGGCAAGGCGCTGGACATTGCCCGCATGGCCCGTGACATGCTGGGTGGCAACGGCATCAGCGACGAGTTCGGCGTCGCCCGGCACCTGGTCAACCTGGAAGTGGTCAACACCTACGAAGGCACGCACGACGTACATGCGCTGATTCTGGGCCGCGCCATCACCGGGATTCCGGCTTTTTAAACATTTCAGGAAACCATCGCCATGAAAATCATTGTTCCCGTCAAGCGCGTCGTCGACTACAACGTGAAGGTGCGCGTCAAGAGCGATGGCTCGGGCGTTGACATTGCCAACGTCAAGATGAGCATGAACCCTTTTGACGAGATCGCCGTCGAGGAGGCGG
>Ga0308157_10007253_pt1 | contig 12950 bp, 9 predicted proteins | sample PhyBR1_FD_201035 | JGI IMG/M metagenome (GOLD analysis project Ga0308157, IMG submission 201035) | Phyllosphere microbial communities from UC Gill Tract Community Farm, Albany, California, United States - DLSLB.R1 | ecosystem: Host-associated > Plants > Phyllosphere > Unclassified | place: USA...
GACTTACGTCAGCGCAGGCCGCACCATGATCCCGGTTTCGCTGCTCAAAGGAACATTCAACTTCGGAATTGCTTACGACGCGACTGTTCCTGTCGTTCGGATTACCAGCGGCAAGCAAAAACTGAGTATTCAAAGTTTCGTCGATCAGAGCCGCGCGGCTTTGAGTAACGATCGCGGCAAAACGGAAGAGAAGCCGCAGACGGAAAAACCGGCCTCGTCCAAACCGATCTATCTGACCTTCGACGACGGCCCGACCGCGCATACGAATGAACTGCTGGACATTTTGGATCAATATGACGCCAAAGCAACCTTCTTCATGTTAGGCACCGGCATTGCCTCTTATCCGAAGGCCGTACAACGGCTGGTCGAGTCGGGCAATGCGGCGGGCCTGCACGGCATGACGCATGTAAAAAACAAGTTTTACGCTTCTCCGGCATCGGCATTGGAAGAGATGAAGCAAGACAATGAAGCGCTGTACAAAGCTGCGGGGGTCAAGACGACGCTCATTCGCACGCCTTACGGAAGCAAGCCTTATTTTACCCAAAGCTACCGCGATAAAGTGTTGTCCGCGGGCTTCCGTCTGTGGGACTGGAACGTCGATTCGGAGGATTGGAAGTACAAAACGGATCATCAGAAAGTCATTCGCAGCGTTCTGGACCAGATCGAAACGATCGAGAAACAAGGAACGGTTCCGGTCGTGCTGATGCACGATCAAAAAGCGACGCTTCAAGTCCTGCCTGAGGTGTTAAAAACGCTGAGTGCGGAAGGATTTACGTTCGAAGTAATTGAACAAGGCGCGACCCCGGTTAATTTTTGGCACGATAAACGCTGATTAAATCCATATTTAAGGGGCTTTCCGGAAGGAAGTCCCTTTTTTCTTTTGGCAAAGGGGTTCAAACTACCCTGATGATGTGGGATAATCGTCTCAGGTTGCGGCAAGAGAGCTTGCTTGAACAAGTAGAGGCACGCAAGGGGCGTGTAGGGAAGGGGGTTCATAGAAAAAAGAAAGAATTTTACCTTTTTATTCATTGAAGCGGTTACAAGATCGATAAAGAGGGAATAGGGAAGCGTTCCGTGTGCCGAAGGTCGCCGTTCCGGGGGGATCGGCGGAATGGACATGCCGTACATGGCTGCGGCGGCCGGAGACGACAGACCTGGAATCGAAGAGTTGGGGGAAAAGCGCAGATGAAACTGAATTTAGGAACGAAAATGGTGACCGGGTTCGTATTGATTTCCGGCGTCACGTATGCGACAAGCGCCTTTTGCATTTTCTTTTTGAAGCCGTACGTTGCCGCTTCCATGGCGGATTGGCTGTACACGACGATGATTTTGCTGATGGGCGTTTTTTGGAGCGGCGTGTTGGGTTGGTTGGTTTCCAAACTCTTAACGAAGCCGATCGTGCAGCTGGCCAAGGCCGCGCAAGAAGTCTCGGCGGGGAATCTGGCTGTTGAAGTTCCTCGGCGCAGCGCGCAGGATGAAATCACGGTACTTAACGATGCCTTCCGACAAATGGTAGACAATCTTCGCGACATGGTCGAAGACATCGCGTCTGGAGCAGGCGTCACGTCCGAGAACGTACGGATGATGAGCGAAGCGATTTCCGAAGCCGCACAGCAGATCGAAGAAATATCGGGCGGCGTGGACCGTATTCACGAAGGCGTGGAACGCCAACAACAGTCGACCGAAAATTCGAGACGCAATGCCGATGAGATGTTGGGCGCGTTCCATGGGATGAAGAGCAGTTCTCGGGAAATGATCGATTTATCGGGCGGCATGGAAGAATCCGTGCGCACCACGCGCGATATTTTCTTGGCGCTGCGCGAAGGCATGGGCGAATTGTCCGAATCCAGCGTACGCTCCCAGGAGATGGTTGGACGCTTGGAGCGAGAAGCCGCAGACATTGAAGTCATTAACCGCTCGATCCGCGATATCGCCGAACAGACGCACCTTCTGGCTTTGAACGCTTCGATCGAAGCCGCGCGCGCAGGCGAGCACGGTTCAGGATTTGCCGTTGTGGCTCACGAGATTCGCAAGCTGTCCGAACAAAGCGCGGATTCGGTCGGTCAGATCGGCGATCGGATCCGTCGCATTCAAGATCAGGTGCGCGATACCGTGCTTCTCATTCAGCAGCAAAGCGAGCGCGTAAGCCGCGAAGAGCAGCACACCGGGGCTGTTGAAGCGAAGTTGGAACGTCTTGACGCCGCCGTAGACGGAATGGTCGCCTCGGTTCGCAGCATTGAGACCATGATCTCCGAGCAGACGGGCCGAGTGGACCTCGCGCATCGCCATGCCGGCGAAATCAGCGAACGCGCTGTTCTGTTTGCGGAAGAGGCCAAGCGCATCGCCAGCTCGATCCATGAAGAATCTGCGATCATGGAGGAACTGTCCACCTCTTCGGAGGAGCTGAACCGGATGACCGGACGATTGCTCGACAAAACGACGGCGTTCCGGATGTAAGCATAAGCGTTTAGATATGAAAATAACGAAGCCGCAGTGAATGATTTGGGTCATTCGCTGCGGCTTTTTTCTGTTCGTAGCGGACTTTCTTATTGTAATGTTCGGAAGAAAAGCAAGTCTGTGAGCGATGTCTCAATTTGAATTTGTTTTTACAAATGGCCCGAGATCGTAATCAGCACGGTCACGGTCACAATATTCAGAATCGTGGATACCAGTACCGTCTGTGCGGCAAAGTCCGGTTCATTACGGTATTCTTCGGCCAAAATAGCGGAATTAACACCAGTCGGCATACCCGAGGCGATTAAAAGGGCTTGAGCGGGGATTCCTTCGAGTCCAAGCGCCAGAATAAGCAGATACCCGATGATTGGAGCCGCAATCAGCCGCAAGATCATGCTGAAGTAGATCGCCGGACGTCCGAGCCGCAGCGGATACTTCACGATCTGTGCCCCGAGCGTCAACAAGGCCACGGCGACCATCGAATTTTGAATATAGCCGAGCGGCTGCGTGACGAAATTCGGCAGCGGCACGGCGAAGGCATGACATAGAAAACCGAGCACCAGCGCATAAGGCACAGGTATTTTTAAAAAGCCGATAATCACGCTCCGATAATTGCCGCTAAGTCGTGCCCCTTGAATCGAGATGACGCCGTAGGTGAAGGTCAGCAGACTTTGAAAAGACATGAGCAAAGCCTGGATGGATGCGGCAAGCGGCGAACCTGCGAATACCAACTGATTGATCGGAAGTCCGTAATTGCCCGAGTTGTCCAGCAGCACGCTGTTGGTGAACGCGGCCTTCATGCTGCTCGGATACTTCAGCGAGCGGGTGAGGGCGAAGCAGAAGATATACAACACCCCGATGTACAGTCCGTAGAAAAGGGCGACGCTGCCCAGCAATTCGAGCGAAATATTGGACTGGTACAAGCTCATGAACACGACCGCAGGCGTTATGTAGTAAAAGTTGATCTTGGACAGCGTATACAGATCAAGTTGGAACAATCGCTGCATCAACGAACCGGCAACGATCAATACGAATACGGGAAGTACGACGTTCAGCAGGATCTCGACGATCATCAGGGCTTCAGCCTCTTTCGGTCGGGTTTTCGCACGGTAGACGAATTGGGTTTCATTATACCACCAAAAACGAAGGCAACGAGAAACAACCTGCTTTGAACAGTGCTATAAGTTGGCAAGTTTTACTCTATACAAGCAGGATTGCCGTGCGGTAAAGTGAAGGGAGAAACGTGCTGCTTTGCAATCTTTTTTTCCTTGACGTTCGATCTTAATTCCATCTAAGGAGATAGGTAGAATATGAATTAAAGGTTCAGTAGAGGATTCATACAGCACAGTAACGAGAGGAGAAAGAAAATGAGCGAAACTACGCAAACTACGGAACGGGTCAAATTGTCCCAATGGGATGCTATTGTGTTGGAGAGCGTTCGCGCGCTTGGTTTGGACGGCGAAGAACTGTTAAGCCGCGTAGCGCGGGGAGATTTGCCTTCAGCCGACGGTTCGATGATAACGGACTTCGCTCCGCTGCTTACTCTGCATCAAGAGCAACCGGAAATCTTGGAGCAAGCCGTGAAGCAAGGATACCGGATTAAATATAATACATTGGGCGGCATCAATACCTGGATTCGGATCGTATTCGGGCTTGAATCCGAGGTCGAGCGCGAAGAAGGGATCGAGGGCGTTGCCGTAGAGTTGACCGCGGCCGAGCGCGATCTTCTGTCCCCGGTGCTGTCGATCGGATGGACCATCGAAGCGCAAAGCGGCGAGGCCGCACGTACGGAAGCGACTCCGTACCGTGTTGTGCCGATTCGCGGCTAAGGATCTATTCATCATTCAAATCACCAAAAGTCGAAGGCCGCCGGACATCCGTCTTGCGGCCTTCGACTTTTGGTGATTAACCAGCATGCTTTACCGCGTTCCTGTGACGCGAAAACTGATCCTTCATACCTGTAAACGGTTCCCATTTCCCGGTTCGAAGGGGCTTTTTTTGAGTCTTAGGCAGGAGTTATGTAAATCAAGGCTAAATGTTGCCGAGTATCGGGTAAGTAAATGTTCGAATGTACATATAGTACCTTTTATTGAGAGTTGATAAGGCAACCGCTGATAAAAAGGAGGCGTGGAGATGGAACTGTTCGAACGACCCGGAGAAGAACGGATACGTAGGGAGCGACAGCGACGTTCTGCCGAGGCAGGCCAGACGCTTCTTGGATTTGTATTGCTGCGCGAACCGGAATGCGATTTTCCGCGTTTTATCCGTAATTTGAAAAACGATTGGGATATCGAGGCGGATGCCCTTCCGGAGCGCGGAAGCTTGATATTCGAAACCGATGGCCTGCGCGTGACTTGTTCGCTGGTACGCGCTCCCCTTCCCGGCAGTACCGTGGAAGAATGCTGCGGCGTAAATCCGCTCTGGCCGGAAGCCGAGCAGTCGATCGAAGGCTATCAGGCACACGTTATCGTGTCCGTTTCCGGCGCGTCGGACTTGCTGGGCGGACATGTATTGTTCACCCAGGTATTGTGCAGCATGTTGAAGCAGGAGCACGCCCTTGCGATGTATATGTCCCCCATGGTGATGTCGGCGGAGGCGTACGTCCAGAATGCGATGCTGCTCAAGGAAGGCGAACTTCCGGTTCAATTGTGGGTATTCGTCGGGCTGTACGAGGAGGAACAGGGCATTTCATCGTATACCGTGGGGCTGCGCCGTTTCGGCCATGACGAGATTGAAGTGCTGCGCTCTAACCGCGACCTCGTCGATGTGTTCGAGCTCACCTTCCATATCGCGGGCTATGTCGTGGACTGCGATGCCAAATTGCAGGACGGGGAGACGATCGGGTTTTCTGCGGAGCAGCAGCTGCCTCTTGAGTTGTCGGAAGGGATTGCGGTTGAAGGACAATCGATCAAGATCGGTTATTAGGTTAAGGAAAGACGAATCGAGGCCATGAGGCGAGCTGTCGTACTTTCGGTCATGGAAGCGAATAAGCCCTGTATTCCCTTGACGGGGAACACAGGGCTTTTAAGCGCGGCGGAAGTTTTGAATACCCTTACAGTGAATTTTGCCGCTACGTAAAATAACATGTTAGTATAAATGCGAATTACTTAGTTGTACGCTTACAATAACTTGGAGGTTGCATGCGCGTATCATGGCGCGCTGGAAGCAGGACGCTATCCGGGTGCAGAGCCGCAGGCGATTGCGGAACACGGCGATCAGCTGCGCGATTGGATTGCCGGCGTGCCGAGAGAAGGCGAGATTCGAGGGTTGCTGCGCGCCGCAGGCGGACCCGCCAGCCGGGTTGAACCGGGCATCGAAGACGAATTGTTCATGCGCAGCATGCGCGAAGCGCATACCGTTCGTCCGAATCGGCATACGCTGTCGATAGGCGTTGAACGAAGCGAAGTAAGTCTTGGGAGGCTTGCAGGAAAAGTTCCCGGACATAGCGAATACATCTTGCGACTGGATTTGAAACGTTTTCGAAGAGGAGAGAGCAGCATGAGCGAAGGATCGGAACAACAATACGCACAACGCAGGATTTTATTTCAAGGGGACTCCATCACGGACGGCAACCGGGGACGCGATACGGACCCTAATCATATTTTGGGGCACGGCTACGCCTTCTGGATCGCCGCGGAACTTGGGCTAAAACTCGCAGCCAAACAGCCCGGGTTCATCAATCGCGGCATCAGCGGCAACCGCGTGAGCGATCTCGAATCGCGATGGCAGGAAGATGCCATAGAACTTGTGCCGGACACCATCAGTATCCTGGTCGGCGTGAACGATATTTTGATGTCGATCGCGGAACCCGGCGGCTTCGATCCGACTGAATACGAACAAGGCTATCGCCGTTTGCTGGAACGTACGCATAGCGACCTGCCTGAAGCCCAACTCGTTTTATGCGAACCCTTCATCCTTCCGGGCGGTCACACCGACTCCGATTGGCAAGCCTGGAGAGCGGCAGCAGATGCTTGTTCCGAAGCCGTCCGACGTCTCGCGCAACAATTCGGCGCCACATTTGTGCCGCTGCAAGACGCCTTTGACGAAGCCTGCCAAGCCGCCCCCGCCTCCTATTGGATCTGGGACGGCGTGCATCCAACGACGGCAGGACACGGCCTGCTGGCAAAACGTTGGCTGGAGGTTGTGCAGGCGAGCAAAGCCGCGATCCTCTAAACGAACGGAGTTTTGCTGCTGCCGAGGAAAAGATTTCCGTCAAAATCTCTTCGAGTCCGCGCAGCGCAAGTCGGTCGAAGAACGGAGATCCGGGATGACTCCGTCGGCAAAAAGGATTACCGTTCGTCGGCCGATCGGGGCAGCGCCGTCAAAGCGGCCGAAGCGATCAGGCCAAAAATCAGGAAAGCGGCATCGTAGCCGGCGAATTTGATCAAGCCGCCGCTCAGGAAAGAACCAACGAACTGGCCGATTCCGAGCGCCAAAAAGGCTAGACTGATCTGCGCGGCGCCGGCCGGCGAGCGGCGGGTGGCCCAGATAATGAACAAGCCGGTCACGAAGATATAAGAAGCTCCGAACAGCGTCGCGGACAAAAGCGAAGAAACGGTAAAAGGCAAAGGAACGGCCGCGATCGAAGCGGCCAGGCAGAGGATGCCGACGACATAAGAGCGCCGCAGCCCGAATGCCCGGGAGGCGAGCGAGCTGCATCCGCCCGCGATTCCGGCCGCGCCGATCACGATCCAGTACAAAGCCGCCGCCGCGTCGGATACGCCTTGTTCCGCTTGCAAACGGCTCATAAAGTAGGTCCAGTATACGGCGGATCCGGCGCCCGTCAGCAGCGCCGCCGGGATCATTCCGCCCGATTTGCGGATTTCGCGCCGAAGATCGGTTTTGCCCGAATGCTGGCCCGAATCGGAGGGTACGGTTTTCCAAAGGATTAAAGCGACAAGCAGGGCGATCGCCGCGAACGAGGCATAGGCACCGCGCCAATTTTGGGCCAACAACCAAGCCGCAGGCGCGGAAAACATGAGTCCCAGGCTGGTTCCGCTGTTGATGCGGGCATTGACGGCGTCTTTGTGCTCGTTTTGGACGGTCCTGTCGACCAGATGCCCGAGAGCGGGCGACACCCAGCCGGTGCCGATTCCAGCCGCGAACAAAGCCGCAGCCAATCCGTACGAGCCTGGAGAGAGTGCCAGCCCGGCAAGTCCCGCAGCGGTCAGCAGAGCCGTCGACAGCAGCGTCCGGCGGAGGCCCGCGCGCCGCAGCATGAACGAAGACGAAAGCAGGCCGATCGCGTAAGCGGCATAGCTGACGGATTGAATGACTCCCGACGAAGCGCCGTCGAGTCTGAATTCTTCCGAGATCGAAGGCAGGAACAGGCCGAAAGCGAAACGGGCAAAAGCATAACAAACCGCAATCAAAGCCATGCCGGGCAGAAGTATCGATTTCATGAAGGTTCCTCTTTTCTTGGAATAATTTTAGATAGAACGTTCATTATATTTAAGGCGGAAAGAAAAGCAGGACTCGAAAACGGCTCCTGCGTTCGGCTCAGGCAAACAAAACCTCGGCCATAACGATCATTTCGCGGGCGACGAGCTGCCCTTCTTCGCTCTCGGCGAGCGCCGTCGCGCCTTCCATCAGCAGACACAGCCGAAGCGCTTCTTCGGCGGAGCGCGCAGCGTCGGACGCTTGAACGAATTCGCGCAGCCGTCGCTTGTGACCGTCCGCCAGCGTGACGACCGGATGATCGTGCTGCGCTCCGTATTCTTCTTTGGCGCGCAGGAAAAGGCAGCCTTTCGCCGAATGGTCGGCCAACCAGCGGGCATGAGCGGAGGCGATGCGCACGAATGCGGAATCGCGTTCGAAACCTTCGCCGTGATCCTTAAGGTACGTACCGAAAAAAGCCAGATGCTCCATGTACCGTTCTTCGCGTCGTTTCAATACTTCGATCACGAGTTCGTCTTTCGAAGCGAAATGGTTGTACAACGTCATCATTGCGATATTGGATTCGTTCACGATTTTTTTCAGGCCGATGGAATGAAAGCCGTGATCGTAAAAAAGGATTTCCGCCATATGAAGCAGGTCTTCTTTTTTTGTACTCAATGCCTAACCTCCTTTATAGATAGAACGATCATTATATTATAACCTAAAACAAGATCACTAAACGAAAAAGAATAAAGACCTATTCTCCCGCTTCATATTTTAGACGGGAAACAGGCAAAAGGCTGTCGAAATCTCGACAGCCTTTTTTGCCGCGGCAAGCGGTATGCGAAGCATTTCATCGATTGTTTTTTTGCTTCAATTGATGTACCCTGATAAATCGCTTCATCAAATGTTCGATTCACTCTTTTATCGAACCGCTCTTGCGAATCGATTTATTGAACTGCTTTTTCGAACCGCTCTCTCGAATTGCTCCGGCGGCTATGTCCTTGGGGAGTTTAACGCTGCACCCACATCGAAGCATTGCCGAAGCTCTTGTCCAACTGGCCGCTGAACCAGCGACCGTTCAGCACCTTGGAGATCAGCTCGGCTTTGTCGGCTTCGGAGATCGTGCGGTCGGCGCGCATGGCAGCCAGTACTTGCTCATAAGTGAACTCAGGCGAAGACGCATAAGCGATCGCTTTGCGGCGGTTCGCATCGAGAATCAAGGTGGACTCGCCGTTGAGCGAAGCTTGCGGCGTCCAAGTATCCCATTGCGTCAGGCCGTTTCCGTTCGGATTGCCGTTATGCACGAAGTTCGAAATATATTTGCGGAATACTTTGCCCAGATCGACAGCGCCCGGCAGATCGTAAGCGCTGCCGATTACCGAGTCGTAGTTGGCGTTGTCCCGCGACAGCAGCGGTACGAATACGCCGTGGAACGCGCCCAGCGGACTCATCGCGCTGCCTGCCACATAGGCGTCGCTGCCGAAGTCGATTCGCATGCCGTAAATGTCCGCGCCGTAGCTGCCGTACATTTTTTGCGCGGAATCTTCCACGTTGAACAGGCTGTACAGTTCGCCGCCGTATTTGTTGATAAAGTTGTACTTGGCGATGACGTTCGCGTCGGTGTTGATCGAACCGTCCGCGATGTTCTTCGCGAAGTAGGAATCGAAGCGTCCGAACAGGGAAAACTCGTCGGCGCCCGTCAACATCAGCAGGGGCACGTCGTTGTAAATTTTCGTATCGAAGCCTTCCTTCGGCAGAACCGTTCCGTCCGCGTACAGATGCGGGAACACGCTCATGCGAATGCCGGCGTTGCCCATCAGCTTGGACAGCTTGTCGGCCGGGATCGAGTACAGATAGTCGCGCACGTCGGAGCCTGTGGTGAGCAGCCAGTCGTACGCTTCTTTTTCCGTCGCTTTTTTGCCGTCGGCAACCGCGAGCGGAGCGATCGCTTTGGCGAACGTCGCGGCGCTCGCGTCTTCGTCGGACACGGTCATGCCGCCGCTGAATGAGATCGCTTTGTCGAATTTGCCTTCGAAGATCGGGGAGATCAACATCGCCATCACGTCGCGTCCGCCTGCGGAGAAGCCGGCCACGGTCACGTTATCCGCGTCGCCGCCGAACTGTCCGATATTGGCTTTGATCCAATCCAGCGATTTGGCGATGTCGAGCAGGGCGTAATTGCCGGAGTTCTCTTCGTCGGTTCCGGTCTTCAGCGCCGGAAGCGGGTTGAAGCCGAGCGGTCCGAGACGGTAGTTGACGGAAACGAAGATCGCGTTCGTGTCGTTGACCATCGAGCTGCCCGTGATCTCGGTCGATTTGCCGGTCTGGTTGTTGCCCCCGTGTATGTAGACGATGACCGGAAGCTTGTCCTTCGCGTTGTCCGGACGGTAGATATCCAGGTTTAACGCATTTTCGGTACCGACGATATTGGCCCCGGAAGCCTGGATCGCGATGTCGCCCGGTTTGGTCGCATCCAATACGCCGCTCCACGGCTGCGGATCGGAAGGCGCTTTCCAGCGCTGCTCGCCTGCCGTCGACGCCGCGTAAGGAACGCCTTGCCAGATCAGCGCGCGGTTGGTTTCGTCATGGTAGCCTTGCACCTGGCCGAATTGCGTCGTTTGGAGCGTTTGCGGGGAGAAAACCCCGGCTTGTACGGTCGTTTGCGTTGCAGGATTAGAAGTTGTCGCAGCAGCAAACGACGTCTGCGGTACACTGTAAACGCTTAACACTCCGGCCGCAAGCGTGGAAGCGAGCAGCAAAGATCCCCATTTTTTCGGTTTCATCAAGAACCCCTCCTTGAGATTGGATAATAGATCGCGAAGGAGCGCTGTATCTTGACCAAGTCAAACGAAAGGTTACGTTCATCTGAAATGCACCTAAAGCGCATGCGTTTCAGATGAACGTAAGCCCCTGAATAAGTTTGGTCAAGCTATTAGGCATAAAAAAAACCTAAACCGATGCACGAGGCATCAGCTTAGGTCACGCCCGAAAAAAGGTCACGTTCCTGTTCGCAGTCGTAGTCTAACACAGATTTGTAAGCGTTTCAAAACCTTTTTTGCGAAATCGCTTTAGAGAGGTAAAGAGTGGTAAACAAAGGTTTTCATCGCGGTGTTTTGTAATATTTCCGGTAAACGGCCGGCGTGAGTTCTTCGTATTTTTTGAACGTTTTGATAAAGTATCCCGGCTCGTTGAAGCCCAATTCGCCGCTGATTACCGCGATCGGCATATCCGTGTTTTCGAGCAGGCGCTTGGCCCATTCGATCTTCAGCCGTGCCGTGTAGCCCGAATAGCTTTCCCCGGTTTCTTTGGCGAACAAGCGGCTGAAATAGCTCGGACTGATATGGCACAGCTCGGCCATTTTTTTGAGCGGGACGGATTCGCTTTTGTGCGCGTACAGATAATCGAACGCGGGCTTGAGCACGGGATTGGCGCAGCGTTCTCCGTCTTCCGCGTCCGTATGGGCGCCGGCGAGGATATGCGTCATTTCTTTGCGGGCAATCTCCAAATTCTGCATCGCGTAGCCCGGCAAAATGTCGGACAGGCGCGGAGTCGATCCCGACGCTGACGCTTTTTCGAACAGGTCCGCGATCATGTTTTTGTTGAGCGCTTCTTCCACGATATAGCTGCACAGCAGCGACAGCATATCGGAAATCTTGACGATTTCCTGATACGACATGACGGGCAGGTCGGCGTAATGGTCTTTGAGCTTTTCCCATTTTTCGCTGTACAGCTTTTTGTTTTTCGAGGTCAGGATCTGCTCCAGCTCGGCCGCGCCGGAAGGGTCGGACAGACGCACCTGACCGGCCATGACCGCTCCCACGTATTTGTCGTCGATGATGACGGGCACGGCGATATCGATAATGTTGTAATGGCAAAGGTAAATATAAGGCTTGTTCGAGCGGACCGCTTCCAGCCCGCCGCGCGAATCGCATTTTTGGCAGTAGGGCAGCAGGTCTTCGTCCTGGCGGACCGCTTGGCAAAACGACTGGCAGCCGCTGTGGCCGGTCACCGCGTTTCCTTTATAGTCGACGGTTAAAATCGCGAGCTTGGTGACGGAAGCCAGGGAGTCTTGAAGACGTTCCCATTTTTGCAGGTCGAAAATGTTCTGGATGCCGAGATGTTCGCCGATCACGCGCATTCCTTCTTTCGGAAATAGGATAGGAGTTTCTTGCCGAATCGTAAAAAATCTATGTAAGCGATGACAAAAAGATACCATTCGTTCACGGGAGGACATCAAATTACGATTGCAAATTATAATATATTGCTTAAAAAGTCCAATGTAAACTTAAAATTTGTAGCTTATGATGGAAGAAAGCGCCGCCAAGACGGTTAATGACATTTTGATCGCATCATCCATTTCCTATATACGGAGGTCTTTCCCATGAGAAAAGCTTTTATCAGCCCATCGAAATACGTGCAAGGCGAAAACGAACTGCTCAACCTCGGTTACTTCGTCGCTTCTTTCGGCAAATCGGCCCTGCTGATCGCCCACCCGGACGACGCGGCACGCGTGAAATCCAAGCTGGATGCCACTTCCGAAAAATTCGGAGTCACTTTCGTTGAAAGCGGTTTTATGGGCGAATGTTCCCGTCAGGAAGTCGCCCGTCTCGAGCAGATCGCGGCGGACAACAACTGCGACTGCATCGTGGGCCTCGGCGGAGGCAAAGCGATCGACGCGGCCAAATGCGTGGCGAAAGGCGAAGCTTTGATCATCTGTCCGACGATCGCCGCGACCGACGCGCCGACCAGCCACTCGGCGGTACTGTACACGCCGGAAGGCGCGTTCGACGATTATGCTTACTTCAAACAAAGCCCTAGCGTGGTGCTGGTCGACACGACCGTCATCGCCAACGCGCCGACGAGATTCCTCGTGTCCGGCATGGGCGACGCGCTGTCCACGTACTTCGAAGCGCGCGCCACGTCCCGTTCTTATTCCCGCGTCAACGCAGGACTGCCGAGCGGCGTCCGCGAAGGATTGACGGCTCCGGCATTCGGCACGAACGCGGCGATGGCGCTCGCGACGCTGTGCTACGAGATGCTGCTGCGCGACGGCTTCAAAGCGAAAGCGGCTTGCGACGCGAACGTCGTGACCCAAGCGCTGGAAAACATCGTCGAAA